>Ga0306924_10002743_pt1 | contig 16699 bp, 13 predicted proteins | sample sta12Can44000111_FD_203756 | JGI IMG/M metagenome (GOLD analysis project Ga0306924, IMG submission 203756) | Lab enrichment of tropical soil microbial communities from Luquillo Experimental Forest, Puerto Rico - statanox.12C.anox.44.000.111 (v2)... | ecosystem: Environmental > Terrestrial >... | reverse complement strand
GTGGAGGCTGCGGACCTCGTGGCTCTGCGGGATCGGCTTGCCGGAGGGTGTGTTCCCCGGCACGAGCGCTTCCCACAACGCGGGCGGGAAGGCCGTCGGCGGCCGGGCGACCGGCTGCCCGGCGAGATCCTCCACGCTGACCGTCTCCTGCTTGGCGAACGGGTGGCTGACGGCGACAGCAACCACCCGGTCTTGCCGGCCGATGGCCGGGCCGGCAGTCAGGTCGGGCTCGTCGGCAACCAGCCAGTGGATCAGCACGTCGATCTTGCCGGCGCGCAGCGCGGCATACGCTTCGGTGACCGGGGCTTCCTGGAGCGTGACCTGGCAGCCGGGGTGGCGGGCTTCGAACACGGCAACCAGGCGGGACAGCGCCGGACCCTCGGTGGTGTTGGTGAACCCGATGCGCAGCTGCCCGGCCGCCTCCCGGGCCGCGCGGCGGGCGTGGTCGAGGGCGGCCTGCAGCTGGGCGTAGGCCGCGCCTAGCTCGTCGCGGAACTGCTCGCCGAGCGGGGTGAGGGTAACCCGGCGGCTGGTCCGGTCGAACAGCTTGGCCCCGACCTGGCGTTCCAGCATGACGATCAGCCGGCTGACCCGGGGCTGGGACACGTGCAGCCGCTCCGCGGCGCGGCCGAAGTGCAGCTCCTCGGCGACGGCCAGGAACGCCTCGGCCTGGGCCATGTCCACGCGCAGCTCCCTCCAGGCGCCCGCTTACCGGCATCGATGCGCCCTGGTTATGAATTGTTGCTCAGATCCGCGTTGATCACCAGCCGCGCAGCACGCAGGCTAGCCGCAAGAAAGACATCCCGGGAGATCGAGCGTCCGGCCACGAGTCCGGAAGCACGGGGGACCGGGCGGTGGCCGTCGGCCGGGCCGGCACCGCAACTTATGACAGCTCCAGATAGGTGAAGAGTAATGAGCGAAACCAGCGCGGGTGCCGTCCCAGCGGGCCCTGCCGCCCGGGCGGGGGCCGGCCCTGATCCCCGCCGGTGGCTGATCCTGGGCACCGTCGGCCTGGCCCAGCTCATGGTGGTGCTGGACGCCACGATCGTGAACATCGCGCTGCCGTCCGCGCAGCGGGACCTGGGCTTCACCACCACCGACCGGCAGTGGGTGGTGACCGCCTACGCGCTGGCGTTCGGCAGCCTGCTGCTGCTCGGCGGGCGGCTCGGCGACCTGGTCGGGCGCAAGATCACGTTCTTGGCCGGCGCGCTCGGGTTCGCCGCCGCGTCGGCCGTCGGCGGCGCGGCGGCCAGCTTTTCCATGCTGGTCGCGGCGCGCGCCGCCCAGGGGGCGTTCGGCGCGTTTCTCGCGCCCGCGGCCCTGTCGATCCTGTCCACGACGTTCAGCGACCCGAACGAGCGCGGCAAGGCGTTCGGCGTCTACGGCGCGATCGTGGGCGCCGGCGGCGCGATCGGCCTGGTGCTGGGCGGGATCTTGACCGAGTACCTGTCCTGGCGCTGGTGCCTGTATGTGAACCTGATCTTCGCGGGCCTCGCCGTGACCGGAGCGGTGCTGCTGCTCACCCGGCAGCGGGCCCGCGCCAGGACCCGGCTGGACCTGCCCGGCGCCGCGCTGGTCTCGGCCTCGATGTTCTGCCTGGTCTACGGGTTCTCCAACGCGGCGACCCGCAGCTGGCACACGCCGTCCACGTACGGCTTCCTGGCCGCAGGCGTGGCGCTGCTGGCCGCCTTCGCGCTCTGGCAGCCCCGCGCGGCCAGCCCGCTGCTGCCGCCCCGCGTGGTGCTCGACCGCAACCGCGGCGCCGCCTACCTGGCCGTACTGATCGCCGGCGCCGGCATGTTCGGCATCTTCTTGTTCCTCACCTACTACCTGCAGCAGACCCTGCACTACTCCCCCGTGGTCAGCGGCGTCGCCTTCCTGCCGATGATCGCGATGGTGGTGGTGAGCGCCAACCTGTCCAACGTGGTGCTGCTGCCCAGGCTCGGTCCCAAGCCGCTGGTCACCGCCGGGATGTATCGCCGGGGCCCCGGCCTGCGGAACCGGGACCCGGCGCACGTGAGCAGCCCGCTACCTGAGCCGGTCAGGCGTGGTGCCAGGCCTCGATGTCACCGGCTGTTCTGGCTGTGCCCGGTCGCCTTCTCGCATAAGCCGAAGCATGCCCGCGGGTACTTGCTCGTCTGCCGCCTGGCGGACAGGCGATGGCGCCTTGGGGACCTCTGCGGGCCGTACGGGGAGGATCTTGGCGAGCGGTCCGGGGAGCCACCAGTTCCACCGGCCGAACAGCGCGACCGTCGCCGGGACCAGGAGCGCGCGTACCACGGTGGCGTCCAGCAGGATGCCTGCGCCGAGCGCCGTGGCGAACACCTTGATGTCGGTGTTCGGCGCGGAGGCCAGGGAGGCGAAGGCGAGGAACAAGATCAGCGCGGCGCTGGTCACCAGCCTGCCGGTGCGGCCCAGGCCTTCGGTAACCGCGTGGCGGGTGGAGCCGGTGCGGTCATACTCCTCCCGCATCCGGGACAGGATGAACACCTCGTAGTCCATGGACAGCCCGAACAGGAAGGCGAAGATCATCAGCGGGACCCAGAACGTGATCGCGCCGGTCGCGGGGATGCCGAACACTGCCTGGGATCCGTGGCCTTGCTGCCAGAACCAGGTGATCGCGCCGAACGTGGCGGCCAGCGAGGCGAGATTCAGCACGACGGCCTTCACCGGGAGCAGGACCGAGCGGAACGCGCCAGCCAGCAGCACCAGGGTGAGCACGGCGATGACAGCCAGCATGAGCGGGAAACTCCCGAACACGGCGTGCACGTAGTCCAGCTGGATCGCGCCCACGCCGGCGATCCCGATCACGCCGGGCAGGCTGGAAACCGCGTTCCTGGCCTCGGTTACCGAGGTGCTGGCCGAGCTGTTCAGGTTCGCCTCCCGCGGGATCGCAATGAGCACCGTGGTACCGGACCGGTTGCTGTCCGCCGCGGCCGGGGCGGCGACGGTTGCGATACCCGGCACCGCGGCCAGCTTGTGCTGGGCCGATCGGGCGGTGCCGGACTGGACGAGCACCTCAAGCGGGGTCAGCACACCACTTGGTACGCGCTGCGAGACGAGCTGCTGATAGGCCGCGTGCGCCGGGCCGTTCTTGGCCAGCGCGTCCGGCGACGTTTCTCCCACCTTCATGCCGAAGAAGGGCACGATCAGCAACCCCAGCACCCCGACCGCGACGGCCGTCGCCATGGCGCGGTGCCGGACCACCAGCCGGCCCCAGGCTAGCCACGGGCGGCTGGCGGAGCTCTCGCGCCGCAGCCGGGGCCAGTCGATCCGCGGGCCGATACCGCCGAGGATGGCCGGCAGCAGCGTGGTGGTCACGGCCACCGAGATCAGCGGGATGAGCATGCCGCCCAGCCCGATGCTCCGCAGCCCGGGCACCGGAAGCACGACCAGGGCGACCAGGCCGATGCCTACGGTCAGCCCGGAGAACACCACCGCCCGGCCGGCGGTGCTCATCGCGGCGATCACCGCCGAGGTGTTGTCCTGCCCCCGTGCCCGTTCCTCGCGCCACCGGGTGACCACGAGCAGCGAGTAGTCGATGGCCACCCCGAGCCCGACCAGCGCGATCAAGAACTCCACCACGAACGAGATGCTCGTGAGATAGGTCAAGCCCAGCGTGATCAGAAACGTGGTCATGATGGACACCGCGGCGATCAGCAGGGGCAGCAGGGCCAGCAAGGACCCGAACACGAACGCCAGCACGGCCAGCGCCCCGGCCGCGCCGATCAGCGTTTCGGCCAGCACACCCGGCCCCTTCATGTCGCCGCCGGCCTGCAGTTCGGCCAGCCCGGTCGCCGCCGCGTGGTAGCCCGGCGGCAGCGCGGACCGGAGGACCATCAGTGCCTGCTTGGACGCCAGTGGCGAGCTGAAGCCCTTCGGCCGTGGCGCGAACAGCAGCGCGTAGCTCGTCCGGCCGTCAGAGGTGATGAACGCCGGATCGCCAGTGTCCCCGTAATCGACGATGCGGAACCGGCGTTCCGCGGCCCGGAGCTTGCCGAAGGCCGCGGCGATCTGGCCCTGGTCTGCGAGGGCCGTTTCGCCGGCCGGGACGGTCACGGTCAGGATTGACGGCGCCCGCTGGCCCCCGTTGCCGTAGACACGCATGATCTGCTGCGCGGCCACGTAGCCCGGCTGGCCCGGCAGCGAGAAATCGGTCGAAAGCCGCTGCGGCACCTTCCCCGCCGCGACGACGCCCGCGACCAGTGCCAGCAGCCAGACGCCGACGATCCAGCGCCGGTGGCGCAGGACGAAGGCAGTCAGCGAGGTTATCATGACCCGGGCGGGTCCTCGCTCGCCCGTCAGTCCCCCCGAAGAGGCCTGCTGTGTCATCCTCATCTCCTTCAGCTCCTCGAATGCTTCTGCGTCGGCCTGGAGCCATGCTTCCTGGCGGTAGCGAGGTTCGTCGTCGGGCGTGTGGCGGCTTCCCTGGTACGCCGGGCGGCGCAGCCGCGGGCCGGCGGCTACGCCGCGGGAAGGAGAAGACCTCCCCCGGAGCTGCGGACCGTCCTCGGCGGCTCAGTGCTTGCGCGGCGTGAACTGCGGGCCGGGGGCTGGCCGCGTGGCATGGCCCCTGCCTTCGCCGGGGGGCCGGGGCGGCCCGCCCGTTCCCGGCAGCGCCCCGGCGGGTACCACCGGCGCATCCGGCCTACTCCCGGCGCAGTACCCGCCGCTGCTCCCCACGGCCGGCGCCGGCAGCGCCGCCGCTGACCTACCCTCGGACCATGGCCGCGCTGAGGGCGAGCCGCGGCTAGAGCAAGCCGGAGGACAGCGTGCAGCCAAGCGGACAGCGGGACAAGCAGCAGGCGCGGCCCGGCCGGGCCGGGCTGGCCGCAGATTCCGCGCTGGCGCTGGTGCTGGCCGCGGTGCTGACCGTAGCCACCTACTTCGTCTCGCAGCGCCAGGCGAGCGTGCGCCCGTTTGACGCCGGGGCCGCCGCGCTGGTCATCGCCTCGTCGGCGGCGCTGGCCGCCCGGCGCACGCGGACGGTCGCCGTGCTGGCCGCGGAGTTCGGGATCGTGCTGGCCTACCTGGCGACCGGGTACCCGGACGGGCCGATCTGGCTGACACTGATCATCGCTTATTTCACCGCGGTGGTCCGCGGGCACCGGATGGCCGGCGTGGCCGCGGCGATCGCCGTGTTCGGCATCTTCCTCTTGATTCACCCCCTGCTCAGCCGAGGCCCGGCGCCATCGGCTGCGGGGCTCGCGGCTGTGGCGGCGTGGCCGCTGGTAATTCTGGGCGCCGCCGAGGCCGTTCGGATCCGCCAGGTACGAGCCGCCGAGGCCGCCCGTATCCGGGAGGAGGAGGCGCTCCGGCGGGCAAGTGAGGAGCGGCTGCGTATCGCCAGGGAGCTGCACGACTCGCTGGGTCACTACCTGTCCATGATCAGCGTGCAGTCAGGAGTGGCCCTGAACCTGAATCCCGGCCTGCCCGGCCAGGTCGCCGAATCGCTATCCGCGATCAGGCAGGCTAGCAAGGAGGGCCTGCGGGAACTCCGCTCAGTGCTGCGAATCCTGCGCCAGGACGGCGAGCCCGTTCCGCACGCCCCGCCGCCGGCGCTGGCCCGGCTGGGGGACCTGGTCAAGCACGCCGCCGCGGCCGGGCTGCAGGTCCGCGAGGAAACCTCCGGCACGGTACGCGAGCTGCCCTTCGGGGTTGACCAGGCGGCCTTCCGGATCGTCCAGGAAGCACTGACCAATGTGACCCGGCACGCGGGGACGGATACCGCCACCGTGCGCGTCCGCTATGGCCAGCATGACCTCATCGTGCAGGTCGACGACGACGGCCAGGGGCGCAACGGCGGCCTGCCTCCCCCCGGCGGCAGCGGGATCGCCGGCATGCGAGAACGGGCGGACGCGCTCGGCGGCGAGCTGCACGCCGGGCCCCGCCCCGGGGGCGGGTTCCGGGTCACCGCCAAGCTTCCCCTGGACGGCAGCGAATGATCCGGGTGCTGCTCGCCGACGACCAGGCCCTGGTCCGGGCCGGGTTCCGGGCCTTGCTCGACGCTCAGGGCGACATCGAGGTGGTGGGCGAGGCCAGCGACGGAGAGCAGGCCGTCAGCCTGGCCCGGCAGGTCGTGCCGGACGTGGTGCTCATGGATATCCGGATGCCGGGAACCGACGGGCTGGCCGCCACCCGCGAGATCGCCGCCGACGAGCGGCTGGCCGGCGTCCGGGTGGTGATCCTGACCACCTTCGAGCTGGACGAGTACGTGTTCGAGGCGATCCGCTCCGGGGCCGCCGGGTTCCTCGTCAAGGACACCGACCCGGACCAGCTCGTGCAGGCCGTGCGGGTGGTCGCCGACGGGGGTGCCCTGCTCTCCCCGGGCGTTACCCGGCGGCTGATTGGCGAGTTCGCCTCCCGCGCGAAGCCGCCCCAGCCCGCAGGCGTCCTCGGCGAGCTGACCGACCGGGAGCGCGAGGTGCTCGCCCTAGTCGGGGAAGGACTGTCCAACGCCGAGATCGCCGGACGACTCTATGTCAGCCCGGCTACCGCCAAGACCCACGTCAGCCGCGCCATGGTGAAGCTCGGGGCGAGGGACCGGGCACAGCTGGTGGTCATCGCCTACGAGTCCGGGCTCGTGCGGCCGGGCTGGCACGGGGCTTCCCCCGGGCACGCCTAGCACGCCGACAAGACCGCCGGATGACCATCTCTGGTACCCCGTGCCCGCATGCTGCTGACAGGAGGCGGGCGTCCCATCTGGTGGTTTGAGTAGCGGCTCTGACGGCGTGCCTGGGGCACCAAGGAGGGCCACGGTGTGACGGTCATCGAGACCACGCCGATGGTTCTCGCAGGATGGACACAGCGCACGATGGCGCTGGACCAGTCTGCGCTGCTTGAGGTTCTGGATGCATTGAAGGCCGCCGAGGTTGATGACCGGATCCGGCATTAAAACCTATCTGCGGCTGGGTTCGGCGAGTGCTGCCGGAAGCTCGGCGCGCGAGCTGATCCCGAGCTTGCGGTAGACGCTTGAGAGGTGGATTTCGACCGTCTTCGGGGTGACGAAGAGGGCTTGCGCGATCTCCTGGTTGGTCGGACCCTCAGCCGCCATCTGGACAACGCGCCGCTCGCTTGGCGTGAGCGATTCGACACCGCTAAGGGCGACGCGCCGCGGCCGCGCCCCGGTGGCGCGAAGCTCGTTGTTGGCGCGTGCCGCCAGTGGCCGGGCGCCGCAGATCGTTGCCAGCTCGGCCGCACGGCGCAGCTGCTCGCGCCTCGGAACGGCGGTTGACCCGGCGAAGCGCCGCTCCCAGCTCGGTGCGCGCCTTCGCGTGCTCGAGCTTCGCCGGGGAGTTCGTGAGCACCTCGACCGCTTCCTCAAGAAGCTCAAGGCCACGTGCGCCCCCTTCGGCCAATCCCGCTGCCCGCAGCGCCGCGCCGAGCGCCCGGGGAGCACCCCAGGTGCGCGCGAGCTCGAGCTCCTCCGCCGCCAGGCGGCGGGCCTCGTCCCGGTCGCCGAGCTGGAGCAGTGGTTGTGGCAGCCTGCTCGGCTGCCGCGATCGCTGGCTTGATGTCCGGCCGGTGGGCCGGGTGAAGCTGCCGGTCATCTTCCGGTCTTGTTCCTGGCTGGCGGTCTGCGGCGACGGTAGGTTCTGGCCTGATGCGGCGAAAGAGCATGCCTGATCGGCTGGGCCGCTGCCTGCGGGTGAGCGCGGCGGTGGCCACCACTTCTGATCGTGCCTGCCGGTGTGGCCATGACGCGGGCCCGAGGGGCGGCCGGACGACGCCGGAGGATCACCGATGGTCTCGTCGGTCATCTGCGAAGGAAGCAGGGGAAGGGTTTCCGATGGCATACAGCAATCAAGAAATCTCCGCGGCAGCTAGCAGCGCCGGCCGGCCCCACCCTAGCCAACCCGGGGCCGAGCCGAGGGATGCCCGTGCCCGCATACGCGTCTAGGCAGGAGTGTGTTATGAGCAACGAGGCGGTGGGCGCGATCGCCCAGACACTACCGGTGTCACGCGGGCCGCACCGAATGTACGCCGAGATGGTGCCCGGGCCCGGGGTGCCGGTGGTGCTGATGCACGGCTTCCCCGACAACACCCACCTGTATGACCGGCTGGTCCCGCATCTGGCTGGCTGCCGGCCGGTAGTGCGGTTTGACTTCCTCGGCTGGGGCCGCTCGGACAAGCCGCCGGGCTACCCGTACACCGCGGCCAACCAGGTGGGCGACCTGGCTGCCGTCGTCGGCGCGCTCGATGAGCACGTCGGCGACGGTGAGCTGGTGCTGGTGGCGCACGATGCCTCCGGGCCGCCGGCGATCGACTGGGCGCTGGACAACCCGGACCGGGTCGCGACGCTGGTGCTGCTCAACACCTACTACCACTCGACTGCTGGGCTGCGCCGCCCGCCCAGGATCGCGGTGTTCTCCACGCCCATCATCCGCGTCGCCGCCCGTACGATCGTCCGGCGCTGGCCTGATCTGGACCGGCGCTTCTTCACCTGGCAGGTCGGCGGGTTCATCGCCGACCCTGCGGTCCGGGACGAGCTTGTCCCGCAGCTGTATGAGCAGTCTCTGCCCGCCCGCCCGGCGTTCTGGCGCCTCAACGACGACCTGCTCACGTCGGCGTTCAACCACCGGCGGCGCATCGGCGACATGCGCCGCTTCGCCCGGCCGGTCCGGGTGATCTTCGGTGCCCGCGACCGTTACCTCAACCCGCGGGTGGCCCGCAACTTCGCCGAGCTGTTCCCTCACAGCGAACTGCACCTGCTGGACGGCGCCGGGCACTACGTCCAGGTCGACCAGCCACAGCGGGTCGCCGACCTCATCGTGGGCGGGTAGCGATGACAGGCCGGCCACGACAGCGGCTGCCACCATCGTGTGCCCCTGACCGGCCGGGTAAGCACGCCCGGCTACCCGCCTACGACAAGGAACCATGCCAGCACCAGCAACCCTGACTGGTCAGGACCTTGGCGAGGCCCGAAGGCGCCTCACCGCCCTCCTCAACCAGGTCCTCAGCGGCAGCAACGTGAGCATCACCCGCACCGAGTACATCACCCTGCGCGTCCTGGCGCTGCGCGGCCCCGTCCCTGGTCTCGTTGTCGGCGACATGCGCCAGTTGGCCGGCCGCGCCCGGATCAGGCGCAGGCCAGCGGCAAACCATGATGCCGCCCAGCACCGCAGTGATGGCAGGACGAGCGGCAACGCCGCGCTGGCCACTGCGACCACGTCCCCAGCGGTTGAGACCCACGAGAAGGAGCCATCATGCTTATCCTGCCCGTCCAAGCCGGCCGCGCCGCCGCGAACCAAGCCGGACGGCTCAGACGCGAACGAAGGAGACGCCATGCAGATCCGCTTTCCGGGCGAATCAGCCGAATACCGGATGGCCCGCGATCGCCTGCTCGGGCGCGAGATCGAGCTCCGGCGCGCGATGGAGGCGGTGGCCGTCGCCAGGCGCGCGCTACCGCCCGGTGGAGCCGTGCCCGAGGACTACGTTTTCGAGGCCGCCGCTCCAGACGGCAAAGCCATCCAAGTGCGCCTCTCGGAGCTCTTCGCGCCTGGCAAGGATTCGCTCGTCATCTACAACTTCATGTTCCCTCAGGGCTACCGGGGACCGCGTCCGGGGCCAACCAGCGGTGAAACGGCACTGTTGCCTCCGGAGGAGGGCCCGTGCCCGTCCTGCACCGCGCTGCTGGATCAGCTCGACGGCGCCGCGGGGCACGTCAGCCAACGGCTTAACTTTGCCGTCGTCGCGAAGACCTCCCCGGCGCGCCTTATCACCCTCGGAAACGAGCGCGGCTGGCGGCACCTACGACTGCTCTCATCGGCCGGCAGCAGGTATAACCGTGACTACTTCGGTGAGGACGAGGACGGACGGCAGAAAGAGATGCTCAATGTATTCCACCGCGAGGGCGAGATGATTCGTCATTTCTGGGGGGCGGAGCTCGCCTACGCCCCAGCCGACCCGGGACAGGACCACCGAGGCGTCGGCACCCTCGAGCCGCTGTGGAATCTGTTCGACCTGACGCCTGAGGGCCGGCCGATGGACTGGGACGAGCAACTGAGCTACCAGTGACAACGCGCCGAGATGGACGGACGGAGATGGCTGTGCTTGCGGAAGCAACGCGTTCGACCTGCTCGCCAAGGGGGCTGCCCACCTTGCCAACTGACCCCGAAGGATCCGGCAAATGTCAATCCTTGGATGTCAGATCGCCGATTATTCACGGCTCGTGAGGAGGATGGGCGAGCCGGGTTATGGCGCGCAGATTGACCATTTCTGCGTTCGGGCGGACTGGATGGCACCGTGAGACAATCCGAGTTTCGTTGAGCCAGGTATTTGATAGCGCTGATGAGGAATTGGCGGGTCTGGATCGCCGCCGCATTGATAGCGAGTCACCCCCCAGGATGATCGATGGCTACGGCGCTGCTCGGTACGAATCGTCGGCGGAGTAGATCTGAGCCTGTTCGAGGTCGCGCGCCGGCGCCGGCCGCCGCCAAGCCCCTGCAGCCCGTCGAGAACCAGTTCTACGGCGACCGCATCGGCCGGTTCGAGGACCCCTGGGGGCACCACTGGGCCGTTGCCACCCACATCGAGGATGTGTCTCCCGAGGAGCTGGCCAAGCGCACGGAGGCGATGGGCGGCTGAACCGGCGCGAGCGGACGCCCGCCCCTCGCCGGCCCGAGCGACCGCTGGGGCACGGCCGCCGACGGTCAGCCCGTCGGCCTGCTCAACGCCCCCCTGCCACCGCATCGCCCCGAGCGGTGCGGGAGCTAAGCATATCCAGGCACTCCCGCGCCACGGCGGCGATCGAGCGGCTGGTCCCCCTTTACGGGCTTGTGCGCGCCTTCGCTGGAGACCGGCGGCGTGGAGACGAGTGGCCGTTTCCCGTGCCGGGTGCTCGGAGGTGTCACTTCCGGGGCTGCTGTCTTGTCATACGGGGTGTAGATGATCCCTCGGTTAAGGGGCCAGTGATGAGGGTGTTCGTGGCAGGTGCGACGGGGGCGATCGGAAGGCAGCTGGTGCCGCGTCTGGTTGCCGCGGGTCATGAGGTTCATGGCATGACGCGCAGCGAGTCAAGGCAGGCGATGCTCGGCGAGCTGGGCGCTGTGCCGGTGGTCGCGGACGCGCTGGATCCCGGTCAGGTCACGCAGGCCGTGGCGCGAGCCAGGCCGGAGGTGATCGTCCATCAGCTGACCGCGATCGGGACGATCGACCCGCGTCACTTCGATCGTGATTTCGCGCCGACCAACCGGCTGCGGACCGAGGGGACGGACCACTTGCTGTCGGCCGGGCAGGCGGTGGGGGTGCGGCGGTTCGTGGCGCAGAGCAACGGCGCGTTCCCGTACGCACGAACCGGTGCGGCGGTGAAGGGCGAGGAGGACCCGCTCGATCCCTCGCCGGTGCGCGAGATGCGCGCGATGGTGGCCGCGATCCGCCACCTGGAGGAGGCGGTGCTTTGCGCCGACTGGACCGAGGGGATCGTGCTGCGCCACGGCGCGCTCTACGGGCCGGGCACCTCGATGGCGCCGGGCCAGGAGCAGTTCGAGCTGGTCCGCGAGCGCAAGTTCCCGCTGGTCGGCAACGGCGGCGGCGTGTGGTCGTTCATCCACACCACCGACGCGGCCGAGGCGACAGTCGCCGCGGTCGAGCACGGCAGCCGCGGCGTCTACAACATCGTCGACGACGACCCCGCCCCGGTCGCGGAGTGGCTGCCGGCGCTGGCGCAGATGCTGGGCGCCAAGAAGCCGATGCGCGTGCCGCGGTTCGTCGCGGGCGAGGCGGGCGCGGTGCTGATGACCGAGCTCCGCGGCGCCTCCAACGCCAAGGCTAAGCGCGAGCTCGGGTGGCAGCCGGGGCATCCGAGCTGGCGGCAGGGGTTCGCGACGTAAGCCCGCGGGAGGAGCTGCTCATAGGGCTGCGGCCGGTTGCGTTCGCGATCGCCTACCAGATGCTCGGCAGCGTCTCCGAGGCCGAGGACGTGGTGCAGGAAGCGCTGCTGCGGGTGCATCAGGCGCTGGAGGCCGGCGAGCAGATCGCATCGCCGCGCGCGTTCGTGGCCACCGTGACCACCCGGCTGGCCATCAACGAGCTGCGCTGCGCGCGCGCCCGCCGCGAGGAATACGTGGGCCAGTGGCTGCCCGAACCGATCATCACCGACGGCCACGATGATCCGGCCCGGCGCGCAGAGATGGCCGACTCGCTGTCGCTGGCGATGCTGGTGCTGCTGGAGAGCCTGTCCCCGGAGCAGCGCGCGGTACTGCTGCTGCACGACGTGTTCGGCTACGGCCACGCGCAGATCGCGCAGATCATCGGCAAAAGCCAGGACAACGTGCGCCAGCTCGCCATCCGCGCCCGACGCCACATCAAGCAGCGCCGGCCGCGCTTCCAGACCACCCGCGAGCAGCAACAGGAGCTGGCACGACGGTTCTTCCAGGCCGCCGAGGACGGCGACCTGCGGGGGCTGGAGGCACTGCTCGCTCACGACGTGGAGCTGACCGGCGACGGCGGCGGCAAGGTTCCGGCGCTCGCGCGGTCGCTGCGCGGCCGCACCCGTGTCGCGCGCACGCTGATCGACTGGGCCCGCCTGAGCACCCGCCTGCCGGGGGTGTCGTTGCGCCCGGTCCAGGTCAACGGCGGCCCGGGAGCGCTCTGGCTCGACGCACAACAGCGGCTCATCGCCGTGGTGGCGCTCGAGATCGCCGACCGTCAGATCACCAGCATCAGCGCGATCGTCAACCCCGACAAGCTGACGCGCCTCGGGCCGGTCGCCGACTTCACATCGCTACTGGGGTCCGCGAGATGAACTCCCGCGGTCTTGCCGCACCGCCCCCGTGCAGCTGTCCAGGCCGCGCCCCGGCCGCACTCGTTCTTGGCATCCGGGGGAGGCTCACAGCCGCCCCCCGGCCGGCGCGCTACGCCGCCAGATGCGCGCCAACCAGGGTCAAAGGCCCATGCGATCAACCAGCAGGTCCGATTCTTCGTAGCCACCCCAAGGTTCACATCGCCCAGAGGAGAAACCAGATGTCAACAGCCCAGGAATCAAGCAACAAGGCCACGTTCGGGCGCATCCAGGATGCCGTCAATACCGGCGACGTGGAGGTCATCGCGAAGGTGACCGACGAGCTTGTCGCGCCGGACGTGCTGATCCACATGCCATTGCCGGTTGAAGCGCCGCGGGCGCACGAAGCATTCAGGCAACTGTGGGCGATGCTCCTTCGGGGCCTTCCCGACCTCCACCTCACGATCGAGGACCTGATCGCCGAGGGGGACAAGGTCGTCATGAGGGCCTCGGTTACCGGGACCCACCAAGGCCAGTACATGGGCGTCCAACCAACCGGCAAATCGATTATCTACAACGAGATCTTCATCTGGCGCTTCGTCGGCGGCCGGATCGCGGAGATGTGGGGGGTCGTCGATATCTTCTCCCAGCTGAAACAGCTCGGCGTGATTCCCGCCCAGCGAACCTGACCGGGTCCGCTCAGGCGAAGAGACAAGGGAGGAGAATCCTCATGTCCCCAGGCACGACCGATAACGAGGCGGCCGCCCGCGCCGGGCGCCGCGGCGGCCGCCACCGCCAGCCCCCGGCTTGGCCTGGCCCTTCTGGTCATCGCGACCGCGCAGCTGATGGTGGTGCTCGACGCGACCATCGTCAACGTAGCGCTGCCGCACATCCAGCGGGCGCTCGGGTTTTCCGGCTCCGGGCTGGAATGGGTGGTCAACGCCTACGCGCTCGCCTTCGGCGGGCTGATGCTGCTGGGCGGCCGGGCCGGGGACCTGTTCGGCCGCCGCCGGGTGTTCATCGCCGGGCTGGTGCTCTTCAGCGCCGCGTCGCTGGCCGGCGGGCTCGCCACCTCTCAGGCCTGGCTGCTGGCGGCCCGCGCCGTTCAGGGAGCCGGCGCTGCGATGATTGCGCCGGCGGCGCTGGCGCTGATCACGACCACCTTCCCGGAAGGCCAGCCCCGCAACCGGGCGATGGGCGTGTACGCCGCGATGAGCGTCGCCGGCGGTGCGGTCGGGCTGATCACCGGGGGCCTGCTGACCACGTATGCCTCCTGGCGGTGGGTGCTGTTCGTCAACGTGCCGATCGGGCTGGCGGCGGCGCTGGCCGTGCCGCGGGTGCTTCCCGAGTCGCCGCGGCAACGGGGCCGGTTCGACCTGCCCGGCGCGATCACCGGCACCGGCGGGATCGCCGCCCTGGTGTACGGCCTGTCCAACGCCGCCACCAGCCCGGACGGGGTCTCCCACTGGGGTGACGCCAAGGTCGTCGCGTCGCTGGCGGCATCGGTCGTGCTGCTGGCGGCGTTCGCGGTGATCGAGATCCGCAGCAAGCGCCCCCTGCTGCCGGTGCGCCTGCTGGCCGACCGCAACAGGACCGGCGCGAACCTGGTCATGCTGTGCATCGGCACCGCCGTCTTCGGCATGTTCTTCTTCCTGACCGTGTTCCTGCAGTCCGCCTGGGGGTACTCGGCGCTCAAGACCGGTGTCGCCTACCTGCCGCTGATGGCCGGGATCCTGGTGGCCTCCGGCGCCGCCGCCCAGCTCGTCCCGCGCGTCGGCGCCCGGCCGCTGCTGCTGGCCGGCGCCCCGGCCACCGCCAGCGGCCTGTACTGGCTGTCGCGGCTCACCGAGCACGGCAGCTACGCCAGCGGAGCGCTGGGCCCGATGCTGGTCATCGCCATCGGCCTGGGCCTGCTGTTCATGCCGGTCACCCTGGTCGCCATATCCCGGGTCGCCGACCGGGAGTCCGGGGTCGCCGCCAGCTTGCGCAACACCGGCCAGCAGGTCGGCGGCGCGATCGGGCTCGCCTTGCTCGGCACCGTCGCCTGGACCGTGGTCGCCAACAGCATCCACGCCCAGGCCGCCCACGCCCAGGCCGCGGCCGCCCACACCGGCCGCCCCGCGCATCCCAGCCGCGCGGCGGTCAGCGCGGCCTACCACCACGCCCTGGCGGCCGGCTTCTCCCGCGCCTACCTGGTCGCCGCCGGGATCATGCTGCTCGCCCTGGCCATCACGATCGTGGCGATCCGGATCAACCGCGCCGACCTCGGCGAAGCCCGGCCCTGAACGTTTGCGAGGAGTGGCCATGGCCTCGTCCGACACCGTCGAGCGCAGCGCCCGGGCCGACTGGACGCTGATGACCGCGATCCACCACGCGCTGCGCCGCGACCTGGACGAGCTGATCACCACCACGGCCGGCCCCGCGGCCGCGCGGGCCGCTGGATCGTATTCCGCGACCAGCTGCGCCGCCACCTCGCCGCCGGTAGCGGATAGCAACCCAGCGAGCCGCAGTCCGGCCGCAGGGCGCAGCAGGTGGTCAGCCACTCAACCTTCCCAGCAACGTCAGCATTTAGTGCGACCGGGACGGTGCTATGAAGCTGCCGGTGATCTACCGGTCGTCTTGCCTGGCCGCTTCCGTTCCGCTGATCCAGGGTGGTCACAAAAGGCCGCGCAGGGCACGACGACCAGCCCTTTCGGCAGCCTGGCCTCGAGCCGGGCAGGAAGGTCACAATCATGGGAACTCTTGACGGCAAGGTCGCGGTGATCACGGGCGGGACGAGCGGCATCGGGGCACGCACCGCGGAACTGTTCGCGCGGGAGGGGGCGACGACGGTCATCGCCGGCCGACGGACGGCGGAAGGGAAGGCGCAGGCGGCGAAACTTGGTCCGAAGGCCGAGTTCGTGCGCGCCGATGTGTCGGTCGAGGCGGATGTGGCGGCGTTGATCACAGGCGCCGTCGAGCGGCATGGGCAGCTGAACTGCCTAATGAACTGCGCCGGTGAAGGCGGCAGCCCGGGCGGGATCGCCAGCGTCGACCTTGACCGGCTGCAACGCACGCTGGCCATCCATCTCGGCGGGGCGGTCGCAGGAATGAAGTACGCCGCGCCGGTGATGGCCGCGCAGCGGTCGGGCAGCATCATTAATATCGCCAGCATCGGCGGGCACATCGCCGGCTGGACGTTCCTGGATTACTCGGCGGCGAAGGCCGCGATCATTCAGCTCACCCGGTGCACAGCTGCCGAACTCGGCCAGCATGGGGTGCGGGTGAATAGCATCTCGCCCGGCCCGGTCCTGACCGGCATCTTCGGCAAGGGCGCGGGCCTCGATCCAGCCCAGGCCGACCAGGACGCTACACGCCTGGAGCCGGTCTTCCGGGCCAGGCTGAAGGCCTATCAGCCGATCGGCCGGGCCGGGACGCCAGCCGACGTCGCGGCGGTCGCGCTGTGGCTGGCCAGCGACGCCTCCTCGTTCGTCACCGGCCAGGACCTGGCCGTCGACGGGGGGATCCTGGCCGGCCGACCCCCCGCCGCCTCGACGGCAGACTTCACCGCCATCGCCCAGGCCCTTCTCCCCTCCGCCAGCGCACCCTGACGGCATCGCCAACCAGAGTCTTGGCCAAGGCAGCAGTCGCCACCAGTGGGCAAGCGCTTGGACCGCGCGGCCGGACCGAGCTGGAGGGACGGCGAATAGCCCGGCGCGGGCTCTAATTCTGCCTGCCACGCCATAACCTCCCACTCCAGGGTCACCCGGTCAGCCAGACGGCGGTCCAGGCCGCGACACGAGTTTCGCGGGTCAAGACCATGGCCACGGGAGTGCCTTGCTGGGCGGTTCGTTGCCAGGCGGACGGCTGATGGCGCCGACGACGATGTCACCAGCAGGATTGGCTTTGCAGCCGGGGTGTGGTCTGCGCCTCGTCATGGCAAGCGCGTCTGCCGCTCAAGGAGTCGGCGGGTAGCGTAGTTCATCTCACTCACGGTCA
>Ga0306924_10002738_pt1 | contig 16707 bp, 22 predicted proteins | sample sta12Can44000111_FD_203756 | JGI IMG/M metagenome (GOLD analysis project Ga0306924, IMG submission 203756) | Lab enrichment of tropical soil microbial communities from Luquillo Experimental Forest, Puerto Rico - statanox.12C.anox.44.000.111 (v2)... | ecosystem: Environmental > Terrestrial >... | reverse complement strand
ACAAATTCGACGATCGACTGACCGTGGGCGAGAAGCTCGCTTATGTCGCTCACGATGATCGCACCAGGCGGCTCCTGTGCGATCTTGGCAAACACACGCTGATACGGTGTGGATTCCTGGAGCGGCATACCGATCACGGAGATTTCCAATTACCGGCCTGCTTCCAACAGCTCCGTAATTCGAGCTTCCCAGTCCGCGCGCATGCCCAGGTACACGACCTTGGATGCCGAAGGAACGGTTTCCTTTATGATTTGTAGGCGCTTCCCCCAGATCCCGCTCCCCGCGTCAACAGTGACCCCAGTGATGTTGCCGCCAGGGCGCGCCAGGCTCGTCACGAGTCCAAACCGGACCGGCTCAACCCCTGTCCAAACGATCGGTATTGTGCCAGTGGCTGCGCGGGCCGCCGACGCGACGGGGGTGCTGAGTGCAACGATCACGTCCGGGTTGCGGTCGACGATTTCGTGAGTGAGCTCGGCGTAGCCATCAGGCCGCCCGTCGCCTGAGTACCGCTCGACTGCCAGGTTTTGTCCTTCGACATCGCCCAACCGGCGCAGCTCCTCGAAAATCGTCCGCCAAAAGGGAGGTCCTCTGTCGCTGATGCTGGCGACGGCACCCGCGGGAATGATGACTGCCATGCGGTGCTGCTTCGCCGGCGCTTGCGCCCATGCAGGTCCTGTCGCGGTCGCGAGGCATAGGCCGGAGATGAAGTCTCGGCGCCTTGTCAAACCGATATTCCCCTGGTTCCGGGCCGTTGCGGGTCTAGGATTGGTCATCGGGGCATCTTGGGCAACAGCAACTCAGTTCCATGTGGGGCAAGACAAGGCGCGTTGGCAAGGATCGCCGATTTCTCAGCAACGACGAATGGACGGCATCGGCACGACCTAGCCGGTCGCCGCGGGATTAGCGAAGGTCGGCAATCCACCCGGTGAAGTCATTCGCGGCCCGTTGATCTCATCGACCGCCCTTGACCCGGCCAACGGCTCAAATCGACCCTACACCGATTGCCCCGCGACCGTGTCGCAATATGCTGAGGTTTTGCTTGGAGAACCACATGCAGCGCCGGGATTTCATCGCACTGCTCGGCGGCGCTTTTACCTGGCCGTACTTCGCTCACGCCCAGCAGAAGGCGATGCCGGTGATCGGCTACCTCGCCGGCGCCACGCTCTCCGGTCGGGGTGCACCGACTTGGGCGGCATTTCGTCAGGGGCTGGGCGAAACCGGTTATGTCGAGGGACAAAACGCGGTGATTGAATACCGCATTGTAGAGGGCAGGTTTGATCGGTTGCCCGCATTTGTCGCCGACCTCGTCGACCGCAAGGTCGACGTGATCTTCGCGACCGGCGACCCCGCCGCACTCGCTGCGAAAAACGCGACCTCGACTATCCCGATCATTTTCTCCGTGGCCGCCGACCCGGTCGCGGCCGGTCTGATCGCCAGTTTCGCCCGGCCCGGCGGGAACCTCACCGGCGTTAGCGTCATGCAGGCCGAGCTGATGCCCAAACGGCTCGAGTTGCTGTCCGAGGTGGTTCCACAGGCGAGGGTATTCGCCTTGCTGGTCAACCCGAACGATCCGAATGCTGAGCCGATGATCCGAGAGATGCAGGAAGCCGCTCGCGCGAAGGGAGTGCTGCTCCATATCGTAAAGGCCGGCAGCGAAAGCGAGATCGACGCCGCTTTCGCAACCCTCCTCCAACTGCATGTCGAAGCGCTCGTCGTCAGCCCCAACCAGCTGTTCTTCGTGCAGCAAGAGCAGCTCGCGGCGCTGACGGTCCGCCATGCCGTTCCGGTAAGCTGTGCGCTCCGCGAGTACGTCGCGGCCGGCGGTCTGATGAGCTATGGCCCCAACATCTCTGCTCTCTCGCGCCTCCTCGGCACTTACGTCGGAAAGATCCTGAATGGGGCCCAGCCGGCGGAACTGCCGGTCCAGCGACCGACCATCTTCGAGCTGGTCGTCAATCTCAAGACCGCCACGGCACTCGGCCTGACAGTCCCGCCATCGATCCTCGCCCTCGCCGACGAGGTGATCGAGTGACCGCTTTCTACCCAGAGTTGACCTACAGTGTGGGCACTAAGCGTTAGATTTTATCCATTCTCATGGGCCTTGCGGCTCGGGTGAGCCCCCGTATTGCCTGCCCGAGAGCAACCCGCTCGACGCGCCGGCTGTGTCTTTACCGCAATACGACAAGCAAACGTAAAATCCCATTTAGGATTGGCGCCAACAACGATCCAATACTTATAACTGCGGAGGCAATCAGGTTCCAATACCCGACAGGTTGTAGTTCTTGTATCGCTTTAAACGCATATCCAACTGAGCCGATCCCCACGGCGATTGCGAGCGGCGGGAATGGGGCATTAGTACGCGCTCGACTAGCGGCTGGGCGATGGCTCAATTGCGTCGTATTCCGGCCATTCGTGGGACCAAAGTTGAACCGATAGGGCTGGCCGATAGCGGTCCTTCGCAGCGGTATGCTGATCCTTCCGGATTAGGTCGGTCGGGATCTAGTTGGTCTCGACCGATGCGTCCGGGTTCTTCTTCACCTCACGCTGTTCGAGGCGCGGCTGGCGCGTTCTTTAATCACCGCATGTGTCTCGCGATCGTGGGCGGTCAGCGACGTTTTGGGCCGATGGAAAGGAGGCCTCCGGCGATTGAACGGCCCACGTCGCGACACCTAGCGGTCCTGCCAGCGGCTTCCGATCGCCGACGTGGCGTCATGTGCCGTCAGCGCCTACGGGGTGATATTCGGCCATCTGTCCACTCTCGTCCGAGAGCATCTTTGCCATATATTTGCCGTACGGAGAAGCGGGATAGCGCCGTTCTTACTCCTAAGTGATTATGATCATTGGCGTCCCCTACCGGATTCGAACCGGTGTTGCCGCCGTGAGAGGGCTTTTCGGGACGTCAGCCTTCGGTCCACAGCCGTCCGCATATGTCCTTAATAGATCGCGGGAAATAAAGGGGATTTTGATCCAGATTGCAAAAATCGTTCGTGTGCGTACATAGGCGTCCGCACACGTGAACTGGACTGAAACTGGACTCTGCTGGACCAAAGATCATGGCACAGAATCTCAGGGCACCGCGGCTTGAAACGCGCGCAGCACGCCTGAAATTGCCGATTTCTTCCAAACCGGTGTGGGTGAAGATCGGTGTCGGCGTCGGTCTCGGCTACCGACGCAACACCACCGCCGGCAGCTGGGTGGTGCGGGTACCAGACGGCAAGGGCAAGGGCAACTACAAGACCAAACTGATCGGCACCGCCGACGATCACACCGAGGCTGACGGTCAAGGGGTGCTGACATTCTGGCAGGCGCAAACCGTTGCCCGCGACCGCGCTTCGGCATTGTTGGGCGGTGAGACCAGCAAGGTCGTAGCAACCGAGCGTCCGGCCCGAGATCCGACTGTCGACGAGGCGCTCGACCGTTATGAGGCGAACCTCAAAAAGCGCCGCGGCGATACCGGTAACGTCGGTTGCGCTACCATCTCACTTCCGCCCTGGCCGCCACACGGGTTGGCGAGCTGACCGAGCTCGGTTTGTCCGATTGGCATGACGGGCTTGCCGAGAAGCTGGCGCCGGCGACGGTAAATCGCACTGCCACCTGTCTCAAGGCGGCGCTCAACCTCGCCGCCCGCCTCGATCCGCGGTTGCGGCAGAACTCCAGCGCCTGGAAAATCCCCTTGGCCGCGATCCCCGATGCGGAAGAGTCCCGCAATGTGATCCTGGTTGACGACACTGTCTGTCACCTGGTCATCGAGGCCCCCGCCATCGGCCCGGCCTTTGCCTTGCTGGTCGAGGTCGCGGCGTTGACCGGGGCCCGCTATTCGCAGATCTGCCGGTTGGTTGTCGGTGATCTGCAGACCGGGGACGAACCGCGGCTGATGATGCCGGCCTCGCGCAAGGGCAAAGGCACCAAGAAGGTCAGCCATCGGCCGGTGCCGATCTCGAAAGACCTCGCAAACCGGCTGAGCGCCGCGGCAGCGGGGCGCCCATCAAGCGAGCCGCTGTTGCTCAAGGGAAACGGGTCGCGATGGCTCAAGTCCGACCATAGCCGCCCGTTCCGGCGCCTCGCGCGGCGCTGTCAACTCGATCCGGCGGAGGTCACGATCTATGCCCTGCGTCATTCGAGCATTGTTCGCCAGCTCATCCGTGCAGTGCCGACTCGGGTCGTCGCCGTCAATCACGACACGTCAGTAGTGGAGATCGAGAGCACCTATAGCCGCTATATCACCGACCACACCGACGCTGTGTCCCGCGCGGGGCTGCTCGATATCGCCGCGGCGCCGGCGACCGGCAATATCGTGCCGATAGCCGCCAGGACAAAATAACCGCCGGCGGTCGCCCCGATCTCTCGCGGCGGCGGCCTGCCTCGGTTTTTCTTAACCGTCTTGACGCCGTGGGCTGTGTCCGCACACTCTCGTTTGTCGTCGTACAACACGGGAGGACGGGCCATGCCAAAGAGCGAAACTCCGATCGACCGACCCGAGCCGGAAAGCCGCAAGAGAAGGTCCCCCCGGAAAAAACCAGCTCCCATCGGCTACCCCGTCACCGACGCCGCAGAGGCTTCGGGACTGTCGAGGACCACGCTTTATCTCGCAATGGCCAATCAGGAGCTCGATTTCATCAAGTATCACAGCCGGAGGATCATCCTGCACGATGACCTGGTCCGGTTTCTGAAAAGCTTCAAAAACAAAAAGCGCGCTGCTTGAGGCCGTTTGACTGTGGAGGGATGTCGGTGATTGCCGGCGGTTGTGACCGTGCCGGCGTCTTTCGCTGCGCGCTGTCCTACGCCAGGGATATTTCGGAGGGTGGCAAACCGTCAGCGCACGCGAGAGCGGTGACCCGACTGCACAGTGATCAACAGAGCGATAAGCAGGAAGCCGAAGTCATCATCGATGACGGCCTGCCGGGTGAGCGCCTCGGCGACGGCCATCGCCTACCGGCACCGCTGCGCCAAACTGTCGAGCTCGGGGACAGTCGGGTCGCGATCCTCGGCTGGACGCCGTGTATGCCGGAGACGCTGGCAACCCCGCGCGGCGGGGCCTAGAGCTATGCCTCGTGATCCCCTCGATCAGGCCTTGATCGAAGATTTCGCACGCGTGTACGAGATTTCGGCGAGCCTCAGTGAGTGTCTCGACGACCTCCGCGGCCATCTCGCCGATAGACTGCTGGCAGTCGCTTCCGATCGTCGGGTCTCCTCGGTCTATATCAAGGGCGAGCTCGACCGGCTCGACGACGCCGAGGACGACATCGAATTTGCCCTCGAACGCATCGTCGACGGGGTCGCCGAGATGCTGCCCAGCTGGACCGCCTTCAAGGCCTGGCGCGCTCTCCGGCGCATCACTGACCCGGTTTCAAGCCAGCCCGATGGCTACCCGCCCGGTGCTCTCGAACGTCACGGGCTCGGTTCCTACCGCCGCCCAGGGTCAGGGTGACGATGGGGAAGGAGGGTCGCGTGAGCGCGGCGATTGAACGCGATGCCGAAGCCATCGAGCGCGAGTTCGATCGCCTCGACGAGCGCAACGGCGGGCCGAGGCGTCAGCAACAATCGCTGTCCGAATACGAATTCGATCAGTGTGCGGCCGAAGCCAAGGTCAAGCTTGGGGAGGAGCTGACCCTTGCGCTACTCACCAGAGCGGGTCGGCGGTTTGGTTGGCCGATCCCGTCACAGCACCGGGTTCGGGTGGCAGCGCTGTTTGGTTTGGCGCTCTCGCTGAACCGGAGCGGTCATGACGATGCCTGATAGCTGAAAACGAACAGCCGCCCCTGCACCGGGCGGCCGCTTCTTTTTGAACACGGGGGGGTGATGTTACCCACGACGGAGAACGATCATGGGGGAGTCAGGAGCATACGGCAGAGGGTGGGGCGCCGCGAGGTTTTCGGGGGGGCGGCGGCAATGGCAAAGGCCACGGTGGCAATGGCAAGGGGCAGGCCTCGCGCAAGCGGCGATCCTCGTACAATGCCCTCGCCTTGGTAGAGCATGTCGAAAGACGTGCCAATTGGGTCGGCGAGATCCGCTTCAATCAGCTCGCCGAGCGCATCGAGGTCCGCAACCCGCCCTGGCCGATCGCGCCGGCCTGGTATGGCAACGGCGACGCCCTGGTCTCGGCCGACGGCTGGCGGCCCCTGACCGACGCCGATCTGCGTGAGGCGATGCTGCATCTGCAGGCCAACGGCGTCGGTTGGGTCAAGGTCGGCAATGTGCTCGAACTGCTGGCCATCCTCGGAGACCGTGCTCTTCATCACCCGGTCCGCGTTTATTTGCGCAGGCTGATCTGGGACGGCACGGCGCGCGTTCACCGGCTCTTCACCCATTACATCCCGGCCCAGCTGCCGACCGATCCCAAGCGTCGCGCCAGGCTCGTCGAATACTTGGAGGCGATCGGCCCTCGGTTTCTGGTCGGAGCCGTCGCTCGTGCCGAGCAGCCGGGCTGCAAGGTCGACAACATGATCTCGCTTGTCGGCCCGCAAGGCCGGCACAAGTCGACCTCCATCGAGGCGTTGTGCCCGACCACGGATTTGTTCGCCGAGGAAACCAGCTGCGACCTCGACAATCGCGACGTGAAATTATCGCTGTCGTCGAAATGGTTCATCGAGTTCTCCGAAGGTGCCGTCCTCGGCGCCGAAATCCGACGGCTGAAGGGGTTTCTAACCCGCAAGGTCGACACCCTCCGCCTGCCTTATGGCCGGCTCATAATCAACAAGCCGCGCCAGTCGATCTTCGTGCTCACCACCAATCTGCTGCGCTTGAAGGACACAACCGGCAACCGCCGGTATTGGCCGATCCAGATCGCCGACAACGCAATCAACATCGACGCAATCATCGCCGATCGTGACGAGTTGTGGGGCGAAGCCGCCACGCTGTTCGCCGACGGTTATCAATGGTGGTTGACGCCGGAGCTCGAAGCGCTCGCTGCCGAACAGCAGGCGCGCTACGCCGACGCGCCCGATCCGACGACCGACCTGGTCCGTGATTGGGTGGCGGGCAAGGACGGTTTCCCGCTCACCGATGTGCTGCAGAAGGCGCTCGGCCTGTCCAAGCCGGAGATCCTCCGCGGTGGCGGCAAGATAAACCGCGAGGTCACCGACGCGCTGCACGAGCTCGGCTACGAGTCCTACCTCAACAATGAGCGCGGTCGCGATCGCGGTAAGAGGTTGTGGGGCCTTGCAGAAAGGCCTGTTTGACGATGGCCCGCGCGCGCGAGAAAACCGGTGCTGCCGGTGCTGCCAAGGGGGTAAGCGATGGATTTTGTTGACGTATTTGGCAGCACCGGTGGCAGCACCGCGGTGCTGCCAACTCTGCCAAACCAGGCCAACGCGTTGTTTCCACGGCGTTTTTGGCAGCACCGGTTGTTGCCCCCGGATCGCCTGTTTGGGCCGCGGGTTCGAGCCTATCCCCGAGATGCCTGCCAGACAAGCGAAGGAGGTTTTGATGGAGGTTTTGATGCGATCTATCTTCAAACCACCGATCGCAGAGGTCGACCGGTGCCAGTCTTCGAACAGCTCTTTGCCTATGGCGGCAAACAGTATCGCGTCGGGCTGAGACCGAACCGAAAAACCGGGAAGCTGGTCAAGTTCTGCGAGCCGTTGCCAAGGCCCGGTGATCGCGTCAGGGCCAGCGAAGGACTGCGCGCCTTGAAGGCTTGGTCGCGGTCACTCGACCGGCGGGCGGGCCATGCATGAGGTCGGCGGGATCGGGCAAGAGACGGATCGACGAGGCGGTGCAGATCTATCTCCGCATCTTCACTGGTCGTGGAACCGATCAGGGGCGTGCGGCGGTTCGTGCCGTCCTGGGGCCCTTGGAAATCGACTGGAAATCGCTGGGGAAGCCCGCTGATGCGCCTGTCGGCCGGCGGCCTTTCCCCACAGCCAAGATCGAGATGCCCCACAGCCGCCCACGGGCGCTGGCGAGGACGGCAATTTTCGGGGAGGGTGACGATGCAGATTTGGTCCCTGCCCTTCGTCTGGAAGCCGCCGCTCTCGCTGCTCGAGGACAGGGCGACATGCAGCAGGACACCGCGGCGCACCGCGCGCGGCTGCTGTTTGGCGATCGCACGCGCACCGGCAAGGATGTCGATGTCGTGCTGCCGCATTTCGCGGTCACCCTCGATCCATACCACCTGACGCGCACCTTCACGGTCGATGACGGCAGCCTGTTGGCGCCGTCGCAGCCCGCCATCCTCGGCTTTCTGCTGCTGGCACTGGCGATGCTCGATCAGGGCGAGATCCTCTATGTGCCGCGCGTCCGCGGCAGCCAGCGCGTCGTCGCCGGGCGATTGGTCCCGCACCATGACCATCGCGTCGTTCGGATTCCCTTGGCGCTGAAGCCGCGGGAGCTCGCCCGCCATCTCAACAAGCGCATCGGCGAGCGCGGGCCCGGTGTGCCGGAGCACCTGGTCTGCGGCCATTGGCAGCACTACGGCCGCGGCGAGAACCGGCAGCGGCGCTGGAAGATCGATTACCGGCGCGGCGACCCGAGCCTCGGGACGATCCGCCACGACTGTGCCGTCGAAGCCGACCCGCAGGAGGCAAATCGATGACCGTGCTCGATCCGCTGCTGCAGCTCTATCTCGACAGGGGCTGGTTGATTTTCCCGTGCGACAAGCGGGGACCGCTGATCCGCAACGGCAACGGGTTTTACGACGCTACGAACGACGTAAAGCTCGTGACTCGCTGGTGGACACTCTGGCCATGAGCCTTATGCGCGATCCGTCTCGGGAAACTGCCGCAGGGCAGCGGCCTGGCGATCATCGATCTCGACCGCAAAAATGGCAAAGACGGCTTCGCAACGTTTGCCCAACTGACCGGGTCGTCCGAGCTGCCGCCGGTGCCGCGGGTCCACACACCCCACGGGCTCCATCTCTACTACGCCGCGCCGCCAAATGGGTGCTTCACGACGGTCGACGTGGGTGGCAAGCGGCGCCGCGGTCTCGGGCCCGGCATCGATTTCAAATGCGACCTGTCGCAATGCCACGCGCCTGGCGGCTCGTCCTCGTCACCCTATCGCTGGGACGATGAATTCAATCTGCTGACGATCCCGTCGCTGACATTGCCGCCGGCGCGGCTGATCCCGGTCGAGATCCCCGACGAGGAGGACGAGACGACGCCGGCGAACGAGCGCCGACAGCCGATCGGTCATCCCGGCGCCTATGCCGAGGTGGCGCTCGACAAGGCGTGCGAGCGCATCCGCGGCACTGCGCCCGGAACTCAGCGCTTCACGCTCAATGCCGAGGCTTATGCGATGGGCCGTCTTGCCGCCGGGCTCAACCTCGACCGCCGGGCAGTCGTCGACGCGCTGATCGAGGCCGGAATGGGGATGCAGCAGCAAGCCGGCCGACCACCGTGGCGGCGCCACGAGGTCAGAAAAACCGTGCTCGACGGGTTCCGCGACGGATTGAACAAACCCAAGACACCCGTGTTGCGATCATCGAGGAGGGGAGATGACCGACGAGACTGGCGACACCACCCGCGGCGAACGCCAATCGGCAACGATTATCGATCTCGATAAGGCGCGTAAGGAGGCCGAGCGCCGACGGCGCCGGTCGCAAGACCAGCTCGACCAACTCGTCGAGAAGTTGAACCAACGCTTTTGCGTCGTGCCCGAGGGCAATGAAGTCTTTGTCTTTCGCGAGCAGCGCGATCCGCTGCGCAAGGGTCATTGGCAGCTCAACAAGTTCACCTTCAAGGCGTTTCGCGAGTTGCTGATGAACCGCCGGGTGGTCGTCGATGTCTCCGATCCCAGGCATCCCGGCTTCACCAAGCAAATCGTCAAAACTCACGCCGAGATCTGGCTCGAACACCGCGACCGCCGCGAATGTCCGGGCGGACCGATCTTCGACCCGACCGGCAACGCCTCCAATTATTATTGGAACCTCTGGCGGGGCTTTGCGGTCAAACCAGTCAAAAATCGCCAGGGCTGGTTATTGATGCAGGATCACATCTATCACGTCCTGGCCGCTGGCGACCGCAAGGTCAACGATTACATCCTCAACTGGTCGGCGCACATGCTTCAGCATCCCGAACGTCACGGCGAGGTTGCGCTGATTTTCCGTGACGACGCCGAGGGGCTCGGCAAGGGGCTGTTCGTCAAGGCGCTGCTCGCTATCCTCGGCACCCACGGTTTCCATCTCCATCACGCCGATCAGCTGCGCGGTCAGTTCAATGCCTACATGCATCGGCTGGTCCTGCTCTACCTCGACGAGGCCGGCTGGGCCGGCGATCGGCAACTTGAAGGTTATTTGAAAGGTCTTGTGTCTGACGAAGAAATTGGCGTTCAATATAAAAATAAAGATACGTTTCAAGCTCTCAATTACTTGCATATCATCATTTCGTCGAACCGTGATTGGGCAATCAATGCCTCGCGCACCAGTCGCCGCTGGGCGCCGTTCCGGGTCAGCGATCACCGCCGCGGCGACCGCGCCTATTTCACCGCCCTCTCGCACGAGATCGAGCATGGCGGTGCCGAAGCGATGCTTTACGATCTGTTGCGGCGTGACCTCAGTTGTTTTGACGTTCGCGATTACCCGCGCACCGCTGAGCTCGACAATCAGCGCCTCTTGAGCCTCGACATCCTGCCGCGTTGGTGGATGGCCGTTCTGCTCCGCGGCTTTGTCTACAAGCCAAAGTGGGGAGCGCCCAGCCTTCTCGACTGGCATGAATTTCACACGACTCAGCTACTGGTTGAGAGCCATCGCCAGTTCTGCAAGGCCATCCCGCACTACTACCCCGCGACCGAGGTCGAAATCGGCAAATTCATGAAGGAGACGATCGGCTACCGCTGGACCTCTCGGCGCGCTGCCGAGCCGATCGCCGAGCTCGATACCATCGATCGTTTCGAAGCGTCGCGACGCGACGAGCGCCAGCCGGAGTTTCCGATTGGCACGACCGATGACGAGAGGCCGGCGTCGTCACCCACTGACTGGCGTGAGGCCGCGATCATCCGCAAGCGCAGAATGAACGGCTACGACTGCGGGAGCCTCGAAGAGGCGCGGGCCACGTTCAAAGCCGCCCTGGGTGATCTGCCGATGGAATGGGACGCCCCCGGCTAACCCGGTCACTCGTCACCTGTCATCGTCAGTGCCGAGCCTTGCGCCGAGCCCAGTGCCGAGGGTGGTTATTTCCAAAAACCGAGGATTTCTGCGGGTGCCGAGCGTGACGACGGTGCAAAGGGGGGGTAATTGCCATATACGGTTCGTGACCCTCGCGCGCAGGCGCGCGCGCCTTCTCTACTATTCTCTTTTCTTTCTGTTTCTCAATCAGCAACCGGCCGATTTTCGGTCAATGGTGACGAGGGTTTGGTCTGTCGCCTGGGAGACTACAACCGAGGATTGGTTCACGCTGGAACGGCTCCAGTGAAGGCCGGGGCGGGTCGATTAAATATTGGCCGGATATTGCCTTTACCGGTTAATAAACTAAAGCAGAGGTTGCTTTGGAAGACACTAAAAGCCGTTAAACGTGGGTGAGAATTTTTGTGATCGAGGAGGTGCAGGGGTACAAGCGCAAAGGGCTAAGTCATTGAAATTATATATTGTGTCTAGTTTGTAACAATTGTGGCTTTTCTATTTCTGTACAGCGAATGGTTGTGAAATGGCCGGTGAGCGAATGCGCCTGATCGAATGGCGCCGGTGCGCCATGGCAAGCTGCGGGGATTTGCTTCGGTGTGGTTGCCGATCGGGTTGCGGATCAACGATTGTCCCGTTCTCGACGGACCCGAGGGCGTGTGGGCGGCGCTGCCGGGGCGCCCCGAACTCGATCGGGATGGCCGTGCGCGTGTCGGGGCAAACGGCGAGCGCGTCTACCAGCCGGTGCTGGAATGGCGCAGCCGGCGCCTGCGCGAAGCGTTCTCTGCGCGCTTGATCAGCTTGGTGCGGGAGGCTTACCCGCATGACTTCGACCGCTGAGCCGCCGCGCCTGGTCGCGCTGAGGCGACCCGCGCCCAGGTGATCGCGATCCTCGATGCCGCCGAGGCGGTGCGCGTGCGCCTGGTGCTGATCAGCGTGGTGAGCGGGGAGCAGCGCGCGGCAGCTATAGCGGCTCGCCGGCGCGCTGCAGGCACTGGATACGCGCTGCGCGATCCGCGGCTCGATGGCGGGCTGTCGCGGCTCGCCTTGGCATTGGCGCTGATGGGCAAGGCCTTCGCCAATCCCGGACCCGAGCTCAACCGCTGGTGCGAGAATGTCCTCGGTCTGGCGCCGCGGCGCGCGTGGCGCGCCATCTCTCGGTGGTCGCCGCGGCACTCTACGTCAGCAGCGAGGCGGTGCAGGGCTCAGCCTATGATCCGGCGGTGCTCGACCGTTTGCGCGGACCGCGGCTCGATCGCGCCTGCGTCGAGCGGCTCAAGCGCTCGCCGTTGCGCGGCGGTGAAGGCGCGCAGGACGCGCGGCGGTGGCCGCTGATGCGTCTCTCGGCCGGGCGGGCCGGACATGCTCGGCGCGCAACTCGCCAATAGAAGCGATTCCCCATTGGCCAGAGACGACAAACCCGGCGCGGTTGGCGCCGGGTCGTAGGCAGGGTCGCGCGCGGGCTATCGCGGGCCCCGGGCTTGGTCACCCGTTGATGGTCCGCTTGATGTTTTTGACGGTCGACAGCGAGACGCCGAGGCGACGTGCGGTGGCACGCAGCGAGGCGCCGCCGGCGAGCTCCCTGGTGATTGCCGTGGTGTCGCAGCGCGGGCGGCCGAGACGCTTGCCCTTGTCGCGCGCCCGGTCGACGCCGGCCTGCACGCGCTGGCGGATCATCGCCCGCTCGAACTCGGCAAACACGCCCATCATCTGGAACAGCGCGCGGCCGCCGGGGGTGGTCGTATCGACCGCCTGCTCGCGCAGATAGAGATCGATGCCGGCGGCCTGCCAGTCGCTCATCGAATTGATCAGATCCCGCAATGAGCGGCCGAGGCGATCGACCGACCAGGCCATCAACAGGTCGAACCGGCGGCGGGTGGCGTCCTTCAGCATGCGGTCGAATTGCGGCCGCTGGTCGCGGCTCTTAGCGCCGCTGACACCCTCGTCCTGATAGATCGCGACGATCTGCCAGCCGGCGCGCGCGGCGATGGCTTCGAGCTCGACCCGCTGCATGTCGACCGATTGCTTGTCGGTCGACACCCGCAGATACATTGCCGCTCGCTTGGTCATGGTTCGGTGTTCTCGATGGGTGCTGTGGTCTGGGTCATAAATCTAATGGTTTTCAACCCACACTTCAAGAGCGAAATCACCCCAGCATTTCTGCCATTGCGAGCGGCCGATTTCGCAGGGGATTTTTGCCCCGCCCCTCGGCCAGGCCTCGACGGCGAAGCCGATTTGCGGCCTGTGTGGAAATTCTTCAGGTCGACCTGGAGAATTTTTCCGACGGCAGGGCCCGGCGACCGCCGCCCAGGGCCGGGCCGCAAAAAATTCATGCGGTCGAGGGCACTAATTACCGCGAGGGCCAGACAGCGGCGGGCTGGGCGTAGAGGTCGAGTGCTCGCCCAGCATTTCTGCGGCTCTCAGCATCCTCCCTACACGTAAGACACGACGTCCTCGTCTTGTTCACGGTTTTTTGCGCTCCGGCCAGGTGGGGTGAGCCGCGGTTAACCGGCTGCCGCGGTGGGTTGGGTTGCCAGATGGGACCCCTAGGGCGGGGTCCTCCCGAGAAAAATTCGGTTGGGAAAGGCCCCCCGGTATGACCCGGAAAACACCCCGGCCTCGCCATAGGACCGGGGCCATCCTGCAGCGGCAAAGCCGCAAGAAAAATTTTTTGTGAAAAATCTGATGGTTATGCCGGCTCCGCACCGTTTGAGAGCGCTGCCGGGCATGCGGCCCGGCCCGGGTCCGAAAAATTTTTGCAACTGCGAAGGTCTTGAAAAATTTATCAAAATTTTTGAGGCAAGCCCGGCCAGGCGGGTGATACCTTGCCCCCATGAGATCCTCGACGAGGTCCCCTTCGGGTTCACCAGCGCCGCCGCAACAGGCCAAGACCTTCAGCTTTGCTCCCGAGCTCCGGCCGGCGAGCCAAATCGCGGTCGGCCATACCAGCAGTGGAGGCGCGATGAAGGCGTTGTTGTTCACCGGGCCCTTTAGCGATGCCGATATCGCTGAGCTGGCCGAGACCTTGCGCCAGATCGATCAGCGCGCCCCCGACCAGCACTACAACCTCGCCATCGCCGATCTCGATCGTCAGCCCTCGATCGAGGAGACGGTCGGGACCTTGGAGAAGATCTTTCCGCGGGTTCCCGATCGGCCGGTCGACTGGTGGATGAAGCCGCTATGACTGGCGAATTTAGCTGGGACGAGGTCTATGCGCGCCGCCGGGTGCTGGCCGAAGACATCAGGCGGCTGCTCGGTCTGTCGTTTTCATTGGGCAGGGGCGTCACTGAGGCGTTTGGTGCGGTGCCATTGACCGGCGAGTTGCTGGCCGACCAGCCGATGTGGCGCGTTCCCTTTTATGTGATCGCCGACATGATGGAAGGCGCCATCGACCATGCCTGGTGGCTCCTCGCCGCGGACCGGTCGGCCGAGCCGTGGGGATTTGTCACCGAGCCCTATATCGAGGAGGAGAAAGCGCAGCGCTTGGCGCGGCAGCTCAGGCCCGGCTTGTCGATTGGGGTGTCGCGGTCCGGGCTCTGCCGACGGCGCAATCGGCTTGGTTGCCGGGGAGCACTGTACCGATCGTGACGACGGCTGGTGTCGGGTGCCTCTCCGAGTTCCTGCGGTTCGGCGTCGCCGCCGCCCTGGAGCGGCTCGGTTGACAAAGACCGGGCCGGAAGGTGGTGAGGCCGCTATAACACTGGTCTCCCGCGATATCGACCAGGTCGAGAGCTCGATCTGCTCGGCGCTCAACCGGCTCGCCGCGCGGATCGCCGATTTCAACGCCGAGCTCGCCAAAGAAAACCCTGCACCCGGTCTGCAGCGCTGGCGGCAGCTGCAGATCGCGCTGAACAGCGACGCCGATAATTTGCATCTCGCCCTGATGCGATTGCGCGCCGCGGCGGCGGGACTGGAAACCCTGATCGCGCCGGTGGCGGCATGAGCGTCGATGCCGAGAGGCCGATCGTCGAGGGGGACCTGGCCGTGGCCATCGACACCGGCGAGGCGGCTGCGACCGGCATTGTCAGCGATGGGGAACGACGTGCTCGGGCCCTACATCGGGCAATTGTGCACTTGACTGAACAGCGCGACTCCGTTAACGATGCCGATCGACAGGCCAGCGCTATTCGGCCGGTACGCGATAGGGACCGACTAATGGATCGCATAACCCAAGACTTTGTAGACGCCTTCATCAAACAGCGTGAGCTTGGCCAGCTAACTGCTGATAAGCAGTTTGAGCATTTTGTGGCCTACACGACTCTTAGACGGCACTACAATGGTGAGTCAATCGATACGGCGGATATCGTTGTAGGTGGCGGCGATGATTTGGGGATAGATTCGGTTGCAGCTTTAGTTAACGGAACGGTCGTAACAGACATCGAGAGTTTGGAGGAGTACGCCGAACTTGGCGGCTATATTGATGTCACGTTCATCTTCACGCAGGCTAAAACCTCGTCATCATTCGACGCGGGAGAGATCGGAGATTTCGGTTTCGGGGTTCGTGATTTCTTTGATGAAAAAAACCCAAAGCTCCCACGCAATGATCAAATCAAAGGTGCTGCGGAGATAATGTCGGGTATTTATGCCTTGGCCAAAAGTTTTAGGCCTGGGAATCCAGTGTGCCAGCTTTATTACGTTACGACAGGTACGTGGAATGCTCCGGATGCTTGCGAAGCTAGAAGGCAAGCGGTAGTTGAAGATTTGAAGGCCACACAAGTATTTCGTGACGTACAATACCGCTGCCTCGGCGCTACGGAAATTCAGGAGCTGTATAGAAGCAGTAAACGAGCAATCACTACTGAATTTACCTTTGCAAAACGAATTCCCGCACCGGACATCACTGATGTTACGGAGGCTTATTTTGGGTACATCCCGTTCTCCGAATTTTTAACCATCTTGCGGGATGACGTGGGAGAAATTCGAGATATCTTTTATGACAATGTGCGAGATTGGGCGGAATATAAAGTTACAGTTAATGACCAAATTAGAGAAACCGTATTGTCAAGCGCGCGTGAGAGATTTCTTCTAATGAATAATGGTGTAACCATTGTAGCAAAAGAACTCCGCCCTCTTCCGAAGGAGAGAATTCTAATAGAAGATTTTTCGATTGTTAATGGATGCCAAACTAGTCATGTATTATTCGATCAGCGTGACGCTATCGATGATAAGGTTATGATACCTATAAGGCTGATTGTAACCACCAGCAAGGACGTCAAGCGAGCGATAACTCGGGCTACAAATAGTCAAACAAGAGTAGAAGAGGACCAATTCTTTGCGCTTACGGAATTCGCGGAAGATCTAGAAGATTATTTTAAGAGTTACACAGGCGACAAAAGTGTGTATTACGAACGGAGAGGGCGACAGTACGACAACTCTAATATCCCGCCTATTCGCGTCATAACGCATCGGAACTTGGTCCGCACCATGTCGGCCATGTTTCTGGAGGAACCGCATACGGTGACGCGAAGCGCAAGAGGATTGCGCGAAAAAGTCGGGAAGGAAATTTTCGTTCGGGGGCATAAGCTAGCCTCCCTATCCGGTTAGAGCAGGTAGGGCTCCGTTGATTTGAGCGCCGTCGACGAGCTGGCGGTAGGTGATGGTTGGCCGGGTGGCCGCTCGGCGGAGCAGGAAATCGGTCAGATCGGCGATGCGTC
>Ga0306924_10002736_pt1 | contig 16711 bp, 9 predicted proteins | sample sta12Can44000111_FD_203756 | JGI IMG/M metagenome (GOLD analysis project Ga0306924, IMG submission 203756) | Lab enrichment of tropical soil microbial communities from Luquillo Experimental Forest, Puerto Rico - statanox.12C.anox.44.000.111 (v2)... | ecosystem: Environmental > Terrestrial > Soil... | reverse complement strand
CCGTCGACCGTCATGATGTGCATTGCCCGCCACTCGGCTTCGAAACCTTCTTGCGAGGTTCCCTTTGCCGTAAAGGTGAAGACCGCTCCTAGGTCGCTCAGCCGATGGACAGCCTCGATATAGATACTCCGGTCCGGCATGAGGTCCCAGAGAGCGCGGAGGTTTGGAATGATGTCACGGGGCGCCAATGTGATCACGTGCCGATGGTCGAGGTTCACCCAGTCCTGGGTCGTCGCAGGGAGTTCGCCCCGATTGACTCGGGCGTACGTCCGCGCGATAACCGACCAGCTGCGCGCGTGGGACGCCGCTTCGCCGGCGAGATACCGGGCGTCGAGCTCGGCGATGGCGGCGTCGAAGTCGTCGAGGTCGAACACGACGACCGCCGCGGTTCGCCCGTCGGCGTCGATCTCGACGAGACAAGGGGCATCGTTTTGAATCGCACCGGGGTCTGGGCCCGAGGCGCGACTATGCACGAGGGCGAGGCGCTCGCCGCGAGTCGCGATGACGCCCAACATCGTGTATGTGAAGCCGATGTCGGCGCCCGCCCGCAAATCTTCGATTAGGGCATTTCGACCATGTCGGATCCCGGCATTCACCACCCGCCGGCGATCGTCGACGGAAACGTCTTCCGCCACCGTTTCGGTCAGGGTGTCCCAGTCGCGCCCCGCCATCCACGCCACGCTGCGTTCGTACGCTTGGCTCGCCGCGTTTTCCAGCCGCCGTACTCGCGGGCGTCCTTGCTCGAATCGGGCGTGCGCGGCGTCAAGTTCGGCGATCGCGGCGTCGATGTCGTCAATGTCGAACCACACCTGCAGCGAGATTCGGCCCTCGTTGTCGATGCCGTATAGCTGGAGCGCCTCGTCGTGCGGCGCGCCAGGGCTGTCGTCTTCAGTGCTGAGCTCCAATCGAGTGAGAGCCAAGCGCTCGCCGCGGACGGCGATAACTACAACTCGGGCTCGCGCCGGGCCGCTATCGCGAAGACGTCTTAAGTGCTCTGGCCATTCGCCCGGCGGAAAATCGTCCCGCGTGAAGCCGACTATCTTGCGCCGACTTTCCATGAATACGTCGGGCGCGTATATCCGCTCCATCTCGTCCCAGGCATCGCGGTTGGCGGCCGCCTCAGACTGGCGGATTACTCGCACGCACGCGTTGACCAGTTCGGAGCTCGGCTCTTCAGGTGCCGCCGAGGCAGTCGGGAGTTCGCCGCCGAACCGGGCCTGTGCCGCGTCGAGTTCGGTTGTTGCGGCGTCGATGTCTTCGATGTCGAATGACACCTGCAGTGCGATTCGGCCCTCCTCGTTGGTGCCGAATAGCTGGAGAAATTCGTCTTGCGGCGCCCCATGGCTCACGTCGGCAGTGCCCGTCACCAATCGAGCGAGAGCCAGGCGCTCGCCTCGCACGGCGATAATCACTGCTTTGACCCGCATGGCGCCCGCCTCGAGAAGGCGCCTCTGCACACGTCTCCACTCGCCCGATCGGAGATCGATCTGCGTAAAGCCGACGATCTTCCGGCGACTCTCGACGATGACGTCGGTCGCGAAAAGCGCCTCGAACTCATCCCATGCTTCGCGATCGATAGCAGCCTCCACGTGCCGCATTGCTCGCACACACGTGTTGTCCAGCTCGACGGTCGGTGTTTCGGGCGCCGCGGGGGCAGTCAGGAGTTCTCGGCCGAGAAGATCGTGCGCGGCGTCGAGTTCGGCCATCGCGGCGTCGATGTCTTCGATGTCGAACCACACCTGCATTGCGATTCGGCCCTCTTCGTCGATGCCGTAAAGCTGAAGAAATTCGTCCTGCGGCGCCCCTTGGCTCACGTCGGCAGTGCCCAGCACCAATCGAGCGAGCGCCAGGTGCTCGCCTCGCACGGCGATGACGACATGGTTGACCCGCATGGCGCCCGTCTCGAGATCGCGCCTGGTCTGATGTATCACCTCGTCCGATCGGAAGTCGTGCTGCGTAAAGCCGACGATCTTCCGGCGACTCTCGACGGAGCCACCGGGTGCGAACAGCCGCTCGAACTCGTCCCAAGCCTTGCGATCAATAGCTGCCATCACGCGTTGGGCCGCTCGGACGCACGCGTTGTCCAGCGCGACAGCCGGTGTTTCGGGTGCGGCCGGGGGAGCCTCAACGGCCCGCTCGTCGCGAAGCGCGCGCGCCTTCTCGGCAAGCGCTGCAGCGCCTTTCCGCTCGTACAGGTCGGCCGCTCGCCCAGCAGCGGCACGCGCCCCCGCGGCGTTGCCGGCGGCGCCCAAGACCGTGGCCAGTATTGAGCAGGCGTCGCCGTGATCGACCAAGAGGTCGGTGCGCTCGGCCAGGCTGACAGCAGCCTCGGCGACCCGGCGAGCCTCGTTGTGGTCATTGCCGCGCGAAAGCAAATGCGCCCGAAGAGCCCGCCAAGCGATCGATGGCTTCAGCGCGTGCCCGGCGAGACGCTCACTCTCCGTGCACAATTCGTCGGCCTCGGCATCTCGTCCGAGCGCGAGACATGTACGACCAAGCAGCGCGGCGGTCTCCGCGGTATCGGCGTCGAGGCCCATGCGACGAAAGCCGTTGTACGCCTGACGCAAATGTGGCTCGGCCGCGGCAGGATCGTTGACGACCAGCTCGACGATGCCGGCGAACTGCTGGACCTCAAGAAGGGCATGGCGCAGGCCGAGCTCGGTGACCGTGCGCCGGGCCGAGTCGATCATCCGTCGGGCCGCGGCGGCGCGCCCGCGGAAGGCCTCCAACACGGCCTGGCACCGCGTCGACGTTGCCTCGACGGCGGGGGAGTCGGTCGTGATTCGCAGCAGCCGCACTACGTCAAGACACCGCCCGCCCGCGCGCGGAACGGGATTGGGCCCCCACAGTGCCGCAAGCGGCGCACCGGCGAGGACCGCGTTCACCCGGCGGTGTTCACGCGCGCGTCGCGCCGCGGTGAGGGCATCGTCCAGGGCGATTTCGCAGTCGCCGATTCTCCCGAGGCGGGCGAGGCACCCGGCACGGACGGTGTGCGCCATGGCTTCTCCGGCCGCGTCGTCCAATTCGGCCAGCTTGCCGGCGGCCGCGCCCACCGCGGCTTCCACCTCGTCGAGTCGTTCGGGGTGGATCAACATCGAGAGTTGGCCGTCGAAACATGTTGCCCATGCGGCTAACCGGGCCGAATCGCGGGTCGCTTCTTGCAGTTGCGCAACCGCGCCTGCCGCTGACGTGACATCACCCGCCGCTAACAGTGCCTCGCAACGGGCGATCAGCAGCGCGGCAATCAGTTCGTCACGGTTTGGTAGTTCGTCGTCAATCTCCTCCAGCGCATGCAGGGCCCGATCGTAGAGGTCGGCGGCGCCTTCGTACGCGAGGCGGGCCATGGCCTGGTCCGCCGCGCGCATGCAGTACTCGACGGCCTTGACCGCGTTTCCCGCCCACGCGCATTCGAAGTAGTGGTGAGCCAGTTCGGCGAGCAGCTCGTCGTCGGCCCCGGGCTCGTTCTCCAGCGTCGCGGCGATGCGCTGATGCAGCCGCATGCGCCGCACGGACGCCAGCTCGGCAAGCAGCGACTGTCGGACGATGGCGTGGTTGAACCGGTAGCGACCGCCGGGCTCTTCGATGATGATGCCGGCCTTGCACGCCTCGTCGAACGCGTCGACGAGTTCGTCGCCGACCACACGCTCGACCAGTTCCAAGGCAAACCGGCTGCCGACGACCGCTGCTGCGGCAAGGGCCTTGTTCGTCTCCGCGGGAAGCCGTGAAAGGCGGCGGCTTACGGCTTCACGAACCCCTTGCGGCAAGGTGCTCGGATCCCAATGCCCACCGCTTTCTTCCACATGGCGCAGCGCCTCGATGAGGAAGAACGGGTTGCCACCCGTGACCGATGCCAACGCCCGAGCTAGCTCTTCGTCGTCGTAGCCGGCCTCGGCGACGTACGCGGTCACGTCGTCCTCATCGAGGCCGCTGAGCTGAATGCGGTCAGCGGTGCCGTCGCGGTGGAGGTCGGCGAGCATCGCTGCCAGGGGATGGGAGCGGTCCAGGTCGGTGCTGCGGTACGTGCCGACGATCTGCACGCGGTCCTGCTCGCCGAAGCGCAGGATATGCCGCAAAAGGAGCAGCGTCGGTTTGGCTGCCCAGTGCAGGTCGTCGAGAATCAGGACGACAGGCGCGCTGGCGGAGGCGACTCCCAACAGCGCGACGACGGCGTCGAAAAGTGCGTAGCGTTCGGTGTCCGGATCGGCGCGGGTCGGCGCCGCTAGGTCAGGCAGGACGTCGGTCAACCCGGGAACCATTGGCAGCAGTGCCTCTACGCCGCGCAGCCCCCGAAGCCGACCGGTACCGAGGCACGGCACCAGCGAACGCAGGGCTTCGGCGAACGGTTGGTACGGCGCACCGAGGTCCTCGTCGCAACGGCCGTAAATCACAAGGGCGCCTTGGTCGTAGGCCTGTCGGGACCATTCGCCGGCCAGGCGCGTCTTGCCGACACCCGGCTCGCCGGCGATCAGCATCGCGTTCGTGCCGCCGGCGAGCGCGCTTTGCCACGCGGAAAAAAGTCGCCCGAGCTCGCGCCCGCGCCCGACGAACGGCCCGGGGCCACCTAGCACCGCGGGCAGGTCGGGACGGTCGATGGGCGCATCGCTTGTCGAGGCCGGAGGGCCGACTTCGGTTGTCTCCATTTGGAGTTCAAAAACATGCTCCGGCCGTGCGAGGTTTTTCAGCTGCCGCATCCCCAGGTCGGCGAGCACAACATCATCGGGCAGTGAATCAATGACGAGCTCCGCGGTCGCGCCCGAGCACAGGATCTGGCCACCCACAGCCAGCGACCGCAGGCGCGCGGCGCGGTTGACCGCCCGACCGAAGTAGTCGCCGTCGCGAAGCTCGGCCTCCCCGGTGTGCAATGCCACGCGGATACGCATGGGCTCCCGTAGCGCCCACGGCTCGTCGACGATCGCATCTTGCAGTTCTATAGCTGCGGCGGCAGCCGCCGACGGCCGCTCGAAGACCGAGAACGTGGCATCGCCTTCGCCGCGCGTCTTGATCAGCCGTCCTCCACGTGACGTGACGACCTGTTCGACGAGCTCGTCGTGCCGTGCGAGCGCAAGGGCCATGGCGTCGGCGTCTGCCTCCCAGGCGGCCGTCGACCCTTCGATGTCGGTCAGCAGGAAGGTCACCGCCCGAGTCACCGCTGGAAGTTGTTGTGCCACAGGAGTTTCCAGTGCAGTGTCCTGTGCGACGATCGCGGCCTCGAGTCGGCGAAGGTTCGGTCCGGGGTCGACCCCGAGTTCATCGGCGAGCAGTGTCCGCGCCCGTTGGTAAGCGCCGAGGGCTTCACCCTGCCTGCCGGCGCGGTAGAGGGCCAGCATCAGCTGGCCCCAACGCCTCTCGCGCAGAGGCGCATCGGCCACCGCGGCCTCCAGCTCGCCGATGATCTCCGCGGCGCGGCCCGTCGCGAGCAGCGCGTCGGCCCGATCCTCCACCAGCGCGGCATGTCCCTCGATCCACCGCGTCTTTTCGGATATTCCCCGCCGGCCATCGGGAAGTTCGGGGATTCCGCGCCAGAGGGCAAGCGCCTCCTCGAAGCGGGCCACCGCCTGGCCGGTGTCGCCGGCGGCGGCGGCATTGCGTCCCAGGCGGGCGGCGGCCTTGTAACGCGAGGCGTCAACATCGCTCTCGGCGAGGGACCAACCCGCCCCCTCCGTCATCACAAACCCGTCGCCGAGGGTGCGGCGCAGCGAGGAGATGTGGGTCTGCAGGGCTTTGGCGGCGGTGCGCGGCGGATCCTCGCCCCAGAGCAGCTCGACGAGGGTTTCGGCCGACACCACGGAACCGCCGTGCAGCCCGAGCATCGTGAGGATGGCGCGTGGTTTGGCGCCAGGGATCACGACCGGCACGCCACGCTGCCGGACCTGAAGCGGCCCCAAAACCCCCAGCTCCACCGCTTGAAGCGTAGTCACATCAGCGATCGTCCGTAAGTGGATTCAACACGCGGTCAAGGTCGAGTAAAGGCTGTCTCGCCTGGATGTTCTGGCGGTGCCGACAGTGCCACAGAACCGCTGCCCGCAAACATTGACAGTGTCATCGTAACAGTGTCACTATCGGAGCATGGCCGAACAGGCGTCGTGGACGCTGGACGAGCTGGTGCGACGGGTTGCACACAGCCTCGCCGATCCGGCGTATCCCGGAGCGCCCAACGGGCGGGTCCGGGACCTGCCCGATCGGCGGGTTGTGCGGTGGTACACGACGACGGGACTCGTCGACCGGCCTGCCATGCAGGGCCGCACCGCGCTGTACAACGCTCGGCACCTGCTGCAGATCGTCGCCGTCAAGCGCCGCCAGGCCGAGGGCCGTTCGCTCGCCGAGATCCAGGCCGAACTGGCTGGAGCCACGGACGAAACATTGCGCCGGGTCGCCGCAGTTCCCGATCAACTCATAACGGGTGAGCCGACGCGGCCCGAGGAGGCACCCATGCCGGCGCGCCCGAGCCCCCGAAGGCGGTTCTGGGCCGATCCGCCCGCGGCCGCGAAACCGGTGGCGTCGAGCAACGGCGACGGCGATGACACTGTCACGAAGCTGGCCGCCGTAACCCTGCCCGGTGGGGCGCTGCTACTGCTGCCCGCCCGTCCCGATCACAGCGGCCGGCCCGACGAAGACGACGTCGACGCGATCCATGCGGCCGCTCGGCCGCTGCTCGAACTGCTGGCCGAACGTGGCTTGCTATCCCTTGATGAACGGAGCCCATCATGACCGTCCGCATCACATCGATGACCGACGCGGAGGCGAGTCGCGCGGCCTCATCGGACGACGAGGCTGGGCTGGGTGTCCTGCGCACCGAGCGGGGCAATCTGCCGCTCGATCGCATCGATGTGCGGGCGGAGATCACGGGACTGACCAGCCGGGTAGAGCTCACGCAGGACTTCGTCAACACCTTTGACGTACCCCTCGAAGCGACCTACGTGTTCCCACTGCCGGATCGGGGTGCGGTCACACGGATGCAGATGACCGCCGACGGGCGGACCGTCGAGGCCGAGCTACGTGAGCGGGAAGCTGCCCGCCAGGCCTACGACGATGCGATCGTTTCTGGCCGGCGAGCGTCCATCGCTGAGGAGGAGCGGCCGGACGTTTTCACGATGCGGGTGGGCAACATCTTGCCCGGTGAACGGGTCACCGTCGCACTTACGCTCGTCAGCCCCCTGGCGTATGAGGACGGCGAGGCGACGTTCCGCTTCCCACTTGTGGTTGCGCCGCGGTACATCCCGGGCGACTCTCTTGCGGTCATCGCGGTCGGCGACGGCTACACCGACGACACCGACGCGGTCCCCGACGCGTCCCGCATCACCCCGCCGGTGCTGCTCCCCGGTTTCCCTCACCCGGTACCGCTGTCCATCGACGTCGGCATCGACCCTGCCGGCCTCACACTGTCGGAGGTGCGGTCAAGCCTGCACGCGGTATCCACCGGTGAGGGCCGGATTCGGGTACAACCCGGCGAGCGGGCCAACCGGGATTTCATTCTTCGACTGCGCTACGGCGCCGATGAACTCACGGATTCGCTCGTCCTGGTGCCCGATGCGGAGGGCGACGAGGGAACCTATCAGCTCACCGTGCTGCCTCCCGTTTCGAGCGCGCCGCCACGCCCCCGGGACTTGGTGCTGCTGCTCGACCGTTCCGGCAGCATGGGCGGCTGGAAGATGGTGGCCGCCCGCCGCGCCGCGGCGCGCATCGTCGACACACTCACCAGCGGTGACCGGTTCGCGGTGCTGACATTCGACGACCGGATCGACCGCCCCGCCGGTCTGTCCGACGGACTGGTCGGGGCCAGCGACCGAAACCGGTACCGCGCCGTCGAGCACCTCGCCCGCGTCGACGCGCGCGGCGGCACGGAGTTGCTCGCACCGCTACGGCAGGCCCTCGCCTTGTTGCGCGGGCCGCACAACGGCGACATCCGGGACCGCGCGGACGCCAGGGATGCCGTCGTCATCCTCGTCACCGATGGTCAGGTCGGCAACGAGGACCAGCTACTGCGCGAACTGTCCAGCGATCTCAAGCGGGTACGGATGCACACGGTTGGCATTGACCAAGCCGTCAACGCCGGGTTCCTGCGCCGCCTCGCCAGTGTTGGCGGTGGGAGCTGCGAGTTGGTGGAAAGCGAGGACCGCCTCGACGAGGCCATGCACGCCATTCACCGCCGGATCGGCGTGCCGCTCGCGTACTCGCTAGCCCTGCGGGCGGAGGGGCTGGAGTCCATCGAGGACACCGCGAGCCCGGCCCGGATACCAGACCTTTTCCCAGGGGTGCCGCTGGTGGTGAGTGGGCGGTATCGGGGGAGCGCGGCCGGCTCGCTGACCTTGCGCGGCACAACCCGCGAAGGCGGGGAGTGGTCGGTCAGCGTCGACGGACAGCGCCGGGAGGCCCCGGCGGTGACCGCGCAGTGGGCGCGGACCCACTTACGCGACCTAGAGGACCGCTACGCCTCGGCTGGTACCGAGGACTTGGAGCAGCGGATCATCGACACGTCATTGCGGTTCGGTGTGTTGTGCAGGTTTACGGCGTATGTCGCCATTGACAGCCGGGCCAGCCGGAAAGTTGTCGAGGGTGGCGTGCAGCACCGGGTGATGCAACCCGTTGAGCTTCCGGCCGGATGGGACCAGCGCCGCACACCAGACGATTTCGACATTCTCTGCGCGGCCGCACCGCTCTCCCAATCCTTGACCGCCGCGGGGCTGATTCTTCCGCCCGAACCGATGGTGTCGGCTCCGGCTGTCGTCGCAGCTGCGATGCCCAGTCAACCGGTACCGCCAGCAAAGGCGTCGGCGGCACGAACGGTCAAGCTGCGCAACGTGATTGCGGTGTTCTTGGTTGGCGTGTTGCTCTTGGGCGGCGGATGGGTCTGGTCGTTGAGCCGGGAGGGTGCGTCCTCCCCAACGAGCGACGGCATAGTCGCCGGAAAGATTCCAGCATCGGGAGACACGGGCGCCACGAGCGAGACGAGGGGCGGCGTCCCGGAGAACACGATTGCAGCACCGGAGGCGCCGCCGCCACCACAGGCGCCTCAGGACAACAGCACATTCAAACGTGACATCGTCACCACGGGATCGGTGCAGATGGTTGTCGCCGAGCCCACGCAGGTGGCCGACCGGCTCGTCTCCGCGGTCACCGATGCCGGGGGGCGAGTGGACTCGCGATCGGAGCGATCCGGATCCTCTTCACCGACAGTAGATCTCGTGGTGCGCATTCCCGCGGACAAGCTGGACGGGGTGCTGGCCGACGCCAAGAAACTCGGGACCGTCGAGTCGATGTCGATTCGGCACACCGATGTCACTTCGCAGCGCGTCGACCTCGATGCCCGCGTCGAGGCGCTACAGACCTCGGTCAATCGCCTGCTGGAACTGATGGGCCGGGCGGGCAACGTTGCCGACCTGCTCGCGGCGGAGTCGTCGCTGACCCAACGACAGGCCGAGTTGGACTCGCTCAGGGCGCAGCGCGCCGCACTTGGAGACCAGATCTCCTACGCGACGATCGACGTCAACCTTTCTGCCAAACCGACGGTGACTCACAGCGGTTTCCTCGGCGCGCTGGAACGCGGGTGGCACTCGTTGCTCTCCGTCGTTCACGGTGTCGTGGTGGCGGTCGGATTCCTCATCCCGTGGATACCGGTGCTGGCCGTGTTGGCGGTGGTCAGCGTCTTAGTGCTGCGCCGCAAGCCTTTTCGGCGACCAGTCAGCGCTGACGTGAGCTCGGATGGATTAGGCCAGTAGCGATGCGAGTTCGGTGCGGGGCACTGTGACGTCGTGACCCCCGCCGTTGTCCGGCACCACTTGGTCTTGGCCGAAGAAGAAGATCACCGCGTCGTCGGTTATCGCGAAGTTCTGGTACTTCTGCTCATCGAGGTCGGCGGACGGTGCATGCAGTTCGCGGCGGACGATCGGGTTGAGCACGTCCAGTGGTTTTGTCCCCGCCTTGAACAGCGTGTCGAACGTGATCGGGGCGCGCTTGCCGAGGTCGAAGTTGAACGCCTTGTACGTGGTGTTCGGGTGGCCTTGATGAGCCAGACCGGTGTCGTTGTCAATCGTCAGCACCAGGCTCTGGGTGCCTGACTCCGGCGTTCCCGAACGGTAAGTCGTGGCGGTGACGGCGAACAAATACGGCCGACCGCGCTTTTCCGACGGCCCGAACTTGGCAACCCAATCGAGGAAGGAATCGCGGTCCTGTTTTAGGAAGTCGGTCACCGCCCGCATGTCCGGGTAGTCGAGGGGAAAGCTCATGTCGATTGAGTAGGTGGAAGTGGCGCTTTGGACGTGGCAGGCCTGGTCGGGGCCAACGTTTCCGCCGAGATCGGTGCACACCGACTGCCCTTGTGCAGCCGGCTGGGTAGTGCTCGACGCGGAAGCCGTCGCGCCCGGTGACGTCGCCCTCGTCGGCGTGCCTGGGCCGGTTGTGGTGCATCCCGCCGTTGACAGGGCCGACGCGGCGATCCCAGCCGTCACGGCTAGGGCGATCAGATGGCTGCGTTTCATCTCTGGTCCTTGCGTAGCCTCAGTAAGGTGCCTGAACTCCGTCGCGTGCGAGGGTTAGGTCGCCGCAGCTGATGTTGGCTGCCGTTCTCCATGCTGGATCTTGATCCGACGTTGCGGTGACGGTATCGGAGCGGCCGGTCGTGGCCGTCGCGCCGTTTAGGTCGATCTCGGTGCGGCGCACGATCAAGGTTGGTTTGTGCTGTTGGTCCAGTAGCTGTAGCAACCCGACCAAGCGACGGCCGTCGCCGAGGTCGGTGCAACCGATGCCATCGCCGGTGGCCTGCCGGTGCCCAACGTCGAACACGAAGGGCCCGCCCTGCTCATCGCTAACCTGGGTGATGGTGCACCCAGACACCGTGTAAAGAAGTGCTTCCCGGCCGGTGTCGACGATGATCTGGTGGTTGCCGTCCTGTTGGGCGTCGATCATCAGCGCGGAGCGCTGAAGGGGGCTGGCGCTGTGTATCTCCGCCTGACCGTAGCCCTGGGTGGTGCTGATGCCGACGATCGTGTTGGTGATCCACAGCGTGGCAGGCTGGCCGTAGGCATCGCCGACGTCCTTGCTCGCCGCGCGCGGCGGCGGCCCACCGGGCCCGCAGCCCACGTCCGCGATTGCCGGCGGCGCGATGACAACACCGAACGACGCCATCACGATCGCGAGCAGAACCGACAGCATCGGACCTCGCCGACGCTGAACGTCGTGGTTTCGTTTCATCTCTGTCTCCTGGTTTGTGGATAGCGTGCACGCACTACTTGCGGCCCGGGTAGGGGATTGCATGGATGACGCCGCCGCCGTTGACCGGCGGCCCGAGCAGCACGGTTGAGGTGCCGGACGCGGGGTTGTAGTCGATGACGGACTGGCCGCCCCCGCAGCCGACCCTGGCTTGGAGGTCGAGGTCGCCCCCGTTGACGCCAACGACGGCGACGCTGCCGCTTTTCACTTCGGGCACCGAGACCGGTGATGTCGTGCCGTCGCCGTTGAGCTTGGCGAGGTAGATGACGCCGCACGCGCCTGAGGCCTGCACATACGTGCCGGCCGGGACCTGCCATGCGTTGATGTCGCCGTAATCGGGGCCTTTCTGGCCGTTGTTCGGCGCGGTGAGAGCGGTCGGCGTCCCGCCGTCGATCGGTACCAGCCACAGCCGTGACCCGGCGGAGCTATCGCAGCGGGCGAGGGCGATCGTCGAGCCCGCGTCCCACCACCGCGTCGGTGCGCAGTCCTTTTGCCCGGCGACCGGCAGCGCGTTGCCGGGCACCCCGTCGTTGCCCATGAAGGCCAGGCCGGAGGCCGCGCCCACCACCAGCCGCGTGCCGTCCGGCGTGGAGAGATACCCCCGAAAGTCCGGCCCCACGGGGTATGTCAGCTGGTGGTTGCCGGCAAGGTCGACTCGTTCGAGACCCTTCTGCGTGTCCAGCAGTACCGCCTTTCCGTCGGGGCGCGTGTAGAGGGGCGTGACGAGGGTGCCGTCGACGGTGAACGTCGACTTCGTGCCGCTGCTGAGATCGACCTCGGTGAGGACCGTCTTGCCCTTCTCAGACGTAGTGAACAGGGCGCGAGTCCCGTCGCCAGACCAGTCGACCAACTGCGGGGTCGGACCGTCGCCCGGCGGCGGGAAGGTGGTGATCGGGTAGCGGCCGCCCGCCGGGTCGACCAGGTACAGCGTCGTGGTGGACGCCTGGCGGGTTGGTGAGCCTGGAGGCGGTGACTCGCCGGGGTGCAAGCCCGGAACCGGGCTCCAGATGGCGAGCATCCAACCCGGACCGACCTGCGACCAGGGAACGGCCCCGAGCGGGGCCTCGACGCCGTGGGCCGCCATTGTCGGAGAATTGTCGGGCTCGGCGTATGCGGTTGGCGTGACGGTGACGGTCGCCGTTGCCATCAGCGCGAGCGTCGTCATGGTCATGCGTCGTCCCAGCGGGGTGCGGCGGCGCGAGGTCGTGGTCATATCGGTGTCCTTTGGCAAACCTGTCCGGGTTTCGGTGCCGTGAAGGCGGGTCTCCTTGAGGCTGCGGCAAACACCTTGCGCGATTCTTGCGCGAGTCTTGTGACGGGTTAGGCTGCCAGCGAGATACTGCGTCGGTAGGCGACGCACCCGGCTATGCGTGACACCGAATGACCTGGCGGTTTAGTAACGCCATACACGCCGGTATGTTTGGCATGTTGACCCGCCAGCAAACGCAGCACTAAGCGTGGCGTGACACGGCGTTGCGCCACTCATCGGTCGCGCAGGCGCAGGCCAGAGGGCGAAGTAGCGACCGCCACAAAGCGCGGCACAGGGAGCTGACCGAGAGGCGGCTCCCTGTGCCATTTAGAGACAGCGCGCCGGCCCGTGCGTGGGCGCCGGCGGCGGGCGCGGTCGAGCGGCTGAACAGCAGCGCGCTGGGAGACCCATGAGTCCACGAACGAGATTCCCGGTGGGTTGTCCCTGAGTGCTAACGTCACCGCACCACAACTGGTACTACCACGTCTGTGCGTGAAGTTGTGCGCGGCACGTTGGAGGAGTTCGCCGACCTATGAGCGCACGCGGGAAACTGGCGGACGTCCGTCGGGGGCTCGAGGAGCGCTACCGGCGGCTGGCGGATGCCCGCAAGATTCGACCGGCCGCCGCAGTCGCCGCCCGCTTCATCGAGATCGATGGTGCCACGCAGGGCGCACTCGTCTCGATCCAGCTGTTTACCACCATCATCCCCCTGATCATCATCGGATTTGACTACTTCTCTGGCTTCGCTGAGAACGCCAGTCCCGGCACACTTTTGATCCGGGAGCTCGGCCTCGTATCCCCGCTGACTGAACGGGTCCGCGCCGCGTTCGGCGACTCCTCGGCATTTCGGACGAGTTGGACGTTCATCGGAGTCGCGGGATTCCTCGTGTGGGGAATCCCGATGTCGATCACCATCGCCGGAATCTTCGCCAAGGCCTGGCGCCGTGAGCAGTTCGGGCTGGCCCAGAGGCTGCTACGGGGCGCCACCTGGTTCCTCCTATACCTGACGATCATCGCCATTCGTGGACGGATCACCCTCGGTGGCGATCACGTCGGCGCGATCCGAACGCTGCTGTTCGTGGCTGCCCTGGTACCGGTCTGGATCTTCTGGTCGCTCACACCCGTTCTCCTGGTCCGCAACGGCGGCCGAGGCCTGAGATACCTCGCGCTCGCCGGGCTCGCCGGGGTGGTGATCGACGGAACGATCCTCCCGGTCGCCGCCCGGATCTTCTTCCCGCCGTTGCTCAGCGGTTGGAACGGGTTAGGCCCGATCGGTGTCGCGATGGCATTGATGACGTGGTGCGGCCTGATCGGCATCGGATGGGTCGTGACAGCATGCGTGGGCGCGGTCCTTTGGGAGCGCACAGCCCCGTCCGAAACGGTCATCGAGTCAGAAACAGACATCACCCCGCGTGCTACCTACGGGCCGCGCAGCGTTTGAATAGGGGTCTGCAGCACCAGATGCCCGAGCCGCTGCACCGTGGTGGGCACCCGCGGCGGGCGCACGGTGGAGTTCACCGGCACCCCGCCGTCCCTGCACGGGGCCAGGGCCTAGCACCTGTAGAACGGCCCGGCCAGGGCGATCAGGCTGGACTGGCGTACCTGGGAGGTGAGCAATGAGCGAGTTGGGGCTGCTGGGCTTCTGGCTATTTCTGGTTGTAATCGTCGCCGTGGCGATCGTGCTCGCGTTGGGCATGATACGGCTGGCGGATCGTACTCTGTCTGATTCGGTGGGCCAGGAGAACAACTCGGCGCTGTCACCGTTCTTAAGCTGTGTCGCGCTTGTTTTCGGTGCTCTGCTGGGATTCACCGTTGTTGTCGCTTGGGGGCAGTTCTCCGCCGCCGAGACACATGTCAGCCAGGAGGCGTCCACTTTGACAACGATGTACCGACAGACCGTCGCCATGCCCGCTCCGGAGCAGACCCAGCTGCGTCAATTGCTCCGGAAGTACACGGATGCGGTGAAGGGTCCGGAATGGGCCAGAGTAGATGAGGGCGGCACAAGCGGCGCGGCACGAAGCGCGATCACTCAGATGTACGTCATCGTCGGAAATCCGGAGTCCAGCGCCGCGTCGCGCCCGATCAATCAGGAGTTCCTGGGCCAGTTGACGACTCTGACGTCCGACCGCAATCAGCGCTTCTTGGATGCCCGCCCCCGAATACCGGGGTTGTTGTGGGCCGGTCTGCTCTTCGGTGCCGTCGTGGTGGTGGGAGTGTGCGGTTTCATGCGCCTGGACAGCAGACGCGGTCACGCTATCCTCTCGAGCGCGGTCGCCGTACTGCTCGCCTTGCTGATGTTCCTTGTCTTCTGGCTCGACCATCCGTTCGGGACGCAGCGGGGTATTACATCCGAACCGTTCCAAAAGGCCCAGAGCGTTTTCGACGCGATCGACCAGGGGACATAGTTCCGACTCGGTGGTTCGGGCTGGTGAGCGTCGACGCGACCCACCGATCTACTCGGGGCCGCTACAGCGACGTACGGAGTTCTAGTCCGCCAGCAGCCGACGGTACTGCTCGAAGGAGTCCTGCTCGACCGACAGCCGCTCGACCTTTCCGTCGTCACCGAAAGCGAAGACCGCGATGCCGCTCAAGAAGATCTCCTCGCCTTTGGGTTCGGTGCCGAACAGGCCGTTGTTCGTGCCCATCAGCACCCATCGGGACGTGACGCGGGTGCCCTCCTCATTCTGGAATGTCTCCCCAGCGTCGACTTCTAGGTCGTTGACCTTGTCGAAGAACTCTTTGATCCAGTTCTTGAAGTCGTCTTTTCCGGTGCGCTCTTGCCGGCCACTCGCGAGGACGACGTCATCCGCGACGAACTTGTCCACCGCGTCGAGGTCATGTGCGTTCCAAACCTCGTCCCACAACTGAAGGACTGTCCCTGTCGATTTCATGGTTCAAATATCCCACTTTCAGCGCGTTACGACGGGCACTGGTGGTTGATGCTCATCGCCGGGCGCGGCCTGGATCGTCGTCGCCACTCCCTCTTACAGCCCCGTCAGTGGGCCACCAGACGCAGAATCGACGTCCTCTCGCGGCTCGTGATGGCGTCGCGACTTTGGGCCTCCCCCAACTGGGGCGAAGTTTTCCATAACCCCCCTTACCAGGGGGTTTACACCGTTGGCAAAAATACAGCATATACGCTGGTAACCGGCGTTTATGGCTTTGGTTGAGTGACAAAGTACTTCGTCGGTACCCGAGCAAAGCAAGGGGATGGCCGTGGACTCGCGCGTCGGTACGACGTTCGGCAAGTACCAGATCACGCGCCTGCTCGGCAGGGGCGGGGGCGGGGCGGTGTACGAGGCCCGTGACACCGGCAAAGGGCGAACTGTCGCGCTGAAGATACTCGCCGACGAGTTTTCGAACGACGCCACGTTTCGGACACGATTCCAGCGAGAGTCCCAAGCGGCGGCAATTCTGCAGGAACCGCACGTCATTCCGATCCACGACTGGGGCGAGATCGACGGCAGTCTCTACATCGACATGCGACTGGTGCAGGGGGAGACGCTTCTTGACCTGATCGCGAAGGGTCCGCTGGAGCCCGCGCGCGCGGTGGCCATCATCGGTCAGGTCGGCGAGGCTCTGGATGCGGCACACGCCGAGGGATTGATCCATCGCGACGTCAAGCCGCAGAACATCATCGTCACCCGTGCCGATTTTGTGTATCTGGTCGACTTCGGAATCGCCGAGGCCAAGGGCAATCCGCGGCTGACAACGGCCGGGACACGGATCGGCACCTTGAATTACATGGCGCCCGAACGGTTTAAAGACTCGGTAAGCACACCCGCGGTCGATGTCTACTCCCTCGCGTGCGTGTTATACGAGGCGCTGACTGGAGACCCGCCGTTTGCCGGAGACAATCTCGAGCACTTGGTGGCGGCCCACATCGCCTCGCCGCCGCCGCGACCGAGCGTGGCGAATCCGCGCGTTCCCGCCGCGCTTGACGACGTCGTCGCCCGCGGCATGGCCAAGCACCCCGACGACCGGTACGGAACGGCGGGCGGCCTCGGCCGCGCGGCACAGCGCGCCCTGGGGACCGGCGGACATTCGTCATCCGTCGGGGAAACCACTCGACCCCTTGCGGGCACGAGCTTCCCGGACGCCGTCACCGTCGCGGTGCCTGGTGACCGCGATTCGAGTAAACGCAGGCGCAAGTGGGTGCTGCCGACCGTGATCGGGGTCGTGGCGGCCCTGATTCTCGGGGTCATCGGTGTGGTCGTCGGCCTGCACGTCCACGGACCGACCGGGCAGCAGCCGACC
>Ga0306924_10002735_pt1 | contig 16714 bp, 11 predicted proteins | sample sta12Can44000111_FD_203756 | JGI IMG/M metagenome (GOLD analysis project Ga0306924, IMG submission 203756) | Lab enrichment of tropical soil microbial communities from Luquillo Experimental Forest, Puerto Rico - statanox.12C.anox.44.000.111 (v2)... | ecosystem: Environmental > Terrestrial >... | reverse complement strand
CACAGCAGCACATGGGGCGGAAACGGGCGCAGCAGGGCGTGGATGCCTGCGGTGTAATGTCTCAGGTAGGTGCCGGTGCGCTCAGGACTGCTTGCCCGCGGGGCTGTCCTGCGGCGCACGGATCGACACGTCCTCCAGCCGCCATGCGAGCACGAACGCGACGGCGATCACCGCCGCCGCGCACAGATAGACGACGTGCAGCGAGCCGGCGAACGCGTGCAGGTACGCGCTGCGGACCGCGCCCGGCAACTGGCGCACCGCAGCCGGTCCGAGCGCCGCCGGCAACTCGGTATCGGCGGGCAACGCGCCGGAGAGGCGCGATTGCAGCCCGTTCGAGAACAGCGCGCCGAACGCGGCGACGCCGAGCGAGCCGCCGATCGAGCGGAACAGCGTGGTGCCGGACGTCGCGACGCCCATGTGGCGGAATTCGACCGAGTTCTGCACCGCCAGCACGATCACCGGCATCACCATCCCGAGCCCGAAGCCGAGCAGCGCCATGTACACGTACATCGCGCGCAGCGGCGTGTCGAGCGACAACGTCGACAGCAGCGCCATCGCGATGCCGCCGAGTGCCGTGCCGACGATCGGGAACGCGCGGTATTTGCCGATGCGCGTGATGATCCGGCCGCTCGCGATCGACGTCGCGATCATCCCGGCCATCATCGGCAGCAGCTGCATGCCGGCCTGCGACGGTGTCGATCCCTTGACCACCTGCAGGTACAGCGGGATGAACGTCACGGAGCCGAACAGTGCGATGCCGACCACGAGGCCGATCAGGCTGCACAGCACGAAGGTGCGATGGCGAAACAGCGTCAGCGGCATGATCGGTTCGGCGGCGAGCCTTTCCTCGTAGACGAAGCCGCCGATCGCGACGAGGCCGAGCGCGAGCGTGAACCACAGCTGCGGCGACGACCACGGCAGCAGCGTGCCGCCCTGGCTCGTGAACAGGATGATGCAGGTGAGCGCGACCGCGAGGAACCCGGCGCCCATGTAGTCGATCCGGTGCGTGACGGGCGCGGCATGCGGCCTGAACGCGACACCGATCACGGCAAGCGCTGCGAAGCCGAGCGGCAGGTTGATGTAGAAGATCCAGTGCCACGACAGATGCTCGACCAGAAAGCCGCCGAGCAGCGGGCCGACGATCGTCGCGAGGCCGTAGACGCCGCCGAACATCCCCTGATAGCGGCCGCGCCGCTCGGGCGGGATCAGGTCGCCGATCGCGGCCATCGTCACGACCATCAGGCCGCCGCCACCGAGCCCCTGCACCGCGCGCAGCACGATCAGCTGCGTCATGTCCTGCGCGAGCCCGCACAGCGCCGAGCCGGCGAGAAACAGCGCGATCGCGCCCTGCAACACGATCTTGCGGCCGTAGAGATCGCCGAGCTTGCCGTACAGCGGCAGCACGACGGTGGACGACAGCAGGTAGGCGGTCACCACCCACGACAGCTTCTCCAGCCCGCCGAGGTCGCCGACGATGGTCGGCAGCGCAGTGGACACGATGGTCTGGTCGAGCGCGGACAGCAGCATCACCAGCAGCAGCGCGGCGACGATCAGGCCGACGGGGGCGTCCGGGCGGGCCGCATCGGCGGTCGCCGGGCGCGCGGCGGTTTCGGTTGGCATGGGGCGATGGACGAGTCGATGAACTGGCGAAAATGTATCGATTAATAGTTGACTGGTCAATCTCTGCCTGTCCACTGATTTGTAACAGGCGCGACACGAATTGACGTGGGTCATGAACCGTCCCGGCGCGCAGGGCGGCCGGACTCAAGTTTCCCGCAGGGAATCCGTAATTCCGGAAGCCGTGCGCCTATCGTTACGTCATTCACCGTTTACGCTCCAACATGAACCTGAACGCCCTGTTTTCCCGTTTCTCGATCCGCACACGAATCTTCTCCACGCTCGGCCTCGTCGCGGGCCTGCTCGTCGTCACCGGACTGATCGGCATCTTCGGCATGCAAAGCTCGAACCGCGCGCTCGAAGACGCCTATTCGCGACAGCTGGCGGCGACCACCGCGCTGGGCTCGTTCAACCTGAACCTGACCTTCGTGCGGACGGCGTTGAGCCGGGCGCTGATGCATCCGGATTCGCCGGAGGTGCCCGAGCTGGTCGGCAAGGCGGAGAAGTACATGGCGCAGGCGGACAGTGCGTGGCGGGACTACGATGCGCTGCCGCGCGACGACGACGAGAAGGCGCTCGCGGAGCAGACGGGCGCCGCGCGGCGCGCGTTGATCGACCAGGCGCTCAAGCCGATGCTCGAGCAGATGAAGGGCGGGCGGCGCGACGAGGCCGACCGGCTGATGATGGTGGTGGCGCCGCCGCTGTCGCTCGCGCTCGCGGATGCGACGGCCCGGCTCGATGCCAACCGTGCCGCGCGCGGCAAGGCGATCTTCGACGCCGAGCGCAGCAGCTTCAACTGGCTGCGGCTGGCCGCCGCTGTCGGCATCGCATTCGGCCTCGCCGCATGCCTCGGCTGCGCGATCGGCCTGCATTTCGCGATCACGCAGCCGGTCGTGCGTCTGCTCGCCCATTTCCGCCGCCTGTCGGACGGTGACCTGACGACCGAGCTGGAATGGACGTCGAAAGACGAAATGGCCGAGCTGGTGCGCGGCGTGACCGGCATGCAGCGCAACCTCTCGCAGACGGTGCGCCACGTGACGAAGGGCTCCGAGGCGATCGTTACCGCGACCCACCAGATCGCCGCCGGCAACTCCGACCTGTCGCAGCGCACCGAGGAGCAGGCGGCCGCGCTCGAGCAAACCGCCGCGAGCATGGAGGAGCTGACGTCGACGGTGAAGCAGAACGCCGACCACGCGCGCGAAGCGCAGGCCTGTGCGGACAGCGCGTCGGACATCGCGACGCGGGGCGCGACGGTGGTGGGCGAAGTGATCGGCACGATGAACGACATCGACCAAAGCTCGCAGAAGGTGGCCGACATCATCGGCACGATCGAGGGCATCGCGTTCCAGACCAACATCCTCGCGCTGAACGCGGCGGTCGAGGCCGCACGCGCGGGCGAGCAGGGCCGCGGCTTCGCGGTCGTCGCGGGCGAGGTGCGCACGCTCGCGCAGCGCAGCGCGTCGGCGGCCAAGGAAATCCGCACGCTGATCGGCGAATCGGTCGAGCGCGTGGCGACCGGCTCGCGGCTCGTCGGCGTCGCGGGCACGACGATGCAGGACATCCAGCAGGCGATCGGCCGCGTGACCGGCATCATGACCGAGATCTCGGCCGCGTCCAACGAGCAGCGCGACGGCATCGAGCAGGTGAACCTCGCGGTCGCGCAGATGGATCAGGTGTCGCAGCAGAACGCCGCGCTCGTCGAGCAGGCTGCTGCCGCCGCGGCGGCGCTCGAAGAGCAGGCCGACGGGCTGCTCACCGCGGTCGGCGCGTTCCGCGTCGCCTGAGCGTCACGCCCGGCGCCCGTTCCCGCCAGGGACGGGCTCGCGAACGCGCGATGCCCTGTCGCGCGCTCGCGCCAGTGACGGGCTTCAAGCGGCCGCGAGCTGCGCGGCCGCGCGTTGCGACGCGACGAGCATCAGCTTCATCGTCGCGCGCGTCGCGCCGACGAACAGCTTGCGCGCGGCGCGCGCATCCAGCGTGTCGAAGTCGATCTCCGTCAGGATCACGCACGGCGCGGACTGTCCCTTGAAGCGGTAGATCGAGTCGAGCAGCACGTCGCCCTCGCGATACTCCGGATTGCCGAACAGGTCGTACGTGCCCGTGAAGCTCTTGAGCCGATGCGGGCCGAGATGGTCGAGCGGCGCGAGGGCCGAGCCTTCGCGCCCGCGATACGACAGCACCGCGATGTCCTGCTTGCGAAAGCCGAGCGACAGCGCGTGCGTGATCGCGCGCTTGGTCGCATCGATGCAGGCGGCCCCGGCGTCGGCCGGCGCGTCGCCGCCGTATGCGGATACCACGATGTCCGAGCCATCGAACGGGCTGCCCGAACGCAGCTCGGCGGCGAGCGGCTCGACGCGGCCGACGACGTGGCGCACGTAATCGAGCAGGTCGCGCGGGCTGCGGTAGTTGGTGAGCGCCTTGAGCGTCACCCAGCCAGGCAGCGCGACCGGCTCGCGCATGTAGAGATTCTGCAGCGGATCTTCCAGCCACCACCACGCGCCGCCTGGCGCGAGCAGCCGTTCCAGCGCCGCCGCCCACGGCGCCTGGAAATCCTGCCCTTCGTCGACGATCAGCACGTCGAACCGCCAGCGCTCGGGCACGGGCGTGTCCGCAAAACGGGCCTCGAGCTGCGAGAACGCGCCCGGCGCGCGGAAGTCCGGCGTGTAGCCGCCGTCGCGCGCGACCCAGTCGCAGAGCTGGTGATAGTTGGCGACCTTCGCGCCGGGCGGCGCGATGGGCGCGATGTAATCGGCGAGCGGCCGGTTGAAGCAGACGTACAGCACGCGCCGGCCGGCGGCGATCGCATCGCGCATCACCTGCACCGCGAGCTGCGTCTTGCCCGAGCCGGCGGTGCCGATCACGCGCAGGCGGAACGGCGTGAAGTCGAGCTGGCGCGCCCATGCAGAGAGACCGCCGGACAACCGCGTGAAGAGCGTGTCGGCCTGGCCGACGAGCGCGCTCGTGTCCGGCGCCAGCGCGAGCTCGTCGGCGAGGAAATGGTGGATTCTCGGCGCATTCGGCAGGCGCGGCTCGTCGGCGGGCAGGATCTGCCGGATCACGTCGGCCAGCTGCGCCTTGCGCGTCGCATCGACGATGCGCTCGGGCTCGATGCCCGCGATCGCCGTCTGGCGGATCGTGTAGTCCGGGCAGTAGAGCAGTGCTTCGATGCTATAGGCGCCGGCGCCGAGCGTGGCCGTGAGGCGCCGATGCAGCGTTTCCTGCGTGCGCGCGAGCTGGATCGACACGTTTCGCTCGGTCTGCAGGTAGACCTTGACGAGCCCCCGCGGCGTTTCGCGCAGGAAGCCGGCCTTTAGCTGAATCAGCAGGATGCGGCCGGCCGGGCTCACGACGACGAAAGCGGCCTCGCCGAATACCGAGAACTCGTGCTCGGCGCGGGTCCAGTGCACGCCGTGATAGACCGTGTAGTCGTCCGGCAAGGTCTGCTCGAGGCGCGCGAGCGTTTCGCGCTCGCGTTCCGCCGCGCCGGTCGCGGCGAGACTTTTCCAGTCGTCGGGAATGATGCGGGCCATGTCGTCGATCGTGGCGGATGCCCGCCTTGGTGTGAACAGTGCCGGCTATTGTACGCAGGAAGCGGCAGGCGGCTGCGGGCGGCGCGTGCGCGGACGGTTCGGCCGACGACGGGGTGGTGCGGCGGGCGGGGCAGGGGCGCAGCGGGCGGCGCGGCTGGCAGGGCGCGCGCTAGTCGCGCGCGAGACGTTTCGCGAGTTCCGCGCTGAGGATCGCCAGGCGAGCCGGCTTTTCGTAGCAGACGACGTCGAACGCGCGGATCACTTCGCTGATGTCGGCCTCGCTCGCGCGGCCGGTCAGCAGGTCGCCCGTCAGCACGAAGACCGGCGCGCCGGGATTGTCCGACGTGCGGACCGCCTTGATCGCGGTGGCGGCCGTGCAGCCGTCGAACAGCCACTCGGTGACGACCGCGTCGAATGCCTGGCCCTGCAGCGCATCGACGAACGCGGCGATGCCGTCGAACGCGGCGGTCGCGAACCCCTGCTGTTCGAGATAGCGGCACAGCCCGGCCGCGCTCGCGCGGTCGGGATCGATCACGGCGACGAGCAGCGTGTCGCTTTCCGCGCGGCGCGGGTAGATCTCGATCTTGTGCACGTCGTATGCATTCTGATAGAGCACGCCCGAATGCCGCAGCACGCGCCAGCGGCCGTTTTGCTCGTAGGCGACGAATTCGGGCCGCGCGCCCGCTTCGAGCGGCGCGCCGATCCAGACGGTGCACGGGATTTCCGCGACGCCCGCGTAGAGCACGGCATCCTGCGCGTATGCGCCGACCATGCCCGGATCGAGCGTCTGCGCGCCGAACAGCTGCGCGGCGGGCTCGCCGAATGCTTCGGCTACCTTCTTGATCTGCGCGAGCGTCCACGGGCTGCTGCCGCGCAGCTTGCGGTGGCCCTGCGAGAAACTGAGATCGAGGATGCGGCAAAGCTCGGTGGTCTGCTGCCGCTTGCCGATGCCGTTGCGGGTCATCAGCTCGCGCACGCGCTCGGCCACCGCGAGGGAATCCGTGGTTATTGCTTCATTGGTCATGCTACGGGAACGGATCGGGTCGAATGACGTTCAGAGAATGACGCCTTGCGGCGAGACTCGGCGGATAGTCGCAATCGTATGACGTATCCTCGGGCGAGCCGACCGGCCACGCGCGGAAAAGATAACTTTACCGCAAAATGGCGTCGGTTCCTCGAAGTCTCGGCTGCGATTGTGTGAAAGATGTATTCAAACGTTACGCGTGCGGCCCACGCGGACGGCAAACGAGAAGAAACAAGCGATGACGACGACTTATCCACTTCACGACGCATTGACGCGCGCCGGCACCGAATTCCCGGCCGAAGCAGACATCGTGATCGCCGGGGCAGGCATCATGGGCTGCGCGGCCGCCTATTATCTCGCGTTGCGCGGCCTGAAGGCGGTCGTGCTCGACAAGTCCCGGATCGCCGGGCAGCAGTCCACGCGCGCGTGGGGCTTCGTGCGCCAGCAAGGGCGCGAGGCGGCCGAGGTGCCGCTGATGATGGCGGGCATGCGCATTTGGGAAGGGCTGGAAGCCGAGCTCGGCTTCGACCTCGAATGGCGGCAGGGCGGCTGTCTCTATGTTGCGGACAACGAAGCGGACTGGGCGTCGTTCCAGGCGTGGACGCGCGTCGCGCGCGACCACGGGCTCGACACCCGCACACTCACGCGCGCCGGGATCGACGCACGTGTGAGCGGCCTCGCCGCCCCCGCGCTCGGCGGCCTGTACACCGCGAGCGACGGACAGGCCGAGCCGCGCCGCGTGGCGGCCGCCTTCGCTGCCCGCGCGGCCGGGGCGGGCGCGCGCTTCTTCGAAGGATGCGGCGTCACGGCGATCGAGACGGCGGGCGGCGCGGTCGTCGGCGTCGTGACCGAGCGCGGCGCGATCCGCACGTCGCGCGTGATCTGCGCGGCCGGCGCGACGAGTTTCCGGCTGCTCGACGGAGTCGGCATCCGCTTGCCGCAGCAGGCGGTGCGCGGCACCTGCATGCGCACCAACGTGCTGCCGCCGGTTTCCGCCGCGACGATCTGGGGGCACGGGCTCGGAATTCGCCAGCGCAGCAGCGGCGCGATCAATCTTGCCGACGACATGCAGGTCGACGTCGACCTGACGCTCGGCCACCTGCGCGGCCTGAGCCAGTTCTTTCCCGGGTTCCTCGCGCAGCGCGAGAAGTTCCGGCTGCGGCTGAACGGCGCCGCCTGGCGCGACGCGGCAGCGCGGCTGTCCGGCCGCCTCGGGCCGATCGAGCCGCGCGATCCGCAGCCGCAGCCGAATCGCGCGCACCCGCCACGCGCGCTCGCGAAACTCAAGGCGATCTTCCCGGCGTTGAAGGACGCGCAGATCGTCGAGACCTGGGCCGGGCTGATCGACGTGCTGCCGGACGGCATCCCGGTGATCGACGCGCCGGGCACGCCGGGCGGGCTGCTGATCGCAACGGGGTTTTGCGGGCACGGCTTCGCAATGGGGCCGATCGTCGGGCGCCTGCTCGCCGAATGGGCCGATACCGGCGCGACGTCGCTGGACCTTCCCGCATTCCGCGCAGGGCGTTTCGCCGACGGGACGATGGTGCGGCCCAGAAGCATGCTGTGACGCCGCCGCACGCTGCGCTTGCCTGCCGTTGACGGGCGAGCCGGCGCCGCTTCGCGGCGTCTCGTCGTAAAATCGGGTCCATATCGTTCAGGAGACACCCCGTTGGCCTCGTCGCCCGCTCAACGCCGGTCGTTGCGCTTCCGCCTGCGCCGCGCCCGCAATCCGTGGCAGGCGCCGCGCACACGCACGCTGTTTACGCGCCCCGCGACGTCGCCGCGGCGCACGCTGCTGGTGCGGCTGTGCTTCGTCGTGTTTCTGTGCTCGCTCGCGTTCCTCGTTCTCTACCTGGACCGCGACGGCTTGCGCGACACGACCAAGAGCACGCCGATGACCGTCGCAGACCTGATCTATTTCACGATGGTCACGGTCGCGACGGTCGGCTACGGCGACATCGTGCCCGTCACCGCACGGGCGCGCCTGATCGACGCCTTCTTCATTGTGCCGATCCGCATCGGCATCTGGTTCGTTTTCCTGGGCACGGCCTATCAGTTCGTGATCCAGCGCGTGATCGAGGAATTCCGCATGAAGCGCCTGCAAAAGCAACTGACCGATCACATCGTCGTGTGCGGCTACGGCCTCTCCGGCTCGATCGCCGTGCGCGAGCTGCTCGAAAGCGGCGTCGATCCGGCGACCGTCATCGTGATCGACGCGCAGCAGCAGGCGATCGAGGCGGCGACGTCGCTCGGCGTGGCCGGCCTGCTCGGCGATCCCGCGCAGGAGGATCTGCTGCAGCAGGCGCAGGTGCGTGAGGCCAAGGCCGTGATCATTTCGGTGACCGACGATCCGACCGCAATCCTGCTGACGCTGTCAGTGCGCAGCATCGCACCCGACACGAAGATCGTCGTGCGGATTCAGGAGAATCTCTATCAGCGCCAGTTGCGCCAGGCGGGCGCGGACGTGATCGTGTCGTCGACGAAGATCGGCGCGCTGTTGCTCGCCGACGCGGTCAGCAGCCGCTATATCGTGCCGTTCGTCAACGACATGCTGTCGACGCGCGGCCGCGCGACGCTGCTGGAGCGGCTTGCCGCGCCGCACGAGATCGGCTGCATGTCGAACGCGGTGCCGGGCGCGCTGATCGTCCGGCTCGACCGTGGCGGCAAGGTCCATTCGTTCTACGAAGACCCGCCGTGCCGCATCGAGGCGGGCGACACGCTCGTCGTGATCCAGTCCGCGCGGATTCCCGATCCGGATGTGTGAGCGTCGCCAATGCGCGACACCCCGAAGCGACCTGCGACCCCGTCGAAGCGGCGTGAGATCCGGTTCGGGCTGAATGGCGCGACGGTGGCCGGTCGGCCATCAACCAAGCCGGAACACCGACACGGCGGACCTCAGACGTGCCGCCTGTTCGTCGAGCGATGACGCGGCCGCCGCGGCCTGTTCCACGAGCGCGGCGTTCTGCTGAGTGACTTCATCCATTTGCGTGACGGCCTTGCTGACCTGCTCGATGCCGGTACTTTGCTCGTCGGAGGCGGCCGAAATCTCGCCCATGATGTCGGCAACCCGGCCGATCGATCGGACGATTTCCGTCATGCGCTCACCTGCCACGTCGACGAGACGGCTGCCGCTGCCGACCTTGTCGACCGATACCTCGATCAGCGCCTTGATGTCTTTCGCGGCCGCCGCGCTGCGCTGGGCGAGCGAGCGGACCTCCGACGCGACGACGGCGAACCCCCGTCCTTCCTCGCCGGCTCGCGCCGCTTCGACCGCCGCGTTGAGCGCAAGGATGTTCGTCTGGAACGCAATGCTCTCGATCGTGGCGGTAATGTCGGCGATCCGCGCGGACTGATCCGAAATCTGCCGCATCGTCTCGACCACTTCCTGCACGGCCGTACTGCCGAGCTCGGTCGCGTTCTTTACGGTGTTCACGAGGCCATTGGCCTGGCGCGCGTTCTCGGCGTTCTGTTTCACCGTCGCGGTGATCTGCTCCATGCTCGCAGCCGTTTCCTGTAGCGAGGCGGCCTGTTCCTCCGTGCGTTGCGAGAGATCGAGGTTGCCTTGCGCGATCTTGCCGGCGCCGGCGGCGATCGAGTGGCTCGCCGACTGGATTTCGGCGATCGTCGCGGCGAGCCGCGCCTTCATGTCGCCGAGCGCCGCGAGCAGGCTGCCCTGGCCGGCTTTCGTCGCGTCGAACGCCACGTCCAGATTGCCCGCGGCGATTCGGCTCGCGACGTGCGTCGCATGCGCCGGCTCGCCGCCCAGCGTGCGCCTGACGCTGCGCAGGACGGTCCATGCGATGGTCGAAAGGGCCGCGGCGATGGCGAGCGCGATGGCGCCGAGCACAGTCGCGAGCCGGGCGAACGCTGCGTCGATGTCGTCGTAGAAGAAGCCGGTGCCGATCCACCAGTCCCAGTCCGGAATGGCGACCACGCCCTGGAGCTTCGGCTCCGCCTCTGCTCCGGGGCTGCGCTTGACCAGCACGTCGACGAGCGCGAAATGCGAGCGCGCCATCCCGGCGCGATAGGCGTCGCTGTCGGACAGGCCGTCGGTCGTGCGGTTGCCTTTGGCCCTGGTGCCGATGAACTTCGCGTTCGGGTGAACGAGATTGATGCCGTCGGCGGTCGTGGCCCAGTAGTAGCTTTTCGCATTCGCGTTGAGTTGCGACAGCGCTGCTTTCGCCTGCTGCCGGGCCTGATCGCGCGTAAGGGTTCCGCGGGCCTGCAGCTCCCTGTATGAGTTGACCAGATGTTCGGCCTTCGTCAGCAGGATGACGATCTCTTCACGACGGCTGTCGATCAAGGCGCCGCGCAGCGTCTGCAATGCCATGACAGCGAGTAGCGCGACGCCGAGCAGCGCGGCGACGACGAGCAGCAGCAATTTCGTGGACAATTTCATCGGGGTGCCTGTCAATGTTAACCATTTGGTACACATATCGGCCCTGGATGCGCAACCTTGAGCGGTATCGCTTCAGTAATAACCCGAGATTCGTGCGCTGATCGCACGCGGGCGATCCATTCAGGGAGGGCGATGCATGGCTTTTCCCCTCCGATGCCGTCCGCTGAAAAGTCAGCGGAGAGGTTTCGGGAGAAATCTTGTCAGGAAGAAATCGCGGTTCGCCGAGGAACCGATAATCGGGGGGCTTGGAGGAAGCCGGCGCGGGCATGACGGTCGGGGACGTATGCCGGAAGCACGGCATATCCGATGCGATGTCCTATATATATGGACTGCATCCGGGTTCGAGCCGGCGATCGGTGTGCCGCCGCGGCGCCGCAGCCCGGCGGCGCGGCCGCGTCACTTCACGCAGTCGAGCGTGTACTTGAGCGCCGGCCCGATGAGGCCGCGCCAGACGTCCCACGTGTGGCCGCCGTCGACGATGCGCAGTTCGGCCGGATTCTGCGCGCGCCGCAGCTGCGTATAGAGCACGCTCGATTCGGCCTGGATCGTCAGGTCGTCGTCGCCTGCGGCGATGAACATCGGCACGCGCCAGGTGCGCCCGAAGTAGCCGCGCCACAGCGCCGGATAGTTCAGCTCGTGCCAGACCCTCGCCTCGAACTGCTTGTCGCCGAACACGCCGACATAGCGGGCCGCCGAGTTCAGCGGCGGCTCGTTCGAGTAGATCGCGGGGCTCAGCAGCATCGCGCCGCAGAACAGGCCCGGCTCGAGCAGCGCGAAGCGCAGCGCGCCGAAGCCGCCCATCGACACGCCGCCGATCGCGCGCCCCGCGCGCTGGTTCGACACCGCGAAATGCCCTTCGACGTCTGGCAGCAGGTCGTTGAGGAACGCGCTTTGCATCCGCTCCTTGCGGTCGACGTACCAGTCGGTGCCGCCCTGCGGCATGACGATCACGACGGGGGGGATGTCGTGCCGCTCGATCAGCGCGTCGGCCGTCACCTGCAGCCGGCCCTGGGTGATCCAGTCGTTGGCATTGCCGGCATTGCCGTGCAGCAGGTACAGCACCGGGTAGCGCGCGCCCTCCGGGTTGTAGCCGGGCGGCAGGTAGACCGTATACGGCCATTCGCGCTGCAGCGACTCGGAGTGGAACGAGCGGGTGACGATGCTGCTGTCGGCGGTCGCCTGGGCGGATTCGACGAAGCCGGCGGTCAGGATGGCGGTGAGCAGAAGGATGAGTCGGCGCATGGCAAGCGTGATCGAAAGGGCGCCCATATCCTAGCAGCGCCGGGCGTCCGCCGCGAGCGTCATCGCCGTGCGCGAAACGGCAGCCGCTGCACGAGCGGCGCATAGAGCTTCGCGACCAGGTACAGAAGGCCCATCGCGACCACGTCCGCGGTCAGCCCGAGCGGCACGTCCAGGTAGCCGTCGGTGGCCGCGTACAGCAGCGAGTCGACCGCGAGCGAGATCGCCGTGCCGGCGACGAAGCACAGGAGGCCTTGGCGTCCGATCGTGCCGATCCACGGCATCGCATGCGCGACCTTCTTCATCCAGCCGAGGTGGACGAGCTTGGCCGCGAGCCACGCGATCCCGAGAAAGTTGACGAGCCGCAGCACGCCGAGGTTCTGCTTGATCGACGGATCGGCCGGGAACGGCTCGATGCGCAGCCGGTAATATGCGCCCGCGATGACGATCGCGACCGCGGCGGCGGTGACGAGCCAGCCTTGCGGCTTGCGGGCGAGCGTCTGGTAGACGGGCTGGCAGCGCGAGATCACGCCGAACACGAACAGGACCTGCCACGCGAACGGGTTGAAGTCCCATGTCGCGCCGTCGACGGTCGGCAGATAGTGCGCGGCATGGCGCGCGGTGAACCACAGCGACGTGCTGAACGCGAGCAGCAGCCACGGCTGGGTGCGCGCGAGCGGCAGCGCGAGCGGCACGAGCAACGCGAAGAACGCGTACATCGGCAGCACCGACGCCAGGTAGGGCTGGCGCCTGAACAGCAGGATGTCGCGCAGCGCGGCGAGCGGCTTTTCCATCAGCCCGTCGAGATCGTTGGTCGGCATGTTCGGGCCGTCGATCGAGAATGCGTTCAGCGCGGCCGTGATGAGCAGCATCAGGCCGGCCGTGACGAGAAAGGCCCGGTAGATTTCAAACGAGCGTTTGATGAAGCGCTGGCGCGCGGCCGCCGCGTCGTGCCGCTCGACGAGCGAGTTGTACGCGATCGCGGTCGCAAAGCCGCCGAGGAACACGAACACCTCGGCGGCGTCGCACAACGCGTACGCGTGCAGCGTGACGCGCGACAGGATGCTGCCGCCGATGTGGTCGACGACGATCACGAGCAGGACGAGTCCGCGAAAGAAGTCGAGTTCGGCGTAGCGGGCGGGCTTGGCCGGGGCGGTCATGGGCGCGCCTCCCGGCGCGCGGCGCGCGCGCGGCCGTGACGGGCCGCGCAGGAATCGCGGTGAAGCATAACTTCGTGAAGAAATGACGAATGAACCCGCATTGTGCCACTGATGTGGAAAAAGCCGGGTTTACGCCGATGGCATCGGGGCGTGCCGCGACCCGCAAGGCCGCCCGGAGAGTGGTGCCGCATGGGCAGTTGGCATTACACAACGCTGCCCGCGCGCGCCATGCACCACGATGGACGTCTGATCGGGGCCGTGACACTATTTTGACGGAATCGCGGCACGCGGCACCGCGCAGGCCGCGATTCGGGCACGGCACGATAACGCGACGACGCGCCTCGCCGAAGGCGCGCGATACCCGGTTCTGGAGATCGAACAATGAGAAAACACGTCATTCCGGCGGCAGCGCTCGCGCTCGCCGCGCCGGCGTTCGCGCAGAGCGGCGTGATGCTCTACGGCCTGATCGACGAGGGGATCAACTACACGAACAACGTCAGCGTGAATGGCGCGGGGCATGCGAACTACCAGCTCGCGAGCGGCTTCGTGCAAGGCAGCCGGTGGGGCCTGCGCGGCGCGGAGGACCTGGGCGGCGGCCTGAAGGCGATCTTCACGCTGGAAAACGGCTTCGACGTGAACACCGGCCATCTGGGCGAGGGCGGCCGCATGTTCGGCCGCCAGGCGTTCGTTGGCCTGACGCACGCGCAATACGGCGCATTGACCTTCGGCCGCCAGTACGATTCGCTCGTCGACTATCTCGCGCCGTTGACCGCGAACGGCAACTGGGGCGGCACGCTGTTCTCGCACCCGTTCGACAACGACAACACGGACAACTCGTTCCGGGTGAACAACACGGTCAAGTATGCGAGCCCCGACTGGAACGGCCTGTCGTTCGGCGGCACGTACAGCTTCAGCAACGGCACGAACTTCGCGAACAACCGCCAGTACAGCATCGGCGCGCAATATTCGCTGGCCGGCCTGCAGGTCGCGGCCGCGTACCTGCAGGCGAACACCGCGGGCACCGGCGCGGCAGGCGCGATTGCGGCCGACGACGCGAATTTCACGGCGGCCCGCCTGCGGATCTTCGGCGGCGGCGTCAATTACACGTTCGGCGCGGCGACGCTCGGCTTCGTCTATACGAAGATGGACGCGAAGAACCCCGTGTCGACCGTGTTTCTGCCGGTAGCGACGTTCTCGGGCCTGGGCCTGACGGCGACGAAGTTCGACAACTTCGAAGTCGACGGCAAATATCAGCTGACGCCGGATTTCTTCGTCGGCGCGCAGTACGTGTATACCGACGGCAAGTTCGACGCGGCGAACGGCTCGATCAAGCCGAAATACCACACCGTGGGCCTGATGGCCGACTACAACCTGTCGAAGCGCACCGACGTCTACCTGCAGGGCGCGTGGCAGCGCGTGACCGGCGACAAGACCGGCACGATCGCCGACGGCGGCTACGTGGTCGGCACCGACGGCCCGTCGTCGTCGCCGAATCAGTTCGCGGTGCGCGCGGCGATCCGCCACAAGTTCTGATGCGCGAGGCACGCGCGGCGGGCGCTGCCCCGCCTGCCGCGCGAGGTGGCGCCAGTCAGGCGGCCCGCCCGGGCCGGCCGAGCGTCTGCGCGAGCCAGTCGACGAAGATCCGCACGCGCGGCGCGAGATGCCGGCCGTGCGGCAATACCACCGACACCGGCAACGGCGCGGCATTCCATTCCGGCAGCACTTCCACCAGCGTTCCGTTCGCGAGCGGCGTGTCGAGGCCGTCGCGCGGCGCCTGGATCATCCCCAGCCCGGCCACGCAGCACGCGAGATAGGCCTGCGAGCTGTTGACCGATACGATGCTGCGCATCTTCACCGTGTGCATTGCGCCGGTATCCATGTCCGCATATTCCCAGTCCAGCTCGCGGCCGGTCCGGCTCGAGAAATAGCCGACCGCGACGTGTTCCGGCAGGTCGTCCGGCGAGCGCGGCGTACCGTAGCGCGCAAGATAGCCGCGCGACGCGCAGTTCATCTGCGCCATTTCGCCGATGCGCCGCGCGACGAGCGACGTGTCGCTGAGCGCGCCGACCCGCACCGCGCAGTCGATGCCGTCGGCGACCAGGTCGACGAAGCGGTCGGTTGTGCTCATCACGACGCGCAGGTCCGGAAAGTTCGCATGAAAACCCGGCAGCGCCGGAATGACCGCGTTCAGCGCAAAACGCTCCGGCAGATCGACACGGATCACGCCGCGCGGCGACGTGCCGGCTTCCTCGAACAGCGTTTCCGCGTCGTCGAGATCGGCCAGCAGGCGGACGCATCGTTCGTAGTACGCCGCACCCTCGGCGGTCAGCGCGACACGGCGCGTCGTGCGTTGCAGCAGCCGGATCTTCAGATGCCGTTCGAGGTACTGGACGGCGTTGCTGACGGTCGGGCGCGGCAGTTGCATCTGCTCGGCGGCCTTCGTGAAGCTGCCGAGATGCGCGACGCGCGCAAAGATGCGCATTGCGTGCAGATGGTCCATGCGGTCTGGAGTCCTGCGAATGTCGGCCAGACGCCATTGTCAACCCGCATCGAATCGTTTGGTGGATCTTTCGCGTTTATCGACCGCAGATGTGTGGCCAGGGTCGCATCCATCGGCCAGCGCTTCGCGGCAGCAATCGTGAAGCGGCGTGACCGCGGTTGGCGCGCGCAAGAGCACGCTGTTGCAGGATCCATCGACTGCGCCATGGATGCAACTAACGGTCTGATGCGCCACCCACATCTAAACGGCGGTTCCCGCCGGACGCGCGGCGCGCTCGCGTATCCGGAAATGCAGGTGGCGCACCTCGACAGCGGGCAGGGGGCAAGGGCCGTGCGTCACGTGTGTGCGCGCTTGGTGTGACCCCGTTAATGCTCGGTGAGCGGACCCGGTCTCGGTCGATTGCCGCCGGCTGCCTTGCGCGGGCGCATGCCGGCCGGCTTTTGCGGCACGGTGCCCGCGCCGCAACGCGCGCAGCGTGGCGTCCGGCGCCCCTGCCGGAAATTTTTATGCCGGACCGAGCGTCAGACGTTCAAGTTTTTCCCGATTTCGCCGTATTACTGAATTGAGCACGACGCAGACACGCGGATCGTTGATCGATTGTTATCAATGCTTGCATCCGGTTACATGTCGGTCGTTCTATTTTTGAGATGCTTGCAGGATTGTCAACCGGAGTCAGATCGAGCATGAAAAAGCGCGGGATCATTCGCCAGGCGGCCTGGTTGCCGGGTGTTGCGGCCGCCCTTCTGATCGCGGGCTGTGCGGGCACGTCGCCCGTCCCGTCGAGCGATACGCTCGCCAGCGCGCCGGCGAGCGCCGCCGAGGCGGTCGACGCGCCGGCCGCCCCCGTCATGGTCACGGTCACGCGACGCTACGTGGTCAAGCGGCACGACACGCTGAAGGGGATCGCGTCGGCGAACGGCTGCAGCGTCGCCGATCTGCGCGCGTGGAACCGGCTCGGTGCGCGTAGCAGGCTCAGGGTTGGCCAGCCGCTGAAAATCGTGACGAAGCAGGCCGCGCCGGCTGCGCCGCCGGTCGCCGCGAGCGGGGACGCACCGGCATCGGCCGTGCCTGCGGCGAGCGCCGCCGCGGCCGCGCCGAGCCAGCCCGTCGCACGCACGGCACGCGCGCGGCAGGTGGCCAAGGAAACCGCGCGGCATGCGAACGGCGTCACGCTCGCGTGGCCCGCGCATGGCGATGTGGTCGAGCCGTTCAAGCCCGGCCACAATCGGGGCATCGAGATCGCCG
>Ga0306924_10002732_pt1 | contig 16727 bp, 14 predicted proteins | sample sta12Can44000111_FD_203756 | JGI IMG/M metagenome (GOLD analysis project Ga0306924, IMG submission 203756) | Lab enrichment of tropical soil microbial communities from Luquillo Experimental Forest, Puerto Rico - statanox.12C.anox.44.000.111 (v2)... | ecosystem: Environmental > Terrestrial >... | reverse complement strand
TCCGCGCTACACTCTGTTTGCATCGGGACTCCCCCTGGTCCTGAGATAAACCGTTAGTGCAACTCGATTTTCTCAGATCCAGGGTCCCGATGCACCTTCCCCCTTTGAGAAATGCGGGCTAGCGGTGTTCATGGCAGTGCGCGGCGTCTTCACGAACACCGTGCCGATCGACGCCTATCGCGGCGCCGGCAAGCCCGAAGCCAATTACCTGATCGAGCGGCTCGTCGATCGCGCCGCACGCCAGCTGTCGCTCGACCCGGTCGCGTTGCGTCGGCGCAATCTGATCAGTCGCTTTCCATATCGAAGCGAGCTCGGGGTCACGATCGATTCCGGACGATTCGCCGCCAACCTTGACAAGATGGCGCGGCGGGTCCTGAGGGACGGCTTTGCCGCTCGGCGCCGGGCCGCAGCGGCCCGCGGCAAGCCGCGTGGGCTCGGCATCGCCTGTTTTCTCGAGACGTCGCGCGGCTGCTGGCGTCGCGCAGCACCTGATCGCCGGCCCCGCGGATCTTGCCCTGCCGTCGCGTGGCCGTGTGTAGGCTCAGTGGCAGGTCGAGCGCCGCGGCCGCGGCCCAGAACGGCTCGTACTCGGATAGGCCGTAGCTCCGGTGCTCGAGTGGATACTCGGTGATCATCGCGCCGGCCAGGCCCAGGCGGGCGGCGCGCTGCAATCGGCGCGATGCTTCCCTTCCCGATGGTCGATATTTGACAGGATTTGCCCCGCAGCCGACTTTGCCGGCCTGATGGGAAAAAGCGGCTGCCTCGGGTGGGAAGTCCCCATCCAGAAATGCCGTTATGTGCAACGCCGCGCAGTATACAGGATGGTCGTCATGTTGCGAGTACCGCGGCCGTGGAACTCGTCGCGGGCTATACGCTCCAATTTCGTGAGCACCGCCTCCCGATCTTGCCGCGCGGTAATATCTGAGTAAATCGCGTACAGGGCCACCGTCTGCTCAGGATCGAGTTCCAGTAACCAGGCGCTGCTACGATGCTCGATGAGATCAAAGGCGCCGGTTCGCCTCAGCGCCTCGACGCGCGCCCTGCTGTCCAAAGCGAAGGGGATGCCCCGAGTCTCGGCTGAGGGACTACGGCGAGCGTCAAGCAGCATCTTCGTCCTCTCGTGAAAAGGGTCGGGACGACTGCTGTCACCGAATACGTTCCAGACCATTGTCCACCAGCGCCCACGCCGAAGAAGGCCGGCAACTTTGGCGAGGGCAGAATCTTCTTTGAGTCAACGAAAGGCTGTAGCGCAGACACCGAGATCAAATCCTGCTTCGCCAAATGCCGCATCCCCAAAGGTCGAGACCATGACCTTGAGTGCTTCATACGGGTTATTCTTGCGAAGATTATGCAGCCAAGCCCGGGTCCGGTTCGATGGCGATCAAAGGCCTCGCACCGAGGTCAAGCAATCGGCGGGTGGCTGTTCCTGTACCTGGCCCAATCTCGAATACAGACTTGCCATCGGCTAGACCGCACCGTTCGACCAAGGTCGCAAAGACCCAGTCCGGATACGGCGGCCGCGCAGAATGGTAGCTCGCAGGATCGGCTCCGAAAGCTTTGCGGCCAAAACTGCGGTCGATAACGAACCCAACCATCCGAGCAATCTTTCTTGGTACAAGGACTTGCTTTACCAAGGATGACGCGACGAGGTCCACCATGGATCGTAGGCGGCAATCCGCCCCCTCGGCGGTGATGTCCGGGAGGCCGTTGCCCACTCGGCGCTTAAAGGACCCGCTGCTCCCGGTGCAGAGTTCGGCCGCTATCAACGCGCCAAACACCGACAGGATGGGGACGATCAGATCGCGGTCGCCGCACACAGGAGGACATAGGATGAAGCGATCCAACCGAGTCAAAGCCGCCATGCGTGCCGGACGCAAGGCTTACGGCTACAACCTTTCCTTCCCATCCCCATGGGTGATCGACATTCTGGGGAAGCTCGACTTCGATTTCGTCTTTATCGATGGCGAGCATGGGCCGTTTGGCCTGGATCAGCTCGAGGACCTCTGCCGGACCGCCGAACGCCATAATTTGACAACGATCGCCCGGGTGCCGGACATCGGCTCATCAACCATCCTGCGCTATCTCGATCGTGGGATCATGGGCATATTGGGGCCACACATCGCCACCGAGGCCGACGCCCGCCAGCTCGTGCGGGCGTGCTACTTTGGTCCGCTCGGCGAGCGGTCATTCGGGGCAAACCGGGGTACGGACTACAATGCCGGGATTGCCGACAAGGCGGCGTACTACCGCGAAGCAAACGAACAGATGCTGGTGTGCGCTTTGCTGGAAGATGCCGCCGTGCTGGACAACCTCGACACCATTCTCTCGGTGCCGGGCATCGACCTGTACAGCATGGGCCCAAACGATTTTGCCCAAAGTCTTGGCTATCCCGGTCAGCCCGACCATCCGGAAGTTGTCAAGACAATGCAGGAAATCGCAAGTCGCATCCGACAGGCCGGGCGCAGGATGCAAGCGGACATGATGCAGGCGGCGTGGGTCAGCGATATGCTGCTCGACGCGGGTCGCCGTATTCTATCGTCGCAGCACGGGTGAACGTCGCAGTTCGATCCGGGGAGCCTTGTTGCGCCGCTTCTGACCCCTGGCGGGGAAACCGATCAGGCGCCGCTTCGGCTGGCTCGCTCGCTCGAGCGGGTCCGCGGACCGATTCAAACCCTGCAATTTGGCCTCAACGACCGGTCGGGATAACGTCCGATCGCGGCCGCCGAGCCCAATTCCGCAACTAACCGAAAGGGTGCTGATCCTGGATGCTCGCAGAAATCGAAGGTTCTCAGTCGCCCAATCGGCAGGGAGCTGGTCCACTAGCGATCCAAGAGGTGATGGCCTACTATCAGGTGCCGGCCCTCAGCATCGCCGTAATCCAAGACTTTGCGGTTTGCGGGGCGAAGTCTTGGGGGGTGGCAGACGTCGAGACCGGAGCGCTTGCCACAAATGAAACGCTGTACCAGGCGGCATCGATCAGCAAGCCGGTCGCTGCCATGGCGTCGCTCAAAGCCGTCGAAAGCGGTCGATTCAGCCTCGATCAAGACATCAACACCATTCTCACGTCCTGGAGATTGCCCGGCTCGCCGTTTAAGGGTGGTCCGCCCGTAACGCCGCGAACGCTCTTGAGCCACACCTCCGGCACCGGCGACGGTTTCGGGTTCCCCGGCTACGCTCCTGGAACATCGTTGCCGACGGTGCCGCAGATACTCGACGGTCAGCCACCCTCCAATGTCGGTCCAGTGCGATTGGTTCGGCCGCCCCTGACCGCTTTCCATTACTCCGGCGGTGGCATCATGATCCAGCAACTGGCCCTCACCGATGCGGTCGGAATTCCGTTCACCGAAATCATACGCGACTGGGTACTTGATCCGATCGGCATGACTGGCAGCACTTTCGAATACCCCTTGCCAGCAGACCTCGAGCGGCTGACGGCGCGTGGCCATGACGGTTCCGGCAAAGGCGTGGACCGCCCCCGATGGCAGGTCTACCCTGAACAGGCCGCCGCTGGGCTATGGACCACACCCACCGACCTCACAAAGTTCATGATCGATGTCCAAAAGACGCTTGCCGGACGATCGACGGCGGTGCTCACGCGGTCGACAATGCAGGAGATGGTGACACCAGTGGGTGTCGGTCCTTATGCCGTGGGGTTCTCGATCGTGCAGAAGGGCGAAGGTTGGTACTTCGAGCACGGCGGCCGCAATTGGGGATTCCAGTGCTTGGCGACGGCACATCGCGCCAAGGGCTATGGTGTGGTCGGCATGACCAATAGCGACAATGGACTACCGTTGTTGCAGGTCGTCGTCGACCGGGTGGGTCGAGCATATGGCTGGGACATGCTCGACAAGCCACTCTTGCGTTGATTTCGCCCGTCCCAGCCATCATGTCGAGCCAGGACCGTGAACGGCGCAGGCACGCCGTTCTCGTCGATCCGCAGAGAGGTCGGCACTTCAAGCAGGGACGGCCAGCCGCCACGTCAAAATTGTAGACGCGGGCGGTGTTGAGGGCGGTGATCCCCGGATCGTGGTCCGGGGCAGGCTTGACCTGCACATCGTCTGGCTCGCCCGCCAGGATCTTTCGCGATCGGGGCAACGTCGACCCGCTGTGCGGATAGTCCGAGCCTGACATCATGTTGTCGACGTCCCCCACCCCTCCCTCCCCCCGCTTATGGGTGTAAAGGCCGGGGAGATTGTAAGGACTTCACCGGCCACCCCATCGAGCGCCATGTCCTCGAGGTGTTGCGCGGGGTCGTACCCCCGCAGTAGCGCTTCCCCCCGGGGTCGGCCTCATCCATTACCGTGACGCGGGCGCACGCCTGCGCAACATGCCAAGCAATCGACGCGCCGATAATGCCGCGCCAACAAACAGGACATGAGGTTGATGGGCCACCGAGCGATTTACCCGCGGCTGGCCGCCGCCGTCATAGAGGCGGGCCGCCGCCGGCGACGCCCCTCGACGCAGTAGGCAACCCGAGTGAAAGTCAGGTCAGATGCTCGATACGGTAAACGCAACGACGGCCTTCGGAGAGAAGATGCTCCTGGCGCGTCACTGATGCATCGGCCCCGAACGTTGCCTGGAACAGCTCGAGCTCCGACCGGCAGAAGCCTTGGCACGCCTTGGCTGCCGCGCAAATCGGGCAATGACTTTCGATCAGCAGAAAGCTGCCGTCCGTTTGTTCCTCGGACACGGCCATGTAGCCTTCGGCGGTTCGCAACTGGGCGAGCACGCCGACGCGGTCTCCGAGACCAGCATAAGGCTGCAGCGCTTGTCGATAGGTCGCCATCATCGCTTCCTGCCGCGCCTCGATGAGACAATCTAATCCCGCCTGGCCAAAGACCGAGCGGATGCCCACGATCAGGCTGACGGTCAGATCTCCGTGCGTATCCGGAAATCGGCCATGGCCTTTTGCCGTCAACCTCCACTGTCGTTTTGGACGACCGATCTCGCCGGCCCGGTCGTCGAAGGCCACCAGCCCCTCGGCGTGAAGTTTTGCGAGGTGCTGCCGCACGCCGACCTCGGTGATGCCGAGAGCGTGTCCGAGGGCGCGCGCGCTCACCGGGCCGCGCGACTTCAGCGCGTAGAGGATCCTGTTGCTGTTGTCCGAGCTCAACGTGATGCCTCGCATGGACGGTCAATAAAGATACTGTTTGCTTTCTTAACGTCCTTATTATAAAACAACCAAAGACTTTTCAAAAGGGGAACGCCTTGCACGAGACGCTGACGGAGCCGGGGTGGTCAGCCCTTCTTGTGCCTCGCTTGGTGCTGCCGTTGGCTGTGCTGTTGGGCGGGGTGCTCCTGCACTCGATGAACGTGCTGATCACCGCCACCCTTTTGCCCAGCATAGTCGCCGATATCGGCGGCGGCGAGCTGATGAGTTGGCCGACGACCGCGTTCGTGGCGGCATCGATCATCGCGGCGACGAGTACCGCGGTCGTCAGCCGGGCAATAGGGAACAGACGGGCGTTCTGCGGCGGCGCCGTGGTTTACGCGGCTGGCGCCGTGTTATGCGCGCTGGCGCCGTCCTTTCTCCTGATTATCGGCGGGCGCTTCGTTCAGGGGCTCGGCGGTGGGCTCTTATCGGCTTTGGCCTATGTTCTGGTCCGCAGCGTGTTCGCCGAGCCGCTCTGGCCGCGGGTCTTCGGCCTGCTCGCCGGCGTCTGGTCGGTTACGGTCCTTGCTGGGCCTCTGATCGGCGGGGTGTTCGCCGGCTACGGCAATTGACGCGGGGCGGTCCTTACGGTTGCGGTAGTGGGCGGCCTCCTTGCGATTGGGGCATTGCTTATTTTCCCGGCCGGCATCGCCGAGGACGATCCGACCGAGCGCCGGCTTCCTGTGCTCCGTGTGGTCTTGATCTGCGCCGCAATCGCTCTGCTGTCATGTGCCAGTGTGTTGGCCGGCCCCGCGGTCAAGTGCGCGCTTATTGCGGCTGCTGTCGGAGCATTCGTGATTATGCTGCGGATCGATCGAGAGGCGATGGCACCCCTCTTGCCGAGCGACGCCTTCTCGCTGCGATCGCCGACGGGCGCGGGTCTATGGATGGTCTTGCTGCTGTCGGTCGCCTACAGCCCACTTGGGATATACGTGCCGCTGTTTCTGCAGCGACTGCACGGGCTAGAGCCGCTCCCCGCCGGATACATGGTGGCTGGAGCATCGCTCGCCTGACGTGTGCGGCGCTTACGGTGGCCTCGCTCGCGGAAGAATGGCCGAGACGGTCGATCGTTGCGGGACCAATCGCAATGAGCGTGGGTCTCTTCGGAGTTGCCGCGCTGATGGCGCCCGGGCCGGTCGCCGGCCTGCTCCCGCCGATCGCGCTGATAGGGATCGGCATCGGCGCCTCGTGGGCCTTTATCGCACAACGTGTCATGGGCGGGGCAAAAGACGGCGAGGAAACCGTGGCCGCGGCGTCTCTTGCCACGGTTCAACAGGCTGGCATAGCGTTAGGCGCCGCCATTGCCGGTCTGGTCGCCAATGCAAGTGGCCTCGGCGATGGTCTGCATCCCGATTTCATTCGCCGCGCTGCCTTTTGGGTGCCGCTGGCGTTCGTCGCAGCGCCGCTCGCCGCCTCTGCGCTCGGCGTCCGATTGAACTTGGTTAGCGGGAAATCGGGCCGAACATCGACCCTCTCTGCGAACATTTGTATCCCGCGAATCCGATGCTCGAAGTAGCCGATTGGCGAAGATGCGGCCCGGAAGCACCAGGGGCATGATAAAAAATCGTCTGGCGAAACGGCCGAAAGCGGCCTTGTCCGGTCAGACTGGTGTGGTGAATCCTCCGTTCGACCGACGACTTCCGGGAGGGTCAGACGTATGGCGACAGACGTTCCAAGGGGCCTCCTCCGCTCGGTCTGGGAATACCCGTTCTTCGATGCCTTATATGGCAGGCGCACACGGCGTTTTGGTCTCGGCTTCGAAATGGCGCAAGGGCCCTACCAATCCGATCGTCGCAGGCGCCGGTGCCGTTATGCGGGGACGAATAGGCACTGCTGGTGGCGGCAGGCATCGGCTTTTCCGGCTTGGCGCTGTGGGATCAGAGCCGGCCGTTGCCGTACCGGAACAGCGATGGTCGAACATTCTCAAGCACCTCGCGCGGTCGTCCCAAGGCGCTGTTTTTTTTAAAACGACCGCGGCGTTTACGTCATCGACCCGGGCGCGGGCTCAGCCGATCAGATGAGCGAGGCCGACGGTCCGGACGGATGGGCCGCAGCCCTCGATCTCTACAATCGCCATCGTTTAACCTTGCAACAGCGCCGGCTGGATGTTCCGCGTCGCGTGCCGCCACTCTGCGAGCACAATTTGTGGGCCTCGAACATGCCCGGATCGACGCTGTTCATGCCGATCTGCGATGTCACCTTTTCGTTGATCGGGCTGATCGCGCAATTCGTCGATCCCGAGCTCGAGCGCTTCGCGGCTGCGAACGGACGCGGTGTCAACATCGTCGACGATCGGTTCGGGTCTCGGCCGGCCGGCACCGAGGCCTGGATTAAGAGCGGATTTCTGGATCAAGACTGCACCCTGGCGTTGACCCACCTGGAGCGTCAGGCCTGCTATTTCATGTTCAGCGAGCCCGCGGCGATCTGTCAGAACATGTTTCTCGCGACTGAGGCGATAGGGCTCGGCGGCTGGATGCATTGCGGGATCCTGTCACGAGAAATATTCGCGGCTCTCGGCTTCACGATCGTCGAGCCGCAAGAAGGGTTGGGGCTGCCGAACCCCGTCGGCCTCGATCGGGTCCTTCACGCCTCTTGTGCGCCTTATTTCGAGAGCATGGACGCGGCCGTCGACGCAGTGCTCAGGCCGCTCGTGCGAGAGCGATCGACACCAGCGCCGCCGACGGTTCTCAGGTGCCATACCGCATTTCTAGTGACGAACATCGCAATGGCGCGGTCGCGGTCAGCGAAGAGGGCATCGCCTGCACAAAGGCGGTGTGCAATTACATCCAACAGACCTATGGCCGATTTCCTGGTACGGTCGATGCGATGCACCTGATGTGGTTGATGCAGGCACACCACCTGGATACCGATTATTTCGATCGCTTCTTCCGCCCGGGAGCCTATGGACCGACCCATGCGGCACACATGGCGAAATGGCATCCTTAGCAAGCGACGGGAAGTTTCGGCTCGCAAGATCCGACGTGCCGATCAGTCTGATTTGGCGGTGGTGCAAGGGATCAGCGCCGACGCCTACATCGCGGCCTATGTTCCCATGCTGGGTTACATACCGTTACCGGCCGAGGAGGATTATGTCCCACGGATCGAGCGCGGCGAGGTGTGGCTCCTGGCGTGCGGTGACAGCGACATCGGGGTTGCTGTATTGGAAGAGCGTCGCGATCACCTCCTCGTCTACAGCATCGCAGTGCGGCCGACCGAACAAGGAAGTGGTCACGGCAGAGCGCTTCTTGACTTCGCCGACCAACGCGCCGCCGCGCTCGGTCTCACGGTAATCGGCTTTATACCAACATGCGCATGGAGAAGAACGTCGCCCTTTATCGGCGACATGGCTATGTTGAGACCGGCACCCGCCCGCATCCCAGCCGGGTGGGTGAAGTGCTCGTCGATATGGTACGCGCCGTGCCGCCGAGCGCCTCTTGAGAGGCTGCACTGCGCGCGAAGCCCGGCTGGCCACTGCTACCGGCCCGCAGCCGATGTCGCGACCATCAGGAGGACTTCGGCTCTACGTCGATGTGGAAGCGGTTGGTCCTGGTGTCGGTGCGCTGCAGACGTGAGACGGATGCATCAAGCCGGTGGGCTTGTAAAACACATTCTCGATGAACTCGAATCCGAGCTTCTTTAGAATCTTCTCCCAAGCCCGATTGTCTGGATGATGCCCGGCATAGACTTTCGACAGCTGCAATTTTTGCCACGGATATTCGAGCGCGCCGAGGGCGGCTTCCGTTCCATTTCCGCCCTTACCACCGCCGAGGGTCGTCAAAAAGCCGATCACAGGTATTGTATAATCCGAACCTCGATGCGCCTCACGGAGGCGCAACAATCTCGTCTTCTGGTTGTTCGCCCGGGCGCTCTTCGACGACGGCTTCCGGCCGCGCCCGTGGCATGGCATCTTGTGGCTGGCGATCGTCGCGGCCGGGGTGATCGAGGTGCTGATGCTGGAGCCGGCATCCTCGCCGGCCGCCGCACCGCTTGGGATCGCGTTGACGGCGCAGACAGTCTTGTTCGCGCTCTTGGGCGGGGTCCAGGCCGTCGCCACCTGGCGCGACGACCTCGTAGAGCCGCGCGCGGCTGCGCCTGTTCCTGGTCGGCGCCGCCGCCGTCTATATCGTCGTCACCGCCGGCACCGGTTTCCTGCGCACCGGTCCCGGCTCGGAACCCGGGAGCCTGGTGCAGATCGCCGTCCTCACCTTGATCCTGCTGGCGGTGGCGGCGGCGCTGCTGCGCGTGTCGGGGGAGGCGGGACTGTTTCCCGCGCCTGCTTCGGCCGCGCGTCCGCGCGATTTCGTCGATCGCGTCGCGGCGGCGCCCAACCCGGTGCTCGTCGCTGCCCTCGAACGGGCGATGACCGTCGACCGAGCCTATCGTCAGGAGGGGCTGTCGATCGGTCAGCTCGCCCTACGACTCGGCCTGCCGGAATACCGGCTGCGCCAGCTGATCAACCAGCGGCTGGGTTACAGGAACTTCGCCGCCTTCCTGAACTTTTATCGGATCGCCGACGCCAAGACGGCGCTCGCCGACCCCGCCCAGGCGGAGGTGCCGATCCTGACCATCGCGCTCGATGCTGGCTTCAACTCGCTCGGTCCTTTCAATCGCGCCTTCAAGGCCGAGACCGGCATGAGCCTCAGCGAGTTCCGCCGACTCCGCCCGCCTGCCACCGTGCCAGTCCGACGATTTCCAGAACCAGCTAGCCGGATTACAAATCCGGCATGATGGATAAGGACCCGGCCCGACGCCTTCCCGGTCTCCGCGATTGAGAGCGAAGCCGAGATGCCGTCCACGAGCCATATCAATCCGAGTTGTGCCGTGATCGTCGCCGCCGCGACCTTGGCGGGCTGCGGCGACCTCGACCGCGCCGCCGGCGTTCCCACCCACTATGTCAGCCACCAGATGTGCTCGGCGGTGTTTGTCGGCGGGCTCGATCCCGACATGTTTTATCGCGAAGCGGTCAAGCCGGTGATCGCGCCGGCCGGGCTGCTGATGGATTACCGCATCGACCGCGACAGGAAGGAGGTCACCGCCGACCTCGCCGGCCTGGTCACCAGCCGGTCGGTGTTCCTTGGCGCCGAGGGCTGCCGGGTCGCGCACGAGGGCGCCGCAGGGGTCCCGGTGGACGATGATCCGCCGACGCCGGCAAAGCACGCCGCCGAGCCGCTGCCCGTCGATCCCGTCAACCTCACCCTCGAAGCCGCACTCGACCGCGAATTCGCCGAGCCCGAGAGCGGCGCGCACCGATGGACCAAGTCGGTGGTGATCCTGCACAGCGGCCACATCGTCGCCGAACGCTACGCGCCGGGCTACGGCCCCGAGACGCCGCAGATCGGCTGGTCGGTGACCAAATCGGTCACCAGCGCGCTGATCGGCATCCTGGTGCGGCAGAAAAAGCTCGCAGTCGACGTGCCGGCGCCTGTTGCCGCCTGGCGCGATCCCAAGGATCCGCGCCACACCATCACCGTCGACAATCTGCTGCGCATGAACAGCGGTATCGAGTTTGGCCAGTCGCTCTATGCCGATTGGCGCAGCGCCTTCGATCCCTCGGCGCAGATGCAATTCGATATGGCCGACGAGGCGGCCTTTGCCGAGACGGCCGAGCTTGGTGCCGCGCCGGGGACGCGCTGGAACTACACCAACGGCAACACCATGCTGCTCGCGCGCATGATCCGCGACCAGGCCGGCGGCGACGCCGCCTCGGTCTTGCGCTTCGCGCATCGTGAGCTGTTCGAGAAACTCGGCATGGAGCATGTCACGCTCGAATTCGACGGCGCCGGCACGCCGATCGGATCGAGCCATATGTGGGCCTCGGCGCGCGACTGGGCGCGTTTCGGTCAGCTCTACCTCGACGACGGCGTGGTGGGCGGCGAGCGCATGCTGCCCGAGGGCTGGGTCGACTATTCGGCGCGGCTGACCCCCGGCAGCGAAACCTATGGCTACGGCGCCGGCTTCTGGACCAATCGCGGCACGACCGGTGGGGCCGCCAAGCGCATCGGGCTCGGCATGCCGCCCGACTCCTTCATGGCGCGCGGCACTCAAGGGCAGTACATCGTGATCGTACCCTCGGCGCGGCTAGTGGTGGTGCGGCTCGGCATGGCGCACGACCGCTACGAGGATATCGACGGGGTCGCCCGATTGGTTGCGGAGGCGATTGCCACCCAGGCGAAATAAGTCAAGCCTGCCACTTCCGGCCGTCGTGCTCGGCTGAGCGAGCATCGCCCATCAGATCGTGTGTCCCAGCTAAAAACCTACAGTTCTCGGTACACGTCCCACGATTCGCGCGCTGCGATCACCAGTCGGTCGCCATCCTCGGCCAGCAGCAGCCGCTCGGCGACCAGTCGATCCACGGCCTCGGCCAGCTGTGCAGCCCAGGCATCATGCGATGCATAGCGCGCTTCGAGCGAAGGTCGCGGATCGCGGGTCCGCTCTCTCTCGGCTTCGGTCTGCGCGAACGGAATCATCGAACCCTGAACGGTGAATAGTTCGCCTTCGCCGTAACCACTTGCGCGCAACGACCAGCCGACATGAGTGGCCAAAGGCGCATCGAGTAGCGGCTGGCGGATGCCGCCGAGAGCGTTGCTGTCGCCATCCGTCGATTGCACGAACACCGGGTAAGCCATGCTCTCGGTTGGCGGCTCAACCGAGTGGTCGCGCAGCCGCAGCTCGTTCAGGACATTCGGGAAATTCACTTCCGGCAGCCGGGGGAACTTCCGGCGGGCCTCGGCGAGCGGCACCAGCGTGCCGGCGCCGCGCGATGGGAAACGGCTGTCGGGCGGTGCCGTGCCGCGCTCCACCCACTCGAACAGCGCGACCAGCAGCGCACGCATGAATGCACCGTAGCCGAGCCGATTGCCGGGCAGCTGCATGACCGGCTTGGCCAAGGGTCTGAACGCCGCATGCGGCACACCGCTCACCGTATAGACCCGCACATCGTCCGGCATGGCGATGTCGCCGCCGCTCGTATCGGTCACGATCAGAGAACTGCGCGCCTGCCAGAAGTCGCTTTCGGTATCGAGATGCAGCACCTTCGGGCATACGCCGGCATTGCGGGCGCGCTGCAGGATGCCATCGGTGCGGCCGCTGATCGGATCGGTCAGCGTCGGATAGCTGAACGGGAACTGGTCGTCGCCATAAGAGTGATCCTCATGTTGGCGCGAATAGCGACCGGCCTGCGCGAACTGCCAGTTGACGCAGGTGCGGCGCGATCCCGCAACGACAGGCAGGATGCCGTCGAACACTTGGCGTCCCGCAAGATCCTGGTTGAACCCGAGATGCACCAAATCACGAAGCACGCGGCCGCTCTGCGAGATGCCAAAACCGAGTGCGTGCCGGATGCGCGGGCGCTCCTGCGGCGCCAGCGGATTGGCTTTTGTTTCGTACCGCAGGAAGGAAACAATGTCGCGGATCGCGGCAAAGCCGATGCCCATAACGATCGGATCGCGCGCGCGGTAGATGAACTCGTAGATCGCGCCACGGTCGAAGCCCTGCTCGCTTGGTCGCGTGATCTCGACATGGCGGTCGTCGACCAGACGCCACGCGAGACCGGCCGGCGTGACGCGCGGATCACCCTCGCGTTGCCGCACCGTCAACGTCGCACCGTCGGGGTCGGCAACCGGATAGACGAGCGCGCCGACGAAGCGGTCCTCGGACAGCTCCCGGATGTTACCGTCGCCGAGCAGCCCGGTGTTCTCGGCGATGAACTCCTCCCGTACCATGCCGGTGATACCGGGGATGATCGGAAAGCGCGCAGTCAGGCGATCGACGCCAGGCGGCACGTCACCTTGCCATCCGCTCCACACCACGGTGAAGCCGCGCCGCATTAGAAAGCCGTTGCCGGCATGCGGGGGATGTCCACCGTCGGGCGCACTATTGAGCCGTGGCATGATCGGCTGGTTGCCGCGATTGGGCACGTCGTATACGAGGCACCCATTGCCGAGATCGAGACCGAGCGGCTTCAAGATCCGGAAGTCGCTCTGATACTCAACGTTGCCGTGGGCGTTGCGTGCGGCCCGATCGAGGTTGACGATCCCGACATTCAGGGGATGTGTCGGATCGAGTTCGCCGGATATCGTGCCATGCAACCGTTCATAATGCCCGACGGCGCCGAATTCCGTGCCGCCAAACACGGGCCTTTCCCGCTCGGTCACCTCGATCCGCAGCACGCCGCCAGCGCCCATGTTGTCCTCCTGACCGAGCCCGCCATCGGCGGAAGCCTAGCAACCTCGCAGGGCCGCCGGAAGCGTGCGCCCTCGTTCCCTCGACCCTGGCGGATACTGTCTGGCCCGGTTGGTTGACGTCGTTTGTTGCTGCCTCGCGGACGGCAGCCAGGGCTGGAAACCTTGGCGCTTACAAAACGGTTGCCCTTTAATGCCACAAGGTTTTCGTCGCGAGCGCCGCTCCTTCGGCCAGTGCCGCGAGGTTCGCCCAGCCAATCTCGGCATGCACCCGCCCACCCATGCCGCAATCGGCGCCGCCCACCACATTCTCCCGCCCGACAATGCCGGCCCAGTCGACGAGGCGTCGCGCGATGAGTTCGGGGTGCTCCACGATGTTCGTGGCATGACTGATCACGCCCGGCAGCAGGATCGCGCCGGGTGCGAGCTTCACCTCCTTCCAGACTTCCATCTCGTGCTGGTGCCGCACGTTCGCCGCCTCGAACGAGTAGGTTTGCGCCTTCACCTTGAGTGCGATGTCGATGGTGTGTTCGAGAGGGATGTCGTTGACGTGCGCGCCGTGCCAGCTGCCCCAGCACCAATGATAGCGCACTTTCTCCGGCTCGATGCCGGCGAGGGCATGGTTCAGCGCCTCGATCCGCAAGGTCACGTATTTCCGGTAGTCGGCGAGGCTCGGCTCCGGCTTTAGCATGTCCCATGAGGTGGCGATGCCGGGATCGTCGATCTGCAGGATGAAGCCCGCCTCGACGATCGCCCGGTACTTGTCGCTCATGGCGTCGGCGAGCGCGTGGACGAATTCCTCATCGGTCCCGTAATGCTCGTTATAGATGAAATGGTCGAGCCATCCGGGCGCCAGCGCCGGGACGAAAGCCTCGTCCAGGGCGACACCCGAGCGCGCGATCGCCGCCTTGAAGCAGTCGAGCTGACGTTGCGTCACGGCGGTGCCTCTCGACTTGATCGGCCCGTTGACGATGATGCGCTCCCGCGTCGGCGGGCGCGGCCGCTCGCCCGGTACGCAGGCAATGGTGCCGACGCGGTCCATGTCGGCATAGAGGGTACGGAAGACGTCGCGCTCGCGCGTCGATTCGCGCATGCTGCCGACCTCGCCCGGCTTCAACGGCCGCGTGCCGAGCCCGGTCATCTGCTGGTCGAACCATCTGATATCGAGCGCCGACCAGTATTCGCCGTCGCCGATGCAGTCGAGGCCGATTTCGACCTGGCGCTTTACCACGTTCGCGACCACCGGCACGACCTGCGCCGCCACCTCCTCGCCGCGGACCTCGCCACGCGCAAGGCGAAGGGCTGTCTCCTCGAAGCCCGAAGGTGCGGGCAGCCGCCCCGCGTGGCTGGCACGGATTCTCTGTGCACTGTTCTTCATCGGCCTCGTCCCGTGGAGTCTGGAGTTTTTCCAGTCCGCTCCGCCACAGCTACAATGATCGGCACACGACCTCCACCGAGCATAGGGGAGCCCGGATGACGACAGTAAGCACGAAAGGAATCCGCAAATCCAATCGCCGTTGGCAATCCGACGTCATTGTCGATCTGGTCAAACGTTACGGCTTTCCCTACGTCGCGCTCAATCCGGGAGCGAGTTTCCGCGGCCTGCACGATTCGCTGGTCAATTACGGCGAAAACGAGCCGCCGATGTTGCTCTGCAATCACGAAAAAATTGCCGTGCAGATCGCACACGGCTATGCGCGGGCGAGCGGCCAGCCGATGATCGCCATCGTCCATGACGTCGTCGGGCTGCTGCACGCGCCGATGGGCATCTACTACGCCTATCTCGATCGCGCGCCAGTGTTCATCATCGGCGCGACCGGCCCCCTGGCTGAACCCAAGCGCCGCCCCTTCATCGATTGGATTCACTCTGCCAATGTTCAGGGCGAAGCGATCCGCCATATCGTCAAATGGGACTATCAACCGGCCGCCATCGACGGCGTGCCGGACGCTTTCGCCCGCGCCTACTCGATCATGATGAGCGGCCGTCAAGGGCCGATCTATATGTGCTACGACGCGGGACTTCAGGAGGCGGCGCTCGATCATGAGGTGAAGCTGCCGCCGCCTGGTGCCGTCCGCATGCCGGCGGCACCTGCGCCCCATCCCGTGGCACTCGCAAACGCGGCCGATGCGTTGGCGGCGGCCGAGCGCCCTGTTGTCATTGCGGATTTCGCCGCCAGACCGCCCTATGGCTGGGCGCATGTGATCGCGATCGCGGAAACATTGGGTGCACCGGTATGGGACTGCAATTCTCGCCTCAATTTTCCGAGCAACCATCCGCTCAATCTCAGCATGGCGCCGAAGGAGTGTTTCGACGGCGCCGATGTGGTGCTGGCACTCGATATCGCCGACTTCGAGGGACCCACGCACGTGCGCGATATCGCCACCCGCACCGTGGTCAACATGGTGCCGGAGACGGCGACATGGATCGACATCGGCTTCACCGATGTCGAGGTGAGCAAGTGGTCGATGGATTACGGCCGCACCTTTCACGCGCATCATCGCATGACGGCGGACCCCGTAATCGGGACGATACAGCTCGTGGCACTGCTGCAGGAGCGGATCGGCCGGAATGCGGATCTCGCCGGCAAAATCGCCGCGCGCGCCGCCGAGACCGGCAAGCGGCATCAAAGATTATGTGCAGAGTGGCGCAAGGAGGCCGAGGAGCACTGGGACAAGGTGCCGATGACCGTACCCCGCTTGGCACTCGAGGTGTGGCGAGCCATCAAAGACGAAGACTGGGTGCTCAGCGCCGGGACATTGCATGGGTGGGCGCGAAAGCTGTGGACCTTCGATCGACCGTACCGCCACGCCGGGCGCGAGCTCGGCACCGGAACGCAGATCGGGACCTCGCTTGGCGTGGCACTCGCGAACAAAGGCAGCGGCCGGCTTGTCGTCGATCTCCAGCCCGACGGCGACTTGATGTACGACGCCGGCGCGCTGTGGATCGCGGCGAAATACCAGATCCCGCTGCTGATCGTCATGTACAACAACCGCGCCTATTACAACGACTGGAACCATCAGATCATCATGGCGCGCACCCGCGGCACGGACATAAGCCGCGCTCATATCGGCATGGATCTGTTTGGACCGGCGCCCGACTTTGCCGGCCTCGCCCGCTCGATGGGCTGGTGGGCCGAAGGTCCGATCGAGAACGCCGACGATCTCCAACCGGCGCTCCAGCGGGCGGTGGCGCAGGTCAAGACTGGCAAGCCGGCGTTGGTCGACGCGGTGACACAGCACCGATGAGAGCGAGATCCTGCTCTCGAAAACGCCGGGGATCGGGATAATACGAGTTGAGTTCCTATGCTCGTGCTGCCAAGCTGCGAGCGGCAGGCGCCGCCTCGGCGCCCCTTGGTAAACCCCAGCGGGAGGAGACGGGTATGGCCATGCAACTC
>Ga0306924_10002731_pt1 | contig 16729 bp, 12 predicted proteins | sample sta12Can44000111_FD_203756 | JGI IMG/M metagenome (GOLD analysis project Ga0306924, IMG submission 203756) | Lab enrichment of tropical soil microbial communities from Luquillo Experimental Forest, Puerto Rico - statanox.12C.anox.44.000.111 (v2)... | ecosystem: Environmental > Terrestrial >... | reverse complement strand
CGTGATCCTCAACCGGGCGCAACTGGAAATCGAGTCCTGAGAGCGGGCCAGTGCCACGTCGGCAAATTCCGCCGGATTCATTCCCGTTGTGTCATCTGGGCGACAGACACCCGCTGCGCGATTCGGCACGCTGGGTAACAGCCAGCCAATCCCAGCCGGCTACCCACACAGAAAGATGAGTGAACATGACCGCAACCCAGCAGCCCGGCAAGCCGATCACCCGGTGGACGAGGACGATCCGTGGCTTGCAGCACTTCAACAAGGTGCTGGCCGGGATCTGATGTACCCGACCAGCCAGACCGAGACCAAGACGACCCGGCCGCGTCCTGGCCGCCCGAACACCGCGCCGACCTACTACCTCGCCCGGCCCGCCGGCGTCTGGATCACCGCCATCACCCGCCACGCGGGGACGCCGCAAGTCGACCGTTAAGTCAATTGAACCTCGATCGCTGGGCAGGACGAGGACGGCTACGGCTCAGGCCGAACTTCAGCGGGTCCTGCTGCTCGGCGAGGCGGCGTTCGAAGTCACCGCTGGCGCGCAGTCGCGGTGACTGCCGTTACATCGGCCCTATCACGTTGAGTCCCGCTCAGTTACTGCTGAGCTTTAGCCGACGAGGGTTTCCTTCGGGCGCACGACGCAGAACTCGTTTCCCTCGGGATCGGCCAGGACGGTCCAGGACTCAGCGCCGGTCTGCCCGATGTCGACCCGGCGCGCCCCGAGCGCGATAAGGCGGTCGATCTCCTGATCGCGATCCGCGGCGCTGCTGGTCAGGTCGAGATGCACCCGGTTCTTGACCGTCTTGGGCTCGGTCACCGGCATGAAGCACATGCCGACGGGCGCGTTCGGGCCGGTCCCGATGACGATCTCGTTCTCCCACTCGGACAGGACCTGCCAGCCCAGCGCCCGGGTCCAGAACCGGGCCAGGCCGGGCAGGTCATGAGCGTCAATGACGATGTGATGGAGTCGGACGGGCATACCAACAGTATGCGCGGCACGCGCCAGGGGCTAATACTGGCTACTCGCCGTCTTGCGCGGAGCCAGTAGCTGCGGTGATGTATCAGCGGGATTCAAGCTGCCTCCTTCTTACCAAGGTCGCCACGACGTCAGCGTCTTCGCGATCCCAGCTATCGGCGGCATGGGACGCGTATTTAGGGTCGGGGTGGGGAGAGCAGCATGAATTCGTGGGTCATATGGGTTGTGTGGGGCACATTTGCGTTCGTGGCTCTATTGCTGGGTTTTGTCGGCCGCCACTTTAGCGTGCGCACACTTCGATACGTCACGGCAGTCACTGCCGTGGTAGTGATTGTGCTGGTTACCTGGTTTGGCTTGACGCACCCGGCTGACCCGGCTCAGGCATCCGCCGATCTTGCGAACTCCTTCAGGCAAGGAGCGAATGAGCTCGGCGCCGCCTTCTTCCACCCGCTGCGCCTGGGAAGCCAGGTTCCCGCGCCCGGGCGTTTCGGATGGATCGTCATCGCCGTCCTGGTGGTTATCGGCTACCGCATGCTCGAGGCATGGGCGAGGCGCCGGGAGGCACCCGTCCTCGACACCTCCAGTCTCGGCGATGGCCAGCGGGATGGCACGTCCAGGAAGGAGGGGGACAGCGCCAAAGACGGGCGACTCTATGACGAGTTTGCCGCCCGGCTGAAATTCCAGCTGTGCGCGATGGAAGTACGGACACCCGGGATCCTGCCCGGCGGCAGCCGGTCGAACGGCCTAGCTTCCATAGCCGAGGCGAGCGGCGTCGCCGGCAGTGATCTGGCCGGTGCGATTATCCGGTTTTTCGGGATGCTCTGGCCGAACCAGCGGCGGTTTCAGGTTCGAGTCCGGGTGGAATGCGTCCCCGACGAGCTACAACCGGGCACTAAGAACATGAAGGTGACGGTCAGCCTTGACGAACCCGCAAGGGGGCAAAGCGTCGCGACCAAGACCATGGTCGCGGGCGACCCTGACGAGGCCGCCGCAGCGGCAGCCGGATATGTCGCTCAGCACATATTCACCAGGGACCCGACAACACCACCGTGGTGTGTTGGCAATGCCAACGGCAGCGACCTCGCGGCCTGGCTGCTCGCCAAGCAGGAACGCAGACTCGTCACCCCAGGTGATATCCGCCGTGCTCGCGGCGAACAAATTAGCATCCTCGAAAAGGCGACAGGCAATAGCCAGTGCGCTGGCATCGTCAGATACGAGCTAGCCCAGCTTTATGATCTCGAGGGCAATCACATGGCAGCGCTGCGGCTGCACGCGGTTAACCGAGAGCAGCATCCTCGTTTCTACCGCGGGCGCTACCGGCTCAGCATGTCTTTGGAGATGATCGCCAACCCGGCATTCCGGCTACGGGAAACGCATGCGGCTGAGGATACGGCTATGTTGGTTGAAAGCCTGGCCATCCTCAACCGGTGTGACGTGACGAGAAATAACACACGCTGGGAAGATCACATCCTAGATAGCGAGCTGCAGCCCGAGCTGAGGGAGACGCTGCTGGTGGCCGCGAGGGAAGAACTGCGCTCGATCCGCCGGCAGCTGACTCTCCGGCACGTCATCTGGGGGACATTCCGCCACCGTGACGAACGCGTGATACGCGGACCTCACTGGGACCTGCGGACACGCCAGAGCTTTCACGACGGCCTGTGCGCTGCCGAACTGCTCGTGGCCATCCGCCGGATCTTGAACGGAAAGGAACCCCCCAGCGCCAGCGAGAAACTCATTCATATGAGGCTGGCTTCGCGCAGAGCGGCCGATATTGCCCGCGACAATGTCTCGATCAGTCGGCATTTGGCAAACAAGAAGGCGCAAGACCTGCCGGAACCGCAAGGCACGTCGGGGCACCCGGACCGGAAATGGCTACCGGCCGAGAAGAGGGACAGGACCCGCTGGCTGCCCTGGCAGCGCCGCACGCCGTCCTGGGAAGCCGCGTATAACACGGCATGCGCATATGCGGCGCTTTATCGTGACGACCGGGTAGTTATCAGCTTGCAGCGCGCCCTCAGCAACCGGGACTGTGAGCTGCAGCAGCCATGGAACTGGATCTCACAGGATCCGGATTTCGCTTGCCTGAAGTCGTCGTCAAAGAAATTCAAGGGCTTCCTCGGCTCGCTGGAAAGGTCGGACTATCCGGAGGCAGCGGGCCAGCCGGCGGACGCGGACGGGATAGGGAATAGTGCGGGCTGCGACGTGTCAAGCAGCTCACCTGAGGCGGTGCTTGCTGGCAGCATCCTTGAATAAGCCCGAACACTTACATCAGCGCCCGGATGAGGAGGGGTATTTCTGGCGCTGTTACGCCGCTGGCGCGGCCGTGCACCCAACCTGTACGAAAGACCGACGCAAGGGCGACCCCTAGCGGAGGGCTTCGATGACCGTCTTGCCCTCCGCCGCATACAGTTCGGGGCGGGTCTGCTCGATGTCGCGGCGCAGATCTGAGCCGGCCCGGGCGTGCAGGCGATCCAGCAGGTCGTCGGCGTCACCGATGATCTCCCGGTCAAGGCGGCCTGGCTCGCCTGAGCGGGTAGACCGGATTAGCTCGACGCTTCGCCGCAGCAGGCTGACGGCCAGAGCGCGCAGCTCGCCGTCTGTGGCCAGGTATCCCGCGACCTCTGTGCCGTGTTGCCCGATCAACGCGGTCAGGCGTCTTCCCGTGGGGGTCGCGGCCAGCTCCTGGTCACGGAACCGGCGAACGAGCTCGATTTCGCCGCTCTCCAGTGCATTGAGGACCTCCACGATGCACACCCAGAGGGGGTCCGGAACGGTGGTCGTGAACAATTCCTGGATCCCGGTTCTGGTATCCGTCCAGACCGGCTGGAACCCCGGGAGCTTACGTCGAGCCCCATGTAGTCACCGATGAAGGTCACATTCGGGTCGCCGCGCGCCCACGGCGCGTCGACCGTGGGATCCCAGGGCTGGGTGGTCAGGACGGAGCGGTCGAAGGTCTCCCCCTGGTCGAGAGACAGCGACAAGACGACATCGATGAGCATCTTCGTCGGCTTGGGCCCGAACTCGTAATACACGCAGCCGAAGACGCCCAGCTGGTCGACGACCATCTGCGGCATGATGTGGTGGAAGCCGGACGGCACCGTTGCGGTGTCAAGACGCTGCCCGGAAGGGGTGCTCCACGTGCTGCCCGCGTCGACGGAGCGAACGTAATAGATCCGGGCCGCGCCCTCACGGTAGTCCGGCCAGGCCACCAGCAGAATATCGCCGTAGGCCGCGACGGTCGGGTCGCTGACCACCCGGAACGTGCCGCCGGGCAGGTGTACATAGCGGTCCACGACCGGGAGGCGATCCTCCAGGGTGGTGATCCCGGTGGCGGGATCGGTGGCCGTCTGGAAGCTGTCGCCCCCGTCGGTCGACACCATCATCGCAACCCGTGACGCCGTGTTGGTCGAGACGACGTAGACGGCGCCAGTGTCCGAGACGGTGATCTCTGGATAGAACAACGTGCCGCTGGACTCGATCAGGGCCCCAGCTGCCGCCCCGGACGTTCCCGTCCAGGTCGTGCCGTGGTCGGTAGTCCGGGCGAACGCGATGCCGTTGTTGTCCCACACCGCGTAGACATTGCCGTGGAACGGGCTCGATGGGCTGGAGTCGCCCGCCACCCACTGCTTGTCATCGGCCGGGCTGTTATGGATGGGTTTAGGTTCGCTCCAGGTCATTCCTCCGTCGCTCGACTTGTAGATGACGATGCCGATGACGTTCCAGGTGGGTGGGTCGTTCCCGGTGAGCCCGACGAGGAAGACGTTGTTACTGTCGTCCCACGCGAGGGTGGGATCCGTCATCACGGTCGCGCCCTCGGGGAGGGCGAGGTCGGGTGAGGCCTGCCACGTCTGTCCTCCGTCGGTGGAGTACTCGGTGGCGAGCGTGAAGTCGTACGTCTCGATGTTGAGGAACTTCTTTGAGGCGGCAACAATCTGGTCTGGATTGTTCGGGTTTATGGCGACGCTGCTCTCGCTGCGGGCGTTGTTCGCGCTCTTGTCAAAGCTGACCTGGACGTTCTGCATGAGAATCAACCTCTCGGGGAGAACGGATCGCGAAAGCCAGAAAAAATGGAGTGTTCAGTGGGAGTTCCGTACGGCGCAGATATCCTTCCTGCCGCAGTACCGGCTTCCGGCCGCCGCCGTTACCGGGTGCCTACGCGGCAGTCGCCTGGCGGACCTTCCAGTGGCGCCGGGATACGGTGCCCATAGCCACGGCGAAGGTCAGCAGCACAGCCACGACGAGCCACTCCACGCTGCCGTTGTGGCGGTCGGGATCCCAGCCAGTCAGGGTTTCGATCCAGTCACGCCAAATCAGGGTGAGGATTCCGAGAGCGCCCGTGAGCACGGCTATCGCCGCCTCCAAGCGGACCCGCAGCATCGATGGCTTCATGAGCGCTGTCCTCTCTTCCGACTGGACGACTTCTTGGATCCCGCCAGGCGGGCTATCCAGGGGTTGCGATCAGGTAAGGGACCCCCGAAGGGAGGACCACTTCCTGTCATACTCCTCGCATGGGGTTTCGGTCCAGGTACAGGCCTGAAATAATATCGCGCAGTAGCGTAACTAGCGCTAGCTGAGGGAGCGGCCGAGGGACCCGGGCCGCCGTCAACCTCGCTACCTACAAGTCACCGAAAGGCTTCTTAGGACAGAAAAGGACATTCACAGAACACGCCGGAGTCCAGGAGAGAACGCCCGGCATTGCCGAAATGAGTAATTCATCCACTCGAATATTTTACGCTCGAAGTGGAATACTCAGTCACGTTACTCAACCTTGCCGACGATCGCTGCCGAGTATTTTCGTTATTCTAGTAGGAAATCAGTTCTGCCAACTCATCCAGGAGAGCAAGCTGTTCCGCGTCCACAGGGTCTGGTCCGGCCGGGCCAGCTTCATCGCTTCACGCGGCCAGGACCCGGGGCTGAACCGCCAGGGAGCCACGCGATAGCCTCCCCCAGTCGCTCCGGCGCGGGTGTCCGCGCAGTCGCCGCCGGGCGCCGCAGTCCTCGCAGCCCTTACCAGTGCCGGAGTCCCGCCGTCACCGCCGGTGCCGGCAGATCGGAGGATGGATCATGACCGGTTTGCTCGACGGCATTCGCTGGCGGCTGGTCGGGCCGTTCCGCGGCGGCCGCTCGGTAGCGGTGGCCGGCCATCCGGCGGACCGGCTGACGTTCTACTTCGGGTCGACCGGCGGCGGGGTCTGGAAGACCACCGACGCCGGGCAGAGCTGGCGCAACGTCAGCGACGGCTTCTTCAGGCGGGCGTCGGTGGGTGCGCTTGCGGTCAGCGAGGCGGACCCGAACGTGATCTATGCGGGGATGGGCGAGGCATGCCTGCGCAACACTGTCTCGCACGGCGACGGCGTCTACCGCTCGGCCGACGGCGGCCGGACCTGGGTGCACCGCGGGCTCGCCGAGACCAGGCACATCGGGCGGGTCCGGGTCGACCCTCGGGATCCGGCCCGGGTGTACGTGGCGGCGCTCGGTCACGCACACGGGCCGAACCCCGAGCGCGGCGTGTACCGGTCGGCGGACGGCGGTGCGAGCTGGGAGCACGTGCTCGACCGCGGCCCTGACGCGGGCGCGGTTGACCTGTGCCTGGACCGGGCCAACCCGCGGCGGCTGTACGCGGCGACCTGGCAGGTGCGCCGGCTTCCGTGGCGGCTGGACTCCGGCGGGGAGGGCAGCGGGCTGTGGCGGACCGACGACGGCGGGGACTCGTGGGCCGAGCTGTCCGGCAAGCCCGGTCTGCCCAAGGGGCCGCTCGGCCGGATCGGGGTGGCAGCCGCGCCAGCACAAGAGGGACGGGTGTGGGCGATCGTCGAAGCCGAGGAAGGCGGCGTGTACCGCTCCGACGACTTCGGTGAGCACTGGCTGCGGCTGTCCGAGCAGTGGGACCTGCGCTGGCGGCCGTTCTATTACAGCCACATCTTCGCCGACCCGGCGGACCCGGACACGGTCTGGGTGCTGGCGAACAACCCGTGGAAGTCGGTCGATGCGGGCAAGACGTTCGCCAAGATCCCAGAACCGCACGGCGACAACCACGACCTGTGGATCGACCCGAACGAGTCCGGCCGACTCATCCTCGGCCATGACGGCGGTGCCTCGGTGAGCCTGGATGGCGGCCAGAGCTGGTCGCCGGTACTGAATCAGCCGACCGCCGAGCTGTACCACGTCACCACCGACACCCGCCAGCCGTACCGGGTCTACGCCTCGCAGCAGGACAACAGCAGCCTCTCGCTGGCCACCCAGTCCGAGGCCGGCGCGATCACCGGCCGGGAGTTCTACCCGGTGGGCGGCGGCGAGTCAGGCTACATCGCGGTGGACCCGCGCGACCCGGACATCGTGTTCGCCACCGATTACAACGGGGAGGTCACCCGTTACGACCACCGGACGAGGACCGCGGAGTCGATCTGGGTGTGGCCGGACTGGCGGCTCGGCGGCGGCGCGGGCGATGAGCGGTACCGGTTCAACTGGACGACCCCGCTGCTGATCTCCTCGCACGATCCGGATCTGCTCTACATCGCGGGTAACCGCATCTTCGCCTCGAGGGACCAGGGACACACCTGGGAGCCGGTCAGTCCGGACCTGACCCGCAACGACCCGGACAAGCTGCGCAGCTCCGGGCTGATCACCACGGAGAACATCGGCGCGGAGTACTGGTGCACGGTATTCGCGCTGGCCGAGTCGCCGCTCCAGCCGGGCCTGCTATGGGCGGGCACCGACGACGGGCTCGTGCACGTCAGCGAGGATGCGGGCGGCTCGTGGCGGGACGTCACGCCCCGCGACTTGCCGGACTGGACGGTGATCAGCATCCTCGAGCCGTCACCGCACGATCCGGCGGCCTGCTACCTGGCCGCCGAGAACCACAGGCAGGACGACTTCGCCCCGTGCCTGCTGCGTACCGCCGATCTCGGTGCCACCTGGCAGCGGATCGACGCGGGGGTCCCCGACGGCGAGTTCTGCCGGGTGATCAGGGCCGATCCGGCCCGGACCGGGCTGCTGTACGCGGGCACGGAGGCAGGGGTGTACGTCTCCTACGACGACGGCGGCAACTGGCGCTCCTGCCGCGGCAACCTGCCCGTGGTGCCCGTGCACGACCTGCACGTCAAGGACGACGAGCTGGTCGCGGCCACCCACGGCCGGTCAATCTGGATACTCGACGAGCTGCCTGCGCTGCGGGCTGGCCCAGCTCCGCGCGGGAGCCGGACCGAGGATGCAGACCGAACCGGCGGTGTCCGCGTGTATCCGCCGCACCCGCTCGTGCGGTGGGCAGGCCAGCGGGATCCCGGCGGCGAGGCGAAGCCGGGCAAGGCGGAGGGAGGGCCCCGCCGATCCATCGCCTGGGCCTTCGGAATGGCCAACCTGGCGGTGCTGCACCAGCCGGTGCCGGGCCGCGACGAGTCCGAGGCACGGCTGCTCGATGCGGGCAGCAACCCGCCCTCCGGGGCGGTCATCCTCTACGAGCTGCCCGAGCCCGGAGATCGGGAGCTCGCCATCACGATCCGGGACGACGCGGGCGCCGAGATCCGGCAGTTCACGACCACGCCGCGGGACGAGAAGCCGAAGCCGGAACGGGAACGAGACAAGGAGCGCCAGCCCGAACCGCCGCACCCGCCGCGGCGGGCCGGCCTCAACCGGTTCACCTGGGACGGCGCGCACGCGCCCGCCACGAAGATCGTGGTCGACGCCGCGGACGGGGACTTGATCGACGAGTTCGCCCCGCCGGCGCTGCCCGGGACGTATCAGGTCCGGGTACGGCTCGGCGATATTGAGTCCTCGGCAAGCCTGGAGATCCGGCTGGACCCGCGCAACGAGCCGCCCCGCCAGACCGTCGAGGACCGGCACCGGCTGCTCCTCCGGGCATACCGGCAGTGGTCCGCCCTGAACGAGGCCGTCAACCGGCTGCGCAGGATCGAGCAGGCCCTGGGCCGCTGGATCCCCGAGCAGGAAGCCGCGGCGAAGAGCGTACCAGCGGCCGGGCCCCCGGGCAGTAACGGGGCCGAGACCAGTGCTGAAGACGCCGACGGCCGCCGGGAGGAAGGGAGTCAGGCGGCCAGCGCGCCAGGCGGAGACCTGGCCGCGGCCGCCACCGAGCTCCGCGAAGTGCTCACCGGCATCGAGGACAAGCTGACCGCGACCGGCGTGAAGGGCTGGAACCTGGAGCGAGTGATCAGTACGCGCCCGGTCCGGCTCGACCTGCGGCTGGCAGCGATCATCCTGATGCTCGCCAACGGCGTCGGCGCGGTGCCCCGGTCCAGCCGTGAGGTGGCCGAGGACCTGATCGACCAGGTCGGCACGGTGCTTGCCCGCTTCGCCGAGGCCGTAGACGGGCCCGTCGCCGATTTCGAGCAAAGGCTACGCGAGGCCGGAGTCCCGCTCCTGGACCGCCCGGCGCGGTAGCTGCTGGGCATAGTTTGAGGCCAGATCAGCGACTACGCGCACGGGGACTTCGTTGAATTACGTGATTTGCTTCAGGCGCGCTTAGAGTGGTCTGGGCTTGGCTATTCCAACAGAACATCTACTAGAGCCCGGCAGGTCAAGAGTTTTGGTTAGCAGCCATGGAAGCGGAGTCGCCGATCGAACCGCGGGGCGTAGTCTAGGGATTGGATCCTTGGATACCGTGAAAGCGCAGTGTCTTGCTTACGCGTTCCGCATGAGGAGATCCGATCCTCCGATATAGTTCAAGTGCATCGCGGAGATAACCTCCGTCATAGGCGTGCGTGGTTTCCAGAATCTCGTTGTTGCCGATACCTTCGAGTGCGCGGGCCTCCTCAAGAATCGCGGAGATACTGCGTGCAATATGAAGGGCTTGCTCATGGTGAGTGCGAGCTTGGGCAGGATCCGAGATGGCATAAACCTCGCCGAGGTTGTTTAGTACCTCGGCCTGACCAAGGCCATGACCCAGATCGCGGTAGAGCTTCAGGGCATCGGTCAAAGTGATCTCAGCGGCGAGGTAGTTGTCAGACACGTGCTGCGCTATTCCAAGATAATTAAGCGTATGAGCCTGGCCAAGTCGGTCATTCAGATCGCGATATAGGTTCAGGGCATCACCGTAAAGAGTGACTACTGTCTCATAGTCGCCGGTTTCCTGGTATACGCGCCCGAGGTAGCGCAGTGAGTCAGCCTGGCCGTACCGGTCATCCAGGTCTCGGTATATTTGCAGCGCTTGTTCGTGGCTGTCCCTGGCGGCCTGATAATTCCTGGTCAGTCGCTGCACGCAGCCGAGTTCACTCAATGCGTCGGCCTGGCCGATACCATCAGCCACTTGAGTGAACAGCTCAAGTGCTTGCGCCAGAGTTGTGGTGGCCGTCGGATAACCGACTGTCAGACGCTGCACGATGCCAAGAGCGACGAGAGCTTTGGCTTGGCCGTGCTCATCGGCGACGCTACGACTGGTTTCAAGAGCCTTCGCCAGATTCGCTGCAGCGGCCGCATAATCGCCTGTCAGCCGCTGCACTATGCCAAGGTTCGTAAGCGCTTCGACCTCGCCTTGCCTGTAGCCTGCCGACCGGGCAGTCTCCAGGGCTGTGACATGCAGAACGCGCATCTGCGTCCAGTGACCGTGGGTGCGCAGGAATCCACTCATGGCGGTGGCGATTATAATCCCCGGTGCTGGCCATCCGCGCATGGCGGCGTAGTCAACGACCGCGTGCATATTGGCCCGCTCGGATTCCATCCATGAAACTGCTTCCTGGCGGGTTAGCAGTACGGGAATCCCGGCAGGTGCTTTGCTGGCTGCCGACTGACTGCGGTTGAAATGCCGGGCGATCTCGGAGACAGCGCTCCCGTAGTAGTCAGTCAGCCGGACCACAGCGGCATCGCGATCGTCAGGTTCGTCGGTCTGCACGAGTGCGCGGGCATACTCGCGGATCAGATCGTGCAGGCGATAACGACCGCTTGCGTGTTCGGTAACTAGATGCTGGTCGAAGAGCTCATCAAGGCGACGGCGGGCAGCTGCGAGGCTGGAGCCGTCAAGGGCTGCCGCAGCATAAGAATCAATATCCGTCCCAGGATGCAATCCGAGACGACGAAATAGCCTCTGTTGGTCCGTGGTGAGGTCTTGATATGACAGGTCAAAGGCAGCCGCGACGGACAGATTCTCGGCATACATCAATTCGAGCCGGTCACGGACGGCTTCCAGGTCCTGCGCCAGCCTGGGCGCCGACCATGTCGGATGGTGATGCAACTGACGGGCCAGCATACCTATTGCCAGCGGCAGGTGACCGCACAACCGGTTGATCTTCTCGACGGCTGGGTCCGCCTCGTTGAGGTCAGGGCGGTCTGCTAGCCGGGTCAGCAGCGTAGCGGCCTCACCTGGTGGCAATGTTTCGAGACATATGGAGATAGCGCCGTCTAGAGCAGCTAGATGCCGACGGCTGGTAATCAAGGCCAGGCTTCCCGGTGTGCCCGGAAGCAGCGGCTTGACCTGCTCGTGGCTGGCGGCATCATCCAGCAGCAACAGAACCCGCTTGCCCGCCAGATAGGAACGCCACAGGGTGGAGCGGTCACTCAGCGCCGTTGGGATTTGGTCGGCGATGACCCCTGCGATGAGTAGCAAGCTGGCCAGCGCGTCAGTCGCTTGAACGGGCTGGTGACCGCCCGTGTGGGCATGCAGCTGTAGGAAAACCTGGCCGTCAGGGAAGCGTGGCGCTAGGGCATGGGCCGCGTGGACGGCGAACGCACTTTTGCCGACTCCGGCCATGCCGTCGATAGCGTAAATACCTACCACACCGCCGGCTTTATCCACGGACGCCATCAGCTTCGCTAGGTCGGCCTGGCGACCAGTGAAGCCGCTGATGTCATGAGGCAACACGGGAGTGGTGGCAGCTACCGACCGGGCGCGCGCCCGACGCGGCGCCAGCATCCCCGGCCCAGCGTCAAAGCCACGTGCGGCTGTCTCGAACGCGGCCCGAGCTGTGCCCGACAGGTTTAGCGCATCGGCTAGCAGCCGCGTCGTGTCCCGGCGGGCAGTCTTGTTGATGCCCCTTTCCAGGTCACTGATGGATCGAGGGCTCACACCGGCCCTCTCTGCCAACGTCTCTTGCGTCAGTCTCGCATCAGTGCGCAGGCGTCTCAGCAGCTCAGCGAAACTCGCAGGCTGCTCGGTCACACCGCGACCTTCCCCTCCACACCTGTTGCTGCATGTCCCTCGGTCCACCGCAACAAGGGACAGGCTTCTCATAAGGGTATATGCGGACGTTCTGAGACGGAAGTTCCTGGATACTGCCACATCGGCGTTAACCGCCGGTTTCGGGGCCGGCCCGACCGCCGACGGAGTCACAGGAGCGGATCATGTGGGCACATTTGCCAAGTGCTGTGTGGTGTCAACCACAACCCGGCGGCACGGTGGAATCAACACCGAAGGGAGGTGGATGGGATGCTCAACCTCTTTCTCGTTCTCGCAGCCCTGACTGGGCTGCCGGCTCTTACAGAGGTCGGACGGCTCCTCATGGGCCTTCTGATACGGCTCGTAGGCCTCGCTTTCGTGATGGCATTTGTGATGATCATGCTGCTTGCGATGGCCACGCACGGCAAGATGATCTGATGGACCCAACACAGCGTCACGGACGTAGCAGCTCAGGGCAGCGGCCGCCCGGTTTCGCCCAGCTGCACATGAGGTAAGTGCGCTTGTCCGTTTCGACAGGGCCATGGCGTCGTTCTCGCCGCCCGAATCGACCTGCCACCGCATGTCGAGCCGTCATCCTCCCTCGCGCTGCAACCCGTGGGCTGCAATCCCGCAAGCCATACATGCCGACAACTCAATAAATTCTGTTCGGCTGGAGTACACTTGGCGCCCAAGTGCTGGCCCGATGAACAGCCAAAGCGCCACTCTGGACCGTAAGTCTGGGGTCGGCAAGGCACATTCGTCTACCCGGGCAGGCACGAGGTGAAGGCGAGTTAAGTGTTGAGGGGGCTCTATTGGAGCGGAAGGTAGTTATCGTTGGTATCGGGGTAGCCGGCAGAGTGCATGCCAGAGCCCTTGAGGACGTCTCCGGCGTTGATCTAGTCGCGGGGATAGATACTTCTCCATGCAACTTGACTTTCTGCGGTAATGAGAAACCCGTATATACATCCCTGTTCGACATAGTTTCCGAAAGCAGACTTCATCCTGATATCGTGGTCGTAGCTACTCCGACGCGTACACACGCGAAGGTATGCGGCGAAATCGGCGAATATTTCCGCGAGGCGTCGATCATCGTGGAGAAGCCGGCTGCGGACAACCTGGAGGACGCCCGGCGAATTGTCTACGATATTGGCGGAAAGCAGCCAGTTACCGTGGCATATCACATGGCGTTTTCTCCCGTAGTCGAGTGGGGTCTGGAACAAGCAGCCGAGAGGGCCGATGAGCTCGGTACGCCAATTGCTGTCGAGTCGTGGGGCGCCGATCCTTATCAGTCAGATCTGGCCTCTGTACAGAAAAGCCTGGGGAATAGCTGGATTGATAGTGGTATCAATGCCTTGAGTGTCATCGAGCGTTTCGTAAAGCCTATCGAACGTACATCACTACGCCGTCTCGGAGACCCCTCACGGTCCGTATTTGAAGGAACTTTCCTATGCGAGGCCGATGGCAATCAGCTGTCAGCGACCGTTATGACAAGCTGGTACTCTACCGCACCTTCAAGATGGACTAGGATAAGATACTCTTCGGGCGCGGAACTAGTAATGGATCATAATGCTGTTGCCGGATACATACGGCAGAACGGTGCAGCGTCCGCCGTGTTTGGCAGTGACGGAACCATTCCCCGCCGGGAGGCCCACTACAGAGCCTTGTACAGATCATGGCTATCCAGAAAAGAGGTCTTCGCGACAGATACTAGCATGCGCCTGCACCAACTCCTTCTCAGTATCGAAGATTAACCACTGTATTTCGCTATCCTCACGGAGGCCTGCGGAACGGCAGACTGCCGGCTCGGTTTTCGGCCCCTGCGTTGGTGTTTGACTACCGCAGATTCAGAGCCTAAGAGGTACGATTACAGCCGTGGTCCGGGTGGGCCAAAGGTGCGGTATTTGGCGTGAGGGTTACCCCGTGCCCCCGGAACTTCTAGTTCCGCGCCGCATAGTTCCTCTCCCGATCCCAGCGGAGAGTCTCGCTCATCCGGCATCAGCCAGGATCGCAGCCGCTGCTGTGCCAGCGATGTCTTTCTTATGCAGGAGGACGTGGCAGACACCCTGGCGGTGTACACAAAATCAGACAAGCTGACAAATGTTATACATTCTGTATGGTTCCTCCACGCCTCAGAGCGGTGAACCTATGTGAACATCGTGGAGTTCAGGCAGCGGCTGGCCGCTAGCAGCCGTGACGATGTGGACGCGATTGTGGAGCAGTTCAGACAGGAGGCGAAGCGCCGCCAATCGTTTGCTGACCTGGCGACTCTTGGGCTCCCATACGACGGTGTCGTGCGGTTGCGCGGCAGTGGGCGCGCTCATGCTGCTCGTCCGGCAACTCGGAGACTCCGACCTTGAGGTTTCTCAGGTCTCCACCCTGTGACTCGCATGCGCGCGGTATCACGAGCTTCTCGCATTATTGGCCGCTCGGCAGGTGCCGTGGCCCGGTCGGCGGGAGACCAGGCAGGCCGAGGGCCGGGTTGCGAGATAGGCTCGCGCTAGTGCGGGCCGTCCCTGCGCCGCGGACCAAGGAGCGCCAGATGAGCGTGTTCACCGTGGACCTGAAGAACCAGCCCGGCGAGCTTGCCCGGCTGTGCGAGGCGATAGCCGGTCGCGGCGTCAACCTGATCCTGTGCGCGATGACCCGCGGGGAAGACGGCGCGGTGGCGTTCCTCGCCGATGACGAGGCGAGCGCCGAGACAGCGCTGGCCGACGCCGGCATCGGGTATAAGAGGCGTCCGGCGCTGACCATCCGGATGGAAAACCAGCCTGGCGCTGGCGCGGCGACGTTCCGCAGGCTCGCCGACGCTGGCGTCAACGCCGACCTGCTGGTGCCGGTCCGCGTCTCCGATGACCTGTTTTTCGCCGTGATCTGCGTTGACGATCTGGACAAGGCCCGCCGCGCGCTTGGCGTGCAGGTCATCAGCGAGGGCGACTTCGTGCTGTAGGCCCGCCATCGGGCACGGTGGTTACTGGACCGCCGGGGCTATCCAGTGCTGGCTGCAGGGGCCGGGCGGGCCGTCGTGTTCGCGTCGGCCGTATGGCTTATCGGCGGCTGGTGGTGGCGGCAGGTCAGGTCCATGCCCTGGGTGGCGCACCACAGCTCGTCGCCGGGCCGGAACTGGCCGGCCCAGTGGTACTCGGTGTTGAGGCCGCGTGCCCCGGCTGACGGCGGGCTGAGCGGGTTGAGCGACCGCACGGTGATCGCGGGCAGCGTGGCGGTGGGCTGGGCGAGCGGGAGTGAGAACGTCCCGGGCGCGGCGCCCCGCTCGACCCACTGCACGAGAAAGTCCAGCAGCCTGCTCATCGCATGCTGGGAATCCCCGACCGGGGAACCGCCGCTGAGGCAGTGGTACTGGCCCGGGACCATGTAGAGCCTCGTAAATGCCTGGCTGGCGGTGAATCCGCCGGCGTGCTGCATGACGGCCTTGTAGTAGTCGACGGTGCCGAACGGAGAGATCTTCTCGTCCGCCCATCCCTGGTAGATGATGAGCTTTCCGCCGGCCTGCCGGAAGGCGGACAGGTCGGGGTCGGTGGCGTCGTAGACGCCGGCCAGCGGCAGCAGCTTGTCGTAGTCGGCCAGGGTGAAGCGGAAATCGGGGAGCTGGAACGAGGCCGGGGGGTTTTGCCAGTAGCCCATGTACTTGAGGTAGGCGGTCCCGATCTGGTAGGCGAATGTGTCACGCGGCCACTGGGTGTCGGAGGATGGATCGGTCGCCGTTCCGTCCCAGGCCAGCTCGGAGCCGTAGGGCTCGCCGCCCGGGTAGAGGTAGTGCCCGTGTCCGTCGTTAGGCCCGAGATAGAACTCGCGCACGACGTTGACCTGCGCCGGGGTCAGGCAAGAGGACTTGTCCGTTCCGGCTGGGCACTGGATCGTGGCCGGGTTGAAGTCGCAGCTCCTCGGGTCTTCGATCAGGCCGCCGGCGTCGCCGCACGCCCTGACGACGGCGGCGTGCAGGGCGGGCAGCTTCTGGCTGGTGAGGATCTCACGGCCATCGCTGCCGGTGTTGACGGCGATCACCCAGGCCGGCACGACGCCGAGCAGCTGGGCCTCGATGTTGCCGGGCGCCCCGGCCAGGATGCCGTTGAAGTCGCGGGGATAGCGCTGCGCCTCCACCAGTGCCTCATGGCCGCCGCCGGAGCAGCCGTTGTAATAGGAGTACGCTGGCGGCTTGCCGTAGTAAGCGGTGATGATGGCCTTGGCTGCCTGCGCCATGGCGTGCTCAGAGGCGTAGCCGAAGCTCACCCGCAACGCTGGGTCGTCCTTGGCCCACACGCCGTCGGTCTCACCGCCGACGTGTCCCTGGTTGTCGGTGCCCTCCGCCATCGCGTCGCTGACCGCCACGGCGGCGGTGACCGTGGTGCAGCTCGCGGCCGACGCCGGGCCGGCGGAACCTTTGGGACCGCCCGAACCCGCGGAACCCAGGTAATCCAAGCCGCACATTCCCCCGCAGCCCTGTTGCAGGTACCGGCCGGTGTATCCGCTGGCTGGGAGCGTGAGCTGGAACTGCTCCTGCGGCGCGATGTACCCGGCCACCTGGCAGACCGCCGGCGCGGGCGCGGGCGGCGTCACCTGGGTGGCCGAGAGGATGACCGTGGGAGCGTCGGGAACATCGGTGAAATCATGGCTCGCCAGCTGGCCGCAGGCGATGACCG
>Ga0306924_10002728_pt1 | contig 16742 bp, 15 predicted proteins | sample sta12Can44000111_FD_203756 | JGI IMG/M metagenome (GOLD analysis project Ga0306924, IMG submission 203756) | Lab enrichment of tropical soil microbial communities from Luquillo Experimental Forest, Puerto Rico - statanox.12C.anox.44.000.111 (v2)... | ecosystem: Environmental > Terrestrial >... | reverse complement strand
CAACTGTCGCAGACCGAGACCAACGACACCGGCCAGGTGATCGCGCAGACCGGCAAGCAGCTGGTGCCGCGCGCGGCCGACAACTTCACCTACTTCGCCGAGATGTGCGTGCGCGTGGACGGCCACACCTATCCCACCGAGACGCACCTGAACTACACGTTGTTCCATCCGGTCGGCGTGTGCGCGCTGATCTCGCCCTGGAACGTGCCGTTCATGACCTCCACCTGGAAGGTGGCGCCCTGTCTCGCCTTCGGCAACACCGCGGTGCTCAAGATGAGCGAGCTGTCGCCACTCACCGCCGCGCGGCTGGGCGAGCTCGCGCTGGAAGCGGGCATCCCGCCCGGCGTGCTCAACATCGTGCACGGCTACGGCAAGCAGGCCGGCGAGCCATTGGTGCGGCATCCCGATGTGCGCGCGATCTCCTTCACGGGATCGACCGCCACAGGCAACCGCATCGTCAAGGAAGCCGGCCTGAAGAAGTTCAGCATGGAGCTGGGCGGCAAGTCGCCCTTCGTGATCTTCGAGGACGCCGACTTCGAGCGCGCGCTCGATGCCGCGGTGTTCATGATCTTCTCCAACAACGGCGAGCGCTGCACCGCCGGCAGCCGCATCCTGGTGCAGCAATCGATCTACGCCGAGTTCGCGCGCCGCTTCGTCGAGCGCGCGAAGAAGATCGTGGTCGGCGATCCTCTGGACGACAAGACCATCATCGGCCCCATGATCTCGCAGGCGCATCTGGCCAAGGTGCGCAGCTACATCGAGCTGGGCCCGAAGGAAGGCGCGACGCTGCTGTGCGGCGGGCTGGACGCGCCCGCCCTGCCCGAGCGCGTGAAGAAGGGCAACTACGTGCTGCCCACGGTGTTCGGCGACGTCGACAACCGCATGAAGATCGCGCAGGACGAGATCTTCGGCCCGGTCGCCTGCCTGATCCCGTTCCAGGACGAAGCCGACGCGATCCGCATCGCCAACGACATCGCCTACGGCCTGTCGAGCTATGTCTGGACCGAGAACATCGGCCGCGCGCATCGCGTGGCGGCCGCCGTCGAGGCCGGCATGTGCTTCGTCAACAGCCAGAACGTGCGTGACCTGCGCCAGCCCTTCGGCGGCACCAAGGCTTCGGGAACGGGCCGCGAAGGCGGCACCTGGAGCTACGAGGTGTTTTTGGAGCCCAAGAACATCGCCGTCTCCCTCGGCTCGCATCACATTCCGCACTGGGGCGTCTGATGCCGTCCTCGCGTGTCACCCGCCGTGGTGCTCTGGCCGCCCTGTCCGCCTTCGCCGCGCTGCCCACCCTGAGCCGGGCCGAGGGCGTCTGGCCGGCTCGGCCGCTGCGTGCCGTGGTGCCCTTCCCGCCGGGCGGCACCACCGACTACGTGACGCGCCTGGTCACCGCGGAACTGGGCAAGTCGCTCGGGCAGGCGGTGGTGGTGGAGAACAGGCCCGGCGCCGGCACAGTGATCGGCGTCGACAACGTGGCCAAGTCGGCTGCCGACGGCTATTCCTTCGTGACGGTCGCCAACAGCTTCTGCGTCAACCACACGCTGGTGAAGAAGCTGCCCTACGACACGCTGCGCGACCTGCGGCCGGTGGCACTCATGGGCATGTCGGAGCACGTGCTGTGCACCTTCCCGGGCAGCGGCCTGAACAAGATTGCCGACATCGCGGCGGCGGCACGCAAGAAGCCGCTCAGCTACGCCTCCTTCGGCAGCGGCACCTCGGCCCACCTGGCTGGCGAGATGCTCAAAGCGCAGCTGGGCGTGGACATCGTGCACGTGCCCTACAAAGGGCAAGCGCCGGCGCTCACCGATTTGCTCGGTGGCCAGGTGACCCTGATGTTCGGCAACTGGCCCGAGTTCCGCGGCCACATCGCCAGCGGCAAGCTGGTGGCGCTGGGCATGGCGACGGGCAAGCGTTCGGTCTACGCGCCCGACATCCCGACGCTCGCCGAACAGGGAGCCAAGGTCGAATCCAATTCGTGGAATGGCCTGCTGGCGCCCGCCGGCACGCCCGACGCCATCGTGCAGCGCATGAACGCCGCGGTGAACGCGGCACTCGATGCACCGGCCGTGCAGGAGGCCTTCCGCAAGGGCGGCATCGCCTCGCTGTCGGGAACCCCCGCGCAGTTCGCCGACTTCATCCATACCGAGATCGCCCGCTACGCCGACGTGATCCAGCGCGCTCACATCACCCCTGATACCTAGGAGGAGACCACCATGGGCAAACTCGCCCTCGCTGCCAAGATCACCCACGTGCCTTCGATGTACCTGAGCGAGCTCGACGGCCCGCGCAAGGGCACGCGCGCCGACGCCATCGCCGGCCACCAGGAAATCGGCCGACGATGCCGCGAACTCGGTGTCGACACCATCGTCGTGTTCGACACGCACTGGCTGGTCAATGCCAACTACCACGTGAACTGCGCGCCGCACTTCAAGGGCCTGTACACCAGCAATGAGCTGCCGCACTTCATCGCCAACATGCCGTTCGAGTTTCCCGGCAACCCGGAACTCGGCAAGCTGATCGCCAAGACCGCCAACGCCATGGGCGTGGAGACGCTGGCGCACGACGCCACCACGCTGGACCCGGAATACGGCACGCTGGTGCCCATGCGCTACATGAACACCGACCAGCACTTCAAGACGGTGTCGATCTCGGCCATGTGCACCGTGCACTACCTCGACGACAGCGCGCGCCTGGGCTGGGCGATCCGCCGCGCCATCGAAGAGGAGTACGACGGCACCGTCGCGATCCTGGCCAGCGGCTCGCTGTCGCACCGCTTCGCGCAGAACGGCCTGGCGCCGGAGTACGGCTTCAAGATCTGGAGTCCGTTCCTGGAGGCACTGGACCGCGAAGTGCTGCGCATGTGGGATGCCGGCGAGTGGAAGGCATTCTGCGGCATGCTGCCGGAGTACGCGGCCAAGGGCCACGGCGAAGGCTTCATGCACGACACGGCGATGCTGCTGGGCGCGCTCGGCTGGTCCGACTACGACGGCAAGGCCGAAGTCATCACGCCCTACTTCGGCGCCTCGGGCACCGGGCAGATCAACGCGGTGTTCCCGGTCACGCCGCAGTCCGGCGCGGCGATCCCGAAGGCGCTGGCGTCGGCGGCCGAGGGCTACACCGCCGTAAGCAAGCGACTCTAGAAACCTGAAGCGCCAAAGACCATGCCGCACCTTGTCATCCTCTACACACCCAACATCGAGCAGCAGGCGCACATGGGGCGGTTGTGCCGCTCGTTGGCCGATTGCATGCTGACGATCAAGGACGAGGCGGGTGCGCAGGTCTTTCCCACCGGCGGCACGCGGGTGCTGGCCTATCCGGCCGCGCACTACGCGGTCGCCGATGGCCAGCGCGACTACGCTTTCGTGTACCTGAACCTGCGCATGGGCCGCGGCCGCAGCGATGCGGTGAAGCAGCAGGCGGGCGACGCGCTGCTGGCGGTGGCCAAGCACCATTTCGCGCCGCTGCTCGAACAGCGGCTGCTGGGCATCACCCTGCAGATCGACGAAAGCCCCGGGCAGGTCTACGACGGCAAGCACGGCAACATCCACCCCCTGTTCACCATCCCCTGATGTTTTCGCAAGACCTCATAGCCCAACTGGCCCGCGAACTGAACAACAGCGAGAAGTCGCGCGTTCAGGTCGAGCATTTTTCCAAGCGCTTCCCCGGCATGACGCTCGAGGACGGCTATGCCGTGTCGCGCGCCTGGACCGCGCTGAAGATCGCCGAGGGCCGCCGCGTGATCGGCCACAAGATCGGCCTGACCTCGCGCGCCATGCAGCAGGCCAGCCAGATCAGCGAGCCCGACTACGGCACCCTGCTGGACGACATGCAGTTCGCGCCCGGCGACATCCCCGCGAGCCGCTTCATCGCGCCGCGCGTCGAGGTGGAACTGGCCTTCGTGCTGCGGCGCCGGCTGGAAGGCGCCAACGTCAACATGGATGACGTGCTGCGCGCCACCGACTATGTGCAGCCGGCCATCGAAATCATCGATTCGCGCATCGAGCAGTTCGACCGCCACACCAAGGTCATGCGCAAGGTGCAGGACACCATCAGCGACAACGCCGCCAATGCCGGCATCGTGCTGGGCGGCCACAAGATGGACCCGAAGGAACTCGACCTGCCCTGGTGCGGCGCGGTCCTGCGCCAGAACGGCGTGGTCGAAGAGACGGGGCTGGCCGCCGGCGTGCAGGGCCATCCCGCCATCGGCGTGGCCTGGCTGGCGATGAAGCTCGCGCCCTGGGGCGAATGCCTGGAGGCCGGCGAGATCGTGCTGGCCGGCTCGTTCACCCGGCCGGTCGCAGGCAAGAAGGGCGACGTGTTCGACGCCGACTACGGGCGGCTCGGCCGATTCGAATTCACCTTTGTTTGAAAGGCCTGTCATGCAGACCCCGATCAATCCCTTCAAGAAAGCGCTGGCCGAAAACCGGCCGCAGATCGGCCTGTGGCAGGGCCTGGCTTCGGCCTACACCGCCGAGATCTGCGCCGGCGCCGGTTTCGACTGGCTGCTGATCGACGGCGAACACTCGCCCAACGACTTATCCAACATCCTGGCGCAGGCCCAGGCCATCGCGGCCTATCCCGACACGCACGCCATCGCGCGCGTGCCACTGGGACACGGCCAGGCCGGCACGGCGCTGATCAAGCAGTACCTGGACCTCGGCTTGCAGACGCTGCTGGTGCCCATGGTGGACACGCCGCAGCAGGCCGCCGACCTGGTGCGCGCCATGCGTTACCCGCCTGGCGGCATCCGCGGCATGGGCGGCGCACGGGCCTCGCGCTGGGGCCGCTACCCGAACTACGCGAAGGAAGCGAACGAGCAGGTGTGCCTGCTGGTGCAGGCCGAGACGCCCGAGGCGTTGGCCAACCTGGACGCGATCGCCGCTATCGACGGTGTGGATGGCATCTTCATCGGCCCGGCCGATTTGTCTGCGGCGATGGGACATGTCGGCAACCCGACACATCCTGAAGTGCAAGCGGCGATGGAAGACGCGATCAAACGCATTCGCAAGGCGGGCAAAGGCGCGGGACTCCTGTCGCCGGTCGAGGCGTTGGCTCGCAAGTACCTGGACTGGGGCGCGACCTTCGTCGCCGTCGGCCTGGACAACAACCTGCTGGCCACCGCCACCAGCGCACTGGCCGCGAAGTTCAAGAGCAGCGCACAGGCGTTGCCGCAAAGCAAGACCTACTGAGAACGGAGACAAGACATGAGCGCTGTGCCGCAACCAACGACCCGGATGCATCCCGATGAATGGCAGGCCCGCGTGCAGCTGGCCGCCGCCTACCGCATCTTCGACATGCTGGGCTGGACCGAGATGATCTACAACCACATCACGCTGCGCCTGCCGGCCAGCGTGAGCGGTGGCCAGAAGCAGTTCCTGATCAATCCCTTCGGCCTGCACTACAGCGAAGTCACCGCCAGCAACCTGCTCAAGATCGACCTGCAGGGCAACAAGCTCGACGAGAGCCCCTGGCTTGTCAACCCGGCCGGCTTCACGCTGCACTCGACGATTCACGGCCACATCCCGGATGCGCACTGCGTGATGCACACACACACCACCGCCGGCCTGGCCGTGGCCTGCTCGCAGCGCGGCCTGGCGCAGAACAACTTCTATTCGGCGCAGCTGCGCGACATGGTGAGCTACCACGACTTCGAAGGCATCACCATCCATGCCGAGGAAGGTCCGCGCCTGCTCAAGAGCATGGGCGACAAGCCGGTGCTGATCCTGCGCAGCCATGGCCTGCTGACCCACGGGGCGACGCTGCCGCTGGCCTTCGCGCGGCTGTGGACCATCCAGCGCGCCTGCGAGATCCAGATGGCGCAAGCCGCGCTCGGACCGGACGTCCCGGTGACCGACGCCGCGGCGATCAAGGCGACGCGCGACTCCTTCCAGCACGACAGCAAATTCGGCGCCGGCCAGGATGTATTCGACGCGCTGGTGCGCCGCGTCGATCGCATCGACGCCAGCTACAAGCAATGAAGGTCTGCATCTTCGGCGCCGGCGCGATCGGCGGCTGGATGGGCGCGAAGCTCGCCCGTGCGGGCTGTGAACTGAGCGCCGTTGCGCGTGGCGCGACGCTCGAGGCCCTGCAGCGCGACGGCCTGCAATTGCGGCACGACGGCGAGCTGCTGCGCGCGCCCGTGCGCGCCAGCGCGAACCCCGCCGGGCTCGGCGTGCAGGACCTGGTGATTGTCGCGGTGAAGGCGCCGGCGATGGCGCAGGTGGCGCAGGCAATCGCGCCCTTGCTCGGCCCGGACACCATGGTGCTGACCGCGATGAACGGCGTGCCCTGGTGGTTCTTCCAGGGCTTCGGCGGCCCCTACCAGGGCACGCGCCTGCAATCGGTTGACCCCGATGGGCGCATCGCGGCGGCAATCCCGGGCTCGCACATCATCGGCTGCGTGGTGCACGCGAGCTGCGCGCTCGAGGCGCCGGGCGTGGTGCGCCACCATTTCGGCAACAAGCTGATCATCGGCGAGCCGTCCGGCGCGAAGAGCGCGCGCGTGGACCAACTGGCGGCCTGGCTGACCCAGGCCGGCTTCGAGACTGCCGTCTCGGAGCAGATCCAGAAAGACGCCTGGTACAAGCTCTGGGGCAACATGACGATCAACCCGATCAGCGCGATCACCGGTGCCACCACCGACCGCGTGCTCGACGATGAGCTGGTGATCGGCCTGGTCGACCGAGTGATGCTCGAGGCCAAGGAGATCGGCGCGCGCATCGGCATCCCGATCGCGCAGCAGCCGCAGGACCGGCACGCGGTCACGCGCAAGCTCGGCGCTTTCAAGACCTCGATGCTGCAGGACGTGGAAGCCGGCAAGCCGGTCGAGCTGGATGCGCTGGTGACGGTGGTGCGCGAGCTCGGCCAGCTGACGCAGGTGCCCACGCCCTTCACCGACGCGCTGCTGGGCCTGGCGCGCCTGCACGCCCGCGTGCACGGCCTCTATCAGGAATCGAATTGAGCGCCGTACTTCCCGGCCGCAAGGCCATCAGCGGCGCCGCCTTTGCGACGCTGCTGCTGATCGCATTGATGATGGGCGCCAACCACGTGGCCGCGCGCATCGCCTTCAACAACGGCGTCGATGTCGCCACCGCGGTGGTGTTTCGCAGCACCGTGACCACGCTGGTGCTGGTCACCCTTCTGGCGGCGCAGGGCGTGCGCATCGCCTTCTCGCTGCGCCACCGCGTCGCCCTGCCCGCCATCGGCCTGCTGGTGGGCGTGCAGAGCCTGTGCCTGTATTCGGCGGTGGCGCGGCTGCCGGTGGCGCTGGCGCTGCTGGCGTTCAACACCTACCCGATCTGGACCGCCTTCTGGGCGCGCGTGATCTACCGCCAGCGCCCCGAGCGCACCATGCTGCTGGCGATGCCGGTGATCCTGTTCGGCCTGGCGCTGGCGCTCGATGTGTTCGGCGCCACCTCGGGACTGGGCGCGGCCGGCCAGTGGGCGACCATTGGCGCCGGCGTCGGCTTCGCGCTGGCGGCCGCCGGCACTTTCGGCCTGGCGCTGGTGATCACGCAGCACGAGGCCGCCGACGTGGACGGCCGCGTGCGCACCGCCACCACCATGGGCATGGCGGCGGTGGTCGCGCTCATCGCCCTCACCGCCCAGGGCGGCCTGCACCTGCCCACCGCGCCCGCTGGCTGGGGCGGACTGGCGACGCTCACCTTCCTCTATGGCACCGCCTTCACCATCATGTTCACCGTGCTGCCGCGCCTGGGCGTGGTCGGCAACTCCGCGATCATGAACGTGGAGCCGGTGTTCGCGCTGGTGCTGGCCTGGGCCATCCTCGGCCAGGCGATCGCGCCGGTGCAGGTGACGGGCGCGCTGGTCGTGGTCGCGGCGGTGATGGTGCTGGGGATGCGCCGGCGCTGAGGCGCGCGGGCTCGGGTTTAAGGGCTCGAAAGCAAATCCAGCGCAGTGCCAAGCCGCGCCAGCTTCTTCGACAGGGTCCTCCTCAAGGTGTGCCGCGCACGAGCCGGACCGCCGCCGGCAGCGAATGTGCCTGCGGCAGGAAGTGATCGATCAAGGCTCCGAGCAGCACCGCGCACAGCAGTGCACCGAGCAGCGGCTTCCAGGTGAGCCGCACCGCCGCGCTCAGCCAGCCTTCGCGCGCCATGCGCACCGCCGTGCGCGCCGACACGTAGCCGAAGGCGACTTCGACGGCGACCGTGAGCAGCGCCTCGGAGCCGAAGTACAGCAGCAACAGCGAGCCGGCGCCCAGCACCACCAGGCAGCCGGCCAGGAACACCAGGACGACGGGGACGATCACCACGGCGCCCTCGTCCGCACTGCCGGCCGCCTCCAGCGCACCGGACGCGAGCTCGCCGACGGCGGACGAACCCGCTTCCGAGGCCACTTCGAACACGCCGCTGGCGCCGCCGCCGCCGAAGTCGCCGCCTCCGCCCGATGCCAGGGAGCTGCCGGCTTCGGCCACGGCATCCAGCACGCCGCGCGGCAATGGCAGGTCATCGACGACATCGGCCACATCGAGCGCATCGCCCACGCGGGTGCGCTCGCCCACCAGCGTCCCGGCCCAAAAACGCAGCACCAGCAAGAAGCCGAGATAGCCGATGCCCAAGGTGACCAGGTAGCGCAGCGCGAGGGAATGGTCGCCGATCCACAGCATCTGAAAGCGCGCAGCACCCCACATCAGGCCCAGCACCAGCAAGCCGATGCACCAGCCGTGCAGCCACAGGGCATGGCGGCGACGCAAGCCGTCGCGCGTGGACGACTCCCATCGTCGCACGGAACTCCAGCTGCCGAGGGCGCGGCGGCTGGCGCGCGCCAGTGCCTTCAAGCCTGAACCACCACCGGCACCCGCTGCGCCAGCGCGCACATCAGTTCATAGCCGACGGTGCCGGCGGCACGCGCCACTTCGTCGATGGCGAGCACGGCGCCGTTGCCGGCCCGGCCCCAGAGCGTGACTTCGCTGCCGAGGCCGGCATCGGGCACGCCGGTGAGGTCCACCGTGATCATGTCCATGCTCACCCGCCCCACCAGCCGCGTGCGCACCCCGTTCACCAGCACCGGAGTGCCGGTGCTGCAATGGCGCGGATAGCCATCGGCGTAGCCGCAGGCCACCACGCCGATGCGTAGCGGCGCGTCGGCCGTGAAGCTGGAGCCGTAACCCACGGTGTCGCCCGGCTGCAGTTCCTGCGTGCCGATGAGGCGTGAAGCCAGCGTCATCGCCGGCTGCAGGTCCCAGTGGGCGATGTCGTGATCGGGAAAGTCCGGCGCGCTGCCGTAGACCGCGATGCCGGGACGAACCCAGTCACCGCGCACCTCGGCGTCGCTGCCGAAACGCAGCGTGGCGGCGCTGTTGGCCAGCGTGCGTTCACCGGGCAGGTCGCGCGTCGTGTCGAGAAACACCTTCACCTGCTCGGCAACGCCCTTGCTGGCGTCGGCATCGCTGAAATGCGTCATCAGCGAAATCTCGTCCACCTGCGGCAGCGCCTCCAGCCGGGTCCAGGCCGTGCGGTAGCTGGCCGGCGCGAACCCGAGCCGGTTCATGCCCGAATTCATCTTGAGGAACACGCGGTGCGGCTGCTGCGTCTTGTGCATCGCCAGCATGTCGATCTGCTCCTCGCAGTGCACGGTGTGCCACAGGCCAAGGCGCGAGCACAGTTCCAGGTCGCGCGGCTCGAACACGCCTTCCAGCAGCAGGATCGGTCCGCGCCAGCCGAGGGCGCGCACGCGTTCGGCCTCGGCCAGGTCCAGCAGGGCGAAACCGTCGGCGCCGCGCAGGCCTTCGAAGACGCGCTCGATGCCGTGGCCATAGGCATTGGCCTTGACCACGCCCCACACCCGGGCGTCGGGCGCGGCGCGGCGCAGGCGCGCGAGGTTATGGCGCAGGGCCTCGTGGTGGATGGTGGCGGCGATGGGACGGGGCATGTACGGGGGATTTTGTCATCAACCCGCGTGATATAAACCCCTGTCGCTTGGAGACACACCCACAAGAATTGCCGGCCGCCCCCTGGTCGGCTGCGCCCCCCAGCCCAATGAAGCGCGGTTTTTACACCCTGATGTCAGCCCAGTTTTTTTCGTCGCTGGCTGACCAGGCGCTTTTCGTGGCCGCGGTGGAGTTGATCAAGTCCGGCGGCGGCCCCGAGTGGCAGCGCGCCGCGCTGGTGCCGATCTTCGCGCTGTTCTACGTGGTGCTCGCGCCCTGGCTGGGCGCCTTTGCCGACGCCTTCCCGAAGCGAACGGTGATGTTCGCCAGCAATGCGATCAAGATCGTCGGCTGCCTGATGATGCTGTTCGGCTCGCACCCGCTGATGGCGTACGCGGTGGTCGGCCTGGGCGCTGCGGCCTACTCGCCGGCCAAGTACGGCATCCTGACCGAGATGCTGCCGCCTTCGCAGCTGGTCAAGGCCAACGGCTGGATCGAGGGCCTGACCATCGCGTCGATCATCCTGGGCATCCTGATGGGCGGCCAGCTGATAGGACACGCCGTCTCCAGCCGCTTGCTGGCGCTGGACTTCCCCATCATCGACACCGGCATCGACACCCCGCCCGAGGCCGCCATTTCGGTCCTGATCTTCGTCTACGTGCTGGCGGCCTGGTTCAACACGCGAATTCCGCTGACCGGTGTGGAGATGCGGCCGATGCCGAAGAACCCGCTGGAGCTGGTGCCCGATTTCTGGACCTGCAACTCGCGACTGTGGCGCGACAAGCTGGGGCAGATCTCGCTGGCGACCACCACGCTGTTCTGGGGCGTGAGCGGCAACCTGCGCTACATCATCCTGGCCTGGAGCGCCGCGGCCCTGGGCTACAGCACCACGCAGGCCTCGTCGCTGGGCGGCGTGGTGGCGATCGGCACCGCTGCCGGCGCCATCCTCGCCTCGATGCGCATGCGGCTGGACGTGGCCACCAAGGTGATCCCGATGGGCATCCTCATGGGGGTGCTGATCATCGTGATGAATTTCATCCACAACGCGTGGGTGGCCGCGCCGTTCCTGATCCTGCTGGGCGCACTGGGCGGCTTCCTGGTGGTGCCGATGAACGCGCTGCTGCAGCACCGCGGCCACAACCTGATGGGCGCGGGCCGCTCGATCGCCGTGCAGAACTTCAACGAACAGGCCTGCATCCTGGGCCTGGGCGCCTTCTACAGCCTGTCCACCGGCCTCGGGCTGACCGCCTTCGGCGCGATCACCGCCTTCGGCCTGGTGGTGGCGATCATCATGCTGGTGATCATGCGCTGGCATGCCAACAACTGCGTGAAGTACCCCGAGGAGATCGAGCACCTCTTGAAGGTGGCGCGGCACGACCACGCGCATGGCTGAACGCCGCGGGCCGCCGTCCCGCCTCACACGAGCCAAGCCCGCGCTGGCGCTGCTGGTCAACGCGTTCGTCTGGGGCGTGTCGTGGTGGCCCTTTCGCGAATTGCAGCGGCTGGGGCTGCATCCGCTGTGGGCCACGGCGCTGATCTACCTGGTGGCGCTGTCGCTGCTGCTGCTCGCGCGACCGGGCGCCTGGCGCCCGCTGGCCCGCGAGCCGATGCTGTGGCTGCTGGTGGCCTCGGCCGGCCTGACCAACGTCGGCTTCAACTGGGGCGTGACCGTGGGCGACGTGGTCCGCGTCGTGCTGCTGTTCTACCTGATGCCCGCCTGGACCGTGGTGCTGGCCTGGCCGATGCTCGGCGAGCAGCCGACGCCGAAGGCACTGCTGCGCCTGCTGCTGGCCATGGTCGGCGTCTTCGTCGTGCTGAAGAAGCCGGACACGCCCTGGCCGGTGCCGGAATCGATCGCCGACTGGCTGGCGCTGGCCGGCGGCTTCAGCTTCGCGCTCACCAACGTCGTGCTGCGCAAGCTCCAGCATGTGGCCTCCGCGCCGCGCGTGCTGGCGATGTTCGGCGGCGGCGCCGCGCTGGCGGCGGCCGCGGCCCTGACCGGCGTCGCACTGGACGTGGTGCCCGCACTGCCGGCGCCCCGGGCCGACTGGGCCGGAGTGGGGCTGGCCCTGAGCCTGGGCTTCCTGGCCAGCAACATGGCACTGCAGTACGGCGCCTCGCGTCTGAACGCGCACACCTCGGCACTGATCATGCTGTCGGAAGTGGTGTTCGCCAGCGTGTCGTCGGTGGCGCTGGGCGCGGCGAGCATGGACCTTCGCACCGCGGTCGGCGGCGCGCTGATCCTGACTGCGGCGCTCTGGTCGGCCTGGGCGGAAGCGGGCTCCTCCAGTATTTCAAACGGCTGAAATCGGTGTAGCGACCATCTCAAGCGCAACAGCCGACAGTGCCTGAGTTGGCTGCGGCGACGGCATCCCGGGCGCGACCTGCACGCGCCCGCTGACTCGGCCAACGGCCCTTCTTGCACTCTGCGCGACGGGACCCCGCCAAGCTCTGGCGGCGCAGACATTTCTTAACACTGCTGACTTGGCCAGCTGCGCTGTACTCCGTGCTCGGGCTGTACTGCGTGCGACACGGTACCGCCGGCTGGGGGCGGGATGGATCCTTGATCGCCCGCCCGTGGCGCTACCCTGTCGCGCTTTTTTTCATGGAGACCACCACGATGCGTACCTTGATGATCGAAGAGCTGGCGATGGTCGCTGGCGGTGATGCCGGCGGGAACCCGAATCCGAACTCCACCAAGAACAACGGGCTCGGCAATGGCGATCAATCCGCCCCCGGCAATTCCCTGACGCACAACGGCGCCGAGAACAACGTCAGCAACACAACGGGGACCGGCAACCCGCCCGGCAGCGGCAACTTCGGCGTCAATCCGAACTGACCATGCCATGACGGCACACCCGATCCTCGATCGGGTGCCGCCGCAAGTTGCGGGTTCCTGCCTGCGCAGGAACCCGCAACAAGTCCTGGACTTGAAGTGACATCGAAATCCATCAACGGCTCATGAACTGATCCATCGACTGCGATGCCAGACCCAACAGAATCCGCGGGCCCAAGCGTTCCTCACAACCAGGACGGCCGATGGGTGCCCGCGGTCGCCGCGCGCACCGAGGCCCTGCCCGCAGGCGCGCAGCTGCGCCTGTTCCGCACGGAGGCGCTCGAGGCACGGCAGACGCAATGGCTGGGCACCGTGATGCTGGCCCCGCGCGCCTCATTTCGCCTGTTCACGCTCTTCGGTGTGCTCGCCGCGGCGGCGATCGTGGCGCTGCTTGGCCTGGGGCAGTTCACCCGCACAACACGCGTCAACGGCTGGCTGCTGCCGCAGGAAGGCGTGGTTCGCGTGCAGGCTCCGCGCCCGGGCATCGTCGCAAGCCTGGCCGTGCACGAGGGAGACCAGGTGCACAAGGGCGATCGCTTGCTGACGCTGTCGGACGAACTGCAAAGTGCCCAGCTCGGGCCGACGCAGGCCCAGATCACGCAGCGGCTCACCGAGCGCCGTGCCAGCCTCGCACAAGAGCGCATCCAACAGCAGCGCTTGCTCGCGCAGCAGGATCGCGCCCTGGCCCAGCGCACGGCCGCCCTGCGATCCGAAGAGGAGCAGATCGAACGCGAGATCGTTCTGGCGCGCGAGCGGATCGAGATCGCGCAGCGCGCCGTCGCGCTGCACCGCAAGCTGTACGACGAGGGCTTCATCTCCGACCTGCGCTTGCAGCAGGTGCAATCCGAGTTGCTCGATCAACGCACCCGGCTGGCCACCGCCGAGCGCAGCCGGCTCAGTGCGGCGCGCGAGCGCATGAACCTCGAGGCCGAGCGCGCCGACCTGCCGCTGAAATTGGGACGCGACACGGCCCAGCTCGAGCGCGGCATGGCGGAACTCGAGCAGGAACGCGCCGAGGCCGAAGCGCGGCGAGAAATCGTCGTCGTCGCGCCGCACGACGGGACGGTGACGGCGATCCACGCCGTGGCCGGCGGCAAGGCCGACGCGGGAACGCCGCTGCTGTCGATCGTGCCCCCGAATACGCGGCTCGAGGCGCACCTGTATGCGCCCAGCCGGGCCATCGGTTTCGTGCGTCCGGGGCAGCGCGTGCAACTGCATTACCAGGCCTTTCCCTACCAGCGCTTCGGCCACTACGAAGGCGTGGTGGCGGCGGTCTCGCGGGCCGCGTTGAGCCCGGCCGAGCTGCCGGCGCAACTCGCCGGGCTTGCGAGCGTGACGGGTGGGGGCGGCGCCGCCGCCGCCGAGCCGGTGTACCGGATCACGGTGAACCTGGCCAGCCAGAGCGTCAAGGCCTATGGCATGCAGACACCGCTGACGCCGGGCATGACGCTGGAGGCGGAGGTCGCGCTCGAGCGGCGGCGCCTGTTCGAATGGATGCTCGACCCTTTGTACGCCGTGACGGGAGGGCAACGCGGATGAATTCGCTCGACCAACTGGCGATCGGCTGGGGCTCCCGGCTGCCCATGGTGATGCAGACGGAAGCGGCCGAATGCGGCCTCGCCTGCCTGGCCATGATCGTCGGCCACCACGGCCAGGCCTGCGAGATCACCGAGCTGCGGCGCCGCCTCTCGGTCTCGCTCAAGGGCACCAGCCTGAAGCAACTGGTCGGCATGGCCGAGCGGCTCGGATTCGCGGCACGCCCGTTGCGCCTGGAGCTGGACGAACTGGGCCAGCTGAGCACGCCCAGCATCCTGCATTGGGACCTGCACCATTTCGTCGTGCTCGCCAAAGTCACCGGCGACACCGTCGTGATTCACGACCCCGCGGTCGGCGTACGGCGCCTGCCGCTGGCCGCGGTGTCGCGGCATTTCACCGGCGTCGCCCTTGAATTGACGGCGGTAGGCGAGCTCGCACCCGCCCAGGCCCCGGCGCGCGTTCGCCTGCGCTCGCTGGTGGGGCGCGTCATCGGGCTGCGCCGCTCGTTCGCACAGCTGATGGCCCTCGCCCTGGCGATCGAGGTGCTGGCGGTCGTGAGCCCGCTGTTCATGCAATGGGTGGTCGACCATGCGCTAGTCAGCGCCGACCGCGATCTTCTGCTGGTGTTGGCACTCGGCTTCGGCCTGCTGCTGCTGCTGCGAACGGCGGTCACCGCCATGCGCGGCTGGATCGTGATCGTGCTGGGCGCCTCGCTGAAGGTGCAGGGTCGCACCAACATCTTCAGCCACATGATCAACCTGCCGTCGTCCTACTTCGAGGCGCGCCATCTCGGCGACGTGGTGTCGCGCTTCTGTTCGCAGGACGCCATCCTGCAGGCGATCACCACCGACGCGGTCGAAGCGGTGCTCGACGGCCTGCTGGTGAGCGTGACGCTGGCGATCATGTTCCTGTTCGCGCCGGCACTGACCTGGGTCGCCATCGCCGGCGCGCTGCTGTATGGCCTGTTGCGGTGGGTGTCCTACGCGCCCTTGCGCCATGCCTCTGCCGAAGCCATCGTCTGGGGCGCACGCCGCGACAGCCATGTGCTGGAGACGCTGCGCGGTGTCAAGACGATCAAGCTGTTCAACGGCCAGGATATCCGGCGCGCGCGCTGGATGAACCTGCTGATCGAAGCGACCAACCGCCAGCTGACGACGCAGAAGCTGCAGTTGCTGGTCCGCACCGCGAACGCGCTCCTGATCGGCGCGCTCGCCATCCTGGTGGTGTGGCTGGGGGCGAACCAGGTCCTGGACAAGCAGATGTCGATCGGCATGCTGCTCGCGTTCATCGCCTACAAGGACCAGTTCCTGGGCCGCGTCAGCAACCTGATCGACCGTGCCGTCGAGCTGACGATGCTGCGCCTGCACGCCGAGCGGCTGGCCGACGTGGCGCTCACGGCGCCCGAGACGCGCGACATCGCGCTGCCGTCCGGCGACGACCGCGCACGGCCGGCCACGATCGACCTCCGCAACCTCCGCTTCCGCTACGGCGAGTCCGATCCCTGGGTGCTCGACGGCATCGACTGCCGGTTCGAGGCCGGCGAGTTCGTCGCCATCGTGGGGCCTTCCGGCTGCGGCAAGACGACGCTGCTCAAGGTGCTGGCCAGCCTGTTCGAGCCGACGGCGGGCGAGATGCTGGTGAACGGCACGCCGCTCTCGCAGGTCGGGGTCGAGCGCTACCGCGCCATGATCGGCGTCGTGATGCAGGACGACCAGCTGTTCGCGGGCTCGATCGCGGACAACATCTCGTTCTTCTCCGAGCAGCCGGACCAGGAGCGGATCAAGGCGTGCGCGCGCCAGGCGGCGGTGCACGACGACATCATGGACATGTCGATGGGGTACAACACGCTGATCGGCGACATGGGCACGGTGCTCTCGGGCGGGCAGAAGCAGCGCGTCCTGATCGCGCGCGCGCTCTACCGGCAGCCGGTGATGCTGCTGCTCGACGAGGCCACGAGCCACCTGGACGTGGGGCGCGAGAAGGCGGTGAGCGACGCGCTGCGCTCGAGCCAGGTGACGCGCATCATCGTCGCCCACCGGCCCGAGACGATCATGTCCGCGGACCGGATCGTGACGATCGAGGGCGGCAAGGTCGCGAGCGACTGTCGGAACGGGGAAGCGGGCGAGCGGCCGGCGCTCGCGCGTGTGCTCAATCCGATGACTGCAGGAACAGGAACCAGCGGGGCGCGAGCGCCACATAGCCATTCTGGTTCGCAGCATCGAGCGAGCTGAGGACCGGCTGCCTGGGTTCGCGCGAGTAGACGTATCCCTTGCGGCTCCCGCTGCGCGTCTCCACGACGAACCAGATCGCCTCGCCGCCGCGCTCGCGCGACAGCGACGAGACGCCGAGGCGCTGCAGCTGAGGGCGAAGGCCGGCGAGCGGGGTGCCCGCGATGGCCCGTGTGGCGAGGCTGTCGAACGCTGCACGGTGTTCGTCGAATCGCTTGCGCAGGTCGGCGTCGGAGGGCAACGCCGGCGCGCG
>Ga0306924_10002727_pt1 | contig 16746 bp, 13 predicted proteins | sample sta12Can44000111_FD_203756 | JGI IMG/M metagenome (GOLD analysis project Ga0306924, IMG submission 203756) | Lab enrichment of tropical soil microbial communities from Luquillo Experimental Forest, Puerto Rico - statanox.12C.anox.44.000.111 (v2)... | ecosystem: Environmental > Terrestrial >... | reverse complement strand
AAGAGACGAGTGTCCTTTCCGACTGAAGGCTGCGAGGGGAGGGGCTACTGACGTGGGCTTCGCAATGTGGTTCCGGGCATCCGGGCAGGGTGCTGTCCAGACTTACCTTGCGAATTCGGCGGCCGGTAGCAGGCCGGACGGAAGGACCCTGGAAAGACCCTGGCCGACGATCCCAAATGGACATGTGCAACCCACGGCCACGCCTCGTGGTGGTTGAGGCACGGTATCAAAGGGACTGAGCCGCACACGTCCGCCCGGTTGACTCCTGGCGGCCGGTTATGTCGGCCGCACGGCGCTGGCGCCGGGGCGCAGCGCGCGCTGGAGTTGCCGGCGAGAGTTGATCTCGAGCTTGGTGAATACTTTGCTCAGGTGCCATTCGACCGTGCGCGGGCTGAGGAACAGCTGGGCGGCGATCTCCGGGCTGGACATGCCCGCCCGCGCCAGCTGCGCGATCTGGGCCTCTTGCGGGGTGAGCGTGTCGCGCGCTTCCACGTTGCGCCGGCGGGCGGTCTCGCCGGAGGCGGCCAGTTCACGGCGGGCCCGCTCGGCGAACGCCGCCATGCCGATCGCGTCGAACATGTCGTACGCGGTGCGCAGCTGCTCGCGCGCGTCGACCCGGCGGCCCTCGCGGCGCAGCCACTCCCCGTAGAGCAGATGCGCCCGGGCCAGGTCGGGACGAAGGGGCGTGCGGCCCAGTCGCTCGATCGCCTCGCGATAGGCGGTCTCGGCGGTCTGGCCGTCGCTGAGCAGCGCCCGCGACCGCGCGTGGATCCCCTGCGCCCAGTCGGTCTGGCTGATGCTGGTGGCCGCGGCCAGCCGGTCGAGCGCGGCGGCGGCCACCCGGGTCTGCCCTGTCCGGCTGGCCGCCTCGATCAGCTCGGGAAGCACCCACGCCGAGACAAACAATTCAGGCGCCTGCTCGCTGGCCTGCCGGGCCTCCGGCAGGGCCTGCTCGTAGCGGCCGAGACCGTTGTACAGGATTGCCGAGACCAGCTGGCACAACTGGATCCCCACGCCCTGCCCGGCCGCTCGCGCGTCCCTCGTCACCACCTCGATCAGCCGCGTGGCCTCAGCTTCCGACCCCCGCCAGCCAGCGAGCAACACGGCCGCGTGCGGCGCGAAGCGGGTCCCTGTCGCCTCCGCGATCGCCTTGGCCTCCGCGACCAGCGACGCAGCCGCCGCAAACTGGCCGCACCAAGTCGCAGACGTCCCCAGCGCGTTCACATACCTCAATAGGTGGACGAGTAGGCCCGCCTCACGGGCGGACTGGACCTGCCGGAGGACAATCGACTGCCAGTTCTCCAGATCCCACAGCACGCGCGCGGCGTGCGCGGCGGTCCAGCCCCAGCGCAGTCCCTCCTCCGTCGCGATCTCGTCCTCGGCGAAGATGCGGACCGCCCGCCGCAACATCGGTGCCGCCGCGGCGCGTCCGTCGGTGACCAGGACGGCAAGGCCGTCCAGCAACAGATCGTGGGGAGCCGGCGGGTCCGGGGGCGCAGGGGCGGACCTGGCCGCCCGGGCCACGTGGTGCAGGTTGCCGTCTTGCGCGAACCGGCCAGCGTACAGTGCGGCGGTCCACGCCTCCAGGTAGGTCTGGCGGGCGAGCGCGCCATCGAGCGGCTCGAGCTGCCGGGCCGCCTGCAGCAGCAGCGCCGGGGCTTCGCCGACCGCGCCAGCGGCGAACGCGACCTGCCCGCGGAGCAGGCCGGCCTGGGCACGCTGCAGGTCATCCAGCGGGCCGGCCTCCGCCGTGGCCACCAGCTCCAGCGCCGCGTCGAACGCGCCCGCCTGCAGATTCGCGTGTGCGGCCGCCAGCGCCCGCGCGGTCCGCGGTCCGGGCTCGGCCGTCAGCGCGGCCGCGCGCTGCAAGAACGCCGCGGCCGCGGCCACGCCGCCGCGGGCCCGCGCCCGGCCCGCCGACCGCTCCAGTTCGGCGGCGACCGCCTCATCGGGTCCGGCCGCGGCCGCCGCCAGATGCCAGGCCCGCCGGTCCGGATCCCGGTCGCGGTCGGTCGCCTCGGCCAGCGCCAGGTGTGCCGCCCGCCGGTCGGGCAGCGCGGCCGACCGGTACACCGCCGACCGCACCAGCGGATGCCGGAACCGCACCCGCGTCCCGATCTCCACCAGCCCGTCCGCCTCGGCCGCCGCGGCCGCCGAGGCTTCGACCCCGAGCCGCCCGGCCGCCCGCCAGACCAGCACCGGATCGCCGGCCGGTTCGGCCGCGGCGACCAGCAGCAGCACGCGCGTGCCGGCGGGCAGCGCCTCGAGCCGGTGCCGGTAGCTCTCCTCGATGCGCCCCGTTACCGCCTGCGCCCCCGTCAGCCCGAACCCGCCCGCCAGCTGCGCCGGGCTCAGCCCGCGCGGCAGCTCCAGCAACGCCAGCGGATTACCCCGGGTCTCGGCCACGATGCGGTCCCGGACCTGCTCATCGAGCCGGACCCGGACAACCGAGCGCAACAGCCCGCGCGCATCCGCCTCCTCCAGGCCCCGCACCTCGAGGTCCGGCAGCCCCCCAAGCTGCTCGCCAGGGTCGCGCGCGGCGAATATCAACCCCACGGGCTCGGCCAGCAGCCGCCGCGCCGCGAACGCCAGCACCACCGCGGAGGCCCGGTCCAGCCACTGCGCGTCATCGACCAGGCACAAAAGCGGCCGGTCCCCCGCCGCCTCCGACAGCAGGGTCAGCACCGCCAGCCCGACAAGGAACCGGTCCGGCGCGCCCCCGCCACGCAGCCCGAACGCGATCCCCAGCGCATCGCGCTGCGGCCCCGGAAGACCCTCCAGACGGTCTAGCAGCGGCGCGCACAGCTGATGAACGCCGGCGAACGCCAGCTCCATCTCCGATTCCACCCCGACGGCCCGGATCACCCGCATGTCCGGCGCCGCCCCGGCCGCGTACTCCAGCAGCGCGGACTTGCCCACCCCCGCCTCGCCGCGCACCACCAGCGCCCACCCGCGCCCGGAGCGCAGATCCCCCAGCAGCACGTCGAGCGCCTGCCGCTCCCGCTGGCGTCCCAGCAGCGCCGGGGCCGGCTCGGATCGCGTATGCATGCCTGCCCCACTCCTTGGCAGCGACTCGCAAGGTAATTCCCACCTTCGCAAAATCAGTCGCAACCTAAGTCTGACATTCGCAGCCCTCCGCGATATAGGACAACGAGGGTTGTCCCGTTCAGTTGATCTCTGCCACCGGCGCCTCCCGCCAGCTGGGCTTCGAAGAATCGTCGTGAACGGTTGGGGCAGGGGGTTGTTCAGTTCATCTCTTCGGTTTCGGCGCCGACGATCCTCTCATGGTTGCCGACTGCGGAGCTTGTCAACCCCGCAGTGCCCAGCCCGCCGGAGATGGGGCTGCGCGGCCTGTCTGCTTAGGCTGTGTGTCATGGGAGATGAGTTGACCGGCCGCCTTCGTGGTGTCTACCGGGATCTGCATGCTCACCCGGAGCTGTCATTTCAGGAGCATCGCACGGCCGGGATTGCGGCGGGCTGGCTGAAGGATCTGGGCTTCGAGGCGATCGCGGGCATCGCCACGACCGGGGTCGCCGGGGTGTTCCGCAACGGCGACGGGCCGACGGTGCTGTTGCGCGCGGATATGGACGCCCTGCCGGTCCGGGAGGCAACCGGGCTCCCGTACGCGAGCGGGGTCGATGGCGTGATGCACGCCTGCGGTCACGACATGCACGTTACGTGCCTGCTCGGGGCGGCCAGCGAGCTGGCGGCGTCCCGCGCGGCCTGGTCCGGGACCGTGGTAGTGGTGTTCCAGCCAGCCGAAGAGCTGACTCAAGGCGCTGCGGGCATGGTTGCCGACCGGCTGTTCGAGCGGGTGCCTCGGCCCGACGTCGTTCTCGGCCAGCACGTGGCACCGATCCCGGCCGGGGTGATCGGGCTGCGGGCCGGGCCGACGTTCGCGGCCGCCGATGCCCTGCGGATCACGCTGTACGGCGCCGGAGGTCACGGGTCCCGGCCGGAGGCCACGGTCGACCCGGTCGTGATGGCCGCGGCCACGGTGATGCGGTTGCAGGGCATCGTGGCGCGCGAGGTCTCCGCCACCGACACGGCGGTGGTCACCGTCGGCGCCGTGCACGCGGGGACGAAGGGCAACATCATTCCCGACGAGGCCGAGCTGCTGGTGGATGTCCGGACCTACGACACGGCGGTGCGTGACAGGGTGCTCGCGGCCATCGAGCGCATCGTCCGCGCCGAGGCCCAGGCCTCGGGGGCGGCCAGGGAACCGCTGGTGGAGCTGACGGAGTCCGCGCCTGCCGTGATCAACGACGCGGCCGCGGTCGACCGGACGCGCGGCGCGCTGGCCGCCGCCGTCGGCGCGGAGAACGTGATCGATCCCGGCCCGGTCACCGGCAGTGAGGATGTCGGCGTGCTCGCCACGGCCGCCGGAGCGCCGATCGTGTTCTGGCTGCTCGGCGGCGCGGACCCGGCGGCGTTCGCCGGGGCATCTGGCCTGCAGGACATCGCCCGGATCGTAGGCGGCCTGCCGTCCAACCACTCCCCGCTGTATGCACCGGTCGAGGACCCTACGATCAGGATCGGCGTCGGCGCCCTGTCGGCCGCCGCCCGGGAATGGCTCGCCAGCTGAGAGAAACCGTCGGCCAGGATGGGCGGAGCAGGCGAAGGGCAAAGTGCTCTGTGATGCGCGGCGGCGGGCGGCATTGCCGGGATGAACACAAGCTGGATGATCGACGCTGTGCACGACGGCTCCATGCCAGGCCCGGCTGCCGGCGCCCCGTAAGTGTCCTGATTGCACGCCGCTGGTGGGACGGTGCGGGCGCGACGGGCGGGGCCTCTGGTCTATAGGCCGGTCTGGGCGGTGAGCCGTCCCGACTTCACGGCTGCTGCGTACGCCTGGGAATCCTTTTCGTCCTGGTCGGCGTAGGCGCAGGAGAAGTCGGCGATCGCCTGGTCGAACGTATCTGCCTTGCCCAGGTAGGAGGCGATGGCGATCCGGTCGCCCCAGCGGGCGAGGGAGCGGGCCAGGGTCGCGGCGCAGATCCGCGCGTAGACGGTGGCCCCGGGCACGAGCATGCCGCCGATGTCGGCGCTGCCCTTCCAGTCCTGGAACTGGCGCACGTAGTCGTCGCGGGTGACGCGGTCGCCGTCTTTGCCCCGCATCCAGCCCAGGAAGATGTCGGTCGCCGCCTGCATCAGCCTGAACGACGAAGTTTAGTCGCGAGGTTCACGCGGACAGCGAAGCCTTCACCTGAACAGGACACTAACCACGAGCGTGTTGTCCTGTGCCATCGGCATCTGAGGCAGCGGCAGGTTGCGACCTGGGGTGTCTCAGTTTGAGTGGCAGACATTTCGGGCGGTTGCGGTGCTGGTCTGCCAGTTGATGTGAGGCATTTCGCCGTGGGGCCGCGGACCTGTGGTTAGGACTGTCCCTCATCTGGGCCCGCTCGGACGGCCTTGACCCGGCCCGCCCAGGGCCGGTCCGGGGTGGGCGTGACGGCTTGAAGCGGTATCGGTCTTTGGCGGACCGGGACGAGCCTGGCGCAAGTCCTGGCCGGAGGACACTAGCTGTAAGGGGGCACCGGTCATCGATGGTGCGAACCCGCGCGTAGAACCGCCGGGTTAGGCAAGGTCCACGGTCACCCGCGGGGAGCGGCTCCAGGTCTGTGGCATGTCGCGGGCCACGATCAGATAATCGCACCTTGCGGGCACTGAATGAGGGGTGGGCCGGATGACGGCGGGGCGGCGGTGTTTTGACTGCCGCCCTTGCCGCCAATCCGGCCCTGGGCCGTTCACTGGGGGTTGTTGCGGATGGGCTGGGTGGTCACCGCAGGCGCAAGAGGTACGGGTTCTGCTGGCTGGGCGCGTTGAGCATGGTGAGCGCGTCCTGGTCGTGCTTGAGGAAGTAATCGAAGTAGGCGGTGATCAGTTCCCTGGTGGCGGTGATGGCGGCCGGTGCCGGGATGGTGCCGATGACGTCCGGGTAGCGGGACTGTAGCCCTAGGCTGTCGATGAACCCGGCTAGGTCGGTGAAGTTGAGGTGCCCGGAGCGGCGCAGTTGGATCTCCCTGCGGAACCCGTGCAGCTCCCGCCAGCCCGATCGCCAGCTGCCGTCGCCGTTGAAGCTGTGCTGGCTGTTGGCCAGGAGCAGGAACGGGCGGGTGAGCGGGGTGGTCACGGCGTCGCCGTACAGGGATCCGTCCATGTCGAGGCCGGCCTGGATGACGGGCAGTTGGCGCATGGCCGCCGCCGCGGTGGCGCCGCCGAGGGAGAAGCCGAACATGCCGATGTGCCGCAGGTCGAGCGCGCCGGCGAGCAGGCCGTGCCGGCTGATCGCCGGGAGGGCGCGCAGGACGGCGGCGACGTCGGCGACCCGGACGCCCACCTCGCGGGTGTTGGTGCTGGCCGGGGTCCCGGTGTCGTGGAAGGTGCCGCGGACGATGCGGCCGTCGGGGAACTGGACGAACTGTGATTCGCCGGTGTGGTCGATGCCCACGGTGACGAAGCCGCGGCTGGCCAGCTCCTCGGCCAGGGCGGTGGCGTCGTTGCGCATCTCGCTGGAGCCGGGGCTGTAGAGCACGACCGGGTGCCGGCCGGGCGCTGGCTTGCTCGCCTCGAACGCGTGGGTCGCGATGGTGGTGGTGACGCTGACCGGGACGTGGTCGGCGGCGGCCACCAGCCGGGCGACAGCCGGGGTGAAGTACGGGGCCGGGCGGCCGCGGGTGGCCCGGGTCGGGTACCAGATCTGGATCATCAGCTCGCGGTGGCGGGAGGGGTCGAACACCGCGATGGCGATGGTGCCGACGTGCTCCGGCCCTGTCGCCGGCGGCACTGCGAGTTTGGGGGGCGGGTTGGCGGCGGGCCGCGCCGCCGTCGGGCTGCTGGTGGTGGCCTGGGCCGTTGCGGTGGTGGTGCACGACGCGGCGCAAAGCACCGCCAGCGCACTCACGGCAAGTCCTGCTGGCCGAAGTAGTTTCATCATTCTCTTCCCTGCATCGGTAATGCCGGTAACTCCGGCACGCCACCACGCTAGGAATCACCCGCCCGGCCCGGCATCGGCCGAGCGGCCACAAGCCGAGCGGGCCAGATATGCCGCAAGGCCTATCCGCCGGCCCCAACGGCCTACCAGGCCCGGCGGGAGGCCCACACAGAGGCGACTGGCCACCCTGAACCCCGCGCTCCTACCGCACCCTGGGCTCCGCCGGGCGGGCCAGCTTTGCCGCCGCGCCGATCATTTCCGCGCGCAACGCAGCGGAGATAACGGCCCCCAGCACCAGCATGGCCTGCTGCCAGCCCAGCCGCGGGTACCGGCGGCGCGCTTGCGGGCGGGTTATGCCCCGGCGCGGGTACCGCCGGGCGCGGCGCCGACGGTGAGCTGCCAACCGCCCGCGCCGCACCCGGGTCTTCTCGCGTACCGGCATCTCCTCGCCGGCGGCCAGGCGGCTGAAGATGTTCAGCATGGAAGCCAGCCGGGGGTCAGAACCGGCCAGGCCGTCCGCAATGGAGCCCAGGGCCTGCCGCTCTAGTTCGGTGAGGCTCATCATCATCACCTCCGATGCTGGGGGCATGAGCGGTGCCGGGGTCGGCCGCCCGTTACCGGCGGATGGCTGCCCACAGGGCCTTGATCTGCTGCCGCCGGGCGTAGGCGAGGAGCGCGAACACGGCGCACAGCGGCGCGGTCACAAAGACCATGCTGACGTATGAGGTGTTGTGCAGCACCGTGAGGTTGGTGATGCTCGCGCCGGCCATGTCGGCGGCCAGCCCGGCGGCGGCCAGCCCGGCCAGCCAGGGCGTGAGCAGGCCGATCCCCCCGGCCAGTTCGGCTGCTCCGACAAAGTAGCGGAACCACTGGCCTGCTCCGATCAGGCTGAACTCCTGCACTTGCCCCCCGTTCAGCTTGGCCAGGCCCAAGCTTATGAACAGCGCGCCCAGCAGGATCTGCCCAGCCCAAAGCAGCACGCTGGTGAGGCGGCGCGGCCTGGCCTCGCGGATTGCCAGCCGCGCTGCCGTCACACGGGCAATGGGAGTGCTCACGGCTGTCTCCTTCGTCGTTTGCTTCATCGGGTCATCAGTCCTTCCAGACACCCGGGCGACCCTCGTCGCCCGGGCTTGTGGTGCTGGGGTGGTGCGGGTGGGTGGTCAGGTGATGTCGCGCCTGCTGAGCAGTGCGGTGCCGGCGAGCAGGGCTCCGGCACGCCACCCACGCTAGGAATCACCCGCCCGGTCCGGCATCGGCCAAGCGGCCACAAGGTGAGCAGGCCACCTATGCCGCAAGGCCTATCCGCCCACCGCCCAACGGCCTACCCGGCCCGGCCCGGCCGGAGGCCCACACAAAGGCGCCCGGCCGCGTGTCTCAGCACCCGCAACCGCGCGTCCAACAAAGCGCCCGGCCCGGCGCGGCCATCTCAGCCCGCCCAGTACGGCGCCGCTCGAACTGCAGCAGCACGGCGGACAGCTGGTGGCAGCAGAACCAGGACCGCCGCGCAGCCAGCGGCACCACGAGCGCATCGGCCGCCTCCAGCAGGACAGTTCCACGACTCCCCCAAACTGGCCATTCGGTGCGAGCCGACGAACCGCAGACCTGCCCCCTCAGGCACGCCGTATCCGGCAAGGAGTGGTCCGCTCGATGCCCGAGCCACGCTGGCAATGCCTCAACTTCTGTGGCAAGACACCGGCCGCGGGCGATCGCGCGGCCCGGGGGAGCAAGGTGCCTCAACATGGTGGCAGCACTCCGCCCAATGCCTCTGGCGCGATGGCAACGCCTCAAGATCGCTGGCACAGGACACTGGACACCGACACCTTGCCCCGGAAAGGACAGAGGCTGTCTCGTCCGCGCGAAGCTGGCGAACACCCCAGCCCGTGACTTGCGGGTCGCCAGGGAGAGCCGGACAGACGGGCTGCGAACCGTCCAGGTCTATCTGGCGGATTCGGCGACTCCTGCCGATGGCGCGGCCCAGACGGAGAATGAGGTGACTCGCCGTTGCCACGGGCGGTAGCTACCGGCGGCGTCCAATCCGGGGCAGAAACCGGCCAACAGAGGTGGTGTACTGCTCGTAAGCGTCGCCGTGCACGCGGCGCAGATAGGGCTCCTCTTCGACACGAACCTCCAGCTGGACGCCAATGACGATGGCGGCCAGCCCGGCCACTGCGACGACGTTGGGCACCATGAGAGCCAGGCCGGCGAACGTGACGATCATGGCAGTAAAGATTGGGTTGCGGACTAGCCCGAACACCCCCGAGGTAACCAAAGCGGTGCGTTCGCTGGCATCGACGCCGAAGCGCCAGGAGGCACCCAAGGCCAGCTGGGCGGCGAAGGTGGCCACGGCCCCCAAGACCGCGAGCACCAGTCCGCCGCCCTGGATGAGCGGCCGGTGCAAGACCGCAACTGGGTCCAGGCCGGTCAACGCGGCGACGGGCGCGGCCACGCCGACGGCTATAGCGCCGGCGGCGCCCAGCCCGACAATCCACCACTGGACCGGCCTGCGCCGGATGGTCAGGCGCCGAGCACCGGTATCACCAGTGCGACGCCATTGAATCCCTCCGCGAACCACGCCAACGAGCAGCATGAAAGCGACGAACAGGATCAGGGCGATGATCGCCATCGGTGCTCGGCCCCTTCGACGCGTCGCCCCGCCTCGCTCGGCCGAACGGCTGAGTGGATCTACGTTGTCTCGTGCCGACAGGGCTCGCCAGATTGACTCGGACTCCGCCAATCATCCGCCATCTTGACTTGGACTCCGCCACTTCGGTTCGGACAGGACAGACACCGACAAATGTCCCGTTCAGTTGATCTCTGCAACCGGAAGCCTCCCGCCAGCTGGGCTTCCAAGAGGTGTCCCGAAGTGAGTATGGCCGCACCTTCTACTCGAAGGGACGCGCGTGGGGTCGGCTTTTCTTTTCCGGCGTCTTGAATCTTTCCAGGGTTCGCTGGCTTTGCCAGATCGCCCCGGCGTAGCGCTCCATCTTGACGGACCATTCGCGGACGAGGACGGGCTGGACGGTTCGGTGGTGCAGGATGACGCTGCCGGCGCGGCGGTTGCGGCCGAACCAGAAGGCTGCGCGCTGGTGGCGGTTGATGCTGGCGGCGGTGACGGTTTTGGCCAGGTGGCTGGGGCGGCGGTGGCCGGGTGCTTGGGGGAAGGTGGTCGGTGGCGGGCTCGGCGGTCGCCAGCAGTCTTGCTCGATCCAGTGCGCGACCGGGTCTGCGTGGTCGCTGGGCTGGTAGTGGGGGTCGCCGATGCGCGGGCCGATCGCCGCGGCGAACCGGGACAGATCCTGGTCGTCGCCGGCGGCGAGTTTGCGCCAGTGGGGCGAGGCGAGGATGGCGGCGATCGCTACGGCGTCCGGGTAGATCGCGGCGAACAGCAGGGATGCGGTGAACGCGGTGCGCTCGGCGCCCTCGGGTATCAGCGTGAGGGCGTGGACATCCCACTTGATCCTCATGAGGCGGCGCACGGGCGGTTCGTCATCATCCGGGCGCTTGTCCCACAGGTGGCCGCAGATCATGAAGCCGGTCAAGACGGCGTCGTAGGCGGCGGCCCAGCCGTGCCTGCGCACCAGGGCGAGGTGACGGCGCTGGGCGGTGGTGATCGCGGGGAAGGCGGAGGTGTCGGGGCCGGGGCGGTTGACGTCGGGCGGTCCGATCCAGCGGTGGTGCCGGGTGCATGCGTAGCGGTGGTGAGGCAGGAGCCGGTAGACCGGGCCGCCGGGGTGGCGCGCGTCGCAGCGCGGGCAGCCGACCTGAGGGTTGTGGCGGAAGGCGGGCCAGGCCGGCGGCGGGTCGCGCAGCTCCAGCAGCGCCCCGGCCAGGTGGCCGGCGGGCCGGCCGGTCAGGGCGGCCAGTTGGCGGATGTCGACCGTGCGGCGGCTGGGGGTGGGGTCCGGGGCGCTGATGCGCAGCCACAGCTCGTCGCCGTCGAGGCTGTTGAGTGCGGCCAGGCGGGCCAGATACGAGGCGACGGTCTCGTGGTGGGCGGACGGTGCGGTGATCGTCAGGCGCCGGGGTAGCGCAGCAGGGGTCACAGGGCCGCCGCCCGGCCGAGGGCGCCCGGTCGTGCGCGGGTGGAGGCGGCCGCCAGTTCCGCGGCGTAGTCGATCGGGACTAGGTCGAGGAGGTCTTCGGTGATCCTTTCCGTGCCGGTCTCGATGGCCAGGATCGCTGCGCCGCGGATGAGCTGGGACAGGCTTCCGATCATGCCGCCGGTGCGGCGGTAGAGCTGCTCAGCCATCGCGGGCAGGGTGCCGGGGGCGTGCTCGCGCAGGCGCAGCGTGCTCTCCAAGGTGGCGACCAGAGCTTGCCACGCCCTGCGCTGGTCGGGGGTGCCGTAGGCGAACGGCGCGGCGGTGATCACGGTGAAGCGCCCGGCGATCTGGCGTCCGCGGGCCCCAGCGAACAGCCCCTGGGCCTCTACCTCCACTCCGGCGTAGACGAATGTGGCGGGCAGGCGTTCGGCGAAGTACTTGAGCTGGTCGGAGACCTCGGCCCCGGTGCGGGTGGCCAGGGAGATGTTGTGGATCTCGTCGACCAGCACCAGATCGACGTGGGTGTGGGCGGCGACCGAGCAGACGGTGTTGGTGATGTCGGTCAGGTTCGCCCGGGCGGGCAGTTCCAGGCCGAGGAACCGGGCGAACTCCACGGCCAGCATGCGGGCGGTGGCCGCGGGGGGAACCGCGACGTAGATGACCGGCAGGCGATCGGCCTGCGCGGGGTGGCGCTTGCGGATCGCGATCTCGTGGGCGCGCCCGAGCTGGGTGAGCGCGGTGGTCTTGCCGGTGCCGGACATGCCGCTGAGGATCGCGCCGCGCCGGGCGGAGATCTGGTGGCGATTCAGCTGCACCAGCAGCCGCCCGGCGGCGATCACCTTCTGGATGGTGGGGGTGTTCACCAGCGGCAGGTCCGCGTGGTAGTCGCGGCGTCGTTCGTCTTCGATGACGCGCCGGCTCAGCGGCAGTGCCAGCCACTCGGCGCCTCCGCGGAGTCTCGGGGGTTCGGGAGCGCGGCGCACGAAGGCGCTCCAGCCTTCCTTCGTGGTCAGCGGGTTGTCCGGAGGGATCTCCTCCGCGGTCTCAGCCGATGTGGGCGGGTGGAAGGCGGTGGGGCGGGTGCGTGTCATATCCAGTTTTCGGCTTCGGCGTGGGCATCGAAGATCCCGAACGGGGTTACGGTGGAAGCGTCCGGTTCCGGCTCAGGATCCGGTCGCGGCGCGGCAGGCAGTGTTGGGCGGTGGGTGGCGGCCGCCGTCTTCGTGCGGGCGGCTATCTTGCTGTCGCGCCGCGGCTGTGCCGGTCCGTGCTCGGCCCGGGTGAGCAGGTCGTCGAGAACCCGGGCGATCGTCGTCTCGTCGGTGGTGTCGAGTCCGCGCTCTACTGCCAGGCGGCGGGCGTGGCGCCAGGTGAAGTCGGCGAAAGGCGCGTTGACCATCGCCCGGTGGGTCCAGGGAACGGTGATCCATCCGTCCCGGGTGCGCACGTGCACCTGGGACAGGTCGTAGGGGTCGTAGTGGACCTCCCACAGTCCTCGTTTCGCCGCGACGCCCGAGTGCTGGCGGCGATAAGGGGCCAGCTCGTCGCGGCCGTGGGCGCGATGGTCGGTGTCGTATGTGCGGTACTCGATCCGGATGCCGTAGTCGTTGATCGCCCGCCAGGTCACCGGCAGCAGTTCCAGGTAGTCATCGCCAGTCAGGGTGACCGGCAGGTAGCCGCAGGCCGCGACGTGGGCGGCGTAGGCCTCGTTGGGGGAAAGCGCCCGGCGGGGCAGGTACGGGTCGCGCAGACTGTCGTGGGGCCGGTGCTGCCAGCCAGCCACCAGCCACTCATCCAGCAGATCCTGCAGTTCCGGCAGCGGCCAGGCGGCCTCGGCTTCGGCGCCCGGGCTGCGTCGGGTGGTGTTGTAGCCGGTGTAGCCGGCCAGGTGCTGGCACCACAAAGTGTTGATCGAGGAGAAGGTAGCCTCGACGATCGCCTTGTCGGTCGGGGTGCGCGGCCGGGAGCGTTGCACCGAGATCCCCAGGCGTGCGCAGGCCCTGATGAAGGTGTCGGAGATGAACACCCGCCCGCCGTCGATGACGATGGTGTCCGGGACGATGACCGGTTTGGCTGCCGCCTGTTCCATGCGGGTGTCAACGTCGACCAGGCGGACATGTGGGAGCCGGGAGGCCGCCATCGCCAAGGAGGCGGACCAGCCCGGTCGCATCGGCTCGGGAACCAGCATCCGCGCCAAGAGAAGCGCCGCGTCGACCGCCTTGGTGCCGACCGGACGCAGCACCGCCGCGCAGATGGTGCGGGTCGCGACATCCACCGCGATCGTCAATTCAGCGCGGACGGCAACACCGCCGTCCAGCAGCACCATCACATCCAACGGAGTGGAGTCGACCTGCACCTGCTCGCCCGGCCGGACGGCTGCCGTGGGCGTGAACGGTCTGTCCGGCCGGTTGGCGGCCTGCCGCCGGGTGACCGCCGAGCCGAAGGTGTGCCGACCCGTCGCCAGCACGTCGATCAGCCGGTAGAAGGTGGTCTTCCCGGGCACCGGGACCACGCCCGGCCCATAGGTGTCCTCCAAGGCCATGGTGACCCGGCGGATCAGCCTGGACCGCGTGCCGGTCGAGGTGTTCGTCTCGGCCGCGATGGCGTCCTGGATCGCGGCGACCAGCCGCGCATCCGCCCGGCCGGTGACGCTTGCCTCGCGCAAGGCCCGCTGGTCCACCAGCCCCCATAGGCCGTGCTTGAGGTAGCGCAGGCGCCGGTTTCGAACCGTCTTCGCACTCACCCCGAGCTCGTCGGCTTTGGCCTGGTCTCGTTCTCTTACCGTCTGCAGTGCCGGGTCGTATTCGGGCCGTCCCACGGTCCCCGGCGCCGCATCCTGAGGCAGCCCCGTGACCACCTCGACGACGTGCCGCTCCCATTCCCTTGCCGCGTCCAGAACCTCGGCGGGCAGGCCCTCCAGCAGCCCGAAGGGCGTCATCTCCGGAAGTGGTTCGCCATCGATCACGCTGAAGCCCGGGGCGCTCATCAGATGCGCGGCCAGCACCACGCTCTGGCCGCCAGCGGCGGCTCGCAGCCGTACTGCCGTACCGGTCAGCGTGACCACCTGGTGCTCGCCGCCGTCGTAGTGGACCCAGTCACCTGGCCGCAGCACCGGCCAGCCGCCGCGCACCGAACCCTGACTCATGCCGCAGCCCCCGGGCCGAGGACTGGACGGACCAGCGTGGCCTGGTGCAGCGGCGCCGATAGGTCGGCTTCCAACTCGTGCCGCCACAGCAGATGGAACAGCACCGGCAGCGCCGCGATCGGATCGCCGGCCTCCTCCGCTCCATCCATCAGCGGCACCGGCCCGTTGAAGATTCTCCGCAACCGGTCAGCAGTTTCCGCCAGCAGGTGGCGCGGATGACGGTAACCAGCCAGCCAGCGGATGTTCGCCGTCATCACCGGATCCGGAGCACCGACCAGCCGATACTCCCACCCGGCAAGCTCGCAGGCCACCCGGGTGGCCTCGAACGCTTCTACGTCCCGGGACGGGCGCCGCTGCACCGGACGGCAGTCGACCACCACTGCCGACCCGTCACCGCGGCGCAAGAAGTAGTCCGGAGCGTGCGAACGAGTCTTGCCCGCCTCGCTCATCCAAAACAGCCAGAACGGCTGCGAGGCGATCGCGACCACCTCGGGGTCAAAGTCGAACGCTGCCAGGTGATCGCGTTCTAGCCACGACTCATACCCGACATGCCGCTGGTCGGTCGCCGACCACCAGCGACCCGGCAGATGCCGCTGCCCGCGGTACGACGCGAGCCGTCGCACCGGCTCAGCCCGCTCCAGCCGCAGCGACCACGCCTCAGCCAGGGCAACCCGGGCCTGCTCGCCGTCCCGCGTCACGTACGCCAGCTCGAACCCATCAACCCGATCGGGAGCACCACCCTGAACCGACCTCAACACCGCCACAGCCGGGCATCCTGCCCAACCAAGATCCCCAAGGGGCAAGGTTCATCCGAACGGTGCCATCTCGTGGGCAACTTGCATCTGGAAGGGGCAACTGTCCTGTCCAGTTGAAGGTTGCGAGCGCACTGGGCTCTGAGCTGGGGTTCGCAGGTTAGGTCCGGACACCCGCGCGGCCAGGTGTCCAGAGTAATGTTGCGCTCTCGGCGATCGCTGGTGGCATCTTCGCCACCGCCCGGGTTGGCCGGTCCTACGCTAGTCCCATCCCGGCCGCTGCGAGAGGCGTGCTCGCAGCGATCAAAGCACGGCGTCAGTGTGTTGAGGTGGGCGATGAACAACGGGGACAGCCCCTTGCTGTCGGTTCGTGCTGAAGCCCGGCAGTTGGTGGCCCCGGACTACGCCGTCGTCGACGGGCTGATCGAGCACACCGAACGGTCCAAGGTGGAGGCGGTACGATCGGTCACCGGCAGCTTGGATCGTCTGACCGCTGACCTGGCCGCCTTGGGCGCCGTGCCATTCGATGAAGGCGCGGGGCGCCGCCCGCTGACCTGGTCGGCGTATTCCTCGGCCACCCATGAGGAGCTCTACCACGATAAGGAAACCAGGCGGATGGAGCGGAGCGGGCAGGTGACCGCCACGGTGGCGCTGCGGGTTACCGTCCGGGACCTGGACAGGCTGGATGATCTCAGCGGCGTGCTGGCGGCTCAGCCGGGCCTGAACGTGCACGGCGTGACCTGGCACGTTGACTGGGACAACCCGGCCTGGCCGCAGGTCCGCGCCGCCGCGATCGGCGCCGCCATCGGCAAGGCCCGTGACTACGCCGCTGCGCTGGGTGCCACAGTGCGGCAAGTCGAGCACATCGCCGATGCTGGCCTGCTCGGCAGCGACACCGCGCCCGACTGGCCGGGCCGCAAATCAGTATCGGTGGGCTATGCTGCCGGCGCCGGCAGCGGTGCCCAGCCAGGGACCCCGGCGCTAACTCCCGTGCCGCAGGAGCTCACCGCGACCATCGAGGCTCGCTTCCGCACCACCGACGTGTCCCTGCCAAGCGCCTAAGGCCATACCCGGCGGCCAGGCACGAGCTCACCAAGGCGGCCCACCTTCTGCACCCGGGCATCAACGGACCAGGACGCCCCTCGCGCAGCCAGATCCCGGCAGCGACCCGCGACCTGAATCTGGACTTCGCAAGATCACTCGCAACCTAATCCTGGACTTCGCAACCTTCGCCTGGACCGGACAGGCATGGGAACCGGCCTGCGGTTCCTGCCGTGGACCGCCACGCCGCTGCTGGTCGCGCCGGCCGCCGGCGCCCTGTCGGACAGGACCGGCGCACGCACCCTGGTCGTCCCGGGCCTGCTCATGCAGGGCGCCGGTTTCGCCTGGATCGTGGCCTACGCCAGCCACCACTCCGGCTACGGGGGCTACGTCGCCCCGTTCATCATCGCGGGCACCGGGATCTCGATGGCCCTGCCTTGCGTCACCACCGCCGGCCTGAACTCCGTATCCCCGGCGCTGCTCGGCAAGGCGGCGGGAGCCCTGAACACGCTGCAGCAGTTCGGCGCGGTCTTCGGCATCGCGATCGTCACCGCGGTGTTCAACACCCACGGTAGCCTGTCCGGCCCGGCCGCCGTGGTCAGCGGGTACCGCCCGGCCCTGGCGGTGGCGGCGGGGCTGTCGGTCCTCGGCGCGGTAACCGCCATCGGTATCCGCAGGGCAGCACGAACGGACGCGGCCGGTCCAAGCCAGCGGGGCGGGGCCCGGCTGGAGAAGATGACGGCCCTGGAAGCGGACTAGCCACGGACAGCGGCGCTCATCAGGCGCCGGAACCCGTTCCGCGAAGGGAGTTCCCCGATGACCGTTCAAAAC
>Ga0306924_10002716_pt1 | contig 16787 bp, 19 predicted proteins | sample sta12Can44000111_FD_203756 | JGI IMG/M metagenome (GOLD analysis project Ga0306924, IMG submission 203756) | Lab enrichment of tropical soil microbial communities from Luquillo Experimental Forest, Puerto Rico - statanox.12C.anox.44.000.111 (v2)... | ecosystem: Environmental > Terrestrial >... | reverse complement strand
GGGGAGCTCTAACGCTGCAGCAGCGAGATTCTCTCGGAGATGGTTTGTCGAAGATGTGCCGGGGATCAGTAGAATGTTGGGAGAGCGCTCAAGAAGCCATGCAAGCGCGACCTGCATTGGAGTAGCTTTCAAGGATGCTGCTACTCGGTCGAGCCCCGACGATTGCAATGGCGTGAATCCTCCCAGCGGGAAGAACGGGACATACGCTATGCCTTGCTTGGCGAGGGCATCGATGAAGGCATCGTCACCGCGGCGGGCCACGTTGTAGAAGTTTTGGACACAAACGATCTCCGTGATTTTCTGAGCCTCCTGGAGTTGCCGGGGCGTGACGTTGCTGAGGCCGATGTGACCAATCAATCCGTGGTGCTTCAGTTCGGCCAGCGCAGTCAGGGGCTCCTCGATCGGTCCTTCCGTTGGCTCCAGGACGGAACCAACCCGGAGGTTGACGACCTCGAGCCGGCCGACACCGAGATTCCGAAGATTGTCATGAACGCCGTCGGTCAGCTCCTTGCGCGAGAGGGCAGGAATCCATGATTTGTCTTGGCCACGACGGGCACCCAGTTTTGTCACGATTACCAGGCCGGCAGCATAGGGATGAAGCGCCTTCTTGATAATCTGATTGGTCACATGGGGGCCGTAATAGTCGCTGGTGTCGATATGGTTGACACCAGCCGCGGTGGCCTCTCGCAGAACAGCTATCGCAGCCTCAACGTCCCTTGGAGGTCCCCAAACTTCAGGGCCGGCAAGTTGCATCGCGCCGTAGCCCATCCGGTACAAGTTGGCTGCGGCGCCTGGGAGTGCAAAGGTGCCTCCGAGTTTCGTTTGTTTTGCCTGCTTCGTCATTGTGCTTTCCTTTCTGCCGATCCATTTTCTTGATTTCCCTTGCCTTCGACATAGTAACGGCTAAAACGACTCCCCAACCATCTCTTCGCTTTTCGTCCAAAGGGCCTCGGCAGTCTTTGGATCGAGTGCATATCCGCGTACGCCTTCGCTTACGCCGCTGATGGTCATGTCGTCCGGCACAATTTTGCCGACATGGCAATTCTCGCAATAGCGGCCGCCGATCTCCGCCCCCGGCGCGACCCCACCGGCCCATACCGACGTTGCCGCACCTTGCGGGATGCTCTTCCATTGGAAGGGACCCTTCCCCTCCGCACTGAGCTGCTCGTCCAGTTGTTTGATCATGTTTTCTAATCGGCTCGGGTCCATGTGCCTGGCCAATTCAGTGTGAATGACTCCGGGATGCACGGCGGCCGCACGTATACCGCGCCCTCGGTGACGCCTGTCGAACTCAACAGCAAAGAGGACGTTTGCGGTCTTCGAGCGGCCATACGCCACCAAGGGCTCATAGGGTGTGCGCTCAAAATTCGGGTCTTGTAGGTCAACGTTCGAATAACGATGACCCGCCGACGACAAGTTGATTAGTCGACCGCCCGCGCGCAGAAGACCTGCGATTCGGTTGACGAGAACGAAGTGCCCTAAGTGATTGGTGCCAAATTGTGTCTCAAAGCCATCCATCGTATTGCCAAACGGAGTAGCCATCACACCCGCGTTGGCTATAACCACGTCGAAGGGCTCGCCTTTTTTGAGCAATTTTTCGGCGCAAGCCCGCACGCTCTTAAGGTTGCCAAGATCAAGCGCGACCAGTTCGAAGCTGCCGCCGTTGGCCGCAGCAGCCTTTCGTACTTGTGCCGTCGCTGCTTCCGCCTTAGCCAAATCCCTCGCCGCACCCACGACCTCTGCGCCATGCGCCGCAAGTGACCGCGCCGTCTCTACGCCCAGCCCAGCCGAAACGCCCGTAACAAGAATCCGCTTACTTTGTAGATTCACGCCGGACAAAACCTCGTCCGTTGTTGAGGTTGCCCCAAATACGCCCACCATTTTCTTCTCCTTCCCGTCTAAGATTCCGTGCTCGAGCAGCTGACATTTGACGAGCCGCCGGGTTTGCGATAAAACGGAGAGTGTCTCCGAATCCTTAGATAATCGGAGAACATCTCCGGTTACATGGTTGTTTGGTATGCCCAATCCACGTTCGCAACCTGCCAGGCGGAAGCCGCGCCGCGATGCGCAACAGAATCGCGACCGTATTCTCGAAGTAGCCAAGCAGGCGTTTGCCAAGTCCGGTGCAAATGCCAGGTTGGACGATATCTCCAAACAAGCACAGGTTGGAGCGGGAACCTTGTATCGCCACTTTCCCACGCGCGATGCACTTCTTGAGGCCGTCTATCACAACGAGGTAGACAAGCTGGCCGCCGCAGAACGGGAGCTTTCCGGGAAATTGCCGCCGGTCGAGGCCTTGCGGGCCTGGATGTTGCTCTTCGTTGACTACATCGCGGCCAAACACATTATCGCGCCCGCCCTGAATACCCTAGTCGGCGGGCCCTCGAAGGTCTATGAGGCTTCCCGCGCTCAGATTCAGGGGGCAATTCAGTCCCTGGTGAAGCGCGCAATCCAAAGCGGCGACATACGGCGAGACCTCGAACCATTCGATCTACTCCGTGCACTGATCGGCGTATCCAACGTGGCCTCCGCGCCCGACTGGCCGCAAAGCGCCAGGAGACTCGTGGATATCCTCATCAGCGGTTCGCGGCCAAGCAAATAGACCCCGGATCGATTTGTGGTTCCCGTTCTCTTCGGCCGGCAGACTTTCATGAAATGCGATTTGCTGAAGAACCCGCACCCGCGATCATGAGAATACAGTCCTCTTTCTCAAGAGATCGGCAACGGTTTCGCAGTCGCGTTATGTCACGTTGCCCGTCATCCGTTAGCAACCAGTGCAAGCTCAGCCGTGCGTTCAACTGCTCTGCAGTCGTTCCAGTCCGGTACTATTCCTACAGGGGCTGTGAAGGCGTTGGCGGTGTTAAACTGCAGTCTGAGTGAATCCATGACCGAGTTCGACGCCCGACGGACGAAGAGTGGCGTTTAACCGGAGTTCCCAGGGCGTGACTTCAATCTACACGGTGCCGGTTTCGGGAGGAGCGGAACAACGCCTTGTCTCAGGCGCTCAATACGGCTGGGGTCTAGCGTGGACGCCCGACGGTCGCGAGATTGTTTTCGGAAGGGCTGGCTGGCTCGCAAATGCTGGTTGGCTTTGGAAGATAGCCAGTCGCGGAGGTGAGCCAGAGCGACTGCAGTTCGGTCAAGAGGGGGTCGAACCTTCGATTCGCGAAAACCGCCTGGTGTACGCGCGCCAGGTGGTGAATATCAACATCTGGAGGAAGGAGCTCAATGCATCGCTTTCGGCCGGCCCTTCCGACAGGTTCATACATTCGACGAGAATGGAAAGCGGCCCGCAGTTCTCGCCTGATGGAAGTAGGATTGCCTTTGAATCTACTCGTAGCGGGGCGTATGAAGTCTGGATGTGCCGAAGCGACGGGAGCGACGTGGTTCAGCTCACCCACTTCAACGTTGTGAGTGGAACACCACGCTGGTCGCCAGACGGGCGACAGATTGTTTTCGATTCCAGTGTTCCCGGCAACACAGACATTTTTGTCGTGGACGCCCAGGGCGGCGTGCCTCACCAGCTGACCATTGAACCATCGAGCGAGAGCGTACCCAGCTGGTCCCGAGACGGGCACTGGATCTATTTTGCGTCGGATCGGACTGGCAGGTATGAGGTATGGAAGACGGCGTTGACGGGCGGGTCGGCTGTCCAAGTGACACATCAAGGTGGATTTGCTGCTATCGAATCCCCCAATGGTCGATTCCTGTATTACGCAAAGAGTCAGACGCTTCCGGGATTGTGGCGCATTCCGACTGAGGGCGGCGAAGAAGTTGAGATTATCAGCTCCCTGGAAGCTGGTCACTGGGGTTATTGGGCCGTGGTGGAGAATGGCATTTATTATCTCGATACGACGGCCAAGCCGGCGATCGCCTTTTTCGATGTCAACACCCGACGCGCCACGCGAATTTTCGATCTAGAGAACCGTCCAGCGAAAGAAGCGCCGGGCCTGGCGGTCTCCCCGGACAAAGGGACAATCCTTTACACTCAATTGGATTCGTTAAGCAGAGATATCGTTCCGAGTTGCCGTCAACCCGCCCTCCCCACGACCTCGGAAGTATCGATTCAAAGCAATCGGGAAACGAAGCGGATCGTTCTCAAGCGAATGAAACACTACAGTTCGGTATTCTTGCGGCTCGCCCTTGGCATCTCTTTTCTTTCTGCTGTGGCAGATCGGTTCGGCCTGTGGGGAAGCTTTGGACAGCCCAACGTGTCTTGGGGAGACTTCTCGCATTTCGTTGCGTACACCGGGAAACTTAATTGGTTCATGCCATCCGCAGCGATTCCAGCTTTGGCTTGGCTGGCTACTTGCGCTGAGACTCTGCTGGGCGTCGCGCTCATTCTCGGCGTGTTCACGCGCGTCGCCGCCTTCTTGGCGGTTGGCTCCTGCTTTTATTTGCTCTCTCGATGACCTTCGCCCTGGGGATCAAAGCGCCGGCTGAATCTGTCTGTTTTTTCTGCCTCTGGCGCAGCTTTCCTGTTGGCCACTTGTAGAAAATATTCCTGGAGCCTCGATTCGCTCCGGTCCCGGGAGGAACGATGAAAACAAAACCAGGGATGCTCGTAATAGTCTTAATAGCCGTCGGTTCTGCGGCCTTGGGATCTTGGAGACTGTCCGCTACAGCCAACCAGGCACATGACACCGGAAAAAACGCCCGCGTCGCAATTTCACACGCCCTGCCTCGAATGGACGCCGATCATCTGGATGCAAAAGTATCGAAGTCACCTATCAGCCTGGAGCGTCCAGCCCGGCCCACAGCCATCCCTGCGCCGTCCTCGCATACGTCGCGGAAGGCGCCATCCGCAGCCAGGTCAATGACGAGCCGGAGCATGTCTACAAGGTTGGAGAGACTTTCTATGAAGCCCCCAATGAAGTTCATCGAATATCCGCCAACGCCAGCCAGAGCGAACCCGCCAAGTTGATTGCATTTTTCGTGTGCGACCACGAAGGGCCGCTGACCGTCGCGGTTCCGGCCTCGAAACACCAACCATAACTAGGCAAATTGGATTGAACTCCAAACAGCCAGCCGCCCAAGCGGGTGCTATCAGGAGTGTGCTGGCATAAACCGGTGAAAACTTGCGGTGAGAATTTGTTTTGAGCCGCTTACTGGGACCAATAAGAAATAGCGCGGGAGTCAGTCTCGTAGAGACTGCGTTCGCCAAGTGACGCCGTCCAGACCCAGATTTTCGCTGCGTCCAGTTGCGCTGGGCGTCGATTTCGTACTCGTAATATGCGGCATACTGGAGATTCCCTGACTCATCCCGCCATTCGACGCTCTGGGGGTTGCGCCGTTGCGCGTCCAGGTAAACGTAATGGACGCGGGACTGTTCACAAGCCCCACCCCGGCAAGCATAGGTTTCGAAAGTATCGTTGCCATTATCCTCGGAAAAACCATCTCCATACTGCCGTGGCAGACCGGGAAGCTCCCAAAAAGAAACCAGCTTTCCACCGACCACGTTCCAGGTCAGTTTCGTGTTACCGAACGAGTCAAAGCTCGCGAACTGCTCGCTCTTGGTTTTGGGATCAAAGGTATGTCGAACATGGGAAGATGATTCACCGTCCTCTCGCCAGCCCCATTGCTCCGTGTCGTTGCCGTCCTTGTCCGTGTTCACGACCGTTCGGTCCAGCTGGTTTCCGGCCGCGTCAAGCCTATGCCACTCGGTCGTGTGCCGGTATTCGTCGTAACTAAGCAGAACTCGATATTGCAGCTCTCCATCCTTGTACAAAGACTGTTCGGTTTTTCCAAAAGGCCCCACAAACTCGTGGCGAACCATATCGCCCGTTGATGCGTCTTCCGCAACGCGTTCCGTTATATGCCCCTGTCCATCAACCACAAGCTGAATAATTTCGCCGAGAAAGCTGCATTGAACATCTGCCCTGACCTGGTCTAGTTTCCGTTGGGGTCGAATTCACATTCCCAACAGAAGATCGGAACGATCAAGCTCGGCCCAGTGGGCTGTTGCCAAGGTACGTTTGTTCGGCTTGCTGTGGTGGAGACCGCTTTGATGCGCCCGGCAAGGTCCATACGCTGCGCATCTGTCGGGTTGGGCTTTACTGGTAAGCCGGCCAGGAGTTGACGATTATTGAGCAACGTCCGCCGGTTAAGTCGGCCCCAGAAAGAAGAAAGACCGAAATAGGTTAGAATTACGGTTGACACTGCCACAACGCGGGAGTAGCGTCAGACTTGTTTCCAACACCCCCGCCCACCAGCTCGCCTATTAGGTCTTCAGGTTGAGCAGGGATGTCCGCCCACCTTTGAGCACTTCATCTCTGATTCCAGCACATGAAGTGCCCCTGAGATTGTTAGGCGCGCCATCATTAACGAAGGAGAAAACCAATCATGCCTATCAAGAATCCTAAGGAACTATTTGTGAAGTTGCTGAGCCATGTTCGGCAGGGGACCGAACGTTCGGCAGGAATCTACAAGGAACTGAGTGATGCTGCGCAGAACCCGGAAATCCAGGAGGCGCTTGCTGCCAGGGCTTTTGTATCCCAGCAGAACCTCGAGAAGCTGGACGAGGTTTTCAAAATGATCGGCGAGAAACCGGTGAACGTCGCCGGACCGCTCCACGACGTTTTTGTGGAGGACTTTCGCAAGGAGCTTGCGGAAATCCAATCCCCGGAGGCGAGAAGGCTTTTTGTCTTGGCAAAGGCCAATCACCTGAGCCACATGCGCACGGCGGAATACGTCACGTTGGTGGCAGCGTCCGATATCTCCGGTCATCATGGCGTCGGCGTACTGCTTGAAAGCTGCCTCGCGGATCACCTGGCCTTCGGCGAGCGGACCAGGCGTTTGATCCATCGCGTCATCGAAGAGAAGATCGCAGCCAGAGCTGCGGGCTGAGCATTTTAGTTTGCAAAATCGCTCTGATGCAGGTGCGCATGGTCCTGTCTCGTAGAAGCAGGATCGTGCGCGTGCTTTCAGGAAATTATTTCCTGCTTGCCCGCGATGCGGCCACAAATCGGCTTTAGTCTTTTTGTTTGCTTCCTGCGTCTTTGCCTCGGAGCAGGGCCTCAATTTCCGGCTTGCCGGCACGTTGTGCCCAATCCGCCGGTGTCGCCTGCCAGAGAATATCCCGCAAATCCGTTCTGGCGCCGCGTTCGACGAGCAGCCGCACAACTTCTCCGTGGCCCCGCCCGGCAGCCTGGTGCAGTGGCGTCGTATGCGAATGGCCTCCCACCGGGTTATATCGATTTGGGTCTTCCCCTGCGTCGAGCAACAAACGAACAGTCTCCACATAGCCCAAATCCGCAGCCACACTTAGCGCCAAATGCCGATCCTCTCCGCTAGCCCCCACGAGCAACCGGCGCGCATCCTCCGTGCGCCCTAGAGCCGCTGCTACCGGCAAATCAACTCGCGCGCCACGTCCAATCAAAGCCTTCAGCGCTTCAACCTCACCGTGCAGCCCGGCAGCGTGTGCGGCGGCATTTGCATCCGCTCCGTACTCACACAAGACATCGATGAGCGCGAGTTGCACGCCACACTCACGTGGCACCCTTCCGGTCGAGACCAGCGTCAGCGCCGCATTCCGCGCGAATTGGCTCGGACCCGCATCCAGAATGACCCTGGCCAACTCAACGATGTTTGTCGGCAGAGCCCCTTGGCGAACCGGGTTTTCCGCCACGAATTCCAGCAGTGTTGGATTCCGAAAGTAGTTGCCTCCCTCAAACACCACACGCTGGCGCGCCAGGTGTGGATGTCTCTTCAAGTGCGCACGAAGGCCTGACACCTCGCCCGCATCAAGCAGATCCACCGCTCGGCGAAATACTTCATCTTCAATTCGCTGTTGGTGTGGCAAATCCAGCCGATCGGAGAGGGTCGGCCGTTCAATATGCCGCTTCAGCCTTGTCCAGCTTGGAAAGCCATACTGGCGAGCGATCGCCAGCTGCCCATCACTCAGCCTGAGCTGGGCGTCGAAAATTTCCGAATCCGTAGCGCCGCCGAAACGGGGATGAAATTCCCTGATGCGCTGAGCTGCTGCCTGTGCGCGTTCCGCATGATCCTTGAGCAAATCTCTCGATTGATACTTAAGCTGCGCGAGGTTGGGATTCGACGGTAAACTTCTGACTGGCATGACGAACTTCCTTTCGTATGCCCAGGTCCGCATTTACGGGCGAAAGTCAGTTCGTGAAACGAATTGTTAACAGCAGGTGGACTTCTGTCCTTTCCGCGGACCGGATGCGCCCTTCGCGCTCCAGAAATATACCACGAGACGGCGGTCGAGCAGGATCAGCGATGGCTTCGGTCAAAAAGGTTCAGCTTCGGCCGCTCTCCCAGCAGATCGGCGAGGCCGCAATTTATTGCCGGCCAAGAGAGTCATACGCTAGGCGCAAGGGCGCACTTGAGAGGCGTAGCCACCCACTGTAAGGAGTATAGAGTTCCAGGATCATCAGGATGGCGCCAGATACGCACAATGCCGCCACGAAAAAAGTGGTCACCGCCGTTGCGTTCGGAGACGAAAACAGTCCCCAACTGAAGAAGATAGCCGTCAGCCAGAAGATCATCACGTATAACAACGGCCTCAATACCGTCGTGGAGCTCTGTTCGATAAGCAGCGAGCGCATCAATACCACACTCTTGAGCAGGCTTGTTGCTTCAGACTTCATCACGCGATGTTCGTCGTCCTGCGGAGCGAGGGCTCGAAGCTGGTTATAAACGTCCGCCGCTGGTGCCGCTGTCGCCGAAAACTTCTTTTCCATTCGGTCGTTTGGCCAGTTCTCGGCCAGAATCCGCTCGACCGATAGTCGCAACGATTCGCGGACCCCGCTGGCCTCGGGGCCGTACTGTTGCAAAAGGCGGCCCAGCGACGACACGTCCGCCGACATTTGTACCAGCTCGTCGGTCTGCTTATTGTAGTAAGAATAGGCCGAGCTAATCAGAAGCCCCAGCGCGATCCCGGCTATCGTTCCCACCAGGCCCATCCCAAGCCGCACTACTTCCTTCGTGTCCGCATCTATATGATGCTTGGGCAATCGGGGGCCGATGAACATTCCTAGCAGCGCGCCCCCGAAGGCAAAAGTGAACGCAATTGCGCTGATTTCGATGGAACTCATGCCGTCATTTTGCACGGATTACGAGCGGCTAGGCACTGTCTGAATCGACAGTGTCTATAGCCAGGGCCAGGTTAGACATTTGAGCGGACTGCCCGCCCCTTCCCGTCTTGGCGTTTCAGAACTCAAGTACTAGTCGCGACCCGTTTACCCTTCGCGTGGCATGGCGCCTGCAAGCAGAAGAACCGCGCCGCAAAACATCAGTGTATCCGCCACATAATTAAGACCATTGCCTAGGCTGGCGCGTTCCACTACTCCAATCGGCACATAGACGACCAACTCCACGACGAGCACGGCCAAGCCAACCCACGCCGCCGCCGCGCGAGTTTTCTTGCCAATGAGCAGCAGGGTACCCGCGACGGCGTAAACCATGGCCGCCAGGTACGTCCAAAGTGCGTGTCCGTAAACGTACCCGGGTGTCACCCGTTCCAGGGGAATGCCGGGAACGTAATTGCCGTGCATGAATTGCTCGATGCTGAAAAACAACACCGGAATTGCAACGAAGTATCGCGCAATCGTCGCAAGGGTGTGCCTGCCGCGCTCGCTCCGCTGCCCGCTGATGGTAGCTGCCAGCGCCAGAGCGCCGCCGCTGAAGGATAACTCTCGCAGCGCCAGCGTCAGCGCAAACCGATTTCGCGGATTTTGTACCCAACCGGGAGCGTCCATCAGCACGACGAAAAGGAAAAACGTCAAGGCGAGCAAACTCGCGGAGAGACGGGTCCGAATCCCCGTCACCACGCTGAGCGCGGCCGCGATAAAGCAAGCGCCTACGAAGTACGCCCAAAATTGATGCCACGGAATCCACGCCGGTACGATCGATGCGATGGCCTCCGTCAGCGTGAAATGTTCGGTGCCAAAAGCCGCGAGTGGCGCCGCGAAAAAAAGCGGCCCGAAAAGAATCAGCTTGTCGAATCCTCGCGCCTTTTGCCAATCGCCGCGAACAAGAATCGCCACCAGCCCGATTGCAAGAACCACTCCACCGACACAATACGACCAAATCACCTGGCTGGGAATTGCAACGAGAACTATAACTGCCGACGAATTCACCAAAGCGCTGCTCACAACGATTCCTCGTTTTCTCGACGAGCTTTTTTGTGGCTCACTTGGTCTGCTTCAGGCAGACGTCACGCTTAAAGCGTCACGGCAGTCCGTATGTCTTGGTCTCGGCTTGCAGGGTCGCAAGCGTGCGTCGAGCGCATAATCGAAAACATTCTCGTAGTCCGTAAAGCGCATTCGGGGAATAGCAACGAACTACCGGTGCCCCGCCCTCTGGTGTTCTTCCGGAGCGGCCGAAATCCCCATGCGGCGCAGTTCTTCGGAATAATATTTGCGGAACAGCACGTCCCACTCTTCACTGCCCTCGAGGATTTCTTTTTTCTGCGAAGTAATGCGCTTGCGAACCTCTTGCTCGACTCTTTCCTCTTCCTTGAGGACATTCGTCATCGTCTGGACAATGTGCTGCCGGATCGTGTCGCGGTCCTCCACAAATTCCACTTCGTTGCTCTGCACCAGCAGGTCGATGATCTGGTGCGAGATGCGAACCACTTTTTCGCGCGTCAATCGCATTTTTCGCTTTCGCCTCGGTTCCCTGCTCTACCGCAAAATCAGTTTCCGGTCGCGGGCTATCTGCCCCTTCACCTTCTTAAACATCTCCTGGTAAGAAATCCCCGACCGCCTCATTTCGTCCTGATGCTGCGTCAGGATGTTTCGCACTTCTTCGTTCACTTTGTCTTCCACCGTGATCTCTTCCATCATCCGCAATCGTACACGCGTAATGACCGGGTCCAAATCCTTTTCTTTAATCTCGACGAGTTTGTCATCGACAAGTTTCTTGACCACTTCCGACGCCATGTAGCCCACATAATCTCGATTCAAAAGCATCTTAGCGACTTTCCTTTTCGGGTTTGCAAACAACTGAGTTTACAGGGGCCCACGAAAATTGGCAACAAAGGCACTGTTTCCCTAGAAAGATACAGCCTGGCGTGAATGGCACGCGTACCGCCGGAGACCGGTTGGCCACCTCATCACAAGTCGTTTTGCGCGGCCGACTCCTCGGCACTAGCTCGCGCCGAACGGCCAGCCTTCAAGAGTAGAACGGCAGCAATGGTCGCGATCAGTTCCAGGCGATAAGCCCAGCAAATCGGCAATGAGAATTACTGCTTGGACGCCTGTTCTATCACTGCTGCAGAATCTACCCGCTAGCTCAGTAGAAAGGAGACTAACGATGATCACCTCATCCACAGAAAGATTGGCTGCTTACCCAGTAAAGACTACCGCTGCTCAAAACGAGCACAACGGTAACCTGGAAATCAGTTCTCCCGGCGCAGCGTCGGGCGCAGCAAACATGAACCTCCCAGGGTCCGTCGGATTTAGCCGCGGACAGCAGTCCCTGGACCATTCGGTTTGGTACAACGGTGCGCTAATGACGTTTCTGGTTACCGGTGAAGATACGCACGGACAGTTCGCGTTGATCGAAGCGGTTGGTAGGAGAGGCAGTGATGCGCCGCCGCATATCCATCACCGGGAAGATGAGATCTTCTATGTATTAGAGGGCGAGATCGTCTTTTCGGTCAGCGATCGCATAATCAAAGGCACGCCCGGCACCATGATCTTCTTACCGCGCGACGTGCGTCACTCGTTCACCATCGAATCAGAGCAGTACCGGATGCTCATTCTTGTTACACCCGCCGGCTTTGAAGCGTGGTTCAGGGAATTCAGTGTACCGGCGCCCGCAATGACGATGCCGCCGGCAAATGAACTTGCATACGGCGAGGTACAAAGAATGTTGGAGGCCGCTCCTCGATATGGCCTAGAATTTGTGTTGCCATAAACACCAGGAGTGCAATTCGGAACTGGTCGTGTCGGTCCGGATTAATTAGGTAATCGGCAAAGTACATTCCTGACGCGATCGCAATTCGCGACTGCGGCAAAATTGTACAAAAAAGGGCACTTGTGAAACCTCCTATCTCCTAGAGCTGCCCACCCTCGAAGCGATATTCGCCGCTCGTATAAGTCCGCAGCGCTAGACCGATGTAGGCCCACAACTGCCGCTTGGTGCGAAAGCGATGCGGCGTCTGCATAATCGCTACCAGCAGAGCTGCGCGAATCGGACCGATCGAGGGAATTTTCTGAAGCAGCTTCACCGCGGAGTGCTTGCGACTTTCCACCAGCAGTTCGTAACGCGCTTGATGACGCAACGCCGCCAACGCATCGAACTGCTGATAATAAAATTCCGCTCGACGGCGCACGCTCCCTTCCGCCAGCTTCCCGAGCCATTCTGCCCGGTAGCGGAGTGCATAGACCTGCTGGCCGGCACAGGGAATCCCCCAACTCCGGTAGATTGCTTTTGTCCTTGTCATCACTCTCGTGATATCCCGAGTAATCGCCAGATACGTGCGTGCCAGTTCTCGCAAGGTACGAAGGCCGTGCTCGCCGTGGTAGACCGACTTCAATTCGTTCCGGTACAAAAGCCGCGCCAGTCCGCGTGCATCCTCGCGATCATTTCGGTTCCGGTTTTTCCCCAAGCCAGTCTTGCGGGTATCGCAGACCACCACTTCAGTGACGTGCGGCTTCAACAGATCGTGCAGCCAGGCGGCCCACGTGCCCTCTTCGAAGGTCACGTGCAAACTGCCGTGTAGCCCGCGTATGAATTGCAGAATCGTTTCCGTCTTGGTTTCTAGAATGGCTTCCATCATCAGATTTCCAGCAGTATCCAAAACGGCGACGGAGATCGTTGCCTGATGAACATCCAGCCCAATATACTTAGCTTCATTCATGAGGGTGCTCCTTGTTGTAGGCGATGATCCGGACGATCAAAACCTACTCCAATGGGCGCCCTTTTTATAATGCGTTTACCAGGACCTTCACGATCTTTCACACCTGAGTTTCCCCAGTGTTTACCAGGACCTTCACGATCTTTCACACCTGAGTTTCCCCAGTGTGGATTGCTGGACTCACATTTTCGGGTGTAGCATGACGTTCGGAGTACCTCCATGAGAAAGCGCATTCTGCTTTCTTTTTTTGTCTTTCCCCTTTTAGTGCCTTCCACTTTAGGTGCTCGTCAAGCGTCTACTTCAACGCAATCGGCCGTGAATACAAAAGCGTCGGAACCACAATGGACGGAAGATGACCGAAAAAACCTTTTGGTAAAAGCACGGCAAGGTGACGCCGGGTCTCAAATGTGGCTGGCGTCTGCGTACGAGCAAGGTTGGTTTGGGGAGACTAACATTCCAGAAGCGCTGAAGTGGTACCGACAATCTGCAACAAAAGGTAATCCAGACGCCCAGAACGAGTTGGGGCGAATGTATGAAGATGGGGAGGGCGTAAAGCAGAACTACGTTTTGGCTGCGAAGTGGTATCGAAGGGCTGCTGAGCACGTTCCGGACTTGGGCGGGGCTGGCCAAGGAAGGAACAATCTGGGACTCCTCTATCTGAACGGGCGTGGAGTTCCGCAGGACTACATTCAGGCCTATATGTGGTTCAGTCTGGCCAAGTTCAAGACAGAGAAGTGTGGGCCGGGTTTATCAAACTTGGGTTTAGCCGCACAGCAAATGACACCGGTACAGATTCTGGAAGCGGAGCGCAGGGTTCAGGAATGGAGAGTTAAGCATAACGACCAGCAAGATTGAATATAGCCGGCGATGTGCCAACATCCACTTCTACGGTAATCCCGTTTGGACGTAGCCGCCCGGCGGCCGACGCTGCGCGTGAGGTAGCCGAGCGTTGGTTGCTTGATGGCGTGGATATAAGTGTGGGCCACAGGAGGTGTTCCCGTGACCCATCTCAGAAAAATGATGCTGGATGAACTCCAACGTCGTAATTATGCAGAAAATACCATACGCCACTACCTTCGTGTAGTAGAAGATTTCGCTAGACGATTCTGCTGTTCCCCGGATCGCTTAGGCCCTCGACACGTCCGTGAATATCAAGCGGAACTGTTTCAGAAACGCAAGTTGTCGGCGAATTCCGTAGGACAACATCTGGCGGCTCTGCGCTTTTTCTACATCAAGACGTTGCGCAGAGCTTGGAGCCTTGCCGACACTCCCTATCCGAAAAAGATCCGTTCTTTGCCGACGATTCTGAGCCGGGAAGAAGTCGCACAACTCCTCCATGCGGCGCGTACTCCTGGCGAACGCATCTTGCTCATGGCCCTCTACGCCACTGGTGCCCGGAACTCCGAACTGACCCACCTAAAAGTCAGCAACATCGACAGTCAGCGCATGGTGGTGCACATGTCCCAACTGTGGCGGACCCATGAAGATCATCGAAAGGCTCACGGCTGCCGAGATCCAACTGCGCTCTCCTCCAGAGTTAACCGCGGCTGCATGAAACCACTCTCCCCAACGCGAAAACTCTGCGTGCCTCGGCGTGCCCCGCACTCCTCTACCTCCCCGCCACACCTATTTCCTCTCAAGCCTCTTCAACGACCATCTTCGCCGCGCTTTTCTGGCCCGAGGCAACTCCGGCCGTGGCAGTGTGAAGGGCCATGCTCCGCAGCGCAACCCCGGCACACCTTAATCCCCGCCTTTTCCCCAATTGAAATTGCATAGCGCCCGCGTCCGCCGCAACCACGCGCGGCCACGTCCAAACGACTTTACCGGACGCGCGCAGAACTCCGGCTCCCCGTCCACTCCTCCGCGGGAACGCGCATCCGGTAAAGTTCTAAGGTTTACCAGGACTCGCAATCGTGGTCAGCGGATTCATTGCCGCCTAGGCGGAGTTGCGCTCTCTCGAATGACATCCTTGGTCGCCTGAGTAACGAGTTCTGGTTGGTCGCGCTGAATGTAGTGGCCGCTCTTTTCCGCAACACGAAGCTGCCCGTATTTCGACCGACTAACCAAGTCCTTTTGCAAAAGCTGAAACACATCTTCCGATTGTTTCGCCATTGGGTCGGAAGCAGCTGATGGTGGCATTCGTCCGTGCTCAATCACGATGAGTGGCCCATTGAAATGCCACGCCAAACGCGCATTCTGTGGTAGGAATCCCTGCGCTCGCTGTTCGTCAGCTGGAAATCGGTCGCTAATTCGCTTCGCCCATTCGGGCGAAATCTCTGATACGCGGGAGAATTGCTCTTCGTGCGCGGAGTCGAGCAACACCAGCCCAGTGACTTGTGTGGGATAAATCGCGGCATACTTCCGAACATAGATTCCGCCAATTGAGTGCCCAACCATAACGTAGGGCGGGGAAACGTGGGCGGACTGAAGAAGTTGATGGAGGTCGTCAACAACTTCATCGGCGGTATGAGCCACAGTGAGCTTGTCGCTTTTTCCCAAGCCCAACCGGTCATAACTGCAGACGTGTGCAAATTGGTCGACTTGATTCTGCCCAGCATTCCAGACTTCAGAAGAATCTCCGGTGCCTGCCTCCAGAATGACAGTTGTGCCGCGTGCGTTTCCCGTGCAGTTCAGAAACATCTTGTGGGGACCAACTTCAACAAGATGCCCTGTGTTCTGGGAAGCCAGTTGCGTGGCCGCACTTATACTAAGTATCAGAGCCGCCAAGGACGAGCTTATGTATCGGTCCATATGCCGATTAGACACCCCTGACCATTGTTTCGCACCCAGGAACAATTCGACATGCCTGGTAGGTCCGGTAACTTACGTACCGGTCCCCGCTATGAGGGAAGTCTCGCCGGAGGGCGTTTCAGACAACGCTACTGTGCAGCGAAGAGATTCTCGAGGCACATGCCCTCTCATCGACACCGCAGTGAAAACGTAGTACTTTTGTGGAGAGCGTTGTGGACCTTCAAGTCGCAATCCGGGAATCTGGCGATGTCGTCATACTGGACCTTCGGGGAAGATCGACCATCGGCTGCGGCGGCGAGTTGCTGAGTAGCAATCTACAAAAATTGGTGGCCGACGGTAAGCGCAAGTTGTTGTTGAACCTGACAGACCTGACCCAGATCGACAGTTCTGGTCTCGGCATTATCGTTAGGAGTTATGTTTCCCTCCGGCAGAAGGGTGGCGACTTGAAGTTGCTATGCCCATGGGGACGAGTGTTGCAGGTGTTGGCTGTGCTTCGCCTGTTGAACGTTATTCCCAGCTTTGAAGATGAGACCCAAGCTCTGGCCAGCTTCCAGCCTTACTTCACATCCCAGGCCGCGCCTGGTTCCTGCTAACGCAGCATCTCTCCGCGTCTTCGAATCATGCAGAACGGATTGTTGACTGGTGCGGCCGGACAAATCAACGGAACTACTTCGAACGAACACAACATTACCCGTGTTGGATCGGAACCGGTGTCTACTCACTGGGCGCTCCGCGTCAAATCGAATTCGGCCTCCGACTCAAATTCTAGACAGACTGCCAGGCTAGTCTGGCGGCTTGCGATTGCTTCCGGATCGCCGACCACTCGGGAGTCGATGCAACATTTGATGGCTTTCGCAATACAGAGTCTATGCGTTCAAGGGCAGCATCACTTGTTCAGCCTGGCCGTCCAATCCAGCACGACGGACATGGGCGCAGTCTCGGCCTCCTTTACAGGCGTAATGATCAGGAATCGCTGGCCGTCCCGGCTCACGTCATAAACGAACAGGTCATAGATTGGGATTGGCTGCCGGGGAGTGGCCTGAAAAAGTGCCGCTGGTGTTCCGGAATCGAAATCGGCGCCAATTGTTACTGGAACGGCCATCATCTTACTGTCTGGAGAAAGGTAGAACAACTCCTTTCCGTCACGGCGCCAACGTGGCTGTTCGCCTCCTCCAACAGAAACTTGCCACTTGCCGCGCGGTGTCGGAAA
>Ga0306924_10002712_pt1 | contig 16788 bp, 23 predicted proteins | sample sta12Can44000111_FD_203756 | JGI IMG/M metagenome (GOLD analysis project Ga0306924, IMG submission 203756) | Lab enrichment of tropical soil microbial communities from Luquillo Experimental Forest, Puerto Rico - statanox.12C.anox.44.000.111 (v2)... | ecosystem: Environmental > Terrestrial >... | reverse complement strand
ACAAGAGTTTTGCTCCGCGAACCGTCGCGTGCGCCATTCCGCCCTTGCCGCGTTTCTTCATCTGGAACCGCACGAGCTCACCACGAGACGTTCGACATATAGGCGACGTGCGTCGCGACGCGCATCGTCCAATGGGCTTTTAGGATCATCCGCAGGGTGTAGCTGTCGAGTTGGAACGGCGAGCGGACGGGCACGGCCGGGCTCGGCGATCCGCCCGTGATGTCGGTTGGGCTCGTATCCTCGAAGTGGAACAGCGGCGCGGTGACGGCTTCGAATTGGGGCACGGCATCGAATGCAGAGACGAACGAGCTCGCCTCGATCGAGATGACGGTCCCGGCGGGGACGCTCGACGACGGCAATATCGGCAGATCGAATTTTGGCCCGGCCAGGAGCTTCAGCGAAGTCGCTTGTTGCGGGTTCATGATCAATACGACATCGCGACCGCCGTATGCGGCGACCAGGGCACCGACGAGCTTGCTGATGTCGGCGGCCATCCCGGTCGCGCCGCCGCCGGTCGCAACGCCGGTCACTTGCGTCGCGCCGTTGAGAAGTCCGCCGGGCGTCACGCCGTCGTCGGCTTGCGTGCCGAACATCGCCTTGTCGAGCGCCAGCGCAGACGACTCGCTGATCAACGCCCGCGAAACCGCTTCGATGTTGCTCTGCTCGGCCATTTCACGGGTATAGCTTGTGAGGACGATCAACTTGTGCGGCGTGAGCGTCGGCCCGCTCGTCATGCGTTGAACGCGCATCACGGCCGGATGATCTTCAGCTGTCCATTGCCCGGCATCGTTGGCGTCGAGAATGCGGCCGGGGACGCGGATCGAGGCGCGTCTGCCGAAATCGAGTTTCATCCCGCGCGCGATCAACCCGGCGGCTGCGCTGACCGTGGCGATCGCCATGATGCTGTCGTCGACCACTTGCTCGGCGAGAGCTCCCGCCCATGACGGCGTCCCGGTGACTGCGGCTGAGCTCGCGGCGCGATGGATGATCAGGCTCGTGACCGGATCGCCGAAGAGCTCTTTAGCGCAGGACGCGGGAAGCGTGCCGATGGCGTGCGCGCGAATATAGCTGGCGGCGGCGCGGTAGAGATAGTCTCGCGGACGCTTCCGGGTGTCTTCGATGCCCATGAATGATCCCTTCGGAAAGTCCCGGCTCGGACAAACATGCTCCGCTGCGGTGCCTGCCGAACTGCGAAGGGCCGCCCGAGCCGGGGCCGTTGCTCTCGAAGCACGCGCACCATAGCGCGACGGCGGCGGCGGTGATGTCGCGCGCAACGTCTTACCGCGCGCAGCGCTGCCCATCTTCCTCGAGCAACGCCGCGAGCGCCAGGGTGACGAGACGCGGCTTTGTCGCCTGCTCTTCGGTCAGCCGCCCTTCGAGGATGCATCGCATGATCAGCGCATCGGCGGCGCGATCGCTGATCCACATGCCGTAGTAGTGCATCCCGCTCTTGCGGCGCTGTCTGAGCTTTGCCTGTCGGACGGCGGCGGGGCTGCGAGCTCGGGGCGAAATGGACGGGGGGTCCAGTTTGTCGGCGATCTCTCGCAGCCATTGCTCGCGCTGCTCGGGCGCGACCGCCGTGGCGGCGATCGCGAGATGGGCGAGTTGGCTATCGGTCAAGGCGAGCACGCGCCATTATAGCACAGACGCGACGCAGACGGGTCCCGTCCGCCGGTTTTATTTCCGTGCGATATATTTTTGGAGAAGTCGTGCCAGCGCAATTGATTGCTCAATCTCCTGTTTAGTTGGCTCGCCCTCGTTCACGTGCGCACATCTATTTCTGATCTTGTCAGCGTCCTCCAAGCGACGAAAACTTTTGACTAGAAATGCTTTGAGCTTTCGGTTTGTTGTTCTTTTTTTTAAATTGTCATACAGCGTCTTAATGTCATCCGTGTATTTTTCCCCGCTTCCGAAACGAGACAACTGGATCAGGGTGGCCGCAAGGTGGTTCGATGCAATTATACCGGCGGCCCATCTGTGCGTGAGCTTAGATGACAAGTCCAATATTGCTTTGGCATCTTGCAGCGGGGTTTTCTTGTCGATGGCGACAACAATTTCCTGGCCGAAACACTTCTTGATGCGAGGAATGAAGTTTTTGGCCACATCCTTCATCTGAGCATATTCGTGGTTAGCAAGATGACCCCTCTCTATCGCGAGTTTCTTGAGATCGTTTTTCTTCCAGACCAGCCAGGTTACGCCCTGGAAAAATTTATCCCGCGAAGTTTCAACATGTTTTAGACGGTACCAGCCATACAACTCACCGAAGTAAGTCATGGTGTCTGTCATTCTATCGAAGGACAGCGCATAATCCTCCGGGGTCAGTCTTGGGCGTTTCGAAATATCAATCCAATAGTTCAAAAGTTCATCTATGGGGATACGGGCTTTTTGTCTCTTGTTCTCACGCCGCTGACCTGCTTCCGTGATTTGCGCCCGCGTGACCATGCTTTATCCCCGCCGCCAACTCTTCGCGAACGCCCGGCATCGCGGCTTCGCGCGTCACCTTGTAGCCATGTGTCGGCGTGCGATCTTCGTGATGTCCGAAGGCCAGCGTCCACAACCAAGGCATACCGACTGGCGGCCGCGTGCACCTTCATGATGCGACGATCGCGCTGCGCCGCCTTACTCGATCACCTCGTCGGCGCGGGCGAGCAGCGTCGGTGGAACCTCAAGGCCGATCGTCTTGGCCGTTTGCAGGTTGATGACGAACTCGAATTTGGTAGGCAGCTGGACCGGCATTTCGGCTGGCTTCTCGCCCTTGAGGATGCGGCCGACGTAGACGGCCGTCTGGCGATACTGGTCCTGAAGATCCGATCCGTAGCTCATCAGCCCGCCAGCTTCGGCAAGCTCGCGCCGATGGTACAGCGCCGGGAGCGTATGGCGCACCGCGAGCGTGATGAGTTGCACGCGACGGGCGACGAAGAGGGATTCCGGGCTGATAAGAAATGCATCGGCCCGTTTTTTGACAAGCGTTGCAAAGGCTCTGTCGATGTCTGCATTTGTGCTCGCGGTGACGACTTCGATTTGCCGCCCGATGGCCGAAGCCGCCGCCTGCAATTCTGTGACAAAGGAATCGGTAATGATGGGATTGTCCGGGTTGACGAGCACGCCAAAGCGCGTTGCTCCCGGCAGCAACTCGTGGAGCAGCCCGAGCCGCTTTGTCCCGATCCCCACGCCGAAGTCATTGATCCCAGTGGCGTTGCCGCCCGGCCGATTGAGGCTGGCAACGAGGCCGCTTTTCACGGGGTCAGCACCAATGACGAAGACAATGGGGATCGTCTCCGTCGCCGCCTTGGCCGCGAGCGTCGCGGCGGTACTGCCCGGTGTCACGATGGCAGCCACACGCCGGCGAACTAGCTCCGCCGCCAGGGCCGGCAGACGATCATTTTGGCCCTCCGCCCAGCGATATTCGATCGCGACGTTTTGACCTTCGACGTAACCGGCTTCACTCAGCCCCTTGCGGAATGCGGCCAGGGGAGCCGCATAGGCCGCGGCCGATGCGCTGTGGAGAAAACCGATCAGCGGGATCGTTGTCTGTTTGCGCCCGCGCCAGGACCGGCCAGCCGACGGCCGCCGCGGCGCTGCCCAGCAGCGCGATGAACTCGCGCCGTTTCATTGCCCTATGCCTCCCGTGCTCCCGACCGAAAGGATAGCACACCTCGGCACGGCAGACTGCTGCATCCATCCTCCTGGGCGGAACGAGATGATCGCGATCACGCCGCCGGTAAATTTTTTTCCGAAGGAGGTAGCCCAAAAATAGGCCACCCCACTTCCGCGCCAGGACCTCCTCACCGCCAGAAATCGTTTCTGACCAAATTTCCGGGGATGGCGCCTGGATGAAAATTTGAAACTGAAAAGTCCCCCCGGGGGCCCTCAGTGCCCGCCAGCCTCGCGGCTCGTGCCGCCGCCACACGCCCACCCTAACGTCTCCATCTGCATTGCGATCCCGATGCGCTTAATGCGCCTAATTCGCCCCTTTCTGACTGTCTAAAAAAAGCGTTAGGACACGCGCAGGCAAGGTTTATCCGCATGAAACCGATATCCAAGAAACGCACCCCAAGCATCGTAAACTTGACAGTCAAGCGGCGCTATCTCACCCAACGCGAGATCGACCGGCTGATAGACTACGCCCGCTAGCATGACCGTCGTCCGCCGCTCCGTTCCGCGCGTGGCATCCAATGCTTAGCCGAATTCACCATCGGCATTTTACAGTTCGTTTTACAGTTTTCGTTCACGACTTGCCCCTCAAAGGGTTTATGAAATTGTTTTCGCGGTAGCCTCGACCCCCGTTATCAGGGCGCCCCAAAAACGGTTTGCCTCGTGATCCCATACCATCTTGGCTGGTTCGGAATGCAGTGGCCCGAACGGCAACGCAGTTGAAAGGCGGTTGGCAATCCAAATCGTGTCTTCCAGTAGCGCGACCTCATGCCCATACCTTGCCGTCTGCTCGGCGCCCCTGGTGTCGATGTGAGCCAGCAGCTTGTTTCTGAAAAGCCGCAGGGAACGGCAATGTTCGCCGACTGCTGCGTCCCGGTGTCCCACTTCGGCCTCTTCGCATGCCCGGGCGTCTGCCAGAAGCGCGCGGACCGTGGGGTCTGCCACAATACTAAGCACACGAAGAAACGAGAGATCATTCTTCCCCGTGTCGTACAGCTTGGTTAGGGTGAGAACGAGGTCCTTATGCAGTGCGTCACGGACAATGTGGAAGGCTATGAGCTTTGCATCATTGACCGCAGCTAGAACGTGCTCGTCGTTGCATCGAGCCCACAGCGCACACAGGGATATCGCTCGAAGGATCTCCTTGTTAATGTCCTCCATCAGCTTTGACGCCTCGGTCAACCTCACGCGGCCGTCGTCGTCCGTCATGCTTTGCCCCTTTCCAACTTGGCGATGGCCGCGAGCGCTATCTTGTCGGTGCGCGCCAGATACTTATCGAGGATGGCACCAACGTCGCGCATGCTGTGTCCGGTGATGGCCGCTATCTCGGCGTGCGAGCATTCGGCTTCGGCCAACCTTGTCACGGCAGTGCCGCGCAGGTCGTGAAATGTCAGGTCGGCAATCTTGGCCTTCTTGGTCGCAATGCCCCACATGCGGCGGAACGTGTTCGGCTTCCACGCGCGGCCGCGCGAGTCGGTGAGGATGACGGTCGAGGTCCGCTTGGTATTCTCGAGCACGGCCCGCAGACGGCGCGTGACGGGAATGTTGACCGCGCGGCCGGTCTTGCCCTGGCGCAGCCGGATCCACCCGCCATCATAGGCCGACCACGGCAGCAGCAGGAGGTCGCCCTGCCGCTGGCCGGTTTCCAGTGCCAGCACCAGCGCGCGTTGCAGCGGCTCGGATGCCACACCCATGAACGCAGCAATGTGCTGCTCGCTCCAAATCTTCTCGGAGCGGTCGGCGTGATAGAGGCGGTCGATGCGCTCGGGTGGACGGTAGAGCGTGAGCCCTCGTGCGCGTGCCCATGACAGCAGCCGCATCAGGACCATCCACGCGTAGTCCGCCTGGCGCGGAGTGTGTGCCATGCTGTCGCGCCAGTCGAGAAAGTCGCGGCTGACGCGAGCATCGTCGAGCGCGGCGAGCGGCAGGTCGCCGAATTTGGTCTCGATCTTGGCGATAAGTTGGAGATAGTCGGCCCTGGTGCGAGGCCTGAGCGCGGCAAAATCCCGGCTCGCCTTATAGCCCGCGATGATCGAGTGAAAGCTAGAGCCATCCGGCTGACGGCGAGATGCATGAGCGGCGGTATAGCTCGCGAGAAATTCGGGCGAGCCTGGTTCACCGACAAGCCTCGGCCCGCCGCGCCATGCGTAGCAGTAGCTCGCCGTCGCGCCACTCGCGAGCCGCGCCTTCACGTGGTGGATACCTTTAAGCGGAACGCGCATTGCGCGACGCTCCCCTTGCCCTCCAGGCGTCGAGCGCATTGATCGGATTGCCGAGTCCCGAAATTCGGTCCACCGCCGCGTCAATAGCCTTCAGATCGTATTTTCCGCAGTCAGGCAGCGGCGGCGGCAGACGACCGGACTCGACCCAAGCGCGGAAGGTCGCAATCGGGATGCCCACGTTCTCCGCCGCTTCCTTTTCGTCGACAAGCCGTGCCATTGCGGAGACTCACGCTGCCTCGTTGCCGGACTTGTCGCTCGCGGCTGCGGCGTCCGCCGCGCGCGTTCGCTCCTGCGCTTCTTCGAGCCTGCGCTCGATGGCTTTGAGTTCTTCCATCAACCGCTGATCTTCCTCAGCCGTCCTGGGCCGGGGCGGCTCAATCGTGGGCGGGGATCCGTCGAAGAAGCCGGAACGCAGTCCGCGCGCAATTCCGTCGGCCTCAGCGAGTAGGGTCTCTAGATCGATGACCACTCGCGTCGGCCGCCCCTCTATTTCACGCAGGATCTGAAGACCGGCCGCGCGGTAGGCATGAACGCGAGCGGCGTCCAGTTGGGCGGCGGCCTCCGCCTTCATCTTGTTGATGTCAGCCTTGGTCTCTTCCCAAGCGGCATCGCGGCCGAGCCTATCTTCGATTTCCTCGCTCAGGCTTTTCCCGTGCTGGGCCGCGCTCTTCTTGATCGTCCGATAGAGCGGTTCCTGCAGCCTTATCGTGAGCGTCGGGCGGCGGCCGTAGCGTGCCGGGGGTCCAGGCTTTCGTCTGCCCTTCTTCGGTGCCATTTGCCGTCATTTCCCGCCGTTCCGTTCTATGATGCAATATCACGTCAGAATTACGTTTACAAGGCATCAGGAAAGCATCTATTATCTATCCATGACGCAGATTCACATCAGGGATTTTGCATGACAGACGAGGAACTTGAGCAGGAAATTCGGCGTAAGCTCACCATGCCGAAATACAAAGCCGGCCGGGCATTGGGCTGGGGCCGCCGCGTCACCGATGCAGCCGTAGCGGCGGGGATAATGCCTGTCATCAACGGGCCGAAGCCTCGCGTCCCGACGACCTGGCTGAGGGAGCGGCTAGGCCTTAGCAAGACCGCCTAATGCGAAACGCCGCCCTCTCGCCGGGCGGCGTTCGCAATGCTTGGTCTTACGGTGTCGAAGTCGAGTCCGTTCAAAAGCCAGGACATCGTAGCCGCCAAGCGGAACGCCCGCAAGGAGCGCCACGATGTCCAACTCTATCCCCACCAGTCTCACTAAATACGACAGCGCCTGCCGCGCCCTCGCCGAGGCCGTCTCGGTCGACGAAGTGAAGGATATCCGCGACAAGGCCGTCGCGATGAAGGTCTACGCCGAGCAGGCGAAAGACCGCCGACTGATCGAGGACGCCACCAAACTTCAGATGCGAGCCGAGCGGCGTGCCGGTGAGTTGCTGCGCGAGATGAAGGAGCGGGGCGAGCGACAGAAACCGGGCGACGCCAGCGGTGGCAATGGTAGCAAGGCGCGACCATTGCCACCAAAGCTCTCCGATCTCGGCGTAACGAAGACGCAGTCGTCACGCTGGCAACGCCTCAGCACGCTTTCTGACGAAGGATTCGAGCAGAAGGTCGCGGAGACGCTCGAAGCCGCCAACTCCGCGAGCGCCAGGGTGATGAGGTCGCTCACCTTGCCCAAGGAAGAGCCGGCGTCGAGCGAGGACGAGATCGAGATCACTCTCGCGCAGTGGAAATCGATGTCAGCGGCCGAGCAGAGCAAATGCCTCGATCCGGAGAACTTCCCGAGCGACGCGAAACTAAACCCGCAGAATGATGCTGACGGCACCGACTACGCGCAGAAAAGCTACAGCACGATTGTCGGCTGCAAGCACGCCTGCCAAATCTATTGTTGGGCGCACGACACGACCAGGCGCCTTCCCCATGCCTTTCCGCACGGCTTCAATCCGGTCTTCCGGCCGCGCATGCTCAGCGCGCCGGCCAACACGCCGGTGCCCGCCGAAGCCGCCTTCGACGGCCGCTACGAGAACGTATCCTCGAATTTCATGAGCGACATGTTCGGCGGCTGGATTCCAGCGCCATGGATCGAGGCCACGCTGGCAGTCGAGCGCGCCAATCCACAGTGGAATTTCCTGCACCTAACCAAATTCCCGAAGCGGATATTGGAGTTTGACATCCCGCCAAATTGCTGGATCGGCACGACCGTCGACTTGCAGGCACGCGTTGCCAACGCCGAGGAAGCATTCGCAAAACTGCGGGAGAAATATCCCGACGCGATTTTCTGGCTCAGCATCGAGCCGATGCTCGAGGCAATCAAGTTCATGCGGCTCTGTCTGTTCAATTGGATCGTGCTCGGCGGCGCCGCGAGATCGATGCGCACGCCGGAATGGCGGCCGCCGCATCGCTGGATCAATGACCTAATTGTGCAAGCGGACGCCGTCGGTTGCAAGATTTTCGAGAAAACGAACCTGCGCGGCAACCGCATCCTCGAATTGCCGTTCGATGCGCCGGTCAAGACCGATTATTCGCAGGCCGCGCCGGACATCTTTCACTACTTGGGCAAAAACCAAGACTGAAGCGCACGCCATGAACGCCCCGCTGCGCATCCGCGTCGACCCGCCGCCGTCACCATCACCGCCGCCGTCACGGCCAGCACCATCATCGCCGTCACCGCCGTCACCGCCGAAGGTGAAGCGCGGTGACTCGCTCGCCGACCTGCGTGCCGCCGCCCAGCGCCGCAGGGCAGAGGCAGGGGGCGCGCCATGAGCCCGGACATCACCGCACTGCGCCTTGCGCTATCCGACAACGGATACACGCCGGTGCCGCTGTTCGGCAAAGAGCCGCCCGCTTACGGCAAGAACAACAAGGTCAAAGGGTTTACTGGTTGGCAGCTTCTAAGAAACGTCAACCGCTCACAGTGCGAGATGTGGGCTCGCGTTTGGCCCGATGCTGAGAACACCGGCATCCTCACGCGCGAGACGCCAGCGTTCGACGCCGACATCCTCAACGAGGAAGCCGCGCGCGCGGTCGAGGACTTCGTGCGCGAGCGCTTCGAGGAACGCGGCTATTTTCCGGTACGCATCGGATTTCCGCCGAAGCGCGCGTTCTTGTTCCAGACAGATAACCCTTTCGACAAAATCACGGTCAACTTTGAGCAAACCCGCGAAAAGCCCGAGAAGATCGAGTTTCTGTGCAATGGCCAACAGCTTGTCGTCAACGGGATTCATCCGGAAACCCAAAGGCCATACAACTGGTTTGGCGGCGAGCCGTGGAAAATCAAGCGCGAGGAGTTGCCCTACATCAGCGCGGAAGAAGCGCAACAGCTTGTCGACGACGTAGTTGAACTGCTGATCCGCGACTTTGGCTATGTGCGAAAGGTGGATCGGCCCAAACGCGTGAAGGGCGGTAATGGCCAGTTCGTCAACGACCAACTCGCCAACGAAGCCGACTGGCAAATCCTAATCGCCAACATTCTCAAAGGCGACGACCTGCACGACAGCGTGCGCGATCTCGCGGCCAAGTATGTCAAAAGCGGCATGCATCCGGGCGCCGCGGTCAATTCGTTACGCGCGCTGATGGAAAGCTCGAGCGCGCCCAAGGACGAGCGCTGGCAACAACGCTTCGACGATATCCCTCGTGCAGTTGACAGCGCGCTCGATAAGTTCGCGCCAGAGGAAGAAGAACCCGAGGAAGAAGAACCGCCGGTCATAATTACCCCGCCGCCTCAGCAGCCGCCGCCGGGTGCTCGCCCGCAGCAACAGGGGCCGGGCGCCGGTCCCCAGCAGCAGGCACCGGGCGCCGGTCCCCAGCAAGGCCCGCAGCAAGGCCCGAGTCCGAAACAGCCACAGTTCATCCTATCGCTTGAAGACTGGCTCACGCGTGATTTACCCGAGCCGGACTTTCTACTTGGCAGTTGGCTTTCGACCACGAGCCGGGTCATCTGCACGGCGCCGACCGGCTTGGGCAAGACAATATTCGCCATCGCGCTCGCCCTCCATGGCAGCGCCGGAAGCACCTTCCTGCATTGGCAAGGCGTGCGCCCTGCAAAGATTCTTTTCATCGACGGGGAAATGTCGCGGCGGCTGATCAAGGATCGACTCATCAATGAAGTCGGGCGTAGCGGCTTGCGCCCGAGTGGCCTGCATATCCTCAGCCACGAAGACATCCAGAACTTTCAGCCGCTCAATAAACGCGCAGGCCAAGCGAAGATCGAAAACATCATCAAGCAAATCGGCGGCGTCGACCTCATCATCTTCGACAACGTCATGAGTTTGATTGCGGGGGACCAGAAAGACGAAGAGGCGTGGCGGGAGACGCTGCCGTGGGTCCGCTCACTGACGCGGCGGAGCATCGGGCAGTTCTGGGTGCACCACACCGGCCGCGATGAGACGCGCTCCTACGGCACCAAGACGCGGGAATGGCAGATGGACTGCGTCATCCATCTGGAAACGGTCGAACAACCGAACACCGACGTTTCGTTCAAGCTGATGTTTCGCAAAGCCCGCGAGCGTACGCCCGCGACCCGCGCCGACTTCGCCGACGTTCACATCACCCTGGCCGGCAACCAATGGTCGGTCGCCGGCGCCACCATCAAGACGAAAATCTCGCCGCTCGCCAAAAGATTCTTTGAGGCGCTGCGCGACGCGACCATCGGCAACGCCGCCAACAAGATGTTCGGCTGTCCCGCCGCCTCGCTCAACGACTGGCGCACCGAGTGCATCGGCCGCGGCCTGATCGATAACAACAACACCAACACGGCTCGCGCCCTGTTCGCCAAATACAAGCTTGAACTGATCGTGGCGAACTGGATCGCCTGCAACAGCACCATGGCGTGGATTCTGTGAACAGTAAAACCGGGGATTGTGAAAGCGCAACCATGAGGAAAGGTGCGGAAAGTGGGCTTTTTTTCGGGTTTTTCTTGAAAAAACGCGACAAGAATCAAAAACGACGGTTGCGCATGGTTGCGGGTCTAGGAATTTCAATGGGTTAACCATGGTTGCGGGGGCTGTGGATAACTCCCTTGATTCGCGTCAAAGCGCAACCATCGCAACCATCGCGCAACCACGATGAAACCTATGCGCAACCGTCCCGCAACCATTAAGGACCCATAGGCCGCAACCGCGCAACCGCGCCTATAGAGGGCGCGGTGCGTTGCGGATGGGCGACCTTGGTTGCGGGCAAAACAGCGCCGAGTGAAGGACAGCCAATGACCAGAGACGAAGCGCAGAAGGCAAGGAACGAAGCGGTGGGATTGATCGCTGCCGTGATCAAGCTCGCGCAGTGTCTCGACCTCACGGCCGAACAAACAGCCCGAGCGGTGCTCGACGCGCTCCGGGAGTGTCCCAAATCCACCAGTTGGCTCGAGGCTATCAAGGCCGACGGCGCCCGGTTGCTAGAGCCGACGCCCCCGACATGCCACTGATGGTCAGGCCGCCGGCGGCAGGTTCCGCTCCTGTAGGGCATCCTCGAGGTCGAGCCGTAGCTCGCGCATGTGACACCAGTCCGCGCGCCTGTCTGGGTCGTCCATCCACATCGGCGGCTCGTCGTGGTCGCAATCGAACACTGGGTGCGGCCAGTGTGGCTGAAGGCCAAGCGTGACCTCAAATTCAAGCTCAAGATTGCGGGCGTCCTCTGTCCATTTCACGGGGCGGGGAAGTCGTACCAGGTACTCAAAGAGCACAACGGCGCGGGGCGTAATGCGGCCGCTGCGGCTTTTGTCGATTCTGCGCTTCAACGGCATGGCGAATCGCTCCCTGTGAGAATTGTTGCGGGTCTGCAACAATTCTCTTGGTCGCGGGCCAATGTCAAAGCGAAGGTACCTGCGTCATGAAGGTACCTCGAGTGGTCGCGGTTTTTTATCGGCGTCGATTGCTTCGCAAGCTCGGCGGCCTCCAACCACCGTCCGGCTCGGGCCGCGGCTGCGGGCAATCCAAATCTAATTCGCGCAGTAATCGGGCAAAGGCGAGCCGGCTGTCGCGCTCGATGTCCGCCGCGGGATGCCGCTTGGTCCCGGACTTGGTGGTGACGGTGAGCCCTTCGGCGCGCAGCACGGTGCGGGCCTCGCACATCCGGTCAAACGCGTCGCAGGCGGCCTCAAGCAAATGCTCATGATGAGCCTGTAATTCGTAGTCGCCAATCACCTGCCGCCACCATCCCTGCATGCGCTCAGATAGGTGCCCGGGCGGGTCGGGAACCGGGAGCGGCCCAATGGCCGACACCAGGCGAACGGGCGGGGCTTCGAGGTCGGCACGGCTGCGGCGGGGCATGGCGGATTCCTGTGTGCTGACGATAAGCGCTGCATGATGCAGCGAGTCCGCCTAATTGGCGAGCGGCGGGCTCAACTGGGTCAAATGTTCCAGTGGCGCACGTCCGCAGGTTGCCCCAATCCCCGCTTAGGGTGGGGCGGGATTAATTGGCGTCGAAAAATTTAGAACCGAATGCCACGTCCGACGCCGGCCGAGTGGTTTCGTTGCGATCTAGTAGCGTCTGAAAGTACGTGCTCTCTTTAAGAGATTTCACCACCATTTCGGCGTCCGACAGTTGAGCGATTCCGTTCAAATAAAAATTGCTGTTCGGATCAACATAATGTTTGTGCATGATGTGCAGGAAGTCCTCTAGATCAAGCCAAAATTGCAGCCAACCCTCTTGCGAAGCGCCCCCGAGCGATTGCCCGAGTTGTACGGACTCGCGATCAAGGTGAGCGATGAATCTATTTCGCGCTGGGACGATCTTATCGCGGAAAGCATGCATGCTGTCGCTGAGTCGTTTCAGCCTGTCCAAGGTATTCGGTGCGCTCGAAAAATCCGAGTACTCAATGAGGAATTTGACCGTTAGGTTCGTGCGGCCCATGGTTCCGACCAGGTCGGTGATCTTGCAAATCTCCAAAACAAGATGTCGCACAAACAGCGCGTGAATGTCGCCGAAGAATATAGGAGCGATGCTTTGCAGTAGCTCCCGCTTTAGGTTCGACCCTTCAAACAAAATTTGATAGTGTCGCCACAGTGAGCGCAGCAAGACGCATGTGTCGCAAAACGCTTTCACGTCATCTTTCGACACGGTCAATTTGGCCAAACACACGGTAGCCTCCGATTCACACCCACTTAACGACTTCGACGTGCTCTGCGATGGCGTCGTTTTCGGTCGCATCATGAAGGTCTCGCGGGTACCCGACGACGCCTCGTGGGTGAAGGACGGTCAGGTCTTCTCACGCCAAAATTCAAACCGGGGCAATGTGTTGCAACTTCGACGCGCCGCCGCGCCCCGGAGATTGGTCCCCATTCCTTTTTTCGATCCGCCCCCCGGCTTCGTCTCTTACATCCTAAATAATCCGCTTTCTGTAAGCGCGGCTTAGTCAATGTCCGCTTCGCTCCGAAAGCTGCGTTGCCGCGAAGCGCCGCTATGTGCCGATTGTGTTGCAAAAGTCCAAAATTGCCTGGTGATAAATTTCACGCCACAAGACGAACCAACCGACGACCGGCGATCTGTGTAGCCTCAATCGCGTTATCGAAGTCGCCCGTGAGTTCATCGTCAGGCGATGAGGTCCCCCACATCTTTACACGAAAATCGCGTCTACAGCCCGGAGAATTTTTGATCACCAGTGCAAAAGGACTTTTGCAACAATATCTGCCACAAGCAGAAATCGGCACACCTAGACCGATCAGGGGTCCACAAAATTGATAGGACCAAGAAAATCCATCTTCCCTACATCGACGCCGTTGTGGCGGAGGATGGCGTAGGCCATCGCGATGTGGAAAAAAGCGTTAGGGATCGTCACTTGCAGCAGATAGTTCTTACCGCTGATGACTTTGCCGGGAGCCCAAGAGAGTTTGACCTTGCGCTCGCTCGCGCCCGCGTACTGCGCCTCCTTCACGCTCTTTGCGAAGGCGACGGTCTTTCGGATGCGGGCGCGCAGTTCGTCAATCGTCTGCTCGTTGTCTTCATGCTTGGGCGGCATCTGCCCTGATAGCCAGGCAGCCGCAGCTTTGACGTAGTCGCAGGCGCTCTGCACTTGGTAGATGAAATCCTTCATGTCAGGCGCGAGACGACTGGTCATAAGCACGCCAACGTCGAACTTCTTGGTTGCCGCATGCCGCTCTGCCTTATCGAGACAGGTCTCCAAATTGTTGAGGCTTTGCGTGCATTGCTCGACTACTTGATAGTACATGTGCCTGTTCCGTGTCTTAATGGAGCATGAGCGGGCCGAATATCTAAGTAGCGGGACAGGCAATTTCAAAGTCTGAGTTGGGTCATTCACGTCGTTCCCGCCATCCCGGCGTGTCCGGTTCGCCCCAAGAGCGGACATTCGGCCAATGCCCGCGTTTATGAGTACAACATCCGGCCATGGTGCCTCGCCTAGCTTAGTTCAGCGGCTGCGCCGGGTCGCGCTCGGCTGCTCGTGCGCGCTAGATCGATCTCTCACGATAAAGCTCGCCGATTTTGACCAGAAGAGGTAAGAGCGCGCATGAACCGACCGTCACCAAAGACCGTGCGGCGACGCTTCCTGATGGCGCTCGGCCACGCCATTCATGTCACCTGGCCGGTCCTGTCCATCATTCTGGCGATTCAGGTTGCCTCTGGCGTGCTGCTTGGCTTTGTCGAGGGCTGGTCTGTCGGCGATGCGCTCTATTTCACCTTCGTCACCGGCCTCACAATTGGCTATGGCGATATCGTGCCGCGGCAGGCGCTCGGGCGCGCACTTGCAATCGTGATTGGCATTTCAGGACTGTTCCTTACGGGCCTCATAGCGGGGATTGCGGTTCATGCCATGCGCGCAGCGCCCACCGACCGCGACAACGGCTGATGCGAACCAAGCGCGGCACCCGGTCCTGGTCAGATGGTGCGATCCGGAAGACCCATCATCAGCGCCGTCCCGTGCTATTGCAGCGGCAGGGCCGGATCGCGCTCGGCGGCTCGGGCGCGTGCGATCTCGCGCTCGCGGTATAGCTCACGAAGCTCGGCCTCGGCGTTCTGGCGGGCGAGCGAGACGGAGCGAAGCTTGGCATAGAGGGCGCGGACTTCATCAAGCTCTCGCCGCAAGCTCTCGACCTCGGCAGCATGTCGAGCGGCTAGCTCATGCAGATCGCCGCGCATTTTGGCGAATACCTTGCGCACACGATCCTCGGTGTAGAGCAGCTTGCGCATCAATCCTTCCACCCTCGCGGCAGCGTCCCCGCGGCGTCCGCAAAACTGGCGAGTTGGTTCATCTTGCCCGCGAACAGTCCCTCGAGGCGTGCGAGCCGGACCTTCAACGCGCCGGCGCCTTTGAGGTCGTCCCGAAGGTCCTTCAACTTATCATCGGTTTGCCCAAGCCGGGCCAGGACATCACCGAGCATGGACTTCAGTTCGCGGTTTTCGGCTTGCAGGTTGGCGATCTCGCGGTCGCGCTGAGCGAGCTTGCGGTCGCATTCCGCCCGCAATTCCTTCATCACATGCGCGCCGACTTCGCCCATGGCCTCGGCGAGGACTGTGCGCTCGTTGTCCAAGTGGCTGCGCAGCCAGCACTCCCAACCGGACCAGTCTGCGTCGCCCGCGGGGGCGGGCGCTCGTGCGTTTTCTGTGCGGCGGAGGGATCGCGCTCGCGCTGTTCTTGTCGCTGGCGCACTCGCTCGCGGCCGGCCTCGATTTGCTCTTGAAGCTCGGCGATGCGTTCCTCGCGGGTCATTTTAATTTTCCCACTGTGAGAAAATTCACCACGTTACCGGCGACAGCCACGCGACCGCTTGCGGCGAGCGAAGGCACCACGTGATGGGCCAGAGCAGGCGCAAGGCCACGGAATCTTTTTGAAACACGCTGTATCGCGGCGTTCCCAGCGAGCCATCCGAAGCCGGGGCGCTGTCAGACTGGAATTCAGCTTCCCGACTGGCATCAATCTGAGGGCCGCCCTCGACCGCGCTCACGAGCGCACTGACGGCGATCGCGATCAAGGTTTTGGCCGCCAAGCTGTTGCTGGTCAGGATCGGCCATTGCGGCGCCTGCCGCAGCCACAGCCGCAACCCCGCGGTCACATCGGGCGAGCCGACGAGGACGATCGGGCTGTTGCCGGCGACCGGGGCGACGGCGCTCGCCAGCGCTTTCACGTCGCCGATCAGCGCGGCCTCGCCACCGGCGGCGGTGGGAGTCAGGCCCGTGATGCCGTTGAGGATGCCTGCCGGTCGATCACTCGCCGCCGCGCCGGCGCTCAGCAACACCTTGTCGATCGCGGGGCCGCAGGCATCGAGCAACACCATCCGCGTCAATTCTTCGGCCTGACTCGAGGCCAGCATTTCAGAGGTCAGCGATGTGATCACACCGATTTTGTGCGGAATGAGCGATGGGCCTGCGGATGATGTTCCCGCCACCGCGGGGATCGGCAGGCCCTCGCCGACGAAATCAATCGCCGGCACAGTGAGCGCGGGCAAGGTGATGGACGCTGCGCCGTTGAAGTCGAGCATGATGCCGCGGTTGAGCAAGTCGACACCGGCGCTGACCGGTTTCAACGCGGTGAGAAACGTCTTGGTTGTCTGCGTCAGCGCGGCGGTGTTGGTGGTGCTCGCTGGCGACGAGGCAGCCCTCAGCACCAGCATAGCCTCGCTGTCACCACTCCACCGGCTGCGTATGACCTGCTCCGGCATGACCGAGCGCGAGTAGCCGCCGAGGGCGGTAGCGATGGCGGCGCGGACGATCGCACGCCCCGGATGCATGCGGGCCAAATCTTCGGGCACAAGCGCGCGGGTCATCTAGGCTCCCTCACGAAGAAGGGCCGGCCGAGCGGGTGTGAGGACGCCCGGCCGGGCAGTCACATGATGCTTTCCAAACGCGGGCATGATGGCACGCGCGCCCCGGCTTGTATGGGCACCGGTAGACACCTGCACTACGGCTGGCGCGGCCACCGGGCGATGAAGTCCGCGAGGATGCTTTCCCCCTCGTGAGTGAGCACGGTGCGGTCGGC
>Ga0306924_10002711_pt1 | contig 16789 bp, 12 predicted proteins | sample sta12Can44000111_FD_203756 | JGI IMG/M metagenome (GOLD analysis project Ga0306924, IMG submission 203756) | Lab enrichment of tropical soil microbial communities from Luquillo Experimental Forest, Puerto Rico - statanox.12C.anox.44.000.111 (v2)... | ecosystem: Environmental > Terrestrial >... | reverse complement strand
GATGCCCGCGTTCGAAGCTTAACCTTGGCCTAAGTGAAACAGCGCCGCCCAGCTATTCAGATTGCTGAGCAGACCTGCGACTTTGGTGCAAATGTACCACATTTTGAACAACCTCGGATACTAATTTGGTGATCCGCAACGCCGAGAGAGGTGACAGACCAGTTACTGCGGCAGCACCCTGCCGAAGAGTTGCGGCCATCCAGCAAGGAAGCATATTCATGAGTCTTCCCCATTTTGAGCCGGGAGCAATCAATCCGCTGTGTGCTGTCGGGGATGCCTCTGGTGAGAGGCGCCGAAAATGGTGCCAACGCCCGATTGATGATTCGAGCAGAAAGTTGAGGCAAGTTCAGCAACGCCTTCATAAGTGGGCTATTCATGGCGCAGGATAGGTTGCCTGCCGATACCGAAGGGAACATTCGGCTTTCACCCAGCTTCACTCCTCGCCCAGCCAGAGTCATGTCTGACCTGTCGAGGCCGCAGGAACGGCCGTAACTTCTCTAATCACTTTCAGCAAGGCGGCTGGGCCGTCCGCGCCAGCAACATAGCGGTCAGCCTCTACTTCCGGCCACTCTCCATAGAGATGGACGATATAAATCACCTTGGCTGTCGCATGGTTCTGCCGGAACAGGCGAATCAGTCGGCGTGCAACGCCCGACTGCACGTGATGACAGATAAGGACGACCTCAAAGCTTGCGTCTCCGCTTGCGGCCCTCAGCGCATCCTTCTCTGAGATAAGGGAGACGACAGCATGGCCTGCCGACTCTAATGCGTACTGACGAAACGTCGACAACTCCGGGTCGGTCGTAATCGATAGGACATTCATGACAGGTTCTTTCGCGTATCCAGTGGCGATAAGTGGCGCGAAGAATCCTAAACTCTATGGCGCACTTTGACCACTGCCTGCCGAGTTACTGCCCAACAACGCTCGCAAGACAGCCACCTCGGCCTCCACTCCAGTCTTCAGACTCGGCTCCATGTCCGGAGCGTAGAACGGTGAGTGATTAGAAGGAAGCTGCCCGCCCTTAGCCTGCACTTCCTTGAACTGCTGCGGATTCGCAGCGCCCAGCGAGAAATAGAACGAAGGTACTCCTGCTTCTATGAATTCTGAGTAGTCTTCCGAAGTCATGTTCGGAGGAAGCTCGCGGACGTTGTCGGCTCCCAACGTCTGAACCAGCACTTGGCTCAAACGCTCCGAAAGCTTTGGGTCGTTATACATTGCATCGGTCGACTCCACCACTTTCACCAGCGGCGGTTTCGGGGCGTTGGCGGCTTCGGCCTCGGCCTTGGTAACGCGTTCGATGGCTGCGAGCAGGTGCTTGCGCACCTCATCGGAATATGAACGCACGCTTAAGCCAAGGTGAACTTCGTCGGGAATGATGTTGGCCTTGGTACCACCCTGAATGTATCCAACCGTTATCACAGCAGGATCGCCGGGTTTAATTTCGCGTGAAACAATGGTCTGCAAGCCCAGCACCAGCTTGGCTGCAACCACAATCGGATCAACGGTAGTTTCTGGCCTAGCTCCGTGTCCGCCACGTCCGTAGATCGCGATGGCAACCGAATCAGAATTCGACGATGCAAACCCGGGCGTGATTCCAACCATGCCTGCTGGCAAGCTATTGCCGCTGTGCAACGCTATGCCGAATTCGGGCTTGGGAAATCGGGTGAACAGACCATCAGCAATCATCTTCTTCGCACCGCCAACGGTTTCTTCCGCGGGCTGGCCCACCAGAATCAGTGTTCCGTGCCATTGACTCTTGGTCTGCGCCATGATCTCGGCAGTTCCGATCCACACTGCCATGTGAATATCATGGCCGCAGGCGTGCATGACGTGAACATCGTGGCCACCATCGTCCTTGGCCATGACTTTGCTGGCATAAGACAAACCGGTCTTCTCTTCAACAGGCAGCGCATCAAGCTCCGTGCGCAACATGACGATCGGCCCGGCTCCGTTTCGAAGCACCCCGACAATACCTGTACCACCCACTCTCTCCGTTACTTCGTAGCCGAGCGGCCGCAAGCGGGCGGCAAGTTTCGCGGCTGTGTTGACTTCGTGAGTCGACAGCTCAGGGTGCTCATGAAGGTCGATGTAGAGCGCCTGAACCGTCGGATAGACTCCCCGCACCTCGGCCTGCAGCGAACCAGCAGCATTGGCAACGGTTGTTTGTGACCATGCCTGCAAGACGACCAGGCAGACGATGAAAAGGATCGATTTCATGAAAATGCCTTATCGAATTGACTTCTGTACAGCCACTATAACGGAGCCCATCGCTTCTGCAAACGGCTTTTCATCCCGTAGCTTCGCTTTTTATTCGCCATATGATTATGCAAATTGTTGATACCCCGTATCCAAACAATCTATCCCGAATTCATCATCTTTCAATAAGATACGGCCATCTAATTGAGTAATCATGGGGAAGTTTCTCTCAATTCCTATTAACAGTCATACAAACAAAGGGAAGATCGCAATGATAGACAAGAGTTTGGCGAAGGACAAAGGCTCTCCCAAGAAACGCTATATATTGGCCAGCGATTTCGATCAGACGCTGAGCTTCAATGACTCCGGGTACGTCTTGGCCGAGCTGCTCGGTGTTGCTGAGAAGGAGTTCGAGCGCAAGGCTCAAGGTATGGCGAAATTGAATCTTGTCCAACAGGGCGGAGAACTTGCGTACCTGCTGCTGCACGATCCCGAATTTCGCAAGGTACGGCGCGAGCATTTGCACAAGGCTGGCAAGTTGGTGCGGCTGAAACCGAACATCGACTCCTTGTACCGGTTCCTGTCAAACGACGTCGAAGGCTTCCACTTCGACTTCTACGTGGTCTCTGCGGGGCCGGTGGAGGTGATTCGCTCGGCCCTAGAAGGCATCATTCCGCCTGATCACATTTACGGAACCGAATTCGAATACAACTCAGCTGGCGAGATTGAACGAATCACGAAGGTAACGGCAGGATACGGAAAGGTCGAGGCCATCGATTCGTTGCTGGAGAAATTGAAGACCGGCCCGGACCGTATCGTGTACGTTGGAGACGGCAGCTCGGATATTCACGTCATGTTACATGTGAATCGGCGCGACGGTTACACGATCGCTGTATCGGAGAACACGTATTTGGCGCCCATCGCAAAACGCTCGATCATCAGCGATAACGCCTTGGCCATCCTGGTCCCCATCCTCGAGGACGTCGTTGGCTGGGATAGCCAGACGATTCGCGGTGTTTTCGAAGAGAAGGGCTTCGTGATTCAACAGTGGGACAAGGTGCAAACTGACACGCTGACGATCATCCCGAATCGCAGCGTTTTGGCCGATCGCGCCATCGCCGCCGCCAGCGATTGACAATGGCGTCTGCAGCCTTACAGCTCCCGTTCATCTTCGATGGCGAACGGGAGTTTTCCTGTAGAATCCGAAGGCGTAACTGACGCAGGCCTAAAAGCCCGCGCTGCCGGGAAAGACTGACCGACCCTCGACTGGAAGTCGAGGGGTTCATGGGTGCTTTAGGAGATCACCCTTGGGTGCGAGCGTTATTCGCATAACGATCCCACCTGTTGTCTGGAAGACGACTGAAGCAAGCGATGCAGAACACTTGGCTCATGGCCGCAAAGACAACGGCTATTTCGCCACTTGACTTCACCGAAATGCGAGGCGTTTCAACCATCCCCAATGGGGACACTAATTTATAATTTAAGCCTTCTTGTGAGCGAATATTTGTTCTCACCGCCGCAGGTGGCTCTTCTGACGAACTAGGATCGCCGGCTATGCCAACCAACACAACTCCCGAAGAAGTAAGGATTGTAGAGTTCTCCGATGACGGACAGAAGCTCGACAGCGTCACGGTCTCCAGGATTGTCAAGACGGATGAGGAATGGAAGAAAGAGCTCTCTCCCAAAGCCTACTCGATTGCACGTCACGATGGCACAGAGATGGCGTTTACTGGCGAGTATTGGAACAATCACGACAAAGGACTGTATCGCTGTGTCTGTTGTGGGACAGCGCTGTTCAACTCGGACGCCAAATTTGAATCGGGTACAGGCTGGCCGAGCTTCTCAGCGCCGGTCGCGCAGGAGAACGTTGAAACTCTGGAAGACCGTAGCTTCGGAATGACTCGTACTGCGGTCTCCTGCCATCGCTGCGGGGCTCATCTGGGCCATGTCTTTCCGGATGGTCCGCGCCCAACTGGACTTCGCTACTGCATGAACTCCGCTGCCTTGAAGTTTGTGAAAAAGGGATAGTCGTCGGCAGCATAGATAGCCCCCTTCGGGAAGTCACGGCGGCGCGCGGTTGGCATCGGCGCGGCGATTTGCCCCAGCGTGAGTCTCACCTCTCGCGTAGGTCTCGAATTCGGTTACTACATACGGGCGCCTCTAGTTAGTCTTTCGCAGCGAAGCTAATTGCGCCACGTCCGAGTATTCGAGAGGTTGTCAGCAGCGCTGCTGTCAAGATCGGGGCAGCCTCAAAGCCACACCTCACCAGCGTGTAGAATCGCAACTGGATGCCGTCTCCAGCCGCTGAAAACCACTCCGCGCAGTTGCGCAGCTTCTGGGCGCGGCTGGCGCGTAACCTTCGTCCTTCCCATCAGCACAGCATCTTCTCGGCGACTTTGCTGTTGATGGCCGCGGTGATGTTGTCTCGCGTCATCGGCTACTTGCGCGAGATGTATATTGCGTGGGCTTTTGGCGCCGGTCCGCAAACTGACGCTTACGTCGGTGCTTTCAATCTTCCTGACTTCCTGAACTACATTCTCGCGGGCGGGACCGCGTCGATTACATTCATTTCCATCTATACGCGCCACACCTCGCGCGGTAACGAGGGAGCAGCACAACGCGTTTTCAACACCACGATCACGATCATGACGGCGGTTGTGTTGGTGGGTACGATCGTCCTGCAGATTTTCACGCCCCAGATCGAGCGTCTGATTTTTCCCCGCTTCTCGCCTGATCAGCTTGACCTGTGCGTTCATCTCACCCGCATTCTGCTGCCGGGGCAGATCTTCTTCTATGCCGGCGGCATTGTTTCGGCGGTGCTGTTGTCGAAGCGGATGTTTCTGTATCCGGCGTTCAGTCCAGCCTTTTACAATGTCTTTATCATCTTGGGAGGACTGCTCGGCTCAAGGTCTCTCGGAATCTCGTCTCTAGCCTACGGAGCGCTCATCGGGTCGGTCATTGGTCCGTTTCTAATCAACGCCGTCGGCGCAGCCCAGGGCGGGCTGCGTTACGGATTCAGCTTCGATTGGCGCAACCCTGGTTTTCGTGAGTGGGTAAGATTGTCGATTCCCTTGATGCTGGGGGTCTCGCTGGTTTCGGCAGACGACTGGATTCTCCGCTATTTCGCTTCAGGTGGTGCTGGTGACATCTCGCGGCTGAACTACGCCAAGCGCCTGTTCGCCGTACCCATCTCGATTCTTGGCCAGGCGACGGGGCAGGCTTCCATGCCGTTCTTCGCACGCCTGTGGGAAGAAGGAAGACGCAAGTTGTTCGCGGACACGGTCAACCAGACCACCTACCGAATTTCAGCAGCTTCCTTCCTGGCTTCGGCGTGGATGGCTCCGGCGGCGCTACCACTCATCGATCTCGTGTATCGCCGCGGCCAGTTCAGCTTCCGCGATTCACAGGAGACTGCGGTTTACTTCTTCTGGTTTGCGCTCTCCTTGGCATTCTGGTCGGCCCAGGCGCAATACGCCCGAGCGTTTTATGCGGCAGGTGACACACTGACGCCGATGTTTGCCAGCACTATCATCGTGGGCGTGTCACTGCCCGTGTACAAGCAGATGTTTCACACGTTCGACGTCGCGGGCCTGGCAATGGCCTCCGATATGGGCATCTTCATGCACACGGTTGTGCTCGCGTGGCTGCTGCATCGAAAGAAGATGGTGTTGCTGGGCGAACTGCCATGGCCAGAACTCATCAAGGCACTTGTCACAGCCATCTTTGCGGCCCTGATCAGCTATGTCGTTGCGCGGCGAGTGACTGTCAGTGGCAGTCGCATGGCTGACCTCGCAGCTCTGGCGCTGATCTCTGGGACCTGGCTTGCCGCGGTCGCACTGGGATTGCGGCTGACGAGATCATCGCTGTGGCAAGAGCTGCGACCCAAGAACAAGAAAAGGGCCCCCGCTGAAATGGTGCAGGAAAACCCTGCCGGTGAAATGAAGCCTTGAACAACCAGCAGGCGGCGACAGTCGCCGCCCGCAAACCTTCGAAGTTACAAAGGCGTCACTGCTAGACGCGAGCAGCCGCCACAGAGGTTCCTGTCTCCGTCGTTGTGGTCGCGGGCGTCTCCTTGGATTCACCGTTAGCCTTCTGTCCCGGCTTGCGAATATCAATTCCACCCTTGAAATACGCGCCATCTTCGATGCTGATGCGCTGCGCCACAACATCACCAGTGAGCGATCCTTCGCCGCGAATGTCGACTCGATCGCTGGCCGTCATGTTGCCGCGAACTTTCCCGAGCACTACGATCTCGCGCGCTGAAATGTTCGCCGAAACCACGCCATTGCGGCCGACGGTGACCCGGTTTCCTGGCAGGTTAATCGAGCCTTCCACACGGCCGTCAATATAAAGCGACTCGGAACCGGTGACCTCACCCTTGATCACAAGCGACTTACCAAGCGTAGCTTGTTCCTGGGTGTTGATCGGTGCACTAGCCGGACGAGGGGGCGGCGGCGGTTCGGGAGAGGGCGGGTTGTAACTGCGTTGTGGTTCAGGGCTGGGGGCCGGAGTCGTGCTGGGAGAATTGGTCGGTTTCCACATCATGTTCAACAAAGTCCTTTCTAACGTCTAGAAGTGCTTGAGAGGCACTCGTTGGGGCTGTGCCGCAACTTCCCAGCGATTCGAAAATGCTGGTATCGTGCGGCTCTTCTGAGTTCACCGCTCAGGCAACACGACCCGCCTGGTTGCGATGTAGTTACTGCTACCATACCGCGAGTTGTCACATCAGGGAATACCTCTACCACGTTTTTTCGTTCCCGCTTAGCATGAAACTAGGGTGAAGCCACTAACCACGAATCAAAGTTGACAACATCAAGAACCCGCCGCCATCTCCGGATGGCGCACATGAAGGTATCGCATCAGCATGGTGACTGACCAAGTTATCTTGCGTCATATTGAACGCCAGCCTCACGGCTCGGCTGGATACAAGCAGCTCATCCGCGAGATGGGCCTGCGCGGAACCGAACGCCAGCAGCTCTCCGAACGCTTGAAGGCGCTGGTCGACAGCGGACGCTTGATCGAAACGGGACGCGACCGTTACACGCTTGCCCAACATGCCGCAGCGCACACGAATCTTATGGCTGGCCGTCTGACCATGCATCGCGATGGATACGGTTTCGTCATTCCCAATCCTCACCAGCGCAGCCCGATCAGCGGTGACATCTACATCAATCCTGGGGCGATTGGATCGGCCATGCATGGCGACCAGGTACTGGTTGAGCTGGCCCGCAAGCGCGACGACGGCCGCGCCGAAGGGCGCATCCTGCGGGTACTCACGCGTGCCAATCCAACCGTAGTCGGAACCTTCCATTATGGCTCGCGTTCCAACTATGTCACTCCGATCGACGAAAAGGTCTCACAGGACGTCATCATCCCAGGCGGTATGGAGTGGCCATCGCATCATGACAGCGAAGTCGCAAGGGCAGTCGCTCACGTCAGGCGCGAGCGTGCCGATTCCCGCGCAGAGAGGGTCGCCCAGCGCAAGCGGCCGTCAGATCCCGATCGCGTACTGGGCAAGGAAGCGCGGCGCCGCACTTGGGATGACCTGGAGGGACTGATCGTGGATGTCGAGATCATCGAATGGCCGAAGGTTACCGCCGAGAACCCGCGCGGCCGCGTGGTTGAGATTCTAGGCTGCGAGGACGACTTCGGCGTCGATGTTGAGATCATTATCCGCAAGCATCATCTGCCGCACCGCTTTCCTGTCGAAGTGTTGCAGGACGCGCAGCAGTTTGAGGCAGTGATTCCCGCTCCCGAGCTGCGGCATCGCCGTGATTATCGCTCGCTCCCGATCGTTACCATCGATGGCGAGACAGCGCGCGACTTCGATGATGCTGTCACTGTCCGGCGCATGTCGAATGGGCATTTCGAATTGCAGGTGCACATTGCCGACGTCTCACATTACGTCCGCGGGGGTTCGACCATCGATCTCGAAGCGCGACTTCGTGGCACCTCCGTCTACTTTCCCGACCGCGCGGTGCCCATGCTGCCGTTGGAACTCTCGACTGATTTGTGCAGCCTGCGTCCGCAGGTAGACCGCATGGCGCTCTCCTGTGTGATGGAGATCGATCACCAGGGAGAAATCGTCGGCTACACACTGAACGAGGGCGTCATTCGATCTGCGGAGAGCATGACCTATACCAACGTCAACCTAATTCTTGAAGGTGATTCGGCGTTGCGCCAGCACTATCACCGTCTGGTGGATATTTTCGAGTTGATGCGCGAACTGGCAATGATCCTCAACCGCAAACGTGTGCGGCGGGGCTCTATCGACTTCGATCTACCTGAGCCCGTTATTGAGTTCGACGAAAACGGCCTGATGAAGGGCGTAACGCGCTCGGAGCGTAACATCGCCCACCGCATCATCGAGGAATTCATGCTGGCAGCCAACGAGTCCGTTGCCAGCTACCTGGAAGGCAAGCATGTCGCCTCGCTCTATCGCGTTCACGAAAAGCCTGACCCGAAGCGCGTCTATGAATTCGAGACCATCGCCGCCGCTTTCGGCTACTCCCTCGGGGTTGGACCTCTAGCAGTCAAGCGGATGACGATGCGCTCCGAGCGCCGCGAGCGCTACACTACCGGCCGCAGTCCCCAGAGAGTCGAACTTCCGCAAGAGGTGCATGTCACGCCACGCATGTACCAAAAGCTGACGCAGAAGATTGCTGGAAAGCCGGAAGAACGCATCCTGGCATACCTGATGCTGCGCTCGTTGAAGCAGGCACACTACTCGGAAGAGAACTCCGGTCATTTCGCGCTCGCGGCTCCGGCGTATACGCATTTTACGTCGCCAATCCGGCGCTATCCAGACCTTATCGTCCATCGCATCCTGAAAGATGTGTTGCGTGACTCCCCTGAACACGAGGAGCATGGCATTGCAATCGGAGTTGGCGCGGTGGCGCACACAGAATCTCCGTCACCATGGTCGGAGCGGCCAGCGCCAGCTTCGGTGGGACAGAAGAGAGGTCAGCACAACAAGGAAGGTCGTGTGCCACTCGGTGGACCGATACCCGCAGACATTTTGCATGATATTGCTGAGGAGTCTAGTCAGTCCGAGCGGCGTGCCGACGACGCTGAACGCGAATTGATGGACTGGAAAAAATTGAAGTTCATGGAGCAGCACCTTGGTGAAGAGTTTGAAGGGCTTGTCGTAAGCGTTACCAAGTTCGGTATGTTCGTCGAGTTAAATGACCTGTTCGTTGAAGGACTGGTGCCGCTTGCCACCCTGACCGACGACCGCTACCAGTTCCATGACAACACCCGGCAGATCATCGGACAGCGTACCCGCAAGACATACTCATTGGGCGATCGCGTTCGTGTGCTGGTTGATCGCATCGACCATATCCAGAAGCGCATCCAATTCGCAGTGATTCAAGAGCGGACGCTGCGCGCCAAGCGCAGGCGTGCCAGGTAGCCTCTCTTTGCCTTCCCGCAGTAAACTGAGAGCTAGTCTGCTCGGTTGCGGATGCTATGCTGCAATGCTGAATTAGCCTATGAACGAAGCACTGCGGAAACCTCTCACATCCCGACCTGCGAACTCTCTGCGATCGGTAATGCTGGACGTGTTTCGTGGGTTCGTGCGCCATGATGCCCTTACACAATCGGCCGCGCTTGCCTTTTTCTTCTTAATGTCCATGTTTCCTTTTCTTATCTTCGTGGCCAGCGCCCTGGCTTTGTTACCTATCGGTCATCTGGTGGAACGGACAACCGAACTGCTCAGCAACTTCCTTCCCGAGCAGCTCATGCCTCTTGCCGTCAGTGTGTTGAGCTCCACAATGCGCATCAGCAAAGGATTACTCTCCATCGGCTTTCTGGGCGCTGTCGTTTTTGCTTCCAATGGCTTCGCGGCTATGATTGCCGCTCTGGACAAGACATACGAGGTAAAGGAAACACGTTCCTTCTGGCGGCTCCGCCTCCTGGCAATAGCCATGACACTCGTGATAGGAAGTCTCATTGGTCTCGCCCTGATTGCAATGCTGTTAGGACCGCACTTTGGCCTGCTCCTGGCGGACGCCTTTGACGTCAGCGACCTCTTTGTTGCAGTGTGGCCATACATGCGCTGGATTGTTGTTCTCGCTTGTGCCGTATCGTCCATCGAATTGCTGTACTACTGGGGGCCAAGTCGCAAGCATTCCTTCAAGAATCAGCTCCCTGGAGTCGTGTTTGCACTTGCCCTGTGGGCCCTCAGTTCAGGAGTTCTCGGTGTCTATCTGCGCAGCTTTGCCTATTTCAATTCGACTTATGGAGCCCTGGGCGCGTTCATCCTCCTCATGCTTCGCTTTCAGCTAAGTGCGTTGGCGATGTTGCTGGGTGCCGAGCTCAACGCCCAACTTGCGCGGCGCGATGCGGCGGCAGAATATCTGGCTGCCAGAGCCCGAGTGGCTGCAGCTCGAAGGAGGGCTGCAGAGGAGGCTGTCGCGGAGCCCGCCAGATCCTAGCACTTTGCCCGCAAGGGTCGGATAGCGGTGCTTCGGTAAGCGATTTATCTTTGCAACATGCAACTCGATCTGCAATGGCACCACGTACTTGCTCGCGACGCGCGCCAGGATGGCTGTTTCGTATTCGCCGTGCGCACCACGGGAATTTACTGCCGGCCATCTTGTCCGAGTCGCCGTCCGCGACGTGACTCAGTCGAATTCTTCCCGACCACGCAGGAGGCCGAACGGGCCGGCTATCGCGCGTGTCTGCGTTGCAAACCGACGCAGGCTTCTGAACAGGCGCGATACGTGCTGCACGCCCGCCGGTTGCTGGACAACGCCGAAGGAAGCCTCACATTGGCGCAGCTCAGCAAGCGGGTCGGAATAAGCCCGTTTCACCTGCAGCGGATCTTCAAGCGGGCTACGGGCCTCAGCCCGCGAGAGTACCAGTTAGCGCGGCGTGTGCAACAAATCAAATCCGGGTTGCGCAAAGGGGAAGATGTGACTACTGCACTCTACGAAGCAGGCTTTAGCTCGCCCAGCCGGCTCTACGAAAACTCGAACCAGCAGTTCGGGATGACTCCCGGTACCTACCGCCGCGGTGGCGCGGGCATCAACATTACATTCGGGGTCGCTCCTTCTCCGCTTGGCCGCATGTTGATTGCGGCCACCGAAAGAGGCCTTTGCGCCGTGCGGTTTGGCGACAGCGCTGCAGAGTTGGAACGAGAGCTTCGCTCCGAGTTTCACGCTGCCGATCTGCATCGCGACGATGCCGCCCTACGCCGGTACATCGAACCGCTGATGACAAGCCTCCGCGGCGACAACACGATCATCGACCTTCCACTAGACATCCGCGCTACGGCTTTTCAGACTAAGGTCTGGGACGCCTTGCGGCGCATACCTAAAGGCGAGACCCGCAGCTACGCTCAGGTTGCTCGCGAGATCGGCGAGCCCAGGGCGGTTCGGGCTGTAGCCCACGCCTGCGCTTCGAATCCCGTGGCAGTGGTTGTGCCGTGCCATCGGGTAGTTCGCAGCGACGGTGATCTGGCCGGCTATCGATGGGGCAGCGAGCGGAAGAAGAAGCTCCTTGAAGCCGAGCGAACATAGGCAACCTAAAAAGACACCCTCCTGTCAGCAGCTAACACTTGAGCTTGTCAGGCGGCCAGCATAGCTCTTGCCGGCTGGCCGGCTGTTTTGTCATTCAGAAAATTCTTGGCTGAGGGTCACACCTTGCCTGACCTTGTCTGCCCCTGGCCTACCGGCCCATTAAGTTACGAAAGGCATGCCATGGACTGGAGTGAGGATGCTCCTTCGTGCTCAACCTGCCACCGAGGCTTGCTTGTGATCCTGGGCCCTTTCCAGGTGCGCTGCCTTGGCCTTGATGGAGGCGTGTTTGCCTCCGTGAGCCTTTCCCTCGGTAACCATTCTCCATAGGTACATCGCTGCATAGGCTCGCCAGGGACGCCAAGCTTCTGCGCGACGCTCGAGCTCGCGCGAGCTCGACACATCGAGAGCCCTCAGCAACCCCAGGTCGCCCGAAGGAAAAGCGTCGGGCTCGCCAAGAGCTCGCATTGCCACGTACTGGGCGGTCCACTGCCCTACGCCGGGAATTTCGGTCAAATGCGCGAGGCAGGCGTCAGCATCTACAACGCCTTCGAACCGGACTTGTCCAGAGCAAGTGGCACGAGCGAGAGAACGAATCGTCTCGGCCCGGGCTGCGGGCAAGCCGATGCTGGCCAAATTGGCATCGGCAAGAACTTCCGGTAAAGGAAATAGACGTGTGAGGTTGCCCGTTGCATTGAACGGTTGCCCAAAAGCCCTCACCAGCCTTCCAGCCAGGGAAGTGGCGCCCTTCACCGTGATCTGTTGACCGAGGATGGCTCGTGTCGCCAGTTCGAAACCGTTCCAGCAGCCGGGCACTCGCAGCCCTGGCTCGGCGTCAACGCGCTTGGCTAGTACGTGGTCGCACCGCAGGCTGCCGACAATTGCGGCCCAGTCCGCGTTGAGATCGAACATGGCGCGGATTCGCTCAATGATGAAAAAAAGCGACCGGGGATCGCCCAACTGAACCCGTACGCCCAAGGTGTGCTTTGCTTCGTCGAGTGAAATCTCGAAATAGCCGTGGCTGCCGTTCACGGAAATCGTGCGGCGATACACCGCTCTCGTGACTTCTTCGACGCCTGGCGTAGCGCGTGGTTCGAGAAACGCCAGCAGAGCCCCCCACTGGTAAGGCGGCCGGTAACGAAGCCGGAAGAAATACTCATTTTCGGGAGTGGGGGACTTCTGTCGTACCAGACGGCGAATCTGGCTCGGCGTCCGATGGTAGACCTTGCGAATAGCTGCGTTAAACCGGCGAACACAGCCAAAGCCTGACGCGATGGCGACCTGGCCCATCGGAAGCGTCGTCTCGTCGATGAGCTTCTTAGCGAAATGCAGTCGCCGGGTCTGAGCCACAGCGCTAGGCGTTGCTCCCAGATGCCTGAGAAACAGGCGCCGAAGACGGCGCGAGCCAACTCCCAAACGCTCGGCAAGAGCTTCCACGCCTCCGGCTTCCAAGCCGCACTCGCTGATCAGGCGCAACGCTCGGGAGACCGTATTGGGCGTGCCAATCCAAGCGCGCGTGCCAGGCGAACATTCAGGCCGGCAACGCAGGCACGGCCGAAAACCCGCTTCGGCTGCAGCGGCAGCGCTCGGGTAGTAGCGCACATTCTCTTCTTTTGCAGTAGGCGCGGCACAAATCGAACGGCAATAGACGTGACTGGTGATCACGCCAATAAAAAACTTGCCGTCAAAACGCGCGTCGCGCGACAACCGAGCGCGTGAGCAAACCCGCCAATCCAGATCCATGTCTTTCACGACCGTAGGGTAATCGATTTGGCTGCGACGATTAGACGTTCTCGGACCGTGTTCGGTGAGGCGCCGGATCTAGAGCAAGGTCCGCAAACGTCCACATCCGCCGGGAGCGATGTCCGGCAACGTCCGACCTGAATTTCCCCGTCGACCTAGTTTGGTTGCTGAGCGCGAGGCCTGCCAATCAAGCAGGTTGAGTCCTTAGCAGAGACAGCCCTTAATGGCAGGGATATGAAAGCGCCCACCGCGCGCCCGAGTTCCCTGCGGTTATCTGGCGGACATCTGTAGACGCAGACGACAAAGCAGGTAATGTCCTCTGCCCTCGTCGCCTCGAGAAGGCTGGGCGAGCAGGTTCATGCTCGCACAAAACACAAATGAGGTACCCCAAGACCGGGCTAAGCTTCGATGAAACAACTCTCTCTGTGGTCGATGGTGTCGGTGTTGACCGCTGGTATCTTCTTCGCGCGCCAGGTTCATGCAGGCAATCTTCCTCCTCTTCCCGCGCAAGTCTCGAGACAGAGTTACTGTAGCGCGCTGAGTATCGCCAGTTTGACTTCTGAGTTCGGAGACTGGGACGCATTCCAGGTCGGAAGCGCAACTCTGGTTGCCCGTGTCCATGTCGGAGGAATCCTCGATGACTGTGTCTTACGCGAGGATTACCAGGACGCAACCGGACACCAGGGGCAGAGCTTTAGCGTTTATGATCAATCGAGGAACATGTGGCACCAGAGCTGGGTAACCAATCGAGGTGAACTTCTCGTGATCGAAGGCACCTTCCGGGATGGCAAGATGGTGCTCAGCGGAGTGGATCACGTCAAACCCGGGCGAACTATCGTAAGGGGCGTGTGGAAGCCTGTGGACGGAGGGGTTCGCGAGACGGCCGCAACCTCCACCGATGGCGGTAAGACCTGGAAGCCGTGGTTTGATCTCACGTTCCGTCCGCACAAGCCGTGACTTGCCGGGTAGATCGCGTCAAAGCAATGAAGGGATGGACGAAAGGATGTACATTTGGCAACGGACTATGCCAGCCTTACGGAGAACCTTCTGCGCTTCTACGACTTCAGGAGCAAGGTGGTGCTCTTCGTGGGCGCGGGAGGGCGGCAGCTGCTCGAACCTACCGCCGGAACAAAGAAGCTGATCGCTATCGATCGAGATATCGAAACCCTGACGGAACTTTCGACGAAAGTCGCTTCCAAAGGTATGGGGGAGGCGGTCGAGGTTGTAGCGAGAAAGTTCGAAGATGTAAGACTTTCTGCCGACGTGGTCTACTTCGAGTTCTGTTTGCACGAGATGGCTGATCCCCTGCAAGCTCTCGCGCATGCCAAGACCCTGGCTCGCGACATCGTGGTCTACGACCATTCTCAAGGCTCAGAGTGGATTTTCTACGCTGCGGAAGAGGATATGGTCCGCCGCAGCGCTCAGGCCATCAAACGCTTCGGTTTGCGGCGGCGCGAGAGATTTTACGCCGAACAGCACTTCTCAGACCACACCGAGCTCCTGGCGAGAGTGACCCCGCAAGGCACCACGGCCATCGAACGCGTACAACGCTTCACTGGTTTTGAGAACATCGTCATTCCCATGCGCTACGAGCTCGATCTGCTGTAACAGGCGAGCAGCCTGCCGCGATTTTTCATAGCCCTGCCGTAATTCACAGGAGACAACAGGATCTTGAGCCTGGAAAAGAGTTCTTGGGCTGAACAACCGAGGCCTGGGCAGCGGCTTCCCTCGGTTGCGCCATCCAACCTGACTGAGCAAATGCAAATCACTTCTGGCACAAATTTCCATATTTTTCGCGGCGGCCGAAAGTCTGCATTCGTTGCCGACCTGGCGACGAAGTTAGCGAACTGTGCTCGAAGCCTGCCTGCCTCACCCTCGCTGGATGCTCTCATATCGCTCTTGTTAAGATCCGGCGAGTTGGAGTGCGCGCTGCGCGACATCGGCTCTCCCGATGCAGACAACGCTGAGGAGCTGACGGACCATCTAGCCGAAGCGGCTATCCGACGCCAGAACAATAACCGGCGCGACGGTGTCCTTCTCGCACAGCGGGTTTGCCCCCTCCTCGACAGGATTCGCCCTATCGGATCCGTAAGTGTCGCTACACCGGAAGGTTTTGCTTACTACGCGCTGCATCCCCTTGACTATGCCGATTTGGTAATGTGTAGCCCAGTCAACGCGCCTTCTGCATTTGTCGTTGGAATTCGCAGCATCGGAACCACGCTCAGCGCCGTAGTGGCTGCGCAGTTGCGGGCGGTTGCAGTCAGTACCGAGCGCACGACGGTGCGCCCCACCGGCCATCCCTACGATCGGCGCTGTGAATTCGATTCAAGTCAAACTGAGCGAGTCCGCAGGGCAGTTGCTGGAAATGCAGCCTTCCTGGTCTGCGATGAGGGTCCGGGGCGAAGTGGGTCATCCTTGCTCTCGACAGCCGAAGCGCTCGAGAGAGACGGGGTCCCTCGTGGCCGAATCATCCTGCTCTGTTCGCACGAGCCGCAGTCGAGTGGGCTTTGCACGCCTCACGGCGCGCGCCGGTGGGCTCGTTTTCGCGCGATCGCGAGTGGCAGAACGGCGAGGCTCCCTGCCGACGCGGCCGCAGATCTAGGAGGCGGCGAATGGCGCGCGCGATTTATCGATCGTCGGAAGCCCTGGCCGGCAGCTTGGCCTCAGATGGAACGGCTCAAGTTTCTCTCGCGTGATGGCGAACGGGTGTTGAAACTTGAGGGTCATGGACACTACGGCGAGCAGGTGCGTACCCGGAACGAGTGTCTCGCTGCCTCGGGTCTTGGGGCTCCTTATTTGGGGCAGGCGTTCGGCTTCGGCAGCTACGCCTTTGTGAAAGGGCGCATGAGCAGCAGGCGCGATCTAACTGATTGCTTGCTTGCCCGTATGGCTGACTACTGTGCTTGGCGCTCGCGTGAGTTCGCCGTCCCGGAGGCAGACTCCAGCGACTTGGAAACGATGGCTCGGGTGAATCTCGAGCGCGAGTTTGGCAGAGTGGCTGAGCTCGACCTGCGCCTGGAACGACCCGTGATAGCCGATGGACGCATGCAGCCGCACGAGTGGTTCTTCGCCGCTGATGGCCGGTGGCTAAAGCTTGACGGAGCCACCCACGGCGATGACCATTTCTTTCCTGGACCCTGTGACATTGCGTGGGACCTGGCGGGGATTATTGTCGAGTGGGGGCTCGACAGGGCCGCCAAGGAGCGTCTGCTGCACAAATACGCGCAATCCACTGGCGATCATGTTATCCCACGGATCGATGGCTATGTCCTGGCCTATGCGGCCTTTCGCTTTGCCTGGTCCAGGATGGCGGCTGATTCTGTGGGTGAAG
>Ga0306924_10002710_pt1 | contig 16790 bp, 16 predicted proteins | sample sta12Can44000111_FD_203756 | JGI IMG/M metagenome (GOLD analysis project Ga0306924, IMG submission 203756) | Lab enrichment of tropical soil microbial communities from Luquillo Experimental Forest, Puerto Rico - statanox.12C.anox.44.000.111 (v2)... | ecosystem: Environmental > Terrestrial >... | reverse complement strand
GGAAGAATGGATTCGCAGCGCTCCTTCCGCGAAAGAAGGCGTGCAGGATCTTTTATGGACCCTGCTCAATTCGCGGGAGTTTTTGTTTAACTATTGATCATGCATTTGCGAAATAACGTTTGGCTATCTCTTGTGCTGGTCTGCTCGTGGGTTTGCACCTGCGCACCGGACTCTGTCGCCGGGAAGCCGACCTACTGGCAGGATATTCGGCCGATATTCCGCAAGCATTGCACGGTCTGCCACAGCGCCAAGAATGCCGGTGCCGTGGAGGTGTCCGGAGGATTGGCGCTGGACACGTTTGCTTCCGCTTTGAAGGGCGCCAAGAGGCCCGTGATTCAATCGGGCAAAAGCGGCGACAGTCCTTTGGTGCAGCGGATCACGACGGCAAATGAGGAAAACCGGATGCCGCTGGCCGCTCCCGCCGTATCGGCAGAAAACATCGCTCTCATTCGAAAGTGGATCGATAGCGGAGCGAAGGAAGGAGAAAAACCAAGGGTTAATGCCGCCGTTACGTCCTCAACTTTTCAGCGCAGGCGCAAACTTGATGTCGTATTGACCACGAATGCCAGTCCGCCGGCCGGCATTCTGGGTCCGGGAGCTCCGGAAAAACTGGAATTAGTTCTGCCGGTGGGGCCGCTAAGCCCGGTTGCTGCCGTCGCCTTCCATCCGGAGGGCAAGCTATTTGCAGAAGCAGGTTACGGGCGCGTCACTATCTGGGATCTGGACCTGGCGAAGCCCGTCACGATTTTGACCAGCGTCCTGGGAGCAGTGAATGACTTGCGCTTCAGCCCGAACGGCCGGCTTCTCGCCGTGGCCGGCGGACAACCCTCCGCCAAGGGCGAGATCCGCATTTACCGGGTAGAAGATTGGAAACTGCAAGCGACGTTTCGCGAGCACGCCGACGTCGTCTTTTGTGTTGCGTTCCATCCGGACGGGCAGCGCCTTGCTTCCGCAAGCTACGACAAAACCGTCGGTATTTGGAATATTGCCAACCACAAACTGGAACGCACTTTGACCCATCACTCCGACTTTGTCTATTCCGTGGCTTTCAGCCCGGACGGCAAATGGCTGGTGTCGAGCAGCAAGGATCGCACGGCCCGCATCATCGATCCCGATACGGGCAAGAGCATGATGACGTTCAGCGGCATGGAGCAGGACGTGCTGGCCGTTGCCGTGCATCCGGACGGCAAGTCGGTCGTCACATCAGGATACGAAAGCGGCCTGTATTGGTGGAATCCGCAAAACGGGGAACGCACCCGCTTGCAACGCGGCCACGGCAACGCCGTGCATGAGATCTGTTTCAGCAAGGACGGCAAGCTGGTCGCTTCTGCCGGCGGCGACCGAACGGTCCGGCTCTGGGACGGCACGAGCGGCGCGATGCTGCGCACGTTGCCAGTGGGATCGGTGACGTACGCCGCGGCTCTGAGTCCGAACGGCAAACTGGCCGCGTCGGGCAGTTTTGATGGATTCGTTCGCCTTTGGGATTCAGGTACTGGCCGGCACTTGGTGACGCTAATGAGTTTCCCCGGTGACAAGGGGACGTTGAACTGGTTGGCGGTTACTCCCGAAGGCTTTGCGGCTTCCAGTTCGCAATGCAACACCCTGGCGCAATGGCGCATGACCGGTAAATTGGTCAGTGCGGATCTGATTTGGAAAGCGCTGCAAAAACCCGAAATGATCGCCAAGGCCGTGCGCGGAGAAAACGTCGGCGTGCCTTCGTTTACCAAGTAAATGGGCGATTGCATAGAAGAGAAAGTTTACGATGAACAGTAAGAGTAGGAAGAGGATCAAAAGCAAACGAGGAATCACATTTCTAGTCGCGCTTTACGTTTCCGCATTCTCACTTTCCTACGCTCGTGCCCAGACATCTTACCCAATGATCACCCACGCGACCCCCGTCGCGGTCCAGCGCGGCAAGACGGCGGAAGTCACGGTGGAAGGCCAGATGAATTTTCAGGGCGTCTATAAAGCGCTATTCGAAGGGACCGGCATCACGGCGGAAGTCGTAACTCCCCCGAGCGCAAAGGCCCCGGAGTCTGCGGTCGTCCGATCGGTCAAGCTCAAATTGACCGTCACGGCGGATGCAGCGCTGGGCATTCGCGAATACCGGGTCGCCTCATCGCTGGGGCTTTCGAGTATCGGGCAATTGCTCGTGGTCGATGACCCGGTGGTGATGGAGAGCGGCGTGAACAATACGCTGGAACAGGCGAATCCGATTCCGGTGCCCAGCGTGGTTTGCGGCCGCATCGAAGCGGTCGAAGATGTGGATACGTTCAAGTTCCACGCCGAGGCCGGCCAGACCATTACCTTTGATGTGTATTGTGCCCGATTGCAGGACAAAATCCACGATCTGCAGAAACACGCGGATCCGCTCTTGACCCTGTATGATGGGGACGGCCGAGAATTGGCGGCCAACGACGATTTTTCCTTTGCCGATCCGCTCCTGACCTGCACGATGCCCAAGACCGGCGACTATTTCCTGCAAATTCGGGACTCGAAATACGACGGCGATGCGCGCTGGGTCTACGCCATCATCGTCACGCCGCGGCCGTACGTCACCAACCTGTTCCCCATGGCAGGCAATCCTGGCCAGACCATCGAGGTTGAACCGATCGGCTCCGCGAAGCTGTTGCAAGACCGGGTGGCGCTGCGCGTTCCGCAAAAACCAGGCCCTTGCCAGGTGCAACTCGATATCGGCGGCCGGCAGACTTACCCGGCCGCATTCATCGTCAGTGCCTTGCCGCAAGTTTTCGAGACCGAACCGAATGACACGCCGGAACAGGCCAACCGCATCACGATACCGTGCGGGGTCAACGGCCGGATCGGCAAAAAGCGCGATCTCGATCATTTCCGTTTCGCCGGTTCGAAAGGCAAGGCGGTGCGCTTCGAAGTGAAGGCGCGCCGTTTTGGCACGCCGCTCCGCTCGAGCCTCGATTCCGTGCTGGACATCATGAATCTCAAGGGCGAAATCCTGGCCGGCAACGATGACACCTTCGGGAAAGATGCGGCCCTGGTTTTTCCGCCGCCCGCCGACGGCGACTACATCCTGCGCATTCGCGACCTCAACAGCAAAGGGGATGAGAATGCGGTCTACTATCTGGAAGCGGATTGGGCCTTGCCGGACTTCGAATTGCGCTGCGATCCGGACAAGGCCATGATCGGCCCCGGGTCCAGCACGGCGTGGTACGTCCACGTGACGCGCAGCAACGGCTTCGATGGCCCGGTCCAGATCGATGTGCACGGATTGCCGCGGGGGGTCGCGGCAAGCCCGTTAACAATTCCGCCGGCGCTGAGCCAGGGCGTCATCGTCCTGACCGCGGCGGCGGATGCCCCGCGCGACGCCGCCAACGTGGAACTGATCGGCACGGCGACCGGTAAGCTGCCGGATGGGAAAACGGAAAAAATCCAGCGGCCGGTGACGGCGAATCAGGAGATTTACTTTCCCGGCGGCGGCCGCGGACGCTTCGATGTCAATTTGCAAACGGTCGCGGTGACCGATCCTTCCGACATTGCCGGTGTGGAAGTTACCCCCCGGGCCATTACCCTGAAGCCCGGCGAAGAAGCGCGCATCGCCGTCAAACTCGTACGCCGGCCGGATTACACGAAGGACGTATTTCTGGACGTGGCGCTGCAACATCTCAATACGATGTACGGCAACCCGCTGCCGCCCGGAGTCACCATGGTCAACGGCAAAAGCAAAACCCTGCTCGGATCGGGGAATGAGGGCCACATCGTATTGCAGGCCGCCCCGGATGCAGCGCCGATCGAAAACGTGCCGATCTCCATACAGGCGTATGTGTCGATCAATTTCGTGGTCAAGATCGGATATTCGAGCCTGCCGATTCAACTGACGGTAAGGAAATAGTTCCACCCCGGCACACCTCCGTATCTCATGCACGTACACGGGCACGCCCCTCGACGCAACGCATTCGAGCGGAATAACTTAGCGCGACTTTCCGGTCCGTGTCTCAGGTCTGGATGAGATACGAAACCGCACTCGCGTGTAACTTACAGCCGGTCCCGTGTTTGTTCCGAGCGCGTCAGGTTGACACCAGGCGAGTAAGATAGTATCTTACCTATCATGAAAACGATTATCTCTAGCAAGGGACAAGTGGTCTTGCCCGCCGCATTTCGCCAGCAGGACGGCATTGAGCCAGGCCAAGAATTTGAGGTCGAGCGCGTCAATCAGGGCGAGTATCTTTTGAAACGAACGAAACGGCCGCGCAATCAGGGCCTGGTCCAACTCCTGCTCGCCTGTCCGGTCAAGGGTTGGTTCGAGGCGGCGAATCGGACGGAAACGACCGACGATATAACTGTGCCAAAACTCGGATGACCTTTCTTGTTGATGCGAACATCTTGAGCGAGCCGACCAGAGACCGGCCCAATGCCAGGGTGGTCGCCTGGTTGGAGGCGAACGAAAGGGATTTCGTCGTAGACTCGGTGATTTTGGGCGAGATTGCTATCGGCATCCTCGTGCTACCACGTGGGCGTAAGCGAACTCAGCTGGAGCGATGGTTTGACGCGCTGGTAGAGCGCATTGATTGTCTGCCGTGGGATGCGGCCATTAGCCGGCGCTGGGCCCAACTGGTCGCGAATTTGGGGAAAAAAGGACACACGCTCCCCGTGCTGGACAGTATGATTGCTGCGACTGCCCTGGCCAACGGCCTTACGCTCGCCACGCACAATGTGCGCGATTTTCAAAATGCCGGCGTTCGGGTGTTTGACCCTTTTGTCTGATCAAAAGTGAATATTAAACGTGCCAATCCCCTTTCATCCCACTGGACTGCCAGCGACCGGTGTTGCTGGCATCGTAGTCAATCATTTCACTCCATCCTGTCACCTTCCATACACAAGCTGTCACTTACCTTCTTTGCGCTCGGCAAAATACGACACTTTTTGTGTTTCATTCCAACTTGCTGTGACACCCCCTTGACCCGGCGTGCTTGCGACAGACACACTTCCTCCGAAGAATTGCCGGTTTTTGATTTTCTGTTTCACGCCGACCCACTTGCCGCTGCACCCCGACAACTTTGGTGCACCCCGGCTGGTCCTCGCATCAGACATGCAGAGTCGACATAAGTCTCCATTTTTCGGGCGTCTTATTGACACGACCATGTCGCGCTAAATGCTCGTGTTGCCAGCCGTGGCACGGACAGCCGGCCAATGTTCTTGGCTCGAAAAAATACGGAAACGAATGTCACTCCACAAACCACTACAGATTCCACCCTTAGGACAGTTCGTTTCCGATATCCTGGGACACCCCCCAATCCCGAATACGAAACAGTCAATGCTTGCCATGCGTCTCATGTCAACTTTGAGACAAAAAAAACTCCGATTCGGGAGTTCCGGAAAAGCACCGGATCTGGCCATCGACCGGCACGCAAACAGCCGCGGACGCGCTTTATTCCCAATGCTACCGCCGCCACGGCGTCCCCTGCAATTCCCGCTATTCCCGAGTCGGCCTTGTCGATCGCGTGCCCCCGTGGTCCAAACGCCAGGAACGTTTGACAAACGAAGGCCTGATAATCGCCGTCCTTGTGGAACTTCGCGCGGCGGCCATTGCCTCGGTTTATCACCTGGTAGTAGATGCCGCCGACAAAAGCTCGCGGAGCGCGTCGCCTGACCGACAGCATAGGTGCGAACCCGCCAAATGAGAATATTAAAACGTGCCTGTCCCCTTTGTCCTTCGCGGGCCTGAGTGAAATCCGCTTCATCGGCTCTCACGTGGACCGCGACGGCCACTACACCATTGTGGGACATGCCAATCATGTGCGCTTCGAAGCGCCTCCGGAGCTGGCATTGTTTCTCTTCGGCGTCCCGGTCCTGACCGACGTGGAGTTCGCCGTCGAGGAAAGCGGCGTGCTGCTGCCCGGGCCTTAAAGTGATGACGATGGAAGTGGAGGTTGAATCGCGCAACCGGCCGGAAAAGCGAGTGACGATTTAACTCACCAATCAGGATTCAATCGGCTAACTTAGGGCGTAAGCCTGCAAGGGCGGAAAGCCATTGAAACCAATCGCACTCACCTGGAACGTGTACGCGCCGGGGCTTCGGAAGTCGAGTCAGCTGCCTTCCCGTATCGATGACGGAAAGGAATACCGGCAGCTGTCATATAGAACGTCGTGGCTGTCACACGTCGGTCCTGCGTTTACGAACTCGCGCGTGGTCTTCGATGTCGCATCCGTGCGAATCGGCTCCTTGATGGTCACCTGCCCGATAATTTCATGGTCCATTGCGTGATTATCTATTCTTCCGCCGGCTATCAGTACCGGGAATGTGAGTGCTGCCGCCGCGGGGGAATCGCTGCGCGAAGGGCAACTCTAAGCGAATTTTAATCTCCCCTGCATCATTTCTTCACATCTCTTGGGTATCAGAGCAAGTTGGTATCCCACCGTCGTGACACGAGCGAAAGACGTCTTGGAAAGACATGGCAACTCAAGCCAACGGAGGCAACGATGAACCGCCAGTCACGCAAGCTCGGAATTTCATTGGCAGGCCGAACCTTCAAACCGGCCTTCGGTCGGACGATTCTCAGGGTCGAATTGCTTCCGCAACGCAACTTGTTGAGCACGCGCATCTGTCCGGCAGGCACGATGGATTGCATGGACGGCACTCATGCAGCCGATGGACTGCCTCGCCATGGATCAGGGCTTCCTGCCATCCAGCACCTTATTTACGTGATCAAGGAGAATCGGACGTACGATCAGGTTTTCGGCACCCTTAGCCAGGGCAACGGCAACCCGAGCCTGAATCTCTTCGGCGACGAATCGGCGCCCAATCAACGCGTCCTGCAAACACGCTTCGTCACGCTGGACAACTTCTATGCGGACTCCGAGGCGTCCACCGATGGCTGGAACTGGGACGTCGGAGGGCTGGCGAACGGCCAAAGGGTAGAGTCACCAGGTTCTCCCAGAAACGCTTTAGGGCCGCACGGTGTCCAGGTCGGCGGACGCCCGTACGGCACGTCGCCCCGGACCGGCGCGACGACACCTGGACGCGCATGCCGAAACACAGCGACACCGACGACGTCCACCCGTTGCATGCCCCCCCGAGGCGCGTGGGGCACGTCCATGGTGTCCAATTAGGTATCGTCAAAGTTGATTCCACCGGCGTTCTGGCTCTTAAAAAGCGACGCGGGGGTGCTTGCGGATTGTTCCCAAGGGAATAGAATTAGGTCGATTTCGCGCTGTGTTCGTAGCGCCATATGCGGACGGAAATCGTCCTCCAGGTTGGTTTCGGGCAGCACCACGGCAAATCTGGGCCCGTGGTGGATGGAAACTGCCTCGTAGCCGGATAATGGGGTGCAACATCGACAAGAAGGGACAGGCTCTGCTGGAATTTCTGGAACGGGAATTAAGCCAAACCAAGCGCAACCAACGTGCGAAGATCGATAACGAAAAAATCGTCCATTCCCGGCCGGATGCGGGCCGTGTGGGGGTCTCGTCCGGACGGGCGCCGGTACGACGGAAGCGGCCGTACTGGACTACGGCTTGGTGAATATCTCCCCCTCCGGGGGGGCATCGCAAGGGCACCAACGCGATTGGTGAGAGAAGAGGGCTGGCAGGAGGGCAGACAAGGTGTCGTTGCGAGCACACCACCCGCGCTTCGGTGATGCCCTGTCGAAAGAAAGGAGGTGTAGCCACAGCATTCCGTACCACGAAAGCGATCGAGAAGAGGCTGCGGAGTTCAACACAGGCCGGTAGGGACCGGCCGCATTTAGGAGAACCAGGAGAACGCAAAGGAGAACAACTGTGCGACTGCTGACTTGCCTGTTATCGACGCTAGCGCTGGCGGTGGCGCTGGAAACGCCGGCCGCGGCCGACTATTTCAACTTCAGCACGGGGGACCCGGATCACCGGATGGCTGCCGCCGTCCGCGTGCAAACGGAGGCCCAGATCGAGATCGAGGCGGCCGATGACTTCATCCTCGACCGCGAGACGCTGATCTGGCACGCCAACTTCACCGGGCTGCTGCCGCCCGACGTGCCGCTGTCCGACGTCCAGGACGTCGTGATCGAAATTTACCGGATCTTCCCCCGAGACTCGGATCCCGAGCGGGAGATCCATGTGCCGACTCGAACCAACTCGCCGTCGGACAATGCCTTCGATGAACGGGAGAGCTTCGAGGGCGAGCTGTTCTTCGAGGTCACACTCATCGATCCGGACTCCGGCGCCGCCAACTCCGTGGTGGATGGCATCTTCCCGTCGCCGGACCAGACCACGGGGGGAGAGGGCCCGGTGGCGGGACAGGAAGTCCGGATCGATGTCTTCTTCCGCTTCCCGTTCAACCTGCCCGCCGACCACTACTTCTTCGTCCCGCAAGTGGGGCTAGCGAGCGGCGGCACCTTCCTTTGGCTATCGGCGCCGCACCCGCAGTTTACGGGGGACTTGCAGATGTGGATCCGCAATAGCAACCTTGACCCGGATTGGCTCCGGGTCGGCACCGACATCGTGGGGGGCACCCCTGCGCCGACCTTCAACGGCAGCTTCACCCTCGAGGGTCAAACCATTCCGTAGCGTTTGGGGAGCACTCGAACAGGACCCTACTCGGCGGGGCGCCACGGCGTTCACCACCGCGCGCCGCCCCGCCGCGCTGGACATGCGTCCGACACAAGAGAGGACGCAGAGTGACAGTTTACGCATCCTCAGCGCTCTCATAGAATTGTGGAAAATACCCTTCCTGGTTGTGGACACTCTCTCAAGGGCAGTCTTCGGGTGTGGACAGTTTGGGACCTCGACGCCGAATTTCGGCTCGCCATAAGTGGTTGCCACCAGCTGACTTAAAGGCGCCAAAATCTCGTTAGCAGCTGCATTTGAGCTGTCCGGATTTGTTCACTACCCTGTATATTGCCTTTGAGAAAGTGTCCGACTCTGGTGTGTAGTTTATCCGTAACGGCTCCCTATATCCGTCGCTCGCCGACGACGCGCACGCCATCGCCCTCGAGTCGGCGGAACACGCAGCTGGCGTAGCGTTCGTGGTAAGCGGCTCCCGCCGCCGAGCGCGCGGATTTCTTTTCGCGTCACCCCTGGCTTTTCTTGATCATTGGCAAAGAACTGGTCCAACAAGCGGGAATCCGGATTGGGCACATTGCAAGTGCCGTTGGCGATGGCTTGAGCGCATCGTGGAGGCGATTGCCAAGCGGCGAGGGTGGCACAAGGTAGGGGGTAACCGCGGCGGGCACCAACGCCCCCAAAAGTGCTCGGAGCCGCTTGTCCATTTGGGCAAATCGTTCCGAACGCTTCGGTAATCGTCGGCCGAATTACTGCACGAGCTGAATGTTGCGGACCGGGGTCGCCTGGCCGTTATAATTGACGGTAAAGTTCCCGGTCCCGGTGACCGCCAACTGCCAGGCGATCCACTGCGACCCAATATTATTCGTGAAGTTCCCCTGGGCCGTGAGGGTGACCTTGGCACTGGCCGCGTAAAAAGTCCCCGCGATGTCCATATTCCCCTGGGCGGTGATGCTGATCTGCTTGTTGGACGAGCGCTCCTGAAAGACCGAGATCCCCTGGTAGGTCCCGCTCGTGGGCGGGGTGATGTTCACCGACCCACTGCCAGTCATGCTAATGTTGCCGGTGCCGTTGCTATACAGCAGGACATTAGTTCCCGACACCCCCCCGGCGTTCGTTACCGTGAAGCCATGGGAGCCGATGTAATAAATCCCGGGCGATCCGTCCGCGTTGGCATGAAGGACCACGGACCCGGAGCCGGTGATATTGATGCCCTCATAGTGGCCGGGGTAGAGGTCCAACTGGGCGCTGCCCGAGTAATTCACCCCTTGGCTCGTGGAGTAGTTCAAACCTGGAAGGCTCGGCGGGGTGGGTGGGTATGGCTGGTCCGGGGGCTCGGGCAGGGCGGCCAGCGGGTCGGGCGTCGGGGGGACATTATAATTGATCTGGCCAATCAGGTCTCCGCTGTTGGAGCGATTATATACTCCGTCACTCAAGTTAATCACATCGGCCACGGCATTCCCGGTGCTCGTTAAGGTTGCCCCCCCGTTGACCGATTGCGAGTCGACGGTGATGGCCCCGCCGTTGGTCACAGTGACGTTACCCGCGGCCGTCAGATCCAGGGTGTTATTGTCCGTGGGATCCAACACCAGGATGCCGGGCGCGGCCGCGCGGTACTGCCCCCGAGCGACTGCACGAGCCGTCACGTTCAGATTGTCCCTGCCCCAGACGGAACTAAAGTAGCGCTGCTGGGTGGAGTGGATGATAACCTCGATGTAACCCCGCGGGATCTGCGTCCCCGCCAAGGGTCCCCCCTGGTAGTTGTTGGGCCAGGTGGTGGCCGTCACGGTTGACTGCACCCCGTCGTCGCGGTAGCCGTCGGCGGCGGCGGTAGTCTTGGCACTGTTGACGGCGGTCCCGCTGGGATCGGCGCCGGCGTTGTGGTAATAGTTCGTGAACAGATCCACCGCGCCCGCCAGGGCCGCGGCGTCCGCTGCCACCACCGCCCGTCGGCGGTCGTCCCGCAAGACCCCGAGATCGAGGACCAGGGCGGTGACCCCCAACACGGGGACCAGGCTCACCGCTACCATCGTGACGACGCTGCCGCGCCGCCGACCACCCCCAAAGTTCCGTTGCTGGCGTACCATATCCTGTTTTCTCCCTAAGTTTTGGGCCGACCTGGCTCGAGCCTCAAGCGCGAGCAAGCAACCACGCTTAATAGCACACCGGCATGACCGACGTGCTCGTCAGCGTGATCGGGCCGATGAAATACGCTTCGGGCAACCACGTGTAAGTGACGGTCACACTGACGGTGTTCGTTTCGCTGTACGTCGTGCTGCCGATAGTTCTCAAGCTGTACGGCCAGCGGTTGCCGTTCTGGCTGGTGTTGTCCCAGTCGTAGCTGCCGCTGGACATGTTGAAGTTGATACTGGTATGCAACCGCCCCGCGTCCAGGCCCGCCGCGTTGGCGTTGACCAGGTTGGTGGTAATGTAGGCGTCGTTGACGTTCGGAAGCGTCCCGTTGCGGATAAGGGCGGCGTTCTCTTGCAGGTACTGGCCGGCATGGACCGAGGCGAAGCGGGCTGCCTCCCGAGCGAGGTGTGCCACCTGTTGGTACCGGTATACCCCGGTGCCGCCAACCAGCAGCCCGAAGAGCAAGGCGAACACCACCGGGTAGATCAGAGCGCACTCAACGACATGCGCCCCCCATCGCCGACTCTGCCGATGATGCCACCGCAAAAAGGAACCTCCGGAAGTTGACAGCCAACCACAATCCACCAACCGCCCGTTTCCGTCATCGGGGGACGGCGGGGGCCACGCGCATCTGGGCCGAGCGCTGGATCGTCATCTGATAGGGGATGCCAGGGAACTGGACAATTGTTTGGAACGGGTAGCTAATGGTCACGATGGACACGGGGTTGCCGTCGGCGTCGGTGCCGTTCGCCACCGTGATGTTACTGTCGGTTAGGACCGGGTTCAAGTTCGTGCCGTCGAGTTCGGACGCTGCTCTTCCCTGGGACACGATCTCGCCGTTGGGTCCCTGCCAGTACTGGTTGTTGCCGATCCACTGCTGATTTTGGTTGTCGAAGGTCTGACTGCCGAAGATCGCCCCGTTGTGGAGGCAGTTTTCGATTGTCATGGTGTAGTAGAAAACTCGGGCGAAATCGATTGTGGCGAGGAGGATAAAGGCCAGGAACGGCGCCAGGATGGCGAGTTCCACGGCCGCCACGCCCCGTCGACCTGCCGCGGTCACCATTCCCCGGCCAGCCGGCCAAAGTCCCTGTTGGGAGACGGCCATGTAGCTCGGCCGGTGGAGGCGGTCAACTGCGTATTGTCGCTGGACAAACATGATTCGGCACGCCTTTGGAGGGGGGAGGTAAAGAGAGACAGCCCATTATTTGTTCCTAATGGACTCTAGGTTGCTAACGGATGGTTGTCAAAAAAATCATCAGGCCGGTAAAATGGTTAAGGCTTCTGACTCGGGACGGCCCATGCCATACACCCGCATCAGTTTACCACGCCAAGACTTTCAGCAACTTCCGGGAGGACGCAGAGGGAGGGCGCAGAGTGACAGTTTACGCATCCTCAGCGCTCTCATAGAATTGTGGAAAATACCCTTCCTGGTTGTGCGGGGCTTTGAGGGGCCGCCCCCGTCGACGACCAGGACGAGCTCCCTCGCGTTGCATCCGCCGGCGCTTCGCCGCATCCCCCTCGACCAAATCTTCTTGCCGAATGTCTTCTGCGTGAGGATCATCGGCCAGCAGAAAGGTTCGCCAACGCCCTTGGCGCTCTTGAGCCGTGGCTACCAAACTCCGGTACCGCAGGTTGTAATGAAGCATCGGCGCCGCCGGGTCCGTTTGTTCGAGAGCATATGTCCGACAGCTCGACCCGCGGTACATCCCCTGCTCCGTCACCAAATCGACACGCACCGGGTCCCGTTCGATGTAGCCGGCGCAACTGAGGAAGTACTCTTCGACCCTGACGACGAGGCTCTTGAACCGGCCCTGCGACAGATGTACCACAACCCCGTACTGGCGCTTTTAGGCAACAGGACCTCAGGGTTGTGGCCGCGGTTCATCAGGTGGTAATATGCACCGTAATGGCATCATTGATGCACGCGCGGGACGCGAGGCATGGCGGATCTCTCTGGTAGAACCGGCGCATTTGTAATCGACACTGGGGCGTAATTTATCCATAACGGCTTCCTATGCAGCCACTTTTGGAAACTGTCCCTTGGTGTCCCAGAGACCGGGCTTTGAAGCTCAGGACCGGCCACGGTGAGGACAGAAGTCAGGTCGGGCGTGACAAACGGACGGGCTGGAGGGGAAAAGAGGGGTAGCGGCAATCGAACAATAAAAGGGACAAGGGTGCAAGGGTCCCGCTGTCGTTGGAACGACATCGCTTGCTGCGGCACGATTCGTAAGGTGTGAATGAGAAAGGTGATAAAAGTAGAAAGTGCCAAAATTGGCAAATGGTCCCACTTTTTGCGAGAAGGTCCCACTGGGTGTGTCCCAGTTTGGGATGATGTTCTGCAGTGACATGGTTCGGTCGCGAAATCCCGGCCACGGGTGTCGAGTATGCAGTACCGAGTACGTAGTGGCGTCATTCGAAGTCTCCTCGTCGTTGCAGGTATTGCAGTCGTTGCGTGCAATGCCCGCATTGCGTACAATGCACGCAATGCAGCCGGGCCGGGGTCCGTGCAACGACGCAACGACGTCGACAAAAGTCATTGATCGGGTGGTCAAAAGTCATTGGCAGTTCGTCGGTAGTACTCATCTGTCATTGGTTCGTCGTTGCAGGCGATGATGCAACGACGCGGTGCAGTTCTCGGGGTTTGGGGGTGTCGAGTACGGAGTACCGCGTACGCGGTACCCAGTACTGAGAACTGGCCTTGGAGTGTGCTGCGCCCGGCAGGTGCCATGGCGATCGGCTGGGTGGCCATGTCGTTGAGGATGCGCAGGCAGGCAACGGGGATTGGCCAATGGGCGGAGCTGTTCTTCTTTCGGCGCGGATTTTTTGTTCGGAACGTGACAAAAATCTGTCGCAAAGGGTAGTCAGGAGGCACAGATGGCCAAAGGAGATTGGCCGGCCGCCTGTGCCTTCGAGGGCAAAGCCAAGATTTGAATCGACGTTCAGGTGTCAAGGAAACGTCCGAAAAATACAGGCTCTTGTTGACATGTAAGCTAATGACCAACGACGAATGAACATGACGCACTTTTCCGATCGTCTGCTTTCCGCCATTCGCGCCAAGAAAACTCCGGTTTGCGTGGGTCTGGATCCGCGCTGGGAAGCGCTGCCCGTGGAAATTCAAGAGCGGCATGGCGGAGACACATTGGCGGCGGTCGCGCGGGCCTATGAAGAGTTCTGTTGCCGGATCATCGATGTGGTTTGCCCGCTCGCCGGCGTGGTCAAAGCGCAGAGTGCGTTCTTCGAAGCGTGCGGCCCGGAGGGATTGACGGCCCTGCAAAATGTATTGCGCCATGCGCGCACGCACGGTCTCATGACGATTCTGGATGGCAAGCGGAACGACATTGCCTCCACCGCGCAGGCTTATGCGGATGCGGCGTTCGGCGGCGTTCGCGTGAAAGGCCGGTTGCATCCGGTCTGGGATGCGGATGCCTTGACGGTCAATCCGTATCTCGGAAGGGATGCGCTTGCTTCGTTCCTGGAAAGCGCCCGGCGGTCGAACCGCGGGGTGTTCGTTTTGGTTCGAACGAGCAACCCGGGGGCGGGCCAGTTTCAGGATCTGGAGTGCAAGGGGAAGCCGCTCTTCCTGCACGTTGCGGATGCGGTCGGTTCGTGGGCGCGCGAAAATCCGGGCGCATGCGGTTTCGGGGACGTGGGCGCGGTGGTCGGGGCGACGCATCCGGCGGAATTGCGAATCTTGCGCGAATTGCTGCCTGATGTCTTTTTTTTAATTCCCGGTTTCGGCGCGCAAGGCGGCACGCCGGCCGATGTCGGCCCGGCCTTCTGTGCCGGAGGCACGGGTGCGCTCATCGCCAGCTCGCGGGACATCATTTTCAATTTTTCTCCGCAGGATCGCGATTGGGAGGTGAAGGTTGAAGGCGCTACGCGGAATATGATCGCGACACTTTGCGAAGGAACCGCCGCAAAGCAACTAAAAGAAAGCGGCGTGAAAGCGCCGCAGTCCAAATGATCTGAAAGAAAGCGGCGTGAAAGCGCCGCAGTCCAAATGAGCCAACTGAATTGAACAGGGTTGTTTCCTTTTCGAAACATCGCGTACGAAATGCGAGGCCACGGGCCATGGCAAGCCCGTCGATTGAAGAATAGGTAATGTGCGCAAAATATTGTGAATGAAGGACTTATAACAAAGAAACGGTGTTAAGAATGATAAAAATCAGTGCGCGGCACGGAATGTGCAAACTCTTGCAGTGGTAGACTTGCTTGGAATCGCATCGGGGAGTGGCAGGCATGCGGCGCACGGACTATCACACCTTGATTGATCGCGGCCGGAAAGCCGGATTGCGAACGGCGGAACTGTATCACGTGATGTCCGCACGGCCTCCGGAAGCCAGCGATGCCATGCCGGGCCAGGCCGACGGCAATGGGTTTGTGTCGGCTTATAACAGCTTCGGCAAGCGGATTTTTCGACCTGCGGGCCCCTCTCGAGATTGATACATTTCGTTGCTCCTGGTGAATCGCTACTCGGCGAGCTGGGAAGTACGCCCCCACAAGTAAGCAGATTAATTCAAATCGTTGGTTCGAAAGCCTATCGCTACACGTCGCGGCGCGAAAAATAACACATCCCGACCAGAGCCACCAGAATGGAACCTGCCACCGTCCATAAAATGAGGCGGCCCAATTGTGCGAAATTGTACAATCCCCGCAGGATGTTGGGCAAATTGGTCAGGACATAGTCCGGAGTCGGATACCGGACGGGCAACAACGACAGACCGAAGCCGACGCCGTACAAGACCATCCACAATATCGCCACGCCCATCACGGTGCTGTTGCACATGGCGCTGGCGGTAACGCCGCAGGTTGTCACGCCGGCCAGGAGAACGATCACGGTCACGAGGGCAATCAAGCTGCCCAGAATCTTGATATCTTCGTGCAGAAAGAAAAAACTCCCCGTGATGGCAATCAAACCGAATACCAAGTAAGTGCCGACCACGGTCACCAGCCGAGCATGCCATTTGCCGAGAAAATACTGGTACCGGCTGATGCCGCGGCTCAGGACCGAGTCGGCCATGATGCCCCGTTCGCTGGAAATGCAACCACCCGCCAGGACAATGATGGGCGCAATACTGCCGACCACGCTCCAGCGCAATAGATCGCTGATAAACGTGGAAGCGGATTGCATGATGCCTGCTTCCCGGTCGACGCCGACGCGATACAGCAGAAACCCGATCGCCGCCAGCAGCGTGGCCAGTACCCAAACGCGGTAGACCCAGCCATGAATGGTTTGCCGCAAGTCGGACTGGAGCACGGCCCAGTAAGGCAGCCAGCGATTGATTTTCGGTTTCGCAATGAGAGCCGTGGTATCCATAAACTAATCTTTCACTTCTTTCACGCCGCTTCTGCGTTCTGGCAAGCGCGGGCAAAACCGCGCGATTCTTCTTTTTCAACCAGATCGAGAAACGCCTGTTCGGTTTGCTGGCCGACGCTGCGGATGCTCACCAGCGTCACCTTGTTGTCGGCGAGGGTCATGAACACGTTGGCGAGCGCGGAGGTGTTGACGGCTTCGTCATTCATGCGGAGTTCGAGGCGGCGTTGCCGCAAGGCTGCGCCCTTGAATTCGGAGAATCCCTTGATGACCTGGGTGGCCTTGGCGATGGCTTTTTGATCCCCTTCCAGATCGAGTTCATAATGGTTGCGGCGCATCCGACCCTTGAGGTCCTGGAGCGACCCGCTGAAAATCATTTGTCCCCGGCTCAACACGGCGGCATGATTGCACACTTCGTCGATATCGCTGAGGTTGTGGCTCGAAACGATGAGTGTTTTTTCCCGGCTGAGAGTTTTGATGAGTTCAAGCATGCTCCGCCGCGCTTCGGGGTCCAAGCCGTGCGTCGGCTCATCCCAGACCAGCAGCTCCGGTTCATTGATCAGGCTGGTCGCGACGGCCAGGCGAGCGGTCATGCCGTTGGAAAAGCCGGCCACCGGATCACCGGACACCGCCAGGAGGTCGACCGCGCGGATCAGGGAGGCCAATCGGGGCTTGCGCACGTCGGCCGGCAAACCAAAGAGCCGGGCCATGTAGTCCAGATAGGTGATCGGCGACATGCCGCGAGGAAATTGCGGGTTGGTGGGGATGTAGCCGATGCGCCGGCGCAAATCGGCCGCGTTCGGCGTCATCGTTTTGCCGAAGACCTTTACCCAAC
>Ga0306924_10002709_pt1 | contig 16791 bp, 19 predicted proteins | sample sta12Can44000111_FD_203756 | JGI IMG/M metagenome (GOLD analysis project Ga0306924, IMG submission 203756) | Lab enrichment of tropical soil microbial communities from Luquillo Experimental Forest, Puerto Rico - statanox.12C.anox.44.000.111 (v2)... | ecosystem: Environmental > Terrestrial >... | reverse complement strand
AAGCGCTTCTGAAATGCGGTGTATTACGTCGCTATACTGGTGGTGCCGGGGCCACAAACGCTTGCTTCAAAGGGGATAAGCGCGTGCTTACCGCGGAAGCCCCTCCCGCGGAGCGGGTTCGTCCAAAACCTGTTATGTCGAGCACGCGATTATGCCGAGTAGGAGCAAACATGTCGTTGCTCCGCTTGGGTAAGTTCAGTTGTCGACTCAGCATAATCTTGATCCTTTCTTCATCCAGCCGAAAGGATCAACATGATCATCAATTCGCCGCCGTCTTTGAATGGACCGTCTGCGCACAGCGAGAAGATCCAGGCCGACGCGCTTCTGGCTAAATATCTCGACGTCCAGCGCGGTCACCCTGCTTGTAAGAGCCGCGCCAGCGCTGCGCGTCATTTCCTGCATTGGCTGCGGTTACACCGCTTTTCCCTCAGCCAAGTAAATTTCACGGCCGTGGAACGCTTCAAACGCCATCGGTGCCAATGCCCGAGCTATAGCCCACGAGAGCCTCATCGGCCCGGGTACATCACCAATGTTCGTCGGTTCGTCGGCTTTCTTGAAGATCACGGCGCTATTCCCGTTCCCAAAGACCTTGGTCAAGTGGTCGCTGTACTGCCGACCTACGGCGATCACCTAATCGCCCTCGGCCACAGCCGGGACTACCGAAGCATGCTGGTGTCCGCCGCCGAGCACTTTGTCCATTGGCTCCGCCTCTCGCGGATCAGTGCGCAGGATGTTGATGATTCCGACGTCGATCGTTTCGCTCAGCACGATTGCCGATGCTTCCTTTGTCGCAAGCGCGGTACGTTAACCGCCTCGGGTGTCGTTCGGCGCCGGCGTGGTGCGGCCGCATTTCTTCAGTTCCTGCGTGACCATGGATTGGTGCCGATGCGTAGTGTCGCTAAGGAAGATCCGCGCCTTGGCGCCTTCCGGGCCTGGCTTGTTCATCGATGCGGCGTCACCAAGCAGACGGTTATACGCTATTTGGCCGAGACTGCGCGTTGGCTGCGGTCACTCGGCGAGGACCCCAGCACTTACGACGCTCTCACGATTCGCAATATCGTGTTGGATCAGCCGGTGAACCGCTCGCACAAGTCGGTGCGGCTGACGGTGACGGTACTGCGTGCATATCTCAGATTTCTCGCGGCCAGCGGTGCGTGTCGTACCGAACTTGTCCACGCCGTACCCTTTGCGCCGCGACGGCGGGATGCCGCCCTGCCGCGGTTCATCAGCCCGGCGGCCGTTGAGCGTATCATCGCGTCCTGTTCCGTCGCCACGCCGACAGGTCTCCGTGATCGCGCCATCATCCTTCTCCTGGCCCGCCTCGGGCTTCGCGCCGGGGACGTGTGCCAGCTTCGACTGATAGACATAGATTGGAGCAGTGCCTTGTTGCGCGTCGAGGGCAAGAGCCGAAGTTGGGCGCAGCTGCCGCTTCCGCAGGATGCCGGCGACGCACTCTTGGCCTACATCGAGCAGGTTCGCCCCATCGTTCGGGATGACCGCGTATTCCTGCGCATTCAGGCGCCATTTAGGCCTCTGGCGTCCGCGGCAGAGATCGCCCGCATTGTCGCAAGGGCGCGCGGCCGGGCGGGTGTCGAAGGAGGCCCGTCTGGAGCGCATGTGTTTCGTCATTCATTGGCGACCGCATTGGTCAGGACCGGCTCGAGTTTGGAATCGATCGGAGCTGTCCTTCGGCATCGATCACCCGTGACGACCGCCATCTACGCCAAGGTTGACGTCACGATGCTGGCCCGTGTCGCCCAGCCCTGGCCGGGAGACGCATCATGCTGAGCAACGAAGTAGCGCGTTACGTCGCTCTGAACCGTAGCCTTGGGCTAAAATTTAACAATGAGGATCAGATCTTGCGGAGTTTCGCAATATACGCCCAGGCGCATGGTGATCAGCACATGCGCGCCGATCGGATCTTTACCTGGTGCCGATCGGCCTCATCGCCGGTACGAGCGAGGACCTTTTATGCCGCCATCAGGCGCTTTTGCGTTTTCCTTCACGCGGAGAACCCACAGCACGCGATCCCACCCGCCGGAGCATTTGGTCGTGGGCGTTGCCCACGCCCGGCGCCGCACCTGCTAGACGCTCATCAGGTGCGGGCTCTCATGACGGCCGCGCTCGAACTTCCGCCCAAAGGATCGATCAGCCCGCATACCTACCATCATCTTTTCGGGCTGCTCGCCGCCACCGGCCTGCGCATCTCCGAAGCATTAGCGCTCAAGCGCGATGATCTCTGCGATGACGGTCTCATTGTTCGTAAGGGCAAGTTCGGCAAAAGCCGACTCCTGCCGATCCACATGACCACAAGACAGGCGTTTGACCGCTATCTCACCATCCGCGATAGGCTCAATGCAGGCGGAGACGACCTGTTCGTCGTGACGACGGGACGGGCTCCGCAAAAGTCGACAGCCTATCAAGTCTTTCGGCGGCTCGCCCACCAGGTGGGAATACGCGATCTTGGGAGCACACCAGGCTCGCGCGTGCATGACCTGCGGCATACGTTTGCCGTTCGATCATTGGAAGCCTGCGCGCCCGATCGCTCCGCGATCGCCGCTCATATGCTCGCACTCAGCACTTATCTCGGCCACACCGAAGTCGCCCATACCTACTGGTATCTCGAAGCAACGCCGGTTTTGTTGCGCGGCATTGCTGAAGCCAGCGAGCAGCTCTTCGACGGGAGGTCGGCATGACGGCTCTCGCTCCTTACCTCTCCGCCTTCCTGCGTGAGCATCTGCCGCGAGAGCGCAACGCCAGCCCGCACACGGTGGCGACCTATGCCCACTGTTTTGCGCTACTGGTTCGGTTCGCAGCCAGACAATTTGGCTGCCAGCCCAGCGATCTCAAAATCGAGGATCTTAATCCGGATCTGGTGCTGAGGTTCCTCGATGAGATCGAGACCGGCCGCGGCAACAGCGCTCGCACGCGCAATGCCCGGCTCATCGCGATCCGGACGTTCTTCCGTTACGTGGAGTACCAAGTTCCGGCTTGTCTGGATCAGGCGTTGCGCATCCGGGCGCTGCCAAAGAAGCGAACGGATGCCGCGCTGATCGATTATCTGACACGTGACGAGATACAGGCGTTACTCACCGCCCCGGACCCGCGAACGGCGAGCGGTGCACGTGATCGTGCGATGTTGCATCTGGCGTACGCTGCTGGTTTGCGCGCCGCCGAGCTCCTATCGCTGCGGCTGGAAGATTTCCCGGACCGCTCGCTCGCGACGGTTCGGATCAAAGGCAAAGGGCGGCGCGAGCGCGTTCTGCCCTTGTGGCGCGAGACCCAGGCCATGCTGCGGGCTTGGTTGGCGGTTCGACCGCAAGCCAAGACACCGGAGTTATTCCTCAACCGGAGTGGTGAGCCGATGACACGGGACGGCTTCGCTCATCGTCTTGCTCAGCAAGTCGCAGTCGCCGCCCAGAAACAGCCGTCAATCCTTCACAAGCGGGTGACACCGCATGTGCTGCGCCATAGCTGCGCGATGCACACGCTCGCTGCAACTGGCGACATTCGGAAAGTCGCGCTATGGCTCGGACACGCCAGCATCCGAACCACCGAGACCTACCTGCGGGTCGATCCAGCCGAGAAGCTAGCGGTTCTCGCCGCCCATGCGCCGCCGCCGGTCAAGCCGGGCCGATTCAAGCCGCCATCGGACAAGCTCATGACCATGCTCGCCGAGGTACGCAACGTAACGGCCTAAACAAGCCAGATTATGCCGAGTAGGTTACGCAATCTCCCAGTCTAATCTGTGTGGTATGGACTTTGCTCGGCATAATCGCGTGCTCGACATAACAGGTATGGGAGGCGACTCAGCGTTCCCACAATAAGGAGGCGTACTTTATCAAACGTCTCCTGACGGAGGGCGCCGTGCGCGCTTCGGACAAGCGCGCGCAGTTCGTCGGGATCGAAGCCTATGAATCCGCCGGGGGTGTCATCATGCGTGACCTGTTTCAGCAGGACGATGGCGGCTGGCTGCAGGATCCCGTGTTGCTGGACCGGCTCGTCGCCGAGAGGCTCGAGCGTGAGGCGCGGGCTATTCGGGGTGAGGGCTGGAAGTGGCTGGAGGTCACCACCGATTTTCCCTACGGCCACACTTACGGCCTGCGTCACGTCACTGGCGAGGCCATCGCGATGGCCGATCAAGAGATCGCCAGCGCCGAAGCCTTGCGCGCGGAATATGAGCGGCTCGAACAGGACCATGCCGATGCGGACGAACTCCCCGAGGACGTCGATCGGCGATTCGGCGAGATTGAGATGGCACTTGCCGCGCTGGACGATCGACCGGTTCGGTACGACCCTGACGAGATTGCGCGTGCCGGCGTGTTTGTCAGCATCGACAGCTCGGGGAGCTTGCGGATCGAGCGCGCCTACGTGCGGCCCGAAGACGAGCCGGCCGTCCCTCAGTCTGGCCCGACACAGGACGAGGCGCGTTCGGACGGCGTTGACACCGCGACCCATGAGGTCACTGGCACTTTCGAGCGTGGTTCGACAGAATCCCAGGACGATGAGCCGGAGCAGGAAGACGGCATCAAGCCCATTCCGGATCGGCTGATGACCGAGCTCACCGCGTTTCGCACACTTGCTTTGCGCGATGCGCTTGCTCAGGATCCGGATGTGGCACACCTTGCGGCGCTGCACGCGTTCTGCCTCAAGCTGTTCTACCGCTACGCGTTGGAGTCCTGCGTTGAAGTCGAGGTGAAGAGCTACGCCTTCGGCAGCCAGGCTCCCGGACTCAACGTCACGGCCATCGCAAAGGCGGTCGACGAGCGCCATCACAGATGGTCCGAACAATTGCCGCGCGAGCCGGGCGACCTCTGGGACGCGCTGATGGCTTTTGATGCTGACAGCCGCGATGCGCTTTTCGCACACTGCGTCGCCATGAGCGTCAACGCTGTCCATGAGCCCTGGAACCGACGCCTGCGCGCGCTTGCCCACGCTGACTGCATCGCGGATGCCATCGGCCTCGACGTTGCCGCGGCGGGGTGGTCGCCGACCGTCGAGAACTATTTCGGCCGCGTCACCAAGGCCCGTATCCTGCTGGCGGTCCGTGAGGCCAAGGGCGAGCAGGCCGCGCAGCACCTCGAGCATCTCAAGAAGGGAGAGATGGCGGAGAGAGCGCAGGAGCTACTCAACGGCTCCGGCTGGCTTCCTGAACCGTTGCGCACGCTCAATCGGCCGCTCGGCACCGCGTCCCGAGTGATGGATGCTGTCGACCAATCGTCGACCAAACCCGCCGGCGTAGAATCGGCGGCGGCCGGATACGATGTGGCTATGGGAGCCGTGGCCGCGTTGGGCGAAGATGAGTTCGCCGCGACCGAGCCGCGCATCATCGCGGCCGAGTAGTCGGGACAGCATGACCTCCTTAAGGCCCGCCGGCGACGGCGGGCCTTTCTTCGCCTTGGAGTTTCCATGTCTACTCAGATTTCCGATCTTGCGCGCCGCTTGGCCGAGCGAGCCGAGATGGTGTGTCGGCACTATCTTTCCAATGGACGTCGTTCAGGCAATTACTGGCTGGTCGGCGATATCAACAACACGCCGGGCCGCTCCCTGTTCGTGCGCCTCACCGGGGAGACATCTGGCAAGGGCGTTGCCGGGAAATGGACCGATTCAGCAACAGGGCAACATGGCGATCTGCTCGACGTCATCCAATTGAGCCGTGGACTTGCGTTCAGCGATGCCCTCGAAGAGGCACGGTGTTTTCTCAGCCTGCCGCCTCCCGCACCTGATCCGGTATCTGTCGTGCGGCGCCGACCAGCACCTGTCGGCTCATCGGAGGCGGCCCGTCGGTTGTGGGCGATTTCGCAAGGCGTCGCCGGCACGCTCGCCCAATCCTATCTGGCAGATCGCGGCATCACCCACATTGAAGGCCTGAACAGCCTGCGCTTTCACCCGCGCTGCTACTATCGCCCCGACGATCACGCTCCTGCGGAGACCTGGCCGGGAATGATCGCCGCCGTCACCGACCTCCACCAGCGTATCACCGGCGTGCATCGCACCTGGCTCAATCCCGATGGCTTCGATCCCATAACGCTCGGCAAAGCGCCCATCGACACACCACGTCGCGCGATCGGCGATCTGCTCGGTCACGCCGTCCGCTTTGGCACGGTGGCTGATGTCGCCGCCGCAGGCGAGGGCATCGAGACCATGCTGTCGCTCCGCATGGTTCTGCCCGCCATGCCAATGCTCAGCGCACTCTCGGCCGCGCATCTTGCCGCCGTCCTGTTTCCGGCCACACTGCGCCGCCTCTATGTCGCGCGCGATGACGATCCCGCCGGCGACGCGGCCCACGACATTTTGCGCGACCGGGCTCACGAGGCCGGCATCGATGTGATCCCGCTGTCACCTGGGCTCGGAGATTTCAATGATGATTTGCGGCTGCTCGGCCTCGATACGATCTGGACTGCGGTCCGAATCCAGCTCCTCCCGCAGGACGTTGCGCGCTTCATGCTGCTGGCCGATCGGATCCGGTAAGGGTGGACGAGCGCGGTGAGGCGCGTGAGGGTCGTGCAGCGACCCTCCATCCGGAAAGGCCCACGCAGGCGGCCTTCTTGAGAGGCGACGTTTTGCGGCAAGCGGTCCGGCCCCGCAATGGCTTTGCTGCGACTATTTTCCGCCGCCCGCCACCGAATGGCTGCTCACATGAATCCATGGGACGAGGCGCGCTTTGCATCGCGAAGCAAAATAGCCGCAGCAAAGCCATCCTCCGCTTCGCTCCGGCCGCTGGCGCGGTGCCGGTCCGGCCCGCCCGCCGCCTTTTGTCGCCATGAAGGCCGCGATGGGCGTGGCCGATCCGACTAGGAGCACCGCCATGACGACCGACCACGACGACACCGCTTCATCGCCAACCGACCGCGCGATCATCGAACTCCAACTTCACGGCTACCGTCCCTTCCAGGACGAACCCGATCCAAGGCCACTTCCCGAAGCCCGACAGATCACGGGCGCCGTCGTCGACATCTTTGACGCGCTGATCGTGAGCCTCTGTGACACACGCCTCGAACCCGATCTCGACGATCTCCTATGGTCGACGGTCAACCTGTTCCACCGCGCCACGACACGCATCGAACGCGAACTCGACTGCAACGAGCAGGCGCAACGGCAGAGTCAACACGATCAGGACGGTTCCGAAATCCGATCCGTCGACCTCGAACGCCTCATCGCCGAAGGCCTAACATTGCTCGAGCGGCGCAATGTCATGGAATACTTCCGCGACCTGGCCGCCGAGCACTTCGCGCGCCATACCGGGTCACACTGGCAACCACGCACCGGATCCAAGGTCAGCCATCGCACAATGACGGCAGCGATGATCGACAGCCGAGACTTCATCGCCGCCAAGCGCCGGGCCGAGAGCGAAGTCATGCTTCCTCCGGGTCCAAAGATCGCCTTCACCGGCGGGCTCGACTTCAACGATCATCGTCTGATCTGGGACAAGCTCGACCAGGTCCGAGCCAAGCACCCGGACATGGTGCTATTGCACGGCGGCAGTCCGAAAGGTGCTGAACGCATCGCAGCACGCTGGGCCGATCACCGCAAGGTGCCGCAGATCGCCTTCAAGCCCGACTGGGCGAAGGGCAAGGCAGCCCCGTTCAAACGTAATGATACCATGCTCGAAGCACTGCCAATCGGGGTGCTGGTCACCCCCGGTAGCGGCATCCAGGCCAATCTCGCCGACAAGGCCCGGCGCCTCAGCATCCCCGTCTGGCGGATCGGCAAGGACGGCGCGTGAGCGCCGTTTTTGCCAGCAGACCTTCCAGCAAACGCCATATCGGTGATAGCGCCACATTATTTGCCATCTGGATGTTTCTTCCAGATTGACGGCGTCGTCTCGTTGCGTGATTCCAAACCATCAGTGTGCGATCGCAAGAAGTTTTCTTCAGTTGCGATTGTGATTCCTAGGACGCCTGCGATCGGTTACACTTCGCTCGCGCCGAGGGTGGTGGTGGGAGGCGCGCATCATTTTTGTCCAGAGAATGGAGCCATCCACCATGGCCGCACTTGGCATCCTCATCGGCATAGGTTTCTTCTGTTGGCTGCTCTACGGCGCGGCCATTTACACATTGCCGTTTCTTCTCGGCGCCTTCGTTGGCCTCCATGCAGAGCAGGCCGGAGCCGGCGCGCTCGGCGGCATCGCGCTCGGGATCGGTGCCGGCGTGCTGGTTCTGATCGTCGGGCGCGCGGTGTTCGCGCGGGCGCGGGGGTCGCTCCTGCGCGCTGCGATCGCATTGGTCTTCGCGGCCCCAGCCGCGCTCGCAGGTTATTCTGCGACATCTATACTCTTCGGCTTGGCTTCGGCATCCGAAGGATGGCGTCAGGCCTTTGCGAGCTTTGGGGCAATGGCAGTTGGCGCCATCGCCTGGCAAAGACTTTCCGCAACGCTACCACCTGCCAGCGACGACAATCAGCGTCGCCCGGCACAGTTATGGAGGTAGGGTATCCGCCACACTCTTAAAACGAACGAGGCCTCCGACTTGGGCGGCTTGAACCGTTCGAGTGAGGGGCTATTCGCTGCTCTTGTTCTCATCGGCGGCCAGGTGCAGGGAGTCTTTTTCCGTTTGTAAGCCCTGAACGGCTACGTCCATCAAGGCCCAACGCGAGTTGATCTTCGATGGTCTCGCGCATTCGCTTGAATGTCAGAAGCTCGCGGTCAATTTCGATGCACCTCTCACACACGCGGCGTCTCCAAGCCTGCGCGTCCTTAAACCAACAAATATTCGTTCGTTCCTATTTGTGCTCTTCCGTCTCGGGCCATTGCCGCTCAAGGCGATCAGCCAAGCGCTTGTATTCCAGCGCCATTAGTTCTAGTTCCTTACGCGCGGCTGGCGTTGCTGAGAGCGCCGCCTGTCTTCGGTAGAGCAATTCAAGGGAGCGGTACGAATAGTTTTGAGGGTGATGCATGCGCTGGATTAATCATTGTCCGGGCGCTCTCCTCATTCACTTGTGTTAACAAGTGAACATTTCCCCACCAAATACTGCACCGAGCAATACCAGGACCGTTGTTCACGTCAGAGAACCCCCTGGGCTTTTTCTGCAATCCATTCGTTCCGCCGGCCTCGCTCGGTGTGAGCTCGAGCGTTATCGCCTTGACGTGGATTATAACGGAGGCGCATTGGGTGCCGCGTTTGCTGGATCGCCCGCGGCGCAAAATCTCACTTTCCTTCAAAGTCCATGGTGATGCCTTCCGCCTCTCGCTTTCCTCGCGCGCCGAACGTCCACGCCTGACGTAGATGGTGACAATTGCCGTCGCCGGCTTGCTCATGGCGTCGGTGCCATGTTCGTCGGTTCTCTTTGGAAACTCCCTGTTCCGAGAAGCGCATCCATTCACGTCTACGATGGCCTGACCTTAGCCGGACACCGGCTGCGCCTCGATCGCCTAGCCGCAATGCCGGCGTTCAACTTTCTTCCCCTGGGCTTCGCCCATTCCTCGCGCGAACCAAGAAAGTTGCCCGCCGGCATCCTCCGCTGCGCTTCGGCCCTGAAGGATGCGGCGTCGCTCGTCTCCGGCCTGTCGGTCGCCATCGAGACCGCGATGGTCGCGGCTCGGAAACAGAGCAAGGAGAACTACAATGGCGAACATCGGCACCTTCACCAAGACCGAGCAGGGCTTCACCGGCGAACTCGTCACTCTCAGCCTCAAGGCCAAAAACGTCCGCCTGGTCGAAGAAGCCGCGAGCAGCAACGAGAACGCGCCAACCCATCGCGTCTTCATCGGAAGAGTGGAGGTAGGCGCCGCTTGGGCGAAGCGCTCCAACGAGGGTCGCTCATACCTCTCGGTCAAACTCGACGATCCAAGCTTCACGAATCCCATCTATGCGAACCTGGTCGAGGACGAGAGCGGCAAGACCCACACGCTGATCTGGTCCCGCCCCAACGGTCGCCGCAGCGGCGACTGACCCGCGCACGATGCCCCGTCCGGCCGGTCCGGACGGGGCATTCCGTCTCACCATAAGGATTGCACACGGGACGAAATCGTCACAGATGCTCGTCTGCCCAGCTAATCGCAGCCCTAATCCAGTGAAGCCTGGCCAGCGGTCTATGCCGCGCCGTCAGGTTTTGCTTTCGCCGGCTGGATCAACTCGCGCTGCTCGATCATCAAGGTCGAAGCTGAAATATACGACTTTTCGAGGCTTGTATTGCGAGTGCAGTTTCATGCATGAGGTCGTTGATCAAATCATTTTGTCGGTCAAACAATCGCGACCTTTTTCAAACCGAGTCGCGCAACAGGCCCTATGGCTATGTTGAACTGCTTTCCTAAACGGCAAGCGCGATCCTGCATGCCTCGGCGTCGAGTAGCTGCGCGAAATCGGCAATGGACCTGATCCACCGTACCGGCTGCTAAGCTGTGACTGTGGCAATGGCGTCGCAGAATCGGCTATTTAGCCTTCTTAGCAGGCCGCCGAAGGAAATCGGCCGGCTCAACCCCCAGGACGGCCGACAACTTTACCAAGATTTGGAGGCCGACCCACGGCTCCCCCTTTTCAAGCTTGCTGATGTAGGTGCGATTGACGTCTGCTTCATATGCGAGCGTTTCCTGCGAGACTCCACGCTCCTGCCGAATCCTCCGCAAGTTCGCTGCAACAACCTGGCGCCAGTCCATGGGCCAGAATGAGCTGCCTGTTGTTTATTGACCCACCGCTTTAAATCGACAAAATTGGATGGTTTAACCGGCAGTAGGTTCAGGCAGTCGGATCGGTCGAGCCCACGGCACCCACGATTCGAACTCCAAGACCCCCCGCGAGGTAGTGGATAACCCCTTGACCGTCATCGGCCCAAAGCAAGAATGTCCTATATACAATATGTGAAGGAGGCCGGGCGTGCCGATGACCATCCCCGCCTTCGATGACCATCCCCCGGACTCGCCGCACGTGACGCCCTATGACGAGCGTCACCTCAAGACCTATTTGCGCCTGCTGGACGCCGCAGAAGAAGGAGCCGACTGGCGCGAGGTCGTGCACATCATCTTCGGCCTCGATCCCCAGCGCGAGCCCGATCGCGCGCGCAGCGTGCATGACAGCCATCTTGCACGCGCACGGTGGATGAGCCGAACCGGCTATCGCGATCTCGTCCGGCGCTCGCCGCAATGAATTGAAAGATCGGCGGTTTTCGGGGATCCAAGCTTCTTCCGGCTTCCCAGTCGATAAGAGCGCCGCAACACGTGTTGCGTGGCCGGGTACTTCTAAGCTTTGAGACCGCTCCAAATAGTTCCACTAAGGCTTGGGGGCATGCGTATTGCGTATCGTGGGGATCATCGCATGCCAGACGGAGCAGGGTGGCGGTCGTCAGAGGCGACCGACTATTTGGACGACGTGCAGCAGTCAGGATTTGCCTGGGAGTTTCTGAGACGCGACCCGCTATATCGCGAAGACTATCAACAGATGAGCCGCCTTTTGGACAGCCAAGCGCCGAGCGATCAGGAGGTGGCTCTGGCGCTGGCAAAGCGCTGGGGCCTGAACTTTTCCGAGTGATCCCCGGCAGCGTAGCGATCAAGCATTCACGCTCTGGGATCCGAACATCCTGCCGGCGGCGGTCATTCTGACTGGGGCGCCGCCGCTCGAATCCGTCGGCTTACTGACGTTTGAGCGGCTACCACCGGCAGCATTTGCGGTCGACCGGCCGGATGGCCGCCATGTCTTGCTGCGCGAGCATGGCGGCAAGCGCCAGCTTTGGATGCTTGATGACGCCCCGTCGACCGCGCCGCTTGCGGCCGTTATTCCCTTTGACGCACATCTGCCGCAGCGCATCGAAGCCATATTGCATCTCTGGCAGAGCTTGACTGGATCGGCGCCACCACCGGTCGCGCCGCTCACCGCACCGCAGCGGCGACGGCTGATCCTCATGCTCCGCGCTCTGGACGGGTGGCAACAGCACGCGAGCTACCGCGAGATCGCCGCCGCGTTGCTTGATCCGCTCGTCCGCAAACAATCGCGCCGCGAGTGGCTGACATCTCCGCACCGCGCGCAAATCATTCGCCTGGTCCGGGATGCTGTTCGCCGCATGCGCGGCGGTTATCGCGATCTGCTCAGGGGACACTAGCCGGTCGAAGGTCCGCCGCTTGAGGGGGGATGGACAATTTACGTCGCGCATCTTCGTCATCCTTGTCGGTACCCGAAATGCGCGATGCTGCGCCCCTCACGCCGTCAACGAGCGAAGACGGCCAATCCAAGCCAGAGGCATCCCATGGCCGACAAAATCTCTTCGTCTCCGCGCTACCTCAGGACTCCTGAAGTCGCTCGCATGCTTGGCGTCTCCAACCGCACGTTGGAGAAACATCGCACGCATGGCACTGGCCCGCGGTACCGGAAGCTTGGCGGGCGCGTCGTCTATACGCTCGAAGACGTCCAAGCTTGGGCTGATATCGGGTTGCGCGAATCTACGTCTGATCGGGGAAGCGGCGTAATCCACGCCGCTAAACCGGTGCCCGGTCTGGGGCGGCTTGCGGCTCACCGATCGCGCTAGGGATGCGACAATGATAGTCACCCAGGGCTTCCCCCGCCAACTCGTGGATATCACATCCGATAAGCTCACTCACGTCGAGCTCACATGGTTGGCCAAACGCGTCGAACAGCGGGTTCGGTTCGGCCGGCCTGTGGCGAGCCACCGTTTTGACCGTCAGCGCCGTGTTGTGTCCTTCACGCCGAACGCCATATTCGCAATCGTCCGCTGGGCGGGCAACGATTACGGAACCATCTCCTCGGAGATCGACATTGTGCGCGCTGTCTCGCCCGGCGAGCGCTGCACCACCGCACCGTTCATGCGGCCAGGCGGCGAAATCCTGCTATCGATCAAAGGATGGCCGAAGGTCGAGCGCGTGTTGCAGGCCATCGATGCCATCGAGGTAATCGGCATCGATCCGGCCGATGCCGCTCCGGATCATTGGCGGCACGTTCACAATCGTCTCGTCGTCGGCGAAAGACCGCGCGCCTATACGCTCACCCGGCACCGTGCCTGGCTGAAGCGCCGCAGGATCGCGCCATGACGGCCAGGCTCGCACCGCTCGCGGTCGGATTGCTGGCCATTGCTGCGATGACGGCAACGGCCAGACATCAAGACATCCCACAATATGTCTGGAACCTTACACCAAGTGTTCCCCGTGGACTGTACGCGGTCGAACCACCGAACTGTCCGAGCGTCACCACACTTGTGGTCGTGCGACCACCGGAACCGCTCGCCTCGCTCCTGGATCGCAACGGATATCTGCCGCGCGGCGTGCCGTTGCTCAAGCGCATCTTCGCCCTTTCCGGCCAAACCGTGTGCCGCACCGGTACCCAAATCAATGTTGACGGCATTGCCGCTGCGCCAGCCCGCGAGCGTGACGGCCGCGGCCGCCCCCTACCAAGCTGGCAAGGCTGCCACGTCATCGGCAATAACGAAGTCTTTCTCATGAACTGGGACGAACCCGACAGTTTCGACGGCCGCTATTTCGGTCCCTTACCGATGACGGCGGTCGTCGCACGCGCCGTCCCGCTGTGGACCGATGAAGCCGGCGACGGCCGGTTCGTATGGCGCGCGGCCGCACGCTGATCTTTCACCCTGCAACCCCAACACGGAGCAAATCATGGTTCATATCGGCATCTTCAAGCGCAAGAACGATGGATATAAGGGCACAGTCCGGACGCTGACGCTCGACCGCGAGATCGACATCATCCCGGCGGTCGCAAGCGACGCCGAAAACGCCCCGGATTATCGCGTGCTCACGGGCGAAGTGGAGATCGGCGCTGGCTGGAAGCGTACCGGCGAGCGGGCAGGCGACTACATTGCGCTCGTGATCGATGATCCGTCCTTCGCACACCCGATCCGTGCCAACCTGTTCCATCTGGAGCGCGACGGCGACATCTTCCATCTGAGCTGGACCCGTCCGTCGCGGCGACAGACGTGATCACACTGGTGGCGCAGTGGCTCGGCCGTTTCGGCATCATCGCCGCGGCCTCCGTCGTGACCTCATTTCCCGTTTCGGCGCACGACGAACCTGCGTCCACGGCATCGGCTGAGGTCGCCGCTTCGTGGCAGTCGTTCATCGACGAAGCAGCAAGCCGTTTCTCGGTGCCAGCGTCCTGGATCCGCGCCGTCGTCCAGATCGAGAGCGAAGGCAACCCCAAGGCTCTGTCGCCGAAAGGCGCGGTCGGCCTGATGCAGCTCATGCCGAACACCTACGCAGAATTGCGCATTCGCTACCGCCTCGGCGCAGATCCTACAGACCCTCATGACAACATCGTCGCCGGTACGGCGTATCTCCGCGACATGCGCGAACGCTTCGGCACGGAAGGATGCATGGCTGCCTACAATGCCGGCCCGCAACGCTACGAGGACCATCTGGCGACAGGCCGGCCGCTGCCGGACGAGACGTTGACCTACGTCGCCAAGCTCGCGCCGCTGCTGTCGGGTGAACCTGTCGCTAACGATCCTTTCCTCACCATCGATCACGTCTCCTGGCAGCAAGCGCCGTTGTTCGTCGAGCAGCGGGCAGGCGTCTCGGGCGTCAGTCGCTCGGCGTTCACGCCGCAGGCAAGTTTCGCGCGCAACGACCGAATGGTCGCCGATCTTTCCGCGCTCGTTCCGCCTCCCGGCCACCTCTTCGTCGGCAAGCGAGAAGCGCACAGCAAGTAGCGAAGGAGTGACGTGATGATCCGAAGCCAAACCCTCGTGATCTCGTTCAGAGTCGGTAGAATAGCCCACCAGGACAGCCGACCGACCTATGGCAAGATAAAAGGAGTGCCCCCGTTTGGTCGACAAGCCATTGCAATGGCTTGTCTCCCTGCGGGGGCGTCGGTCGGCGCGCGTGCCGCGCGAAGCGAAAGGCGCAATGGTACCAACATGGATTTCGGCACTCGCGCGCTGCCGCTCGTCGAAAGGGCCGACAAATGAGCGAGCGCGACGACGACGTGCGTGTTCGCCTGGGCCGTATTCGCAACCGCCGCGTCGGCAAACCAAAACCCTTCGTGCACCAGGTCCTTCGCGCGGCGAAGAAGGCCGGGAGCGGAGAAGTGGGCCGGCGCCGCTTGACGGGCGGCGGCCGCTCCGGGTTCGGCCGCGGCCGGGCAGCGTTCAGCCGCAGCCGGCTGTTCAGTCCGCAGCGCCACGTGATCGTCAAGGCGCATATCGTGCGAGGCTCGTCTTGCGCTGCGCGGAGCGCGCCGCTATTCGCACATTTGTCTTATCTCAAGCGCGACGGCGTGACCCGCGACGGCGCGCGCGGCCGGATGTTTGACGCCGGGGGCGACGACGCGGACGACAAGGCGTTCACCGAGCGCTGCGGGGAGGACCGGCACCATTTTCGGTTCATCATCTCGCCAGAGGATGCCGGCGAGATGAGCGATCTCCGGGCCTTCACCCGCGATCTCGCGTCGCGGATGGAAGCTGATCTCGGCACACGGCTCGACTGGGTCGCGATCGATCACTGGAACACGGACAATCCCCACGTCCATCTGCTCGTGCGCGGCGTTGCAGACGACGGCCGCGACCTCGTTCTTGCCCGCGACTATATCAGCCGAGGCATGCGCTCGCGTGCCGAGGACCTCGTGTCGCTCGAGCTTGGCCCCAAGCCTGAGCAGGCGATCCGTTCGGCGTTGGAGCGGGAGGTAGATGCGGAGCGGTGGACCAGGCTCGATACCTCGATCAGGCTGGAGGCCGAGGAGAGCGGAATTATCGATCTCAGGCCCGCAGAAGCGGGGGCCGGTGATCCGCAGATCCGACGCCTCATGGTCGGCCGCCTGCAGCGCCTCGAGCGGATGGGGCTCGCATCGTCCGCTGGTCCAGCCCAATGGCTTCTCAGGCCCGATGCCGAGCCCGTGTTGCGCGATCTCGGCCTCCGCGGCGACATCATCAAGACAATGCAAGCCGCGCTGGCCCGGCATGGGTCCGAGCGACCGCCCGGCGACTATGTGATCGGGACCGGAGAGGTGGTTTCACCCATCGTCGGGCGGCTGGTTGAAAAGGGGCTCCACGACGAACTGAGTGGCGAAGCCTACGCCGTGATCGATGGCGTCGACGGCCGCGTGCATCACGTCAGGTTCAGGGGGATCGACGCGATCGAGCACGCTGCCCCTGAGGGGGGTATTGTCGAGCTGCGACGGTTCGGCGGGCCCGAAGAGCGAACGCCGACGCTCGCATTGGTGTCGAGGTCCGATAGCGATCTTGCCAATCAGGTGACGGCGCCGGGCGCAACCTGGCTAGATCATCGGCTGGTAAGCAAGGACGAGGCATCGTTTGGGCATGGCGGCTTCGGAGCAGAGGCACGCATGGCCCTCAACGCGCGCGTCGACCATCTGATCGACGAAGGTCTGGCCCGTCGGCAGGGACACCGCGTGATCTTCGCGCGCAATCTGCTGGATACGCTGCGACGGAGAGAGCTTGACGCGGTGGGCTCCCGGCTCGCGGCCGAGATCGACCGGCCGCGCTATCCGACGGAGAGCGGCAACCAGGTTGCCGGCGTCTATCAGCGCCGGCTCAGCCTCAATTCCGGCCGGTTCGCCATGATTGACGACGGCTTGGGGTTCAGCTTGGTACCCTGGTCCACATCCCTGGAAGCCCATCTCGGCCGTCACGTGGCAGGCATAGCAAGACCAGACGGCGGCGTTGATTGGGCTTTTGGACGCAGAAGGACGTTAGGGATTTAAGCCGCGTGCTCATGTCGCTATTCGTTTGCACCCATCGATGTGCGCAGGTGTCGCAGCCATACAAACTGACGAGCCGCAATAGTTCGCGAAGCGCGCCAACAACCTGAGCGAGAGTCCTTGGCAAACTCCGATCAGACCGCAGGAATCATAATCCTGGGGTCGGGGGTTCGAGTCCCTCCCC
>Ga0306924_10002708_pt1 | contig 16800 bp, 17 predicted proteins | sample sta12Can44000111_FD_203756 | JGI IMG/M metagenome (GOLD analysis project Ga0306924, IMG submission 203756) | Lab enrichment of tropical soil microbial communities from Luquillo Experimental Forest, Puerto Rico - statanox.12C.anox.44.000.111 (v2)... | ecosystem: Environmental > Terrestrial >... | reverse complement strand
TCAACGATTCACTGACCAAAGTTTACGAGAGCGTCGGTGAGATGCAGGCGCTCGCTGCCGGTGTCGGGGATTTGAAGCGCATTCTCGGCAATGTCAAAGCGAGAGGCACCTGGGGCGAGGTGGCGCTGGGCAACATCCTCGAGGAGATCCTGTCGGCCGACCAGTTCGCTAGAAATGTCGAGGTGCGGCCGCACAGCAATCAGCGGGTCGAGTTCGCGATCAAGCTGCCGGGGGATGGGGAAAATCCAGTTTGGCTGCCGATCGACGCCAAATACCCGACGGAGGATTACGAGCGGCTGCACGAGGCGAGCGGGCGCGGCGACCTCGAAGGGGTGGAGGCGGCGCTGCGCGGTATTGAAACGCGTGTGCACAGCGCCGCCAAAGATATCTGCGCCAAGTATGTGGTGCCGCCACACAGCACCGATTTCGCGGTCATGTTCCTGCCCACCGAGGGGCTCTTCGCGGAGGTCATCCGGCGGCCCGGTCTGGTCGAATGGCTGCAGCGTGAGTGCCGCGTCATGGTGGCCGGTCCGACGACCCTCGTGTCTTTGTTGACCTCGTTGCGGCTGGGCTTCCGCACCCTGGCGATCCAGCAGCGCTCGAGCGAGGTGTGGCGCGTGCTCTCCGCCGTCAAAACCGAATTCGAGAAATTCGGCGGAGTCTTGGACAAAGTGCAAAAGAAGTTGGAAGAGGCGCAGAAGGTGGTCGAGGATGCGGGCATCCGCCGCCGCGCCATGGACCGCAAGCTGCGCGATGTCGAGGTCTTGCCGGAGGCCGAGGCCGCTACACTTCTCGCGCTGGCGTCGCGGCCCCAGTTGGTCGAGGACGCGCGCGAAGCGGCGGAATAGGGGCGCCCGTCACCCCGGCATCGTGATGCGGCGGCCGGCCCAGTCGGGTCGGGGAAGATCGGCGTGGGCCGCCGCCGCCGCGGCCACGCGCTCGCGCACCGCGGGCGGGAACGGCGCGACCCGGCGCGCGGCAAGATCTACGTGCAAATACATCAATTCCTGCGTTGCGGCGCGCTGGCCGGTCGCGAGCATCGACATTTCGTGCCCCAGATGCAGGCGCTTGTCATCCATGCCCAGGATCTGCGTCGTGATCCGCACGCGGTCGGCGAGCAGCAGCTCGCGCTCGTAGAGATTATGGCTCTCGACGGCAAAGGTGCCGTGGTTGGTGCTGTCCTTGTATTCGCGTCCGATGCCGATCGCGTCGAACAGCGCATCGGTCGCGTAATCGAACAGCACCGTGTAGTAGGCGAGGTTCATGTGGTTGTTCGCGTCGATCCATTCCTCTAGAACCTCGCCGCGATACTGGTCGAAAGGCGCGGCAAAGCGCATCAATCGGGCCGCTTCGCGGCGAGAATGGCGACCGGATAGGCCAGGTGGATTTCGTCGGCGTCGATGACAACCGGGACACCGAGCCGGTCGTCCCTAGCCGAAGCCTTAAACATATCTGCGATTTCGACGTCGTCTCCTGGATTGGGAAAAGATCGGGCCAGCAGGCTGCTAACGGTGCTACGGAGGTCGTAAAAAATCGCCTGTGGCTCGGGAAGTCCGGCCGCCGGGAAGAGACCCCTTAGCTCGGTCAGAGTCAGGCAGCGCACATGCGAGGGGTCGCGCAGCTTTTCAAGACGATTGAACTCGGCCGCTTTGGCCGGGTCTTCGGACGAATAGTCGTCTACGACGATGACGCGCCCCTGCGGGACGCAGACGCGGACCATTTCCCCCAATACCGCCGCCGGGTCGAGAAAATGGTGGAATGAGAAGCGGGTGGTCACGATCGAGAAGCTGCCATTGTCATAAGGCAGCGAATAGACGTCGCCTTGCCGCCAGGAAACATTCGACAGAGCCTTCCCGGCCGCGAGCGTGCGGGCCCGTTCGAGCATCGCGGGCGTCACGTCGATGCCGGTCGCGTGCCGGACATGCGGGGCAAAGGCACAGACGACAAGGCCTGGTCCGCAGGCCACATCGAGAAGAGTGTCGTCCGGCCCGGGCCGGGCGGCTTCGACGATCATCTGCAGCGCACGCTCATCCGTAATCGAAGGCGCGGTGCTGAACACCGTCGCCTGCCGCGTGAACTGGTCTAGGATCAGCCCCTGGTGGTTCGCGTCAGCCATTCTTCCTCCGATTTTTCACAACGGGCCGTTGGGCAAGACGAGGACCTTGCCGTGACGGCCGCCCTGCTGCGCCCGTGTCAACGCCGATTTGATCTCCTCGATCGGGTAGAACGCATCGATCGGCGCCTTGAGCACTCCGTCGCGGAGTTTGGCGGCGAGGCCGGCATAGATTGCGCGCACCTGCTCGGGTGTCCGCCTGGCGAGGCCGCGCCCGAGATTGAAGCCGGTCAGATTGACCCCGCGCATATTGACGGCGGCCCGGCTCATCACCGGGTCCCGCCCGGACATCGAGCCGTAGCTGACCACAACGCCGCCCTCGGCGACGCAGTCGCCGATGCGCTTGCACGCCTCGCCCGAAACCGCGTCGATGCCGAGCCGGATCGGGGCGCTGTCAGTAGCGGCGCGGGCGCGCTCGGCCAGATCCGGGCCGTCCCTCAGCACGACCTCGGCGCCGAGGTCGCGCAGTTCCGCCGCTACATCGTCGCGGCGGACGACATTCAGGGTACGTATGCCACGTTCTTTGGCCAGAACGATGATGTGCCGCCCGACCGCCGAATTGGCAACGTCCTGGATCACCCAATCTCCCGGTTTGAGGGCGACATGATCTTCAAGCAGCAGCAGCGCGGTCGGCGGGTTGATACGCAGCATCGCCGCCTGCGCCAGATCCAGCCCCGACGGGATCGGGACCGCGTCCTCGGCCTTGACGCGGCGCCGCTGGACCCAGTTCTCGCGCTGCATGTTGATGACGAGATCACCGCGCCTCATCTGCGTGACGCCAGAGCCGACCGCAGCGATCCGCCCTACACATTCCGCGCCGGGCGAGGCTGGAAGAGGTGGCCTCAGCCGGTAGCTGCCCCGGCAGAACGAGACGTCGGCGGGGTTGATCGGGAAGGCGAGCACATCGAAAACGACCTCGTCCGGTCCAGGGTCGCCGACATCGGGCACCGCCGTGCAATCGGCTACCTCTTCCGGTGCTCCGTAAGCAGTGATCGTGATCTTCTTCATCTCACCAACCTCCATCGATCCCGATCGCCTGGCCGGTCACAAAGGCAGCCTCGTCCGAAGCGAGGAAGGCGATCATCGCTGCGACCTCGTCAGGGCTGCCAAAGCGGCCGACTGGAATGGCCTTTGCCCGCTCGGCGAATCCGACCTCCAAATCCTCGCCGTACTCCCGGCGGTTGGTGCTGAGGGCTCGCGAAGTACGGATCGGGCCAGGACAGACGGCGTTGACGGTGATCCCGAACGGTGCGAGGTCAAAGGCCAATGACTTCGTGAAACCGACGATCGCGGCTTTCGAGGCGGCATAGGTCGCGCGCCGCTTTCCCGGCCGGAAGGCCGCCTTCGACGATACGCTGATAACACGGCCCCACCTGGCCTTGCGCATCGCCGGCACGGCAGCGCGGGACATCAGGAAGGCGCCGCGGACATTGACGCCCATCGTCCGGTCCCAGGCCTCGACCGGCACATCTTCGATCTCGTTGCGGTCGGCACCCTGCGGCGCCACGGCATTGTTGACGAGAATGTCGAGCCGGCCGTAGCGGCGCAGAACCTCTTCGACTATCCTTGCCGCATCCGCCTCGACGCTCACATCACCCAAGGTCGAGGAAGCGCTTCCGCCGTTCCTGACGATCTCCTGGACCAAACTCTCGACCCCGTCCCAAGAGGGGTCGAGATCGCCCTCGATATTGTGCTCGTTGGCGACACCGGTCGGCACGACGTCGGAGACGACGACAGTTGCCCCGGTCTTGGCGAGGGCTCGCGCTGTCGAATTGCCGATGCCGATCGGCTTGCCGCACCCGGTAATCAGCGCAACCCGAGCAGAACTCGGCATGGAGCCCCTCCCTTGAACGGACCGGCGTAGCTCGCCGACGCAACATCTCACAGAATCGACACATTCGCATCCACCTGTCTCGCCGCTCTGCCGGATCGCGCCCGGCACGATTTTGGGGCGTTCAATGATAAGACGTATGGCGGTCTTGTGCCTGCTGCTCGTCGTGCTCGGTGCGGCCGGTGCCCAGGCGGACGAAAACGGCAAGGGCGAGCCGCCACCGCGAGTGGCGACGCACCACTCGATGACCCTAGGCAACCGTCACATTGACTACGAGGCGATCGCTGAAACCCTTCCACTGAGGGATGCCAAGGGCGAGATTACCGCGACGATCTTTGCGGTGAGCTACATCGCCGACAGCGAGGCTTCCGGTGGGCGGCCGGTCAGCTTCGTGTTCAACGGCGGTCCCGGTGCGGCTTCCGTGTTTCTGCATCTCGGCGCGTTGGGCCCGATGATCCTGCAGACGCCGCCAGACGGAGCGGTGCCGACTCCACCTGTGCATCTCACTGGCAACCAAGCGACCTGGCTCGATTTTACCGACCTCGTCTTTGTCGACCCGGTCGGCACCGGCTTCAGCCGCGGCAAGGGCAAGGAGGAAAATCCGGACAAGCCGTTCTGGGATGTGCGCGCCGACATCGCTTCGCTTGGCTCGGTCGTCCGCCTTTGGCTCACCAGAAACCAGCGTTGGGCGTCACCGGTCTACCTTGTCGGCGAGAGCTACGGCGGATTTCGAGCGGCCGCGATGCTGCAAAGCCTGCCGCACGATGTCGGCATCAGCGTAAAAGGGGTCGTATTGGTCTCGCCGGCGCTCGACCTCTCGGCGCTGCATCAAGGCGAGCGCGATCTTCTCGCCGCCGCGTTCATCCTGCCGTCTTATGCCGCGACGGATGCGGCTTACAACCCGGCTCCCGCGAACCGCGATAGCTCAATGGTCGAACGGTTCGCGCTGTCGGATTACCTCGTCGGCCTCGCCGCGCTGAAGGGCCAACTTTCGCCCGGCGACCCTTTCGTCAACCGGGTCGCCGGGATCACCGGGGTACCCGAAGACATCGTGCGTCGGTACCGAGGCCGCGTTCCGCGCCATGTCTTTGCCAGCGAGATCCGGCGAAACCGGGGCGAGGTCGTAAGTCTCTATGACAGCATGATTGCTCGACCAGCAGGTCCCGAAGGAGGGGATGCGGGCGATCCCGTTCTTCAGCCGGCCGTCGCCGCCTACGGAACGGCATTCAACGCCTATCTGGCGGAGGCGCTGGGGGTTCATACCGACATGGCTTACCGCGTGCTGCCAAGGGAGATCTCGCAGCAATGGAACTGGCAAGGCGAGCGTCAGCACGGAAGCGGCGATTTGGCGATGTCCTCGTTCGAGGCGGCGTTGCTCGAGCACCCGGGAACAAGGGTGCTCATTGTCAACGGGCGGCATGACCTAGTGACGCCCTATCTGACCTCGCGCTGGCTCGTCGATCAGCTGGAAGTGCCTGCCGGGCTCCGCGCCGGTATCCAGCTGCGAGTCTATGACGGCGGGCATATGGTTTACATGCGCCCCGGCGCGCGTTCCCAGCTCGCCCGCGACGCCGCCGAGCTGTACGGCGCAGCCGGCCCGTCCGGCCTCTCTCCGTAATTCTCAGCTCAGGTCGATCGCGTAGCGCTTGAGCACCTCGAGGGGGACGACTTCCAGCGTCGCGTCATGCGTCGCGGTCAGCCGCACCTTGGGAGCCTTGCCGGCTTCTAACGCCTCCTTCCAGCGCTCCGCGCACAGGCACCAGCAATTGCCCGGTTTGAGACCCGGAAATCCAAATTCTGGCACCGGTGTCGACAAATCGTTGCCGGCCGCTTTCGAGAACGCGAGAAAATCCGCATCGACCTGGGTGCACACCGTATGCATCCCAAGATCCTCCGGCCCCGTGTTGCAGCTGCCGTCGCGATAAAAGCCGGTTAGCGGTTTGGTGCAGCATTCGGCGAGCGGCTCGCCCAGGACATTGCGCGCTTCGGCCATCGTCATTTCCCACAAAGTTGGATCACGCCGGCGTGCGATTGGTCCGCTCGTCGAGGCGCGCCTCGACCGCGTCCCAGATCTTCGGCGCGATCTCGATACCGTCGAGGCGTGCGATCTCCTGGATGCCGGTCGGCGAAGTGACATTGATCTCGGTCAGAAAATCGCCGATCACATCGATGCCGACAAAAACCAGGCCCTGAGCGCGCAGGGTCGGGCCGATCGCGTCGCAAATCTCGCGATCGCGCGCGGTCAGCTCGGTCTTGACCGGGCGCGCGCCAACATGAAGGTTGGCACGCGCCTCGCCTTCGGGGGGCACCCGCAACACGGCGCCCATGGCTTCTCCCTCGACAAGGATGATGCGCTTGTCGCCGAGGCGGACTTCCGGCAGATAGCGCTGGACCATGACCGGCTCGCGCTGGATCGATTCATACATTTCCAGTAGCGCAGTCAGGTTCTCGTCGCCCGCGCGCAGCCGGAACACCCCGGCGCCGCCATTGCCGAACAGCGGCTTCACAATGATGTCGCCGTGCTCTTTCCAAAACCCGCGGATGGCGTCGCGGTCGCGGGTCAAGAGGGTCGGCGGCATCAGCTCCTTGAAGCGCAGCACGAACAGCTTTTCGGGTGCATTGCGCACGGCGGCGGGGTCATTGACGACGAGCGGCCCATTATCCGGCAGCAGCTCGAGAAGATGGGTCGCGGTGATATATGCCATGTCGAAGGGCGGATCCTGGCGCATCAGGATCACATCGACGCCCGCCAGGTCGAGCTCCTCGAAGTGCCCGAAGCGATGATGGTGGCCGTGCCGCCGGAACACGTCGAGCGGCCGGGCGCGCGCGTAGAGCCGGCCGTCGTGCAATGTCAGCGCCTCCGGCAAATAATGGAATAGGGCATGCCCGCGAGCCTGCGCCTCAAGGGCGAGCGCAAAGGTCGAATCGGCATCGATGTTGATCGTGTCGATCGGATCCATTTGGATTGCGACAGCGAGCGCCATGCCGACCTCCTCCCTGGACCGTGGGCTTCCAGCCCGTATGCGGGCGGAACCCCCGCGCTCCTGTCAGTTTAGCTTTGCCTTCAGCTGCTGCAGCATCGACGCGGCCTGGTACCGCGCCATGCCGTCTGGCGCGCGCAGCACGAATTGTTCGAGCGCCGCGGCGGCCGCGCGCATGTTGCCGAGCCGAGCGTGCAAGATTCCCGCTTCGCGCCACAGCTCGGCAAGATCGGGCGCCAGCATCAGCATCGTCTCGACCACGCCGACCGCCCGTTCATGGCGCTCCGCCTGCAACAGACGCGCCTTCAAATTGTTCTGCAGGCGCAGCAGCACGTCACGGTCCGACACCGGGGCATAGTATTCCGCCTGCAACTCGCTCTCCTGTCCCGTGGTCGCCTTCAGCAATTCGCGCAATTCGGCGGCGCCGCACACCTGACCGCCATGAAACGGGTCGAGGATCAGCCGCTCGGGACCATCCGACAGTCGGATCAGAAAATGCCCGGGGAAGGCGAGCCCGACTGTGTCCCAGCCCTGGGCGCGGCCAGCATGCATGTAGAGGATCCCGAGCGCCACCGGTAGGCCCTTCCGCCGGTCGACGACGCGCATGAAATTGGCGTTCTGCAGGTCGTCATAGGTCAGCTCGTCGCCGGAATAGCCGTATCTGAGCAGGATGGTCTCGTTGAGCGCGCGGGCGCGCGCGGCGGCATCGCCCCCGGCGCCCGCGTGCCGGCCGACATCCCGGGCGAGTACGCGCAGATGCTCGCGATAGCGCGACGGCCCGACCCGAGGGCGCTCGAACGAGGCGAGCGCCAATGCCGCTTCGGCAATCGGCAAGACCTGCTCGCCCGAAGCACCTAGGCCGCGCAGAAAGCGTGCGCACGTCTCCGGGTCGTAGTCTGCCGGCGGCTCGCTCATTCCCCTTTTATATCAGAGCTTCTCCACTTCGACAGCCGTCGCCGGTGCGGCCGCCGGTGCGTCGGGAGCCTGCGCACGCGGAGCCAAGGCTTGAGCCGGTGTTGCCGGTTGAGCGGCGACGGGTTCGCCGGGCCGGATCTCGACATACGAAACCACCCGTTTGACGCTGGCTACGCTCCTCGCGTCTTCGGTAACGCGATCGAGTTCGGCCTGTGAGCGCGCCGAGCCGATCAGGTAGACCGAGCCGTTGACTGTTTCGATCGTGTAATTGACCGAGCGAACCTGCCCGTCGAACGTGAGTTTGGATCGGACCTGAGTGGAGATCCACGTGTCTTTGGCGCTCTGCCCGACCCCCTCGGGCGGCGCCACTTCGATCTCGTCGTAAACTACTCGCACCCCAGGGACCTGAGCCGCGGTCTGTTTCGCCTGGGCTTTCAGTTCCGCGTTTGGCGACATGCCGGTCAACAACACGCGCCCCTGATAGACCGTGATATCGAAATCGCGCTGCATCAGCGGGTTCGTCTGCAACCAGGCATTCTCGATACTCGTCTTGGTCCCGACATCGTCAAAGGTTCCGCCGACGCCGCGTTCCTGGTTCGCGGCATAACCCGCTCCGCCGGCGGCGCCGAGGCCTCCGACGATCGCCAGCGGGCAGCCGCCCAAGGCAATCGGCAGCGCCAGCGTCAGGACTGAGCAAAGGATGCGATGTAATCGGCACATAGCCAAAAACCCCCCGTTGATGTTTCCCCGGGGTCATTGTCCGACAAAGGGGCGGCACTTCCAATGAGACAAGGGGTCGGGCGGGTCAGTCTCAGGTATCTGCTCGCCAAGCGCTCGGCCAGTGACGCGGCAGCCGGAGCGGCGCCACCAGCATCAAGTCGAATCGGAGGTCGAGGGGCGCGAGATCGGGCCGCGACAACAGGAAGGCTTCTGCGGCGCGGGCAATCCGTCGCCGCTGCCGCGGCGCGAGTGCGGACGCCGCCGCATCGATCTGCCCGCGCGACTTCACCTCGATCACCGCGAGCACGCCGCGGCGGCGGGCCAGGATGTCTATCTCTCCGGAAGGACAGCGCCAACCGCGCGCAAGGATGCGCCAGCCGCGCAGCCGCAAATGCCAGAGGCAGAGCCATTCTGCCACCCGCCCCCGGCGCTGCGCGCGCTGCCGGCGGCGGGTGATGGCATGTCGCGCCTGCCTCATCCCTTCTCGTCCCGGATAGCCAACGCGCGCCGATAGAGCTTGGCGCGGGGGAGACCGGTCTCGGCAACAACTTTTGCCGCTGCTTCGCGCACGCCAAGTTTGGCGAGCGCTCTCCGCAGCCGCCCATCGACCTCCGCTTGGTCTGGCTCGCTGCGTGGTGGCGGAGCGACGACGATCACCGCTTCGCCGCGCGGTGGCCCCTCCCCGCGGTAGTAATCAGCGAGCTCGGCCAACCCGCCGCGGCGAATCTCCTCATGCAGTTTGGTTAGTTCGCGCGTAATGGCCGCCGGCCGATTGCCCAACGCCACCGCCATATCGTGCAGCGCGTCGGCGAGTCGCGGTGTGGTCTCAAAGAATACCAGGCTGGCCTCTACCGAGGCCCAGCGTTCGAGCGCACGCCGCCGCGCCGCCTGGCGCGGCGGCAGGAAGCCGGCGAAGAGGAATGCATCGGGGGGCAGGCCCGAAAGTATCAGCGCGGTGAGCGCCGCGGACGGGCCCGGAACGGCGGTGACCGGTAGATTTTCCGCGATCGCCGCGCGGACCAGCTTGTAGCCGGGATCTGAGACGAGCGGCGTTCCGGCGTCCGATACGAGCGCCACTCTTGCGCCCCGGTGCAGCGCCGCCAGAATGGCGGGCCGGACCTCCTCCGCATTGTGGTCATGATAAAGCGCGCTCGGGGTCGAAATGCCATACCGCGCCAGCAGCTTGCTGGTGATCCTGGTATCTTCGCAAAAGATGCGGTCTACCCCGCGCAGTACCGCCAGCGCACGCAACGTTATGTCGGCGAGATTGCCGATGGGGGTCGCGACGAGGTAAAGCCCCGGCGCCAATCCCGATTCGGGAACCATTTCTGTCGCGTGCAATCGAGCGACGGCCGGCTCGCCGGGACCCGAAGGCGTCGTCCGGTCGCGTTTACTCGGATCAGGGCGGCGGTTAGGCTGAAACCTGCCGCTTGCTTTGCTGCCGGAGCTCACTCTTGCCGCGCCCGTCGCCTTCAGGCTTCGCCTCACCCTTCATCACCCTCGCCGTGGCCGCGCTCGCCGGCTGCGGTTCGCCGATGGTACCGGCGCCGCTCTCCAGACCGCAACCGCCCTATTACGGCTATGGTTGGTTTCCGCCGCCGGTTGCCCATGGCGGCCCTCCGCCGCCTGGCCCCGCCGCATCCGGGCCCCAGAAGGTGGCGGTGCTCGTGCCGCTGTCCGGCGCCAATGCCGAACTCGGGCAGGCGCTTCTCGACGCAGTGCAGCTGGCGTTGTTCGAAACCGGCGAAGAGAGACTGACCCTGGTCCCGCGCGACACGGGCGGGAGCGCTGCAGGAGCGGCCAGTGCCGCCCGCGCGGTGGTCGGCGAGGGAGTCCAGTTGATCCTCGGACCGCTGCTCGCGCCCGAGGTCGAGGCAGTGAAACCGATCGCGCAGGGAGCGCATATCAACGTCATCGCCTTTTCGACGGTGACCAAGCTCGCTGGCGGCAACGTATATCTGATGGGCTTCCTGCCGCGGCAGGAGGTGACGCGCGAGGTCGCCTATGCCCGCCAGCGCGGCCTCAACCGGTTCGCGGCGCTCGCTCCGAATTCGCCTTATGGACACCTGATGGCGGACGCGCTGCGGGAGGTCGCATCGGCGAGCGGCGGGACCGTCGCCAAAGTTGAATTCTATGACCAGCGCGCCGGTGATGTCGCAGCACAGCTCCGGCAACTGCTGCCGGGGGGCGTCGAAGAAACCGATGCACCGACGCCGGCGACTCCGCCACCCGCGCCCTCGTTTGAAGCCCTGCTGCTGCCGGAAGACGGCGCCAGGCTCAAGCAAATCGCTCGCCAGGTCAGAGGTGCGGCCGGTTCGAACAAACCGGTGCAGCTACTCGGCAGTGGCTTGTGGGACACCCCGGACATCGGCAGCGAACCGGCCCTGGTCGGCGGCTGGTACGCGTCCTCCTCGCCGGAAGCACGGCAAGACTTCGAGCACCGCTTCAGCGCCACCTATGGCCACAATCCGCCGCGTCTCGCTTCGCTCGGCTACGATGCGGCAACGCTCGCCGCAGTGCTGGCGCGCGAGCCGAGCGGCGAGCCTTTCTCGCGGGAAGCAATCCTCAACCCGAGCGGTTTCACCGGGATCGACGGATTGTTCCGCTTCTCCCCCGACGGTCTCGTACAACGCGGCCTCGCAGTGCTCGAAATCGAGCCGCAAGGGCCAATTGTCGTCAGTCCGCCACCGCAGAACCTCCAGGACCTCGGTTATTAGCCGGCTCGTTCTGTTCTCTCCGAGCACCTAACCGAGCAGGGCGGCGAGCACCGCGTTGAGACGCTGGCGGCCGGCTTGTGTCGCGCCCAGGCGCTCGCCATCGAGGATCAGAAAGCCGCCATCGATCAGCGGCGCGAGATTATCGTCGAACAGCATCTCGACATCCTGACCAGCGGCATCTTCGAGGCGCGCGCGCGGAATCCCCTCGACGAGGCGCAACCCCATCATCAGCATCTCCTCGATCGCCGTCTCGCGGTCGATCGCGGTGGTCTCCTCGGTGCCGGTTCCTGCCGTCTCGATGGCGGCGAGCCATTTCTCGGGCAGCCGATATTGCCGGGTCGCGAATTTGCCGCCGTTTCGGGTCAGGCGCCCGTGGGCTCCGGGGCCGATGCCGGCGTAGTCGTGGTAGCGCCAGTAGGCGAGATTGTGGCGGCATTCGGCCCCAGGCCGGGCGTGGTTGGAGATCTCGTAGGGCGGCAGCCCGGCGGTGGCGAGCCGGTCCTGCGTCGTCTCGAACATTGCCGCGGCGGTTTCCTCATCAGGCAGGGCGAGTTCCCCGCGCCGTGCCAGAGTGGCGAAGGCGGTGCCCGGCTCGATTGTCAGCTGATAGAGCGACAAATGGCCGCCGGCCAAGGTCAGCGCCTCATCGAGCTCGTCCTGCCATGCCGCAATGCTCTGGCCTGGGCGCGCGTAGATCAGATCGAACGAGAAGCGCGGAAAGGTCTCGCCAGCCAGCTTGATCGCAGCAATTGCCTCGTCCCGGTCGTGGGCCCGGCCCAAGAGGCGCAACACCGCCGGGTCGAGCGCCTGCACGCCGAGCGAGAGCCGGTTGACACCGGCCGCGGTAAAGGCCCTGAAGCGAGCGGCCTCGGCGGAATTCGGGTTGGCCTCGAGGGTGACTTCGAGGTCAGGCACCACCGTCCAGCGCGAGCGCACCCTTTCGAGTAACGCTGCAACCGTCTCGGGCGGCATCAGCGACGGTGTGCCGCCGCCAAAAAATACCGAGCCGACCTCCCTCCCGGGTATGAGCGCGGCATGGTGGTCGAGATCACTCAGCAATGCCCGCGTCCACCGCGCCGTATCGACATTCTCGCGGACGTGGCTGTTGAAATCGCAATACGGACATTTCGACCGGCAGAACGGCCAGTGGATGTAGACGGCGAGCGGGTCAGCGCCCATTGAAGCAGCCGTCGACGAGTTCGGCGAAAGCCCGGGCGCGGTGGCTGATTTTGTGCTTCTCCGCCGGATTCATCTCTCCGAAGGTCTCGATCCTGCTGCGGGGCACGAACATCGGGTCGTAGCCGAAGCCCCGGTCGCCTCGCGGCGGCCAAGTCAGGGTGCCGGCCACGTCGCCGCGGAAAAGTTCGATACCGCCATCGGGCCAGGCAAGGGCGAGAACGGCGACGAATATCGCACTGCGGTCCTTGTCGCCGAGTTCTTGCTGAACCCGCTCCATCGCGACACGGAAATCCTTGGCTGGCCCGGCCCAGCGCGCCGAGTAGATCCCGGGAGCGCCGCCGAGCGCCGGGACGACGAGACCGGAATCATCAGACAATGCCGGCAGCCCGCTCGCTTCGGCTGCGGCTTGTGCCTTCAGCGCCGCGTTGGCCTCGAAGCTGTCGCCGGTTTCGTCGGGTTCGGGTATGCCGAGCGAGGCTGCGGAGACGGCTTGGATAGAAAACGGCGCCAGCAACGCCACGATTTCCTCGACCTTGCCCCGGTTGTGGCTGGCAATCAGCAGCCGATCCCCGGTGAACTGGCGGCAGTTCATACGACGCCGACCCCCAGCGCCGCGCGCTGGTGGCGGGTCAGCTCGGCAACGCCGGTTCGTGCAAGGCGCAGCATCTCGGCGAAGAGCGCCTCGTCGAACGGGGCACTTTCGGCGGTCGCCTGGATCTCGACGATCCCGCCCGTGGCGGTCAGCACGAAATTTGCGTCGGTCTCCGCCTGCGAATCCTCGGCATAATCGAGATCGAGCACTGCGGTGCCCCCGATCACCCCACACGAAATTGCCGCGACGCTGTCGCGCAATGGCAGAGCGCCGATCAGCGCTGTCGAAACCATCCACTGTAAAGCCTGGTGCAGCGCCACATAGCTGCCGGTGACCGCAGCCGTACGGGTGCCGCCATCGGCCTGCAATACATCGCAATCGATCTTGATCTGGCGCTCGGCGAGCTGCGTAAGATCGGTGACCGCGCGCAGACTGCGGCCGATCAGCCGCTGGATCTCCTGCGTGCGCCCGCTCTGGCGGCCGCGCGCCGCCTCACGCTCGGTGCGGCTCGCCGTCGAGCGCGGCAGCATCCCATATTCAGCGGTGACCCAGCCCTTGCCGGTATTGCGCAGAAACGGCGGCACCCGCTCCTCGACTGAAGCGGTGCAGAGCACGTGCGTGTCGCCGAATTTGGCGAGGCAGGAGCCCTCGGCGTATTTGGCTACGCCCGCCACCAGAGTGACCCGACGCATCACATTGTCGGCGCGTCCCGAAGCTCGCATGCTGCTCTCCGTCGAGATTTGGGCCTACTGGAGTTCGACGTAGCTCATGCTGTGACCCCGGCGAAAGCTCGCCAGCCGCGCCCGCGCAGCTCGCAGGCCGGACATTGGCCGCAGCCATACCCCCAGGGATGCCGATGCGAGCGGTCGCCGAGGTAGCAGCTGTGCGTTTCCTCGACGATCAGCTCGACGAGCGCGTCGCCGCCGAGGGCATCAGCGAGCGCCCAGGTCGCTGCCTTGTCGCGCCACATCAGCGGGGTATGAATGACGAAACGATGATCCATCCCCAGCGACAATGTCGCCTGTAGCGCCTTCAGCGTGTCGTCGCGGCAATCCGGGTAACCCGAATAATCGGTCTCGCACATGCCGCCGACCAGGTGTCGCGCCCCGCGCCGATAGCCGATGGCGGCGGCAAAAGCGAAAAAAAGCAGATTGCGCCCCGGGACGAAGGTGTTCGGCAATCCGCTCTGCGCGAAACCGACCGCCGTCTCGCGGGTCAACGCCGTATCGCTGACCTCACCCAGCACGCCGAGATCGACAATGTGGTCGGCGCCGAGCTTGCGGTTCCAGGCCGGGAATGCGCCTCGCAGGCGCGCGATTATGGCGACGCGGCAATCCAGCTCGATGCGGTGCCGCTGACGGTAATCGAAGCCAATTGTCTCGACCGTGGCAAAGCGCGCCAATGCCCAGGCGAGGCAAGTGGCCGAATCCTGCCCGCCGGAGAACAGGACCAGCGCCTTTTCGGGGATCAAGTCGATCGGCTCGTGCACGTGCTCGCTCACATGCACGAGATAGCGTGCCGGCGGGTCTGCATCAACGAGCCCTCGGCAGCCGCCAGCGAAGATCGCGCACCGGCAGCGTCGGCTGATATAGTCGCCGCATTCGTCGCTCCCGGAGGTGTCATGAACGCCAATCCCTACCTCGTGCTCGGCGTGCGTCCATTCATCAATTGCTGCAGCGTGCGCACGATGCATGGCGGCAGCCTTATGTTGCCGCAGGTCCGCGACGCGATGGCCGAGGCGTCACGTCATTTCGTCAATCTCGACGAGCTGATGGAGGCGGCCGGAAGGCGCCTCGCCGAGCTGACGGGGGCAGAATGGGGTATCGTCACTTGCGGCAGTGCCGCCGCAGTGGCGCTCGGAACAGCCGCCTGCGTCGCCGGCAACGACCCGGTCAAGATGCTGCGCCTGCCGTTCACCGACGGGATGGTCAACCGCGTCCTTATCCCGAAGACGCAGCGTTTCGCCTATGACCAGGCGGTGCGCATGATCGGCTGCCACCTCGTCGAGATCGATACGCGCGAGGACCTCGACAGGGCGCTCGCCGAGCCGGTGGCGATGGTGGTGATGCTTGGCAAGCAGGAGCACCTCGGGAGCTTGCGGCTTGAGGAAATCGCGGCGGTAGTCAAGCCGCGCGGCATCCCGATCATGGTCGACGCCGCCTCCGAGCATCTCGACCGGCCGAGCCCATGGCTCGTACGCGGCGCCGATCTCGTCGTCTATAGCGGTGGCAAGTTCCTCCGCGGCCCGCAGACCAGCGGTCTGCTGCTCGGCTCAAAGCGCCTGGTGCAAGCGGCCTGGGCCAATGCTTCGCCGCATCAGGCACTGGGCCGGCCGATGAAGGTGTCGAAAGAGGATATCGTCGGCGTTTTGACCGCGGTCGAGCACTGGTTCGAGGAGCGCGATCACGAAGCGGAGCGGCAGAAATGGTTCGACGACCTTGCCGTCATTACCGAGCGGGTGAGCCGCCTGCCGGGCGCCGGCGGCGAGGTCATCGAGCCAAGCGGCGTCGACCGGGTGCCGCGGCTGCGCGTCTTCTGGGGGCCGGATTACCGGGTCGACGGACTCGAATTGCGTCAGCGGGTGCTCGAAGGCGAGCCGCGGGTCATGCTTGACGACAACTCGGCGATCGAAAACTCGATCGCGATCGACCCGTTTCAACTGGAGGCCGGCGAAGCGGCTCAAGTCGGGGACGCGATCGCACGGGTACTGCGCGAGTCGCGCAGCCGGAAACCCGCGCCGGCTCCGGCGCCGGTTGCCGAAATCGCTGGCAATTGGGAATTACGGGTCGATTTTCTGCACGGCTCGCGAGTTCACCGTCTCAACCTCGCGCAGAGCGGGTCGAAGGTCAGCGGTCACCAGCGCTCGACCTATTTCGAAGGGCCGGTTTGCGGAAGCTTGAGCGGCGATGCGGTCAGCTTCTCGTTCGATCAGCGCTACGAGGGCAGCACGATCTCCTATCTTTTCGACGGCACGGTCCACGATGGCAGGATGGGGGGCTGCGTCGCGCTCGGCGCCGCCAGCGACCAGAACCACGGCATCGTCAACCGCAGCCAGTTCGGCCCCGGCCGTTGGAGCGCGAGCCGCGTCGCGTAGCGCTCGCTAAGCACATCGTGCGCCCGGTCAATGCCGGCGAATGACTGAATGAGCGAGCCGCTGCAGCGTCGGTCGATTCTCGGCTTTGCTTTCGGCGCAGGACTCCAACCATGGCTGGCAGCCGAAGCGGCCGATGAGCGGACAAGGGGGTTTCGCCTCGGCATGATCGTGCCGTCGCGCCTTCTGCCGGGTATCCCCGCCTTCGAACAGCAGTTGCGCGAACTCGGCTACGAGGAGAGCAGAAATCTGCGGCTCGATTTCTTGCAGCTCTCAGGCACCGAGATAAGCCGCGTTCGGGAAACGGCAGCGCAGCTCGTTGGCCGCGGCGTCGACGTAATCCTCGCCGGCGGACCGGAAATCGCGCTCAAGTCGGCACTGACGGCTACCCGAACCGTGCCGATCGTCATGGTCGCGATCGATTACGATCCTCTCGCGGGCGGGTATATTGCGAGCCTGGCCCGACCGGGGGGCAATGTCACCGGTGTATTCTTTCAGCAGGTCGAGCTGACCGCAAAGCGATTCCAGCTTCTGGCCGAAGCGGTCTCGGGATTGGCGCGGATAGTGGTGTTGTGGGACCGGGTTACTGCGGACCAGTACGAAGCCGCGCGCGAGACTGCCAGGTCCTTGAACATCTCGGTCGAGGGGATCGAGTGTGACG
>Ga0306924_10002707_pt1 | contig 16804 bp, 13 predicted proteins | sample sta12Can44000111_FD_203756 | JGI IMG/M metagenome (GOLD analysis project Ga0306924, IMG submission 203756) | Lab enrichment of tropical soil microbial communities from Luquillo Experimental Forest, Puerto Rico - statanox.12C.anox.44.000.111 (v2)... | ecosystem: Environmental > Terrestrial >... | reverse complement strand
AGCAGCGGCGCGACGAACCTCAGGAACCGGTCGTAGCGGACCCGGCTGAGCGCGAGCCCGCCCATCACAACCGCCGAGGTGGGGGTGAACAGGTTCATCCAGCCGGACGCGGACTGGTACGCGGTCACCACCATGGCCCGGCTCACGTGGGCGAAGTCGCCGAGCGGGGCCATGATCGGCATCGCCAGCGTGGCGTGCCCGGAGGAGGACGGGACCAGGAACGCCAGCGGGATGTTGACCAGGTACATCACCACGATGAACGCTCCCTTGGGGAGCCCGCTGACCGCGCCCTCCAGGGCGTGCAGCACGGTGTCGGTGATCCCGGCGTTGTTCATGATGGTGGTCACCCCGCGGGCCACCGCGATGATCAGCGCGGCGCCGATGAAGTCGCCGGCGCCTGAGATGATGCCGGTGACCGTTCCCTCCTCGCCGAGGCCGCCCACCAGCCCGACCAGCACGGCCCCGACCAGGAACAACGCGGCCAACTCGGGGAAGTACCAGCCCAGGGTGATGCCCTCCAGCGAGGTGCTGAAGTCCCCCCACGGGATCACCGAGAAGATCATCAACCCGAACGTCAGCCCGAAGATCCACAGCACGGTCTTCTGCCGGCCGGTCATCGGGGCCGGCGGCCCGGCCGGGGCGGTGGCCGGGGCCTCGTCCGGTTCGGCGGGCAGCATGGACCGGGCCGGGTCGGCCTTGACCCGCCGCGCGTACCACAGCACGTACAGCACGGCCAGAACGGCGAAGACGACGTACATGATCAGCCGCAGCCCGATGCCGTCCCCCAGGGCGACACCGGCCGCGTCCGAGGCCACCCCGGTCGCGAACGGGTTCACCGTCGAGGCCAGCGTCCCGACCCCCGCACCGACCAGGATGATCCCCACCCCGACCAGCCGGTCATAGCCCAGGGCGAGGATGACCGGCAAGATAATGGCGTAGAACCCCAGGGTTTCCTCGGCCATCCCGTAGGTGGTCCCGCCGACGGAGAAGATCACCATCAAGATCACGATCAGCAGCAGCCCGCGCTGGCGGAACCGCTCAGTGACCCGCCCGATCCCCGCATCCAGCGCCCCGGTCTTGATGGTGACGGTGATGAACGCGCCGATCGCCAGGACGAAGAAAAACACCTGGACCGCGCCGGCCAGGTCCCCGCTGTTGTACGGCCCGGTCTGTCCCGGCGGCGTGACGATCTCGGCGGGCACCTGCTTGCCCGCCTCGGTCCCGCAGGCCGCCTGCCCCTTCTTCAGCAGGTCGGGGCTGGGGTCGGTGACGGCCTCGGCCGGCGTCCGTATCCCGTACAAGCCGTTGACCGGCGACACCCACAGGTCATACAGCCGCTCCTGGAAGGACAGGTCGACCTTGACCGCGCCGAACGTGCCGGGAATCGGCTTCGGCGTCCCCCCGTCGCAGCTGACGTAGGAGTACGAACCCGGCGGGATGATGAACGTCAAGATCCAGACCAGCACCAGCACGAAGAACAGCACGGTGAACGCGGTCGGGAACTTGAACCGGCGCTTGGGTTTGCCGGCGCTGTCGTCGGTGTTTTCCGGATTGGTCTGCGTGTCAGCCGTCATGATGCCCGCCCCGGATCAGAGGATCGCGAAACCTGACTCCTACATCCTTTCGGGTCCTGCCTCGGCATCATCACCCGTTCACGGGTGATTCCTGTTGGCATCCGGGATGGTGGTGTCAGCGTGACAGCATCAGCTTGCCGATCAGACTCGGCCGTCCTGGCCCCATCGAGCATCCGGACGTCGTTTTCGCGGGTGTCATTTCCGGGGCCGTGATGGCCAGTTCTGGTCGCACAGCCGGGGTGATTAGTGAACGGCAGATGAATGGTCCATGAACGGCTTATGCCTGGCAAATGAAATCGCTGCGCTGGTCGCGGCGGCCAGTTCACCAAGCCTATCTTGGTAGCGTCTGGCGGGCCAGCCAGAATGGACGAAATTCACCCCCGGAAGGGTGACGCATCGGGGTAACGGCCCAGGCAGAATCGGCAGGCGTCCGGGCTGTCCTGCCGGAAAGCCACGAGGAGGACAGGTGACTACTTCTACCGGGGCGCCCGCATCCGGGGTGGCGGCGGACGCCGACGGACCGGTATGGCACACGCTGAGCGCCGGTCAGGTCCTGCAGGCGGAGGAGGTAGACGAGCAGTCCGGTCTCAGTTCGGCCGAGGTCGCGTCGCGGGCCGAACGGTTCGGCCTGAACAAGTTCGACGCCGGGAAGGCGGAGCCTCGGTGGCGCGCGTTCCTCCGTCAGTACACCGACCTGATGCAACTCGTCCTGCTGGTGGCCGGGCTGGTGAGCCTCGCGCTGCAGGAGTGGGAGACGGGCATCGTCCTGATCGTGCTGACCCTGTTCAACGCGGTGCTCGGCCTGCAGCAGGAGGGGAAGGCGGCCACGGCCGTCGCCGCGCTGCAGAAGATGATGATCATCAAGGCCAGGGTGAAGCGGGACGGCCAGCTGGCGGAGATCCCCGCCGAGCAACTCGTTCCCGGCGACATCGTCGCGATCGAGGCGGGAGACATCGTGCCCGCCGACGGGCGGCTGCTGCGGGCGGCGACGCTGGAGGTCGCGGAGTCCGCGCTGACCGGGGAGAGCCTGCCCGTCGCCAAGGACACGGAGGCCGTCGAGGGCGCAGGCACGCCGCTGGGCGACCGGACCGACATGGTCCACATGAACACCAACGTCACGCGGGGCTCCGGCGAGCTGGTCGTCACCGCGACCGGGATGGCGACCGAGGTCGGCCACATCTCCGGGATGCTGCAGGCCGAGCAGGCGGTCAAGACCCCGCTCACCCGCCAGCTCGACAAGCTCACCCACCAGATCCTGTGGATCGCGGGGGCCGCGCTGATCGTGTCGATGATCCTGAACCTGGCGCGTGGCGACACGTTCACCGTCGTCTTCAGCGCTGCCGTCGCCTTCGCCATCGGCGCCATCCCGGAGAACCTGCCCGCGGTGGTCACCACGATCCTGGCCTCGGGGACGCAGGCGCTGGCCCGGGTGGGCGCGATCATGAAGCGGTTGCAGTCGACCGAGACCCTCGGCTCGACCTCCGCGATCAACTCGGACAAGACCGGGACGCTCACCCTGAACCAGATGACCGCGGTCCAGATGGCCGTGCTCGGCCGCCGGTATGCGATCGAGGGCAAGGGCTATTCGACCGACGGCCAGATCACGCACGTGGGCGGGCAGGCCGAGATCCCGCTGGACCAGTTCCTGCTGCCGATGGTGCTGGCCTCGGACGCGGTGCTCGGCGACGGCGAGCTGATCGGCGACCCGACCGAGGGAGCGCTGATCGCGCTGGCCGCCAAGGGCGGCGTGGACGCCGTCTCGACCAGGCAGGCCTACCCGCGGCTGGCTGAGCTGCCGTTCGACGCGGCCTACAAGCTGATGGCCACGTTCCACCGGATGAAGGACGGCTCCGGCCATGAGGTGGTCCGCTGCTACGTGAAGGGCGCCCCCGACCAGCTCCTGGCCCGCGCCGCGACGGTCTTCGACGCCGATAGCGGGGCGGTCCCGGCCGACAGCAGATTCCGGGAGCTGTACCAGGCCGAGAACCAGCGGCTCGGCGAGCAGGGCCTGCGGGTGATGGCCACCGCGCGCAAGGACCTCGACCCGGCCGCCTTCGACCCCTCCGCCGACCTGCTCCCGCTGGTCACCGACCTGCAGCTGCTGTCCTTGGTCGGGATCGTGGACCCGCCCCGCCCCACCGCCAAGGCATCCATCGCCACGGCCAAGGCCGCCGGGATCAAGGTGCGGATGATCACCGGCGACCACGCGGTCACCGCGGCCGCGATCGCCCGCGAGCTCGGCATCGACGGCAAGGTCATCACCGGCGCCGAATTCGGGGCGATGGGCGACGACGAGGCGCTGAACACGATCGACGACATCGGGGTGATCGCCCGGGTGACGCCCGAGCACAAGGTCCGGCTCGTGGACCTGCTCAAGGGCAAGGGCCAGATCGTCGCCATGACCGGCGACGGCGTCAACGACGCGCCGGCGCTGAAGAAGGCCGACATCGGGATCGCGATGGGGATCACCGGCACCGAGGTGACCAAGGAAGCCGCGGTGATGATCCTCACCGACGACAACTTCTCCACCATCGTCAAGGCCGTCGAGCTCGGCCGCGGGCTGTATGACAACCTGGTCAAGTACGTTCGGTTCCAGATGGGCTGCCTGTTCGGCTTCATCGTCTCCTTCCTCGGCGCGGCCATCTTCAACATCGCGGGCGGCGTGCCGTTCCTGCCCCTGCAGACCCTGTGGATCAACTTCACCACCCTGCTGTTCCAGGCGATAGGGCTGGGCTACGGACGGCCCGTGGCCGGCCTGATGCAGCGAAGGCCCCGTCAGCCCGACCGGCCCATCCTGACCCGGGGCGGCTTCGCCTGGCTCATGTCCGTCGGGCTGGTCATCGGGGTAGGCACGCTCGGCGTCATCAGCTGGGCCGAGCAGGCGCACGACCAGGAAATCGCGCACACGATGGGCGTCGTCACGTTCTCGCTGTACGCCTTGTTCTTCTCGATCGCCACCAGAGACGAACGGCGGACGACGTTCAGCCTGGACACCTTCTCCGACTCCAAGTTCGTGATCGCCACCGGCGTGTCGGTCCTGACCCTCCTGCTGACCACCGTCTTCGGTCCGCTCCAGAAGTTCCTGAAGACCACCAGCCTGGACGTCAGGCAGTGGCTGATCTGCCTGGCCGTGGCGCTATCCATCGTCGTCGTGTCGGAGATCCGCAAGGCCGTTCGGCGGCGCACCACACCCGGCCAGCAGACGGAGAGCTGATCATCACGCCGTTCTGGGTGCCTTCGCCTGCTTGCGTTTGCGCGGCGCGCCCCGCTATGCGCTACCTCCGGGCGCAAGGCCCCGCTGTTCGATCACCCGTCGCTTGGCCGCCGCGTAGTCGGCGTCGGAAAGCACGCCTTGATCGTGCAGCCGCCCGAGCTTCTGCAGTTGAGCAATCCATGACGTATCATCATCGGCACTCGCGACCGCGGGCTCGGGCGGGGGCTGGGGCGCCGGCGGGGGCTGGGGCGCCGGCGGGGGCCCGGGCGGGGCAGCCGCTCCCGCGGGCGCGGAGAATGCCCCGGCGGCCGGAGCGAAAAGCTGCTGACCTGCTGGATTAACCCCGAGCTGACGCCAGAACCGCTCGACCTGCGCCATGTACTGGGCCTGGGTGAGCCGCCCGGTGCGGAAAGACTGGGTCGCGTGAGACATTGACCGCACGTACGGCAGGTGCGGTTTGCTGATCTGCAGGCCCCGGCTGCAGACGGGACACACCAGGTATTCGTCCGTCCCGTAGGGCACGACGGGCACGAAGTAGAGGCGTACCGACTTCTTTGACCGAACGTGATGAAGCAACACCTGGTTATGACAGTTCGGGCACACGCTCGGCGCGACCTCGCCGAGATCCTCCGCCTTACCCGGCCCAAAGCCGAAAATCACCACCACGAACTCATTGCAGCAATGGCTCCCCCGCCGCGGCTCACCCATCGCAGGTGATAATCCGCCGGGCCCGAGGACAAGAAGACTCCGGCACTTCATCCTCAACCCGCGCGCCCTGGCCCGTCACATGCTCACCCATGGCGGGTGATGCAGGCTGGCCCGCTGCGAGGCATCTTTCTCGTCGAGGGGTGGCGCGCGGGCACGCGAGGCTACCGTGGTCACGGCAGGCAGGAGCTCGCCGGCGATGGCAGATGACAGAGCGCCGCGGATGGACGACCCGGCCAGAGATGCTCACGTTCCGATCCCCGGCATCCAGACGGCTCAGGACATGGAGTCAGCCGGGGAGCATTTCCTGAGCGAAGATATCGACCTGGAAAGCAACGCGTTGCACGCTGGCGGGCAGACTTGCGCGCGCTGCGGAGAGCCAATCCGCCCGGGAGACGACGTGCGCCGTACCGCAAGCGGCACCTACCAGCACGAGTTCTGCCCCGTTCCCTGAGCCGACCAGGACCAGGCCATACGACGTGGATGTGGCATCCACGTCGCTGGAACGACGTGGCTGGGACATCCACGCCTTATCCGCCGGGCGGACCGGAGCGGCGGGGCACGTACCACGCTTCACGGCAGCACGTCAGGAGCGCAGCAGCACCAGGAACCGTGGTTAGGAGGGCGGGAACGGCCAGCCGACATCGGCTAGCTCGACCATGACCGTGGCGTCGGGCGGTGCCTCCTGCCTGATCTGTCCGGCGAACTCCCGGGCTTCGTCCTCGTTGCTGGCGCCGACGAGGAGGAACTTCCAGCGCCGCACCACCGCCCGGCCTTCGCTTTCCAGCTTGTGCGCCAGTGCGACCGCCTGGCGGTGCGAGTGGAGCTCTACCCGGACCTCCCACTGGGCTTTACCCGTGGCCAGCGCCTCGGTGGTCTCGGCGTCCACAAGCCGCTGGTGCTCCTCCTGGCGCTCGGCCTCGGTCTCCGGCATCGGGACGTCCGGGTTCTCCCACTGTTCCTCGATGGGGTGCCAGCGATGCACGGCGGATTCCGCCGTGAGGCCACGCTGGGCCAGCACGTCACGGGCGATCCGCTCCGCCTCCGCCGCAGCGGTCTCAGTGCCGGCGTACAGGAAGATCTGCGCCTCTCCCGCGCCGACGCCGACGTCACGGCCGACCCGACTGCGGATCTCTTCCGCTGCCTGACGCGGAAAGAAGGACGGCTGCGCCTGGCTCGCGGAGATGGTGACGCGCCAGTCATCGCTGTCTGTCACGGCATGACCCTAGCGCGAGGCTGACCGGAATGGCCACCGGTCAGAAGGATGCGAGAGCCGACAGCCCGGCCTGGGCTATCTCCATGTCCTGGCTGTAATGGCCGCCGCTGACGCCGATCCCGCCGACCACCGCCTCTCCGACCTTGATCGGATAACCGCCGCCGAACACGATCAGGCGATCAATCCCGGGGGCCGCGCCCATGGCCAGCGGCGGATCGTCCTTGACGAACTCGTGCCACGCGTCGGTGGCCAGGCCGAAGCCGACCGCCGTGTAGGCCTTGTCCTGGGCCACCTGGACGGACACCAGAGGCGCGCCATCCATGCGGCTGAACGCCTTCAGCACCCCGCTGTCATCCACGATGGCGACCGCGAAGGAATGGCCCATCTCCGCCGCCTTCTGCTCCGCCGCCGCGATCATGGCCCTGGCCAGCTCCGTGGTCACGCTGACCCGCTCAAATGTCGCTGCCATCCGCACCTCCGCTCCCCGGCCCCGGCACAGCAGCCCTGACCGCGTATCGCTGTTCGGCCTGGTGCACCTGGGGCAGCCCGATGAAATCCACGAACTCCGCGAACGTGGGGAGCTCGTGCATCGCCGCGGCGGGCGTGCCCTCCTGGGCGATCTCCTGCAGTATCCGCCGCATCGCCCCCGTCGCCGCCAGCAATGTGCTGATCGGGAAGATAACGATCCGGTATCCCAGCTCCTTCAAGCGGTCCAGGCTGATCGGCGGGGTCTTGCCCCCTTGCGCCCAGTTGAAGAGCAACGGCACATCGGGGAAGGCCGTCACCGCCTCCTCGGCTTCTGCCTCACTGGTCAGAGCCTCGATGAACAGTACGTCGGCCCCGGCCTCGCGGTACATGCGCGCGCGCTGAAGGGATCGTTCCAGGCCTTCCACGGCCCGCGCGTCGGTCCGGGCGATGATCACGAACTCGGGCTGCGTTCGGGCCTCCGCCGCCGCCCGGACCTTCTCCACCATCTCCTCCGCCGGGACGACCAGCTTGCCCTCCATGTGCCCGCACTTCTTCGGGGCCACCTGATCCTCGATATGGATCCCGGCGACCCCGGCCGCCTCGTAGGCACCGACGGTGCGGATCACGTTCAGAGGGTTGCCGTAGCCGGTGTCCGCGTCGGCGATGACCGGGATGTCCACGCATGCCGCGATCCGTCCGGCGTTGCCGACCATCTCGGTCATCGTCAGCAGGCCCACGTCCGGTCGGCCGATGAGGGCCGCCGAGGTCCCGAACCCCGTCATATACACCGCCGGGAACCCGGCCTCCTCCACCAGCCGGGCCGACAATGGATCGAACGCCCCCGGGGCCACGATGGTCTGGCCGGAGTCCAGCAGGGCCCGCAGGCGGGCCGGGCCGCCTGGCCGCCGGGTGAGCCGGGCCGTCACCGGACGTCCCGCACTGGCCGGCCCCGCTGGGATCGTCCGGCTATACCACACGCCTGGCGTTTACCCAGCCAGGCTCCGCGATCCGCCCAGAGGCGGGCCCCGGTCTCCTGGCAGGCACCGCACTGCTCGCACGCCACCACCGCTGCACTCTAAGCCCTGCGGCGCAGAAACAGCTAGGGACCATGAGCTGCGTGCTGGATCACTGTGCCGTTCGGCTCGAGTTGATCTCGGACGGATGGGGTCGGTTCGATTACCCGGAGTCAGCCGACGCGGGCGACGCCCACGATCACCTGGCCATCGCGAGGCGAGAGATGCACGGCCTGCTCCCAATCCGGGCGCCACTCCCGGGCGTCGACCGCGCCCGGCGGCACCAGATCCAACGGGCCGAAGAAGCTGGTGAAGTCCGGCACCGAATGGTTGTACACCCGCGCCGCCCTAGTCGAATAGGCGCCGAAGCCCTTATCTGCCGCGTCGCTGTCGCCGCGTCCGACGGAAAGCACGACATAACGACATAATGTGAGTATGATACGTTAGCTGTCGAGGTCAAGCGTTGATTCTTGGCAGGACACGACTCTTAAGATTGAGTACGTTTCAAGTATTTCGGATATTGGCTAGCGGTGACCAGAAGCAGCTGTTGTGATTTGTATCGTTCCGCTTATTTCAGGTCACGGAATAGCGCGGGCTTTACTGGGCGTGGATGCGCGGCCGGACCGCGGTGAACGCGGCCCACACGATCTTCCCGGAATCGCCGGGCGTGGTGTAGCCCCACTGGTCGCTGAGCGAGCAGATCATCTGCAGCCCGCGGCCGGTCTCGGCGAGGGAACCGCACGGACGCTGCACCGGAGCCGCCGCGCTCGGGTCGGAGACCGCGCAGAGCAGCCAGGGCCCGGACTGCAGCAGGCCGAGCCGGACCCGTCCTGGCGGACCGTTAGCGCCGGCACCAGGGAGAGCGTGCCGCAGCGCGTTGGTCACCAACTCGGATACGACGATCACGATGTCCTGGCTGCTGTATCCGGTGCCCCACCGGCGCAGGGTCAGGCAGGTGAAGTCCCGCGCCGCCCGGACCGAGCGGGCCTCGGGGCCCAGCGTGCACGTGGCGATCCGCGGCGGCCATTCCCAGCCTGTCCGGGCTCGCTGCGGCGATGACCGCCAGCCGTCGTTTACCACGCCGGCCATCTCCGCGGCGAGAATCAGCCAGCGGCAGCCGACGCCGTCGGCCGGGTCTGACCGATGCGGCGCCGTCGCCGGCTGCTCGCTCCGGTCGCACCGGCAGGCCGGGCATGGGCACGGCGCCTGGTCGGCGGACTCCGGCGGCCTGGCTGGATGGACGGGTGCCGTCCGCTGGCCGCGGAAATCTCCCCAGGCCTGGGCGGCCGTCAAGACCACCGCCTCGGGAACGGAGGGCTGCTATCAGAGGAGGTGGTGCCATCCGTGCTTTCGCTGCGCACGGCGGCGACCCGGGCGACGGCCGTGTACCGGTCCCACCGGACGACCGGGTCAGTCGGCCAGAAGCGCGGATCGGTCTGCTGGCATCGCGGACAGGCCAGCCGGCCCAGGGCATCGATGCGCCAGCCGGCGCTGATCGCGCGGGCCCGCGCGTCGGCCTCGCCGAGCGCCGAAGGATCGGCACACCAGGAAATGCACGACCCCATCTCGCACCACATCACCGGCATCCGCAGCTGATCGCCGATCACGGCCCGCACGGTACCTTCCGCGGGGTCCGGAGCCTCGGCACGGGCGGTAGCCTCGGCGCGGGCGGGACCCTCGGCACGGGCGGGACCCTCGGCGGGGGCGGGCTCGGCCATGACTTCTGGCCGGGGATCGCCGGCGTGCGCGTGCTGGGCATCGTCATCTCCGACGGGCGCGGCCTGGCCCTCGTCGCGGAGTGCGGCGAGCCAGCCGTCCAACTGACGCCACTCGGTCTCCTCGGGCTCCTCGGGCACGCCAGGATCGTGCGGCCGGATCTTGATTTTCATGTCGGGCCTCCCCTTTTGAGCCGACGGCGAGCACCGTGTAGCCGCAGTGACCTGCTCTGGGCCGGGCACGTGACGAGATGACAGACCGGGTGAGGGCTGCGCGCTCCCGTGTGTACAGGCTCGGGCGCCATCTACGCGGCATACGCGGTCATGCCGGGCTGTCATCGGCGGGCACATGGATCGTGGCCTGCCATCAGCGAGCGCCTGTTCGCCCCGGTGCACGCGTGCCGCCGTTGCGGCTTGCCCCTCCCCTTGTCAGCGCCCCGGGCTCACCGTCTCTGGGTTTTCACTAATCGACGGTTCCGGCTCCGAATCACAGCTGGATTTACTTACGATAAATGTTCGGTCTATTTATGAGCCATAGCAGCGTGGCGTGTGGACAATTCCGGTTTTTTATTTATGCACAGGATGTGGATGGCGAAGTCCCAGGTGGCGGCGCTGTTATGCGGACCACTCGGCAATACAATCCCCAGCATTTCCCCACGATGGCCACAGGCGCCGCGTCGTTTTGCACAAGTAATCCACATGGCCGTGCACAGCAATCCGGGCACGAGCTCACCCCGAGTGAACCCGCCTGTCTTATGCGCCACGGCCCGGAGCGTGCCTGAGGAGGCCGCGTTCGAGCACGACCGGTACGAACAGCTCGCGGTAGCCATGCTCGTCGAACAGCACCGTGATCTGGTCGCCGTCGTAGCGCTGCACCGTGCCCACACCCCAGCGCTCGCTCGCGACTCGCGCGCCGACGGCGAACGGGACCTCGGTCCGCGCGGGCTCGGCGTGCGCCGGGTCGTTGTCGCAGTTCCCGCAGGGGCCCGGGTAGTCCTGCCCGAAGTAGGAGAGCAGGAACGAGCGCCGGCAGCCGGTGTGCTCGGCGTAGCGGCGCATCATCGCCAGCCGTGTGCGTTCCACCTCGTCCTCGCGTTGCGTCTCCGCCTCCGAGGCCGCCAGCACCGCCGCGACGGTCATCGTCCCGGTCCAGCGGACCTCGCCGTCCGCGCGCCACGCCGCCGCGCCGAGATCGGCCAGGCGGACCAGCGCGGCCGTCTCCTGCCGCGGGCCGGGCTCGATCCGCTGCCCGGCCGCGAGCGCGGCCGCGACGTGCGCGACGGCCGCGCCGGAGACGCCACGCGCGGTCAGATGACGGGCGGTGTCGAAGTCCTCGTAGCGGTAGAGCAGACGCGCGTGCGATGGCTCACCGTCCCGGCCGGCCCGCCCGAACTCCTGGTAGTACGCATCCAGCGAGGGCGGCGGGTCAAAGTGCAGCACCCAGCGCACGTCCGGCTTGTCGATCCCCATGCCGAACGCGACCGTGGCCGTGATGACGCGGGCCGAGCCGTCGAGGAACGCTGTCATCGCGTCGTGCCGCTCGCGCGCGGACAGCCCGGCGTGGTAGAGCGTCACCCGCTCCCCTGCCGCGGCGAGCGTGTCGTGTGCCGCCCGCGCGCTGTTGTGCGTCGCCGCATAGACAATTCCGGGGCCCGCCAGGCTGCCCGCCGCGCGGGTAAGCTCCTGCTGCTTATCGGGGAGAGTGCGCGAGCGGTGCACCGACAGGTGGATGTGGGGGCGGTCGAAGTCGCCGATCACCACCACGGGATCACGCAGGCCGAGCCGCCGCACGATCTCCTGCCGCACGGGCGGCGCGGCCGTCGCGGTCAGGGCCAGGCGGACCGGTGCGCCGACCGCCTCGGCCTGGGCGCCGAGCAGCATGTAGTCCGGGCGGAAGTCGTGTCCCCACTGGCTGATCAGATGCGCCTCATCGACGACGAACAACCCCGGCCGCGCACGCTGGAGCGCCTGCCTGGTCTCCGGGTTCGCCAGCTGCTCCGGAGCCAGGAAAACAAACGTGCCCGGGTCGCACGAGGCGAGCAGCGCAGCCGCGCGCCTGCCCGCCGACTGCTGGGAATTGAGAACGATGGCCGGCAGCCCGGCCGCTTGCAGGTGGGCCAGCTGATCCTCCTGCAGCGCGATCAGCGGCGAGACCACGATGGCCGGCCCCGTCCGTAGCAGCCCCGCCAGCTCGTAGATCGCCGACTTCCCGCCGCCGGTGGGTAGCACGGCCAGCACGTCGCGGCCGCCGGTCAGCGCCTCGACCGCGCGCAGCTGCCCGGGACGGAGACGCTCAAAGCCCAGACGCTCTCGCGCGAGCTCCTCGATCACGGCCAGACCTTACTCACACCAACCACCGTACGGCCCGCACGGTCGTGATGCCGCGTATCACGACCGCTCGCGCCCGTCACCCAGTCGGGCTCGCCGGGATGCTCCTATTCGAGGGCGTCCTGGCTGGCGCGGTCGCTCCCCTGCCGTTCCTGGCTGGCCTGCGGCGCATCGGCGCAACGCGGACCGTGGTTCGGCCAGTGGCCGGCACCGTCGCAGCTGCTGGGCGCCAGCATCGCCGGGCAGGTAGTGTCGGTACCGGCCGACCGGGCACGCCAACGGCCGGGAGGACGGTGAACGCCGTGAGCTTGAACCAGATGCTCATCGACCAGCCGCAGCCCGAGATCGCGGGCTCCGCGGTGATCCTCGGTGAGGTCCACGTCGGGGCCGGCGCGATCCTGGCGCAGGGCCTGGTCGTGCGGGCGCACGGCGCCGCGGTGAGCATCGGCAACTACTCGGCCATCCTGGAGAACGGGGTGGTGATTGGCACGCCTGAGCATCCGGTCCGGGTAGGTCAGCGCACCGTCTTCGGTCACCGGGCCGCCATCGTCGGCGCAACCGTCGGTGACCTGTGCGAGATCGGCAACGGCGCGATCCTCATGCCCGGCTCCCGCCTCGGCAGCGGGTGCATCCTGGGCGAAGGCACGCTGGTGCCGCCCGGCACCGTGATCCCGGCCGACTCGGTCCTGGTCGGGCGCCCGCCGCACGTCATCCGGTCGGCCACCGACGCCGACCGGGAGCGGCTCGCGGTGCTGCGCCAGCACCAGACCAACCTGACCGACCATCCGGGCACCGTCGTGCCCGGGCCGATGCGAGCGGGAGAACACATGGGGACCCTGTACGCCTACCGTGACAAGACCCCGTCGATCGGCGCCCGCACGGTCCTGTTCGACTCGGCGGAGATCACCGGCGACGTGATCATCGGCGAAGACTCGCTCGTCGGCGCCGGCGTGAAGATCATCGGCGACTCCCACGGCCCGGTCCGCATCGGCTCCCGGGTGCAGATCCTGGAGAACACGGTGCTGCATCTGCTGCCCGACAACGCGCTGATCATCGACGACGACGCGGTGATCGGCCCAGGCGCGATGATCCACGGCTGCCACATCGGCCGCGGCAGCATCGTCGAACCGAGCGCGATCGTATGCGACGGCAGCGTGGTCGGGGCCGAGTCCGTGGTACGCGCCGGTGCCTGCGTCAAGCAGCGCGACCGGTTCGGTGACCGGTTGGTCCTGGATGGATTCCCGGCCCGGCTCATCGGCACCCTGACCGGCCCGCCGCCGATGCCGGGCTGGGCCTTGCCTCCCGACGCGGTCGTAACCCTTCGCAGGGTGCAACGATGATCGAACCGACGGCGGTCAGCCGGGGAGGTCCTCCGGGCGCTTGGCGGCAAGCCGGCCGTGCAGCAGGCCGGTGGACTGGCCGACCTCGATGAGGTACCCGTCCGGGTCCCGCATGTAGCAGCGGATCTCGGCTCCGCGGTCGATCGGCGGCGTGACGAACACCGCGCCCTTGGCCGTCCACTCCTGGTAGCAGGCCTGGATGTCGGCGACCCGCAAGTTCAGGAAGATCGAGGTGGTGTCGCCGGCCTGGTACTCGACCACCGTGATGCCCGGCTTGTCCGGGGTGGGCGGCCCGCCGGGGTTCATGATGATCCACGAATTGGACAGCCTGACGATGCACGGGTTCTCGTCCAGGACGACGGTGCCGCCCAGGACGCGCGAGTAGAAGTCCCGCGACCGCGCGACCTTGCGGACGGTGAGGAACAGCGTCACCAGGATGCCCTCGGCGGGCGCTGGCAGGTCGGCCACGTCGATGCGGGGTTCGGGTTCTGTCATGGGATTGCTCCTCTCCGGCGGGATGGCGGGCAACGGCAACCGTTCGGCGTCCTGGTCCTCAACCCTATTGACCTGCTGGCGGTCTGGGGTGGGTGCGTGAAGAGGATCATCATGGCCTGGCGGGGAATCCTCGGCGGCGAGGTGGAACTCGACGCGGGCAGCGGGGATTCGTTCCTCCTCGCGAGCCCTCAGGGTCAGCGCGCGGATGTCGGCCGCGGTGGGGCGGTTCAGATCCAGGGCACGTGGCCACAGCCGGGCATAGCGGACGGCCGCGACCTCGGCCGAATACACCAGCGCCTGACCGACCAGGTACAGCAGGGCGAACATGCCGGCCACGGTGGCGAAGCTGCCGTAGACGGGCCCGGCCTTGGCCACCAGCCTGGCCAGCAACGGCGCCCCGGCGTTGAGCACGATCGTTACCGCCACCGCGCCCAGGATGGCTCCCGGCCACAGGGCCCGGACCGGCGCGGCCCGCGCCAGCAGCAACTTGGAACCAAACAGCAACACCGCGAACACGACCAACGCCGACCCGAGCACCGCGGCCGCTCGCTGCACACCGGGCTGGCCGGGCAGCGCGGTGGCCACCACCGTGAGCGAACCGGTGGCCAGCGCCCCGAGCAACAGCATCGCCAGCACCACGAAAACCCGGGCGTACCGTGAGAAGAAACTGGCCCGGAGGCGATGCCGGACTTCCGCGACGTGGTTCAGCGTCTGGTAGGCGGAAAACACGACGCCGGTCCCCGAGAACAGCAAACCGATCAGGCCGACCACGAACGGGACCGTCGATGTCGGCAACGTGGCCAGCGAGTGGTCCACCGTGGATCGCAGCGCCTGCGGCACGATCGCGGTGATCAGCCGCTGACGCAGGTCCGGATGATCTGCCAGTACCCGCGACAGTATCGCCACCCCGAGCAGCAGCAGCGGAAAGATGCTCAGGAAGCCGTAGTAGGTGATGAGAGCCGCCTGTCGTCCGCCCTCATCGTCGCCGTACTTCTTCACCACCGCGTAGGGGAACCCCAGCACGCCATGTTCGCGCTGCATGCGGTCCGCCCACGCGATGACCCGGTTCACCAGGCCAGTCAGACCTTCCACGTTCATGGGTCCAGCCTGCCCTGCCCGGCGGGCGAAGGGGGCTGACATGGCTGGAGGCCCGGGGGCGTCGATCAAACCCCGGGCCTCCGGCAGTCCTGGTTACGGACAGGGATTCCTGATGACGTGTGCGAAGTTGTGATATCTGAGGTCGAATCCGTAATTGGTCAGCTCCAGCGGCCCTCATGCGGCCTGTTCGCCGCCGAAGTTGCTGATCTGCCCGGGTATGTCGTTGGTCAGCGCCCACGCGCAGTGCTGGCCTGCGAGGTTCTGCACCCGCAGCAGGTGGAACCAGGGGTAGAAGGCGCCCGGTGGCGGGTTGGTGCAGCCTTCCCCGGTGTGGTGGTCACACTCGAGCCCGCCGCCATTGTTGGCCTCCTCGATCCGTGGCAGGTCGGTCTCGAAACGGGCGGTCGGGTAGGTTCCGGTCGCGAAGCCGTTCCGGTCCAGGCTGGTCGGTGACGAGATGAGGTTGGGTGTCGGGAAAGCGGACGTGCCGTTCGGCCAGTCCGCATGGTAGGGGAAGCCGTCGAAGTCCGAGTCCGAGCCCAGGCATCCGGGAATGACCGGGCCGGTGAAGCACGGCGCATCCTCGTTGGGGTCCAGGTCGGACGCGGCGTCCGCCGGCTCGAAGTGGCCGGTCTCGACGTCGTAGGCCACGTTGTCGGTGTGCGCTGACCAGGTCGTCCACGCGGTCGGCTGGCCGTTGGCCAGTGGCGCCGAGGCCGTGTCGTACATCGCGTGGAAGGCGTAAGGCGCGCCGTTGCAGGTGAGGTTCTTCGGGTCGAACACGATGTGCCGGAATCCGTTCTTCACGCTCGCGATCATGAACCCGCTTTGATGCGTGGTCAGGTCGCGCACCTCGGTGAAGTAGCCGGTCGGCGTGTCGAGCATGTTCACCTTGACCACGTCGCCCGAGTTCATCATCAGGACGTCGGGCGTGGGGGTGAAGGTCGCGTCGGTCTGCTGGTCCGGGCCTGGCGGTCCGATCGGGTTGCCGCTATGGGTCAGGAACGCGAAGTTGATCGGCTCGGGGCAGTTGGGGTTGGCGATCGCGTTCGGCGGGCTGCCCGGCCCGTGCAGGGCGCCGAACTGGGCTTGCAGGCTGTCGATGGTCAGCGCGACGCACCAGTGGGTCTGGTCGCACGAGATGGCGGGAGCGTAGCCGGGCGGATAGAACTGCAGCTCGGTGAACGCCGCTCCGGCATGGTCAGGCCGCGGCGGCACCTGGATGTTCTTGTCGCTGTCTGGCTTGCAGACCTTCGTGCCTTCTGGGTAGCTCTGGTTGTCGCACATGGTGAGGCCGAACCAGATGGCCGGGGTGAGCTGGAACTCGTGGACCGGCCCGGCGAACGTCCCGCTGGCCGGACCCGCCGGATCGGTGGGCAGCACCATCTGGTAACTCATGCTGTTGCCTGACCCCGGAGTGTTCGAGTAGAAGCCGAGATCTGGCTCGTCGTGGCCAACGTAGTGGCCGTTGTCGAGGAAGCCATACTCGGAGTTCGACGCGACCTCGGTGCACAGCAGGTGCCTGAACGTCTTCTGCAGGGGGCTGAAGCCGTGGACTTCGCTTCGTGGGCCGGACTTATTCCCGATGGCTAGCCTGATCCTTACTGTGCGATTATGTCCAGTCCCCTCGTATCACAA
>Ga0306924_10002704_pt1 | contig 16812 bp, 16 predicted proteins | sample sta12Can44000111_FD_203756 | JGI IMG/M metagenome (GOLD analysis project Ga0306924, IMG submission 203756) | Lab enrichment of tropical soil microbial communities from Luquillo Experimental Forest, Puerto Rico - statanox.12C.anox.44.000.111 (v2)... | ecosystem: Environmental > Terrestrial >... | reverse complement strand
GCGATCTCACGCTCCCAGCGGTCGCCGTTTGCGAGCAGGCGCTCCTTGTCGAACAAAAGCTCCTCGCGCGTTTCCGTCGAGAATTCGAAGTTGGGGCCTTCGACGATCGCATCCACGGGGCATGCTTCCTGGCACAGCCCGCAATAGATGCATTTCACCATATCGATGTCGTATCGGGTCGTCCGCCGCGTGCCATCGTTGCGGCGCGGCCCGGCTTCAATGGTGATCGCCTGCGCCGGACAGATGGCCTCGCAAAGCTTGCATGCGATGCAACGCTCCTCGCCGTTGGGGTAGCGCCGCAGCGCGTGCTCGCCGCGAAAGCGCGGAGAGATCGGTCCCTTCTCAAAGGGGTAGTTGAGGGTCGGCTTGCGCTTGAAAAAATAGCGCATGCCGAGGAAGAACGCCGATACGAATTCACGCAGAAACACAGCGCGGGCAGCCTGATCGAGCCTCATGACGTCATCCTTTGTGCAAAGCCGCGGCGCATCCTCGCGGCCTTGGCGGCGAAACGGCGATCCTGCGGTATCTCCGTCATTTCGTTGCCGCTTCCGCATATTGCCAGAATTGCACAACGCCTGCGACGATCGCGACCATCGCAATCGAGAGCGGCAGGAAGACTTTCCATCCAAGCCGCATGAGCTGGTCGTAGCGATAGCGGGGTACCACGGCCTTCACCATGGCGAACAGAAAGAACATGAACAGGGCCTTGAGCACGAACCAGATGACACCCGGCACCCAAGTGAAGGGGGGTGTCGGAAACGGCGGCAGCCATCCGCCCAGGAACAGGATCGTTCCCATGGCGCACATGGTGGCAATCGCGATGTATTCGCCCAGGAAGAACAGAAGAAATGGCGTGGCGGAATATTCAACAGCATACCCGGCGACCAGCTCGGACTCGGCTTCCACCAGGTCAAACGGCGGCCGGTTCGTTTCCGCAAGCGCCGAGATGAAAAAGACCACGAACATGGGCAGCAGCCTGAGCCAATACCAGTTGAGCAGTCCCCAATCGCCGGCCTGTGCCTGCACGATCGCGGAGAGGTTGAGCGAGCCCGCGCATAGGAGAACCGTAATGAAGACGAAACCGATCGAGACCTCGTACGACACCATTTGCGCCGCCGAGCGCAGGGAGGCGAGAAACGGATATTTCGAATTCGACGACCACCCCGCCATGATCACGCCGTAGATCATGAGAGAGGAGATTGCGAAGATATAAAGTATGCCGACGTTGAGATCGGCAATCGCCCATTCCGCGTTGACGGGGATCACCGCCCAGGCGGAGAGTGCAAGCCCCGCGGTGACAAGGGGCGCGAGCAGAAACACCCCCTTGTTGGCGCCGGAAGGAATGATCGGCTCCTTGACGACAAACTTGAGAAGATCGGCGAACGATTGCAGCAGACCCCAAGGCCCCACCACATTGGGGCCGCGCCTGATTTGCACCGCCGCCCAGATCTTGCGATCGGCATAGAGCACGAAGGCTGTGACAATCAGGAGCACGACAAGCAGAAGCACGCTCTGCGCGACAATGACGATCAGCGGCCACAAATAGCTGGTCCAGAATTCGGCCATGGCACGCGCGTTCCTTCAATCAAGCATCGGCAAGGTCGAGCCGACGCTCGATGCGCTGAAGACGCAGATCGATCCGATCCACTCGGGTGGATAGAGTGGCGTATTGCAGCGCCAGCTCGGCTTGACCGCGCTCCAGATGACCCATCCGTTCCTTCAATTCCCGAATGTCATCTTGTATGGTGTCGAGACGACCATCGATGCGGCGGAGCCGCTCGAGAATGAGATTTTCGACATCGCCGGTCATTCCCCTACTCCGCCGCGCGCAGCGTGCCTCTGTCCTCAGCAATCACCGAGCATTCCGCCATGATGGCGGAGGACCGGGCAATGGCATTGGTGAAATAGAAGTCCTCCACGGCCGAGGCAAACGGTGTGTTTTCCGGTGTTCCGCCGCGCGCTGCTAGCGCCGCGATCTCCGCGGCGGCGTCGGATGAGCTCAATTCCATGCGCTGAAGGTGCGGGTGCGCCTTGAACAGAGCCCGGCGGAGCGCGCCAACCGAATCGTAGGGCAGCCGGCGGCCGAGCACATCCGAGAGAGCGCGCAGGATCGCCCAGTCCTCGCGCGCCTCGCCGGGTGGGAACGATGCGCGGCCTGCCATTTGCGGGCGCCCTTCGGTGTTGACGTAAATCGCGGATTTCTCGGGATAGGCAGCGCCTGGCAAGATGACATCAGCGCGCTGGGCACCTCGGTCGCCGTGGGTCCCGATGTAAATGACGAAGGCTCCCGGTGCGATATCGGTCTCGTCGGCACCAAGAAGAAAGATCACATCGAGGGCCCCGGGCGCTGCCATGGCCTGCGCACCCAGTCCGCGCGGACCTGGCGTGAAACCCACATCGAGGGCGCCCACGCGCGATGCCGCGGTGTGCAGGACGTTGTAGCCGTTCCAGACTCCGCTTGTCCCCTGTTGGGTGGCGATCTGGGCGGCGAGCGAGGCCACGGCAGCCCCGTCCGGGCGCGCCAGCGCGCCCATTCCAACGACCACGAGCGGACGCTCGGCTTTCTTGAGCGCGCCGGAAAACTCATGCCGGCCCGATTTGATGTCTGCGAGCGCGAAGGGGCCGGTGCCGAGGTGGGCGTAGGGATAGGTGAGATCCGCGGCTACGCCGATGAGCCCGATCGGGAAATTGCCCGTGCGCCAGCGCCTGCGGATGCGCGCATTGAGCACGGCGGCTTCCCGTCGCGGGTTTGCGCCGACCAGCAGCAATGCATCGGCCTTTTCGATCCCCGCTATTGCGGAGTTGAACAGATAGGTTGCCCTTCCCCAGGAAGGATCGAGCGCAGCCCCGTCCTCCCTGCAATCGAGATTGGCAACACCGAGGCGGGTCAGCAGATCCTTGAGCGCAAAGATTTCCTCCACCGCAGCGAGATCGCCGGCGATTGCGCCAATGCGCTGCGGCGCAATGCGGTCGAGCCTTGCGGCGACGGCATCGAGCGCCTCCGGCCAGGAGGCCGGGTGCAGGCGTCCGTCCACGCGAATATAGGGCTGGTCCAGCCGCTGGGTACGCAGGCCATCGACGACGTGGCGCGTCTTGTCGGAGATCCACTCCTCGTTCACGTCGTCATTGACACGCGGCAGAATTCGCATCACCTCCCGCCCGCGGGTGTCGATGCGGATGGCCGACCCGACAGCATCCATGACGTCGATCGATTCGGTCTTGCCCAATTCCCATGGCCGCGCGGCGAACGCATAGGGTTTGGAGGTGAGCGCGCCAACCGGACAGAGATCCACGACATTGCCTTGCAACTCCGACGTCATCGCCTGCTCGAGATAGGTCGTGATTTCCGTGTCCTCGCCGCGGCCAATGGCGCCGAGCTCGGGCACGCCTGCCACTTCGGTCATGAACCGCACGCAGCGGGTGCAGTGGATGCACCGGTTCATGACGGTCTTGACGAGAGCCCCCACATATTTGTCCTCAACCGCGCGCTTGTTCTCGCGATACCGGCTCGCATCAATGCCATACGCCATGGCTTGATCCTGCAGGTCGCATTCGCCGCCCTGGTCGCAGATCGGACAGTCGAGCGGATGATTGATGAGAAGAAACTCCATCACGCCTTCGCGCGCCTTGCGCACCATCGGTGTCCTGGTGCTCACCTCCGGCGGTTCGCCCTTGGGGCCCGGCCGGCAGTCGCGCACCGCCCACGCGCAGGACGCTATCGGCTTGGGAGAGCCTTTGAGTTCGACCAGGCACATGCGGCAATTTCCTGCGATCGAAAGCCGCTCATGGAAGCAAAAACGCGGAATTTCCGCGCCGGCGGCTTCGCACGCCTGCAGCAGCGTATACTCCGGCGGCACCTCGATCTGCTTGCCGTCGACAACGAGCTTGGTCATCGCCTACTCCGCTGCCACCCGCACCGGCTCCGGATGCGGGCTCGCCGTATAGGTGTCGATGCGCCGCTCGATCTCGTGACGGAAGTGGCGAATGAGACCCTGGACCGGCCAGGCGGCGCCGTCGCCGAAGGCGCAGATGGTATGACCCTCGATCTGGGTCGTGACCTCCATGAGCATGTCGATCTCACGCTTGTGCGCGCGGCCCTGCGCCATGCGCGTGAGCACGCGCCACATCCAGCCCATGCCCTCGCGACAGGGCGTGCACTGTCCGCAGCTCTCGTGCTTGTAAAAATAGGAGATGCGGGCCATGGCCGCGATGATATCGGTGGACTTGTCCATCACGATAACGCCCGCCGTGCCGAAAGACGATTTGAGCTCGCGGCATCCGTCGAAGTCCATCAGCAGGCTGTCGCATTGGTGCGCCGGAATGAGCGGCATGGAGGAGCCGCCCGGAATGACGGCCAGCAGGTTGTCCCAGCCGCCGCGCACCCCACCGGCATGGCGCTCCAGCAGCTCGCGCAACGGAGTGCCCATCGCCTCCTCGACGTTGCAGGGCCTCTGCACATGCCCCGATATGCAGAAAACCTTGGTGCCGGTGTTGTTCGGGCGGCCGATCCCGGCAAACCAGGCAGCCCCGCGCTTGACGATGTCAGGCACCACCGCGATCGATTCAACGTTGTTGACGGTGGTCGGGCATCCGTAAAGCCCGACATTCGCCGGGAACGGCGGCTTCAACCGCGGCTGACCCTTCTTGCCTTCAAGGCTTTCCAGCAATGCGGTTTCTTCACCGCAAATATAGGCGCCGGCGCCGTGGTGCACGTAGAGATCGAACGGGAAGGCGTGCACGTTGTCTCGGCCGATCAGCCGTGCCTCATAGGCCTCTTCCACGGCGGCCTGCAGGCGTTCGCGCTCGCGCACGAACTCGCCGCGAACATAGATGTAGCAGACGTGGGCGTGCATGGCGAAGCTCGCGATCAGGCAGCCCTCGACCAGCAGATGCGGGTCGTTGCGCATGATCTCGCGGTCCTTGCAGGTGCCCGGCTCCGACTCGTCGGCGTTGACCACCAGATAATGCGGACGGGCATCTGACTGCTTCGGCATGAACGACCATTTGAGCCCGGTCGGGAAACCGGCACCCCCGCGTCCGCGCAGCCCGGAAGCTTTCACCTCGTTGATGATCCAGTCGGAGCCCTTCTCCAGAATCGCCTTGGTGCCGTCCCAGGATCCGCGCGAGCGGGCGCCGGCCAAGCGCCAATCGTGCTGGCCGTAGAGATTCTTGAAGATCCGGTCCTTGTCGCTCAGCATCAGGTGGGCCTGTTTGCGGATGAATCGCCGGCGGGGCCACGGGGAGCGGCTGCGTCGCGAATGTTCGCGGGTGCCTCGGCGTTCTTGGCATCAGCGTCGCTGAGAGGCAAATTCGGCTGCGCGCCCGTTCCTGCATGCGGCGCGGGATCGATCAGCGTCGTTAGTCCGCCGACGGGCGCGGAGAGCTGGCGCTCGATCTGCGGGCCGGGGGTGACCTCCTTGCCGGAAGCGAGATCGTCGAGGATCCGGCGCAGGCTCTGCGGATCGAGATCCTCATAGTAGTCGTAGTTGATCTGCGCGACCGGAGCGTTCACGCAGGCGCCGAGGCACTCGACCTCGATCCAGGACAGCTTGCCGTCGGCACTGACCTCCTGCTGCTCGCCGATGCGCTCGTGACAGAGCTCGATGAGCTTGTCGGCGCCGCGCAGCACGCAGGGCGTGGTGCCGCAGAGCTGAACGTGAAACCTGCCGACCGGCGACAGATTGAACATGGTGTAGAAGGTCGCGACCTCAAGGCCGCGAATCTTCGCCATGCCGAGAAGCTCGCAGACATGCTCGATCGCCTTCTGCGGCAACCAGCCGCCGGCTTGCTCTTGTGCGCGCCAAAGCAGCGAGATGATCGCGGACTGCTGACGACCCGGCGGATATTTGGCGATCTCGCGCCTGGCCCATTCGAGATTCTCCGCCGTGAACGCGAAGGTCGCGGGCTGCACCGCGGGATCGGCGAGGCGGCGAACGGCCATTACCGGTCGACCTCCCCGAACACGATATCCAAGGAGCCGAGGATCGCCGCTATGTCGGCGAGCATATAACCGCGGCAGATGAAATTCATCGCCTGCAGGTGAGCGAAGCCCGGCGCCCGAATCTTGCATTTGTAGGGCTTGTTGCTGCCATCGGAGATAAGGTAGACGCCAAACTCGCCTTTCGGCGCCTCGACCGCCGCATAAACTTCGCCTGCGGGAACATGGAAGCCTTCGGTATAGAGCTTGAAGTGATGGATGAGCGCTTCCATGGAACGCTTCATCTCCGCGCGCTTGGGAGGCACGATCTTGTGATCCAGCACGGTGACCGGCCCCTGTCCCTCGGCGGTGCGCAGTTTCTCGAGGCACTGCTTCATGATCCCGGTTGACTGGCGCATTTCCTCCATACGGATGCAATAGCGGTCGTAATTGTCGCCGTTCTTCCCGATCGGGATGTCGAAATCGAGCTCGGAATAGCACTCATAGGGCTGTGCCTTGCGCAGGTCCCAGGCAGCGCCGGAGCCGCGCACCATCACGCCGGAGAATCCCCAGGCCCAAGCATCGGCGAGCTTGACCACCCCGATGTCGACGTTGCGCTGCTTGAAGATGCGGTTGTCGGTCAGCAGGTCTTCGAGATCGTCGCAGACCTTGAGGAACGGATCGCAGAAGCTCCAGATGTCGTCGATGAGTTTGCCGGGCAGGTCCTGATGCACGCCGCCCACCCGAAAATAGGCAGCATGCAGGCGGCTCCCGGAGGCGCGCTCGTAGAAGGTCATCAGCTTCTCGCGCTCCTCAAAGCCCCACAAGGGCGGGGTAAGCGCGCCGACATCCAAAGCCTGCGTCGTCACGTTGAGAAGATGCGAGAGCAACCGTCCGATCTCGCAATAAAGCACGCGTATGAGCTGGGCGCGCCTGGGTGGGGCGATGCCGAGTAACTTTTCCGCCGCCAGGCAGAATGCATGCTCCTGATTCATCGGGGCGACGTAATCGAGCCGGTCGAAATACGGGATCGCCTGCAGATAGGTCTTGGCTTCGATCAGCTTCTCGGTCCCGCGATGCAACAGCCCGATGTGCGGGTCCACGCGCTCGACCACCTCGCCATCGAGATCGAGCACGAGGCGCAGGACACCATGCGCCGCCGGGTGCTGCGGCCCGAAATTCAGCGTGAAATTGCGCAGCTCGGGTTCAGCCATGGCCGCCCGCCAATTGCCGCTCGCTCTGCGCGGCCTTGCTCATCTTGCGCGCGAGGCGCGCGTTGAACGTATCCCACGTCACCACGAAGCGCTGATGACGGCCCTCGCCGATCGGATCGGCTCCATCATGCGCCTTGACCATGAAGGTGACGCGAGGTCCCTCGACCGCCGCGCATTCCGCATCGACCGTCACCGTCATCCCGGGAGGGGTCGCCGCCGTGTGGCTCACATCGATATGCACGCCAAGGCTCCCCTCCCCGGCATCGAGATGCGGCGCCAGAAGCTGCATGCAGGTCCACTCCATCAGGCCGACCATGAAGCCGGTGGCGAAAACTTCCGGCATGGCCTGAAAGTCCGCGACTTCGGGATAGAGGTGCGGCACCGTCTTGGTGGTCGGCACCAGATAGCGAAAGCGATGCCGCATTCCGCGCCGCAGCGTCGGCTTCATTGCGAAGGCTCCTGGCCGTCGGCCGCTTTCCGGCCGCCCGGCAAAGCGTAATCGGGACCCTCCCAAGGCGAAAGAAAATCGAAGCTGCGGAATTCCTGCGTGAGCCGCACCGGCTCGTAGACGACGCGCTTCTGCTCATCGTCGTAGCGGACCTCTACAAATCCGGTGAGCGGAAAGTCCTTGCGCAGCGGATGGCCCTCGAATCCGTAATCGGTGAGCAACCGCCGCATGTCCGGATGGCCGGTGAACAGCACGCCGTAGAGATCGTAGGTCTCACGCTCGAACCAGTTGGCGCCGGGAAATACCTCGATGATGGAAGGCACCGGCGTGCCCTCGTCCACCTCGACCTTGACCCGGATGCGCCGATTCTGCTTGGGCGAGAGAAAATGATAAACGACATCGAAGCGGGATACGCGTCCCGGCCAGTCGATCGCGGTGACATCGACCAGGCTCCAGAACTGACAGCGCTCGTCATCGCGCAAGAAGGTCGCGACCTTGACTATGTCGCGCGCCACGGCCGTAAGCGTGAGCTCGCCGTTGGCGACCTTGTGCCCCAGCACGGAGCCCGCCTGCGCGCCCGCGATCGCCTCGCCCAGCTTGTCGAGAGCTTCGTTCATGCGGGATGTCCGCTACCGCTCGATAGTGCCGACGCGACGGATCTTCTTCTGCAGCAGCATGACGCCGTAAAGGAGTGCCTCGGCGGTGGGCGGACAGCCCGGCACGTAGATGTCAACCGGCACGATGCGGTCACAGCCGCGTACGACCGAATAGGAGTAATGGTAATAGCCGCCGCCGTTGGCGCATGACCCCATCGAGATCACATAGCGCGGCTCGGGCATCTGGTCGTAGACCTTGCGCAAGGCGGGCGCCATCTTGTTGGTGAGGGTGCCTGCGACGATCATCACGTCGGATTGCCGCGGCGATGCGCGCGGAGCGAAGCCGAAACGCTCCGCGTCATAGCGCGGCATCGACATCTGCATCATTTCAATCGCGCAGCATGCAAGCCCGAACGTCATCCACATCAGCGAGCCGGTGCGCGCCCAGATGATGAGATCGTCGGCCGCGGTGACAAGGAAACCCTTGTCCGCCAGATGCTCGCTCAGGCCCGTAAAGAAGCTGTCGCTGGCGCCGACGGCCCGGCCGGTTCCCGGATCGAGAATGGCGTTGCCGGGCGGCGCAACCACCGTGCTCTCTAATCCCATTCCAGCGCTCCTTTCCGCCACTCATATATGAAGCCGACGGTCAGAACGCCAAGGAAGATCATCATCGACCAATAGCCATAGAACCCCAGATCCCCGAAGGCCACGGCCCATGGAAACAGAAAGCTGACCTCGAGATCGAAAATGATGAAGAGAATGGCCACAAGATAGAAGCGCACATCGAACTTCATGCGCGCATCATCGAAAGCATTGAACCCGCATTCGTAGGCGGAAAGCTTCTCCGAGTCCGGCTGCTTGTAGGCAACGAGGAATGGAACAAGCAGCAGCACCAGGCTGATGGCGAATGCAACCGCAATGAAGATCACGAGCGGGAGGTAGTACTGCAACAGGTCATTCATGCCCGAGGCCCTGGCGCATGGAACTCAGCCTGCGGCCCGCAACATTCTGCAGGCGCACACGAATCGCCCCCATCGCGACGGAAACCATGGTTACGGACCGCAGCGGCCCTGCCTTAGCGCAGTGCACAATGAGAGGCAAGGCAACAGCCATTTATCGGCTGCGCCGGTCGCAAGCGGGTCGGGAGCGTAAGACGCGCAGCTGGAAAAGATCGAGATCGGCAGCCCCGGATCAGCTAAGTTCCATTTTACCAAGTCCCCCGCTCTCAACCTCCAGGTCCCCTTCGATCCAAAGCACCTGCAACGGAGGCATCATGCAGCGTAAGGTCATGATCTCGTGCGCCGTCACCGGCTCTGCAGACACGCCCGGGCGCAACCCGGCGGTTCCGGTGACACCCAGGCAGATTGCCGATTCCGCGACTGACGCGGCCAAGGCCGGCGCCGCCATCGTTCATATTCATGTGCGCGATCCGAAGACCACCCGACCGAGCATGGACCTTGCGCTCTATCGCGAAGTGGTGGACCGCGTCAGGGCAAGCGGAACCGGCGTTCTCATCAATCTCACCACCGGACCGGGGGCGCGGTTTGTGCCGGGGAGCGAAGATCCGGAAAAGCCCGGACCCGGAACCACCATGAAACGCCCCGCAGAACGCGTACATCATATCGTCGAGCTCAAGCCCGACATCTGCAGCCTTGACATGGGCAGCCTGAACATGGGCCCGCACGTCTTCATCAATACTCCGTCCCATCTCGAAACCATGGCGGTGGCGATCCGCGATGCCGGCGTGCTGCCGGAGCTGGAAGTATTCGAGACCGGGCATCTGCTGCTGGCCAAACGCATGATCGAGAACGGCCACATCAAGCCGCCGGGCATGTTCCAGATCTGTCTGGGCATCTCCTGGGGGCAGCCGGCGACGCCGGAGGCCATGAGCTACATGCGAACGCTGCTGCCGGCGGGCTCGCCGTGGTTCGCATTCGGCATATCGCTGCATCAATTTCCCATGGCAGCACAGGCCGTGCTGCTCGGCGGTCACCCCCGCGTCGGCCTCGAAGACAACATCTATCTCGAGAAGGGCAAGCTCGCTCCGAGCAATGCGGCCCTGGTCGAGAAGGCCGCCAGGATCGTCGAGGTCCTCGGCGACATCGTCGCGACGCCGGCGGACGCCCGGCAAATGCTCGGGATTGCGGCCGGCTAATCCAGCGGCTCTATCTTGACGATCGAGGCGCCGTGATTGCTGCCGGTCCAGAATGTCACCGGGTTGCTCGAATTGTCCACGAACACGCGGCGAATGTTGGTAGTCCGCGGCAGCAGATATTCGACAAACTCGCCGGTCCTGGGATCGAGCCGTGACACGCGGTCGCTGAGCATCGAGCCGGTCCAGGCTTCACCGTTCTTGTCGGTGACCACATCATAGGGCTGCGCCCACGGCGTCGGCAGCACCCATTCCTGCACCTGCTCCGTCCTGGGGTCCAGCATGCCGACGGCGTTCCCGCCATATTCGGCGAACCAGAGGCGGTTGGCTTCATCAACCCGTCCCCGCCGCGGCCGCGAATTGGGGATGGCCGACCGGTACACGGTCAGCTTGCCGCTTCTGGCATCGAGCTTTCCGATATTCGAGGAGGAGAAATCGAGCAGATAGATGTTGTTCTCGTGATCCGCCGGGATGCCGTAAGAGGTGATGGTGCGGTCGTTCGCGGGATCCTTGAACGAGCCGAGATTCTCCCATCGTCCAGTAAGCGGATCGAGCCGCAGGATCTGCGCCCGATCGGAATTCTTGACCCACACCTTGCCATCCACATCGGAGCTGGTCGGGCTTACGAAAGCCTGCTGCGTCGCGTCGGTCTGCCACTCCTGCGGAACCTTCCAGACCTGGAAGCTCTGCGTCTTCGGGTCGAATTTGGCCACGCCCCCCTGATACATCATGGCGATCCAGAGATTGCCGGCCTTGTCCGGCTCGAGATCGAGAGTTCCAACGGGATAGCCGGGCTTGATCACCGGCACAGGAAATTGTGAGACCTCGCCGGTCCGCGGATCCAGCCTGCCCAGGAACTGCTCGCCGAAATGGGAGAACCATACCATCCCCTCGGAATCGACGATGACATCGTGCGGCTGGATCTGCTTGCGCGGCAGATCGTATTCCGTGATGACGACGCGGGTTGCGCGGCCGCTCGGGCGCGGCAAGGTCTTGAGCGGGTAGCCCCAGGTCTCGTCCTTGCTGAGATTGATGGACGCCAGATACTCCGCCAGCGCCTTCACTCCGGCGGCCGCCCCGAGGTTGCGCCGCGCCTCGCCGATCAGCCGCTGCGGATGCTGCGGCGTGCTGCCGGGATAGTACCCGGTCATGCGCTCGAACAGCGCGGAGAATTCCTCGGGGCTGTGGGTGGAGCTCACGATGCGATCGAGATCGTGACAGCCGATACAATTGAGCAGCGCCTTCTTCTGCGTATCGGTTCCGGGCAGGCTCGCCAGCCATTCGGCATTGGTGAGCTGCTTTGGCAGGTTCCTGGTCGGGCGCAACGTGAGGTCAAGCGTGGCGACCGTGTCTGCCGAGACATCGACCGATTGCCCGCCCTCGAGCTCGTAGCCCACGGCGCGAATCGCGATCGTGTAGCGGCCGGGCGCGAGCTTTGCGCTCGGGAAGCCAAACCGGCCGGCATGGTCGCTCGCGACCGTAACGGTCACGCTCGAGCCATCCTTGCGCGCGCTGACCAGCACGCCCTCCATCGCGCCTTCAGCCGTGGAGCCCACCTGCCCCGTCAAGCCCATTGGAGCTTGTGCCGCGGCCGGTACGATCATGGGAGAGATTGCAATCAGCGCGCCGCTCAGCGCGCTCCGGATGTTGTGCGGTTGCATTCGCTGCTCCTCTCGCGCCCTTGCCGGACTGCGCAGCCTGCTTTCACCCGCCCGACGCAGCTCGGGCGCAGATTGACAGGCCGGCAAACCTAGAACCCCACATTACTCCCCGCAAGGCGGTCACGGATGACAGCACCAGCGTGATGGGCAAGGATTACAGCTTGTGACTTGCCGTGCCCCAAAGCGGGAAGCGGCGCGGATCCACGCCAACCGAAGGGCCGTCGGATGATGAATGAGACTGGGCTATTGGCGCAATACGCCGCCACGCTTCGTTACGAGGAGATACCGCTCGACGTCATCAACCGCGCCAAGCAATGTATCGCCGATACGATTGCCGTCATCATATTCGGCTACGAGCTGCCGTGGAGCCGAATGGTGGTGCGCTTTGCCGAAAAAAACGCGCCCGGCGGCAGCAGCCGCATTCTCGGTCCGGGCGGAGCGCGCGTTCATGCGCCCGCAGCCGCGCTCGCCAACGGAGCGCTGGCACACGCATTCGAGATGGACAATCTGACCTGGCCGAGCAGCGGCGTGCATCCCGGCGCAACCCTGCTCGCGCCCGCGCTTGCGGTTGGGCAGGAGCGCGGCATCGGCGGTCGCGAGCTGATCGCGGCGGTGGTCGCCGGCGCCGAGGTGATGATCCGCATCGGACGCGCAACCCAGCACCGCAACGAGAGCCGCGGCTTCCACGCGCCGGGCACCACCGGACCGTTCGGAGGCGCGGTCGCCTGCGGGCGGCTCCTGGGTCTTGATGCCGAGGGAATGCGCAACGCGCTTGGCGTGGCAGGCTCGCTGGCGTGCGGGCTCATGGAATTCGCGCGCGCCGGCAACGGCGCGATGGTCAAAAGGCTCCACCTCGGACGCGCCGCCGAAAGCGGCGTGCTGGCGGCAAGTCTCGCGGCCGAGGGCTTCTGCGCTCCGGCAAGCGTGCTCGAGGGTGAGTTCGGCTTTCTGCGCGTGTTCTGCGGCGAGTTCGACCGCGCGCAGCTCACCCATGGGCTCGGCGAAGCCTACGCAACGCGCTCCATCACGCTCAAGCGCTTCCCTTGCCACATCACCGCGCACACCTCGGTGCAGGCAATCCTCGATATGCGCGCCGAGCACGGCTATGCAGCCGCCGACGTCGAATCGATTCACATCGCCGGCAACGACAAGATGGCCGGGGTGAACAACATCCCCTCCCCTGCCGATATCATGATGGCGCAATACAGCATTCCGTTCTGCGTGGCGCTCGCGCATCTGCGCGATCCGCACAATCCGCGCTCCTTCGACGAGACCGCGGTGCACGACCCGCAGATCAAGGCGCTCGCGCAGCGCGTGAAGATCACGGTTGCCGACAAGCGCCCGACGCCGCTGGCGGCCGATGTGAGCGTCACATTGCGAGACGGACGGATACTCACGCGCGCGGTTACCGGCTTCAAGGGAACGCCGGAGCGCCCGCTCACGCAACGCGAGATGCGGGAGAAGTTTCTGCTGCTGACCAGGCATTGCGCGGCGGACGACATGGGCGAGATGTGCGATCGGCTGGAGGCTCTCGAGCACGAGGTCGATCTCGACTGGATCGGTGTGCGCGCGCAGTAGGATCGGGCAATATGGCCGAGCATGTCGGCGCGGACAACGCGCATACCCGCAAGATCGCGCAATTCGTATCCACGCTGAGCTATGAGCGCATCCCGCAAGAGGTGCGCGAGCGCATCAAGCTCCTGATGCTCGATTCGCTCGGCTGCGCCATCCATGGGGCGCAGCTGGAATGGTGCCGCATCCTGCGCGGCGCGCTGGAAAAGGTGGATGCGACGCGCACGACCTCGGTTTGGGGCACGTCGCTGCGACTTTCCTCGCCGCATGCCGCGCTGGTCAACGGCACGCAGGTGCAGGGTTTCGAGCTCGACGACGTCCATCGCCGGGGCGTCCTGCATGTCGGGGCGGTGACGCTGCCGGCGCTGGCTGCGGTCGCGGAGCGTCATTGCGCGCTCGACGGGCGGGAGTTTCTGACCGCCGCCGTTGCCGGCTACGAGATCGGACCCCGGGTCGGGCTGTGCATGGGGCAGGAGCATATCGGCCAGGGCTGGCATTCGGGCGCGACCGTTGGCGTCTATTCGGCCGCCGCGGCCGCGGCTCGGGGATTGAGGCTTTCGCCGCAGCACACCGTTCACGCGCTCGGAATTTCCGGCACGCAGGCCGCCGGCCTGATGGCCGCGCAATACGGCGCCATGGTCAAACGCATGCATGCCGGACGCGCCGCTCAGAGCGGGCTCTACGGCGCGCTCCTCGCGAGCGACGGTTTCACCGGCATCACGGATGTCTTCGAGGCGCCCTATGGCGGCTTCTGCACCACGTTCTCGCGCTCACAGGATCGCTTCACACTTGCCGAGCTCAGTGCCGGCCTTGGCGAGCGCTTCGAGACGCTCAATGTCTCGCTCAAGTTCTATTCCTGCGTCGGCAGCAACCACACCACGCTCGACGCCATTCGCGACATTCGGCGCCGGCGCCCCTTCGCGCTCGACGAGCTGGATGCCATCGTGGTGCACGCCTCGCAGGTGACCGTCGATCATGTCGGATGGCCATACCGGCCGCAGGGTCTCACTTCGGCGCAGCTATGCGTTGCGACGTTGCTCATCGAGGGCGACGTCTTCGTCGATCAGTTCAAGCCGCAAGCCGTAGAGGACCGCGCCCGCATCGAGCTTTCCCGCAAGGTCAGCATCGTTCACGACCCCGCCATCACCGCGCTCGGCTCGGCGTTCCGCCACAAGGTGCGCGTCGAGGTGAGGCTGCGCGACGGGACAATCGAGAGTGAAACGCGCGAAGCTCCGCGCGGCAGCGAGCAGTCGTTTGCAGCTGCAGACGATATCGTGGCCAAGTTTTGCAAGCTCACGTGTGCGGCGATGACGAAAGAGCACCAGGCGGCGCTCGTCGATGCCGTCCTCAACCTGGAGAAGCTCGCCGACGGCAAGGAGCTGATACGGTTGCTGCGCGCTATCACGCGAACCGATGGCGGGAGCGACGGGGCTCGAACCCGCGACCTTCGGCGTGACAGGCCGCACCAAATTCAAAGGAATCAATGAGGGTTGCAACATTTTCTTCGCCCGAACCCACCCGAAAACCGCGAAAAGTTGCAACCGAAAATCCTGCCGTCGCCCTACCCCCCTCCGGGCCGACGCCGTAGCCCCTCAAAGGTTCTGCCGCCCTTGGGCAAATGAAGCGCCAGGGCCCCGTATGCACTGTGTGTCACCCGCCGCTCAGGCCACCCCTCCTGCCCGGCACTTCACCTCCAGCCGAAGTCCGCCTTGTGACCAGAAGCCCTCAAGTTGGCCGATCCGCTTGCAGCACGTCGATGGCGATTCTTGAATGCGGCGGTGATCGGGCGGTCACCGCCCGGGTCATCGGCAGTGTGGCCGATCTATGCAGCAAGCCGTGCTGGAAGCCGGCTGCGAGGCTGCCTCGATGTCCCCGAAACGCTCGGCGCGGTTATGCGCCCAACGGTATTCACCGCAAGCGGCCATGCCGCGGTACCGAGCAGCGAAACGAACGCGCGGCGATTCACTCGATGACCTATCAAACCGATGACGTCCGTTATTCCAGTGGTCTTCGCTGTGGATGCCAGCAAGCCGGCAGGCTTACGACGCTCGGCTACCTAGGGCCGGGCCCGCCCGAGCCCGACACGCAACGTGTCAACGCGCTAGTGTTGAGGTTGCGCGAACTTGGGTGGATCGAAGGTCGTAATCTCGCCATCGGGGCGTTGATGACCAGCTCGAACCTGCTCGATTGCACTACCGGCAAATCCGCAGGCTTCGCGCCTTTGAGAATGCGGCCGACATAGACCCCGGACTGACGGAAGGCGTCCGTAGTATTGCTGCCGTAGCTCATCAGTCCGCCGGCCTCGACATAGGCACGATCCGAATAACTCGCCGGAATACGATGATGCGCTGCCCACTGGGTCAATTGTACACGCCGGCCATTAAACAACGTGCCACTGCTGACGAAGAGTGCGTCAGGACGTTCAGACTCAAAACCTGCAAATGCAGCATCGATGTCCCGGCTGCTGCCGACCTTGTGGACCCGGATTTGCAATCCAATCGCCTGCGCACCCGCCTGCACCTCTTGCAGCGTGCTCTCAGTGTTGGTGGCCTGGGCTGGATTGACCAGCACCGCGAGCCGCTTGGCTGCGGGCACTATCTCGCGCAGCAATTCCAGCCGCTTTGCTGCCAGTTCGGTCAACAGAAAATTCACTCCGGTTAGATTGCCGCCCGGACGTGCAAGGCTCACGACCAAACCCAACTTCACTGGATCTTGCGCCATACCAAAGACGATAGGGATCCTCGCGGAGGCCTGCTTGGCAGCGAATGCAGCGGGCGGCGATGCGGTCACAATCACGGCGGCACCCCGGCGAACCAGATCGGCTGCAAGCTCCGGTAATCGGTCGAGCTGACCCTCAGCCCAGCGAAACTCGAACGCAACGTTCTCGCCTTCAACGTATCCGGTCTCTTTGAGACCCTGACGAAATCCGCGCACATTCTCCGGTAAAAAGGCTTCGAGCGATTCGGGATGCAGAAACCCAACCACCGGCATCGCCGGTTGGGCGCGCGCACCGAGCGGCCACGCCGCCGCACTAATCCCTGCAATGAAATCGCGTCGCCGCATCGCCTAGCCCCCTATTCGCGCGGGCTCATCAAAACATGAATTTGGGGCCTTCGGTATGCGACGAAATGCTCGTTGTTGCGCTGCATCAATTTAGAACTGCTAATGACCGAGATGGGTCATAACCGGCATTCCCCTTCCACCGCCCATTGTCCGCTTTCTCCAGCTGCGGACATGAGGCAGCGCCAGCCT
>Ga0306924_10002697_pt1 | contig 16834 bp, 19 predicted proteins | sample sta12Can44000111_FD_203756 | JGI IMG/M metagenome (GOLD analysis project Ga0306924, IMG submission 203756) | Lab enrichment of tropical soil microbial communities from Luquillo Experimental Forest, Puerto Rico - statanox.12C.anox.44.000.111 (v2)... | ecosystem: Environmental > Terrestrial >... | reverse complement strand
TCACCGATGACGATGCGGCGTTTCCGGGCGGCGAGACCGGCCTCGAGACGCGCTCGCGCGGCCTTGCGGCCCTGCGCCGGTTTGTCGCCGAGCAGCCCTACCGGCGGATCGGCGTGTCGACCCATGGTGCGATGGTGCGGCAGCTGATGAAGCACGTGTTGCCGCCCGGCAGCCCACTCGCCAGGACGCGCAATACCGTGCTCTACGTATTGCAGTATCAGGCGGTCGCCGACCGCCTTGCCGTCCTCACCGAGGAACAGATCAGTTGATCGGCAACATCGAGCAACAGGGGCCGCGACCCAGGCTCAGAGCCTGACCAAAAAACGCTAGGTACCCGATCATCAGGGGAAAGGACCGCTTTCCAAACCCATAACGGCCGCTCAGCCTCGACGGCGGGAACCGCTCCTAATGCCCCTAAGCACACCCTGAGAGCGCACCCAATAGCGCTTCACCGCACAAGCCCAAAGCACGGTTACGAGTCAGGTAAGAGTCGCATGCTGGTTGCCGCGGCTCAGATCATTTAGAAGCTGTTTCGCGCCGATCAGATCAGCGGTGCCGAAACCCTCCGTGAAGCGGTCGTAAACCGGCAGCAGGCAACCCATGGCATCGAGGGTGCGGCCCTGATCTCGCAAAAGCCGGGCGAGGCTCGTGGCGGCGCGCAGCTCCCAAGAAAAGGCACCTTGCCGGCGCGCGAAGTCGAGCGCCTGGCGGAAGTGATCCTCGGCCGCAGCGGCCGCAGCCGGCGCATCCTCTAACAGACGCTCTCCCTTGAGACGCAGCAACTCGGCGGTTAGCCATCCTTCTCCGGTCTCCTGCGCGTACCTGATCGCACCGTCGATTTGGACGAGCTCCTCTTCGACCTTACTGGCCTCGGCGATCGGCGGCGCACCGTACCCGGCGATTGCCTCGGTGGATTACGAGGGTCGCGCGAAATGTATCAATCTCGGCCACTGCACTTCGGGCTGCGCGCAAGGTGCGAAGGCGAGCACCGACACCACCTACTGGTCTGCAGCTTGCTGAACAGTACGAGTGATTGTGGCTGTGTTGGACCGTGAAGTTTTCGACCTCGAAGATCAGATCGTTAACCGCACGAAGTCATCGACTGTGTTGCAAGCGATCATGTGATCCGAATCGCCCTCTTTGCGAGATCTGATTTCGACGTTGCGCGCGTAATGGGCATCTTCGACCCGACCGTAAGCGTACCCGCGGTTTAGCCCCCCCTCGGGCGTCCAGCAGTCGAAGGCATAGGCCCCCTTCCTCGCTAGAACAGGTCCAACAACGATTTGCATGGCCATTCCTTTTAACAGTATCCGCATCGCCATCAGCCTTTCCATCTCGCTTCCCAACCAGCGCGAGATGCACTCTGCTGATCACCTCTCAGATCGCCCAATCAGTACTGGCTTGGCTCAACCACGCGCATTTCCCGATCAACGTCGCGGGGTCTTCGTGGCAACGGCTCCGCGGCCCGCAGTGCTACAGTGACGCGGCAGCCAACCATCGTTACCCTTTTTGAAAGTTCGCCGGTCCGATCTTCTCCGTCCGGCCCTGAGGTTAGATTATAAAAGTTAATTTCATGAGCGAATTGATAGTTAAGTCAGTAAATTTCGAGGTTAATTGTGACTGTACATCACACTGTCAGCGCGGGGAGAAACTGCAGGGCTCAAGGCCGTCAATTCTTCAGGCTGGCCAGCAGGTCGCCGCAGGCATCCACCACAAATAACTGCGGCAAATATGGCCGCAAATTCCTCCTTCCGCGGCGACCTCATCAGCCGCTGCACGCTTCTCACGACAATGATCGAGGCGGTCAACAAACGTGTATCGGTTCCTGGGTTCAAGGTCGGAGATCTTCATCATTTCCGGGATACTGAATTTGTCGATCAGCTCGGTAGTGAAGCGTGGAGCATCGCCTCCGACCTGATTGACCACGCCTCCCTCCAAAACCCAGGAGCGGGATTGGTCACAATGCGCCCCCGCCGATTTGGCCCCAGGGGGCAATCATAATGGAGCGGAACGATGCCTATGGGCAGTTCCCAGAAGCGGACACGCGGGGCACTTACCGGCTCACCCACGATTACATCTCCATCGCGACACACGACGCCGCGGTCCAGGTGAGCAAGGGTGGGGTACGGCCTGCGGACATATTGAACAAAGTCCTCGGTCGACACGTTAACGTCGAAGCGGGGCCTTCGTTCAGAGTAGGCTTTTAGAAGAGCGCAGGGACGGTGACTGAAAGCGCAGCGCTCAGCAGGGTCAGCGATCCTGCAAACCCTCCGAGCAGGGGTCAGAAGGTACCGGCAACGGTCCGTCGGGCATCGCCACTTTCCCCGCCAGGTTGCGCCAGTCCGCGACGCAAGCGCGGAGAGCCTCTTCGACGATTGCTCGTGCCCGTACAAGCTCTCCGGTGCGCCCCGCGGCGATCGGCAGAGGCTCTTCCGAGGGGATGACACTCCAGTGAAATCGGTGTGCCCCGTCGGCACAGGTGTCCCGAATGATGCCGCGGACACCGGATGCGGGATCGACAATCAGCTGGGCGCTCGGGCTGAGGACGCGCCATTTCGCGTTGCGATGGGGCATCTCGAGCGCGTTCCAGTCGGTCTTCCGGTTAGTGAGGTAGGCCCGTGGGTGCCTGGCGCATTACTGCGATCGTCCGGCATATTCTGAACCAAGTGAGCAACTCGCCGCCCCGGTCGCCGCGCCCGAGTATCCGATCTGCCCATTTGGCGGCCTCGCGTTCGGCATTGTTTCCATACTCGTGCATCATCAAGTGCGCAGTACGGTAGATGTCGACATCCGAGAGCATCTCGTTTTCCTAAGGAGTCAGACACGCGCGAACGAAGTGTCGTCTGGTGAAGTGCCCGTGGGAAACATCAGAGTGAATTTCTTGGTGGAGCCGAACGAACACTTGTGTGCAGAGGGAGAACCTCCCTGCGACCCGAAATCTATACGTAATTTCATCGGAAACCAAATAAATTCGTAGTAAATGCCGTCAACCATCTCGATATGACCGCGGGGGGAGCCAGCCGAGTCAGCTCGCCTATCTTGGCTCGGAGCTCTCTTGGGCAGTACCGGCGTGCTGAGCTCCCCTCGCAAGCCCCGTTTAATGATACCGCTGAGCAGCAAGCTGGCGAAGTCTGGCTCCGTTGTACCAAATGCAGACAAGAACCGCACCGCATCAACTGGCTCCATGTCAATGTCGAGCGGCCTACCGCGGACCGATTTCACCGTGATTTTCCGGGGCTTCCTGTCGCGTTGTTCGCCTTCAGCACCCAGCATCTGTACGCCTCCCACCTCTGCTACTTGACGCAGTGGCAAGACCTCTGGAGGCGAGTCGCTTTGAGAAGTCATGTTGCGTGAATTCCCCGGCGATCTGGAGCGATTTAAGTCAATGCGGTACGAATTGGTAACTGGGCTCGGGGGTCGGCAATGGCAGCGGTAAGCGCATCTGAGGTCCACCGGAAATCGAGCCCGTGGCTCCCGTTATCGGGAGCGTTCAGGCCTTCTTCCGCGGCCTCCTCGATGGAGCGAGCGTTCTCTGTCGGGTGCGTTGCCAGCGAGGGACAGCTTCGAGGCCGCAGGTGGTCATTCGGGCATGCCCGCCCGGCGCAGACCGTCGAACCACCGGTCGTAATCATCCGGCCGCTGCCATGGCCCGGCTGACGAACGCCTCCGAACCAGCCGCGCCTCCGGATCCAGCGCCAGCAAATCCGCGATGGCGCGCTGCGCCTCGTCCATTCGCCCCGCTTGAGCATAGGCCGCAGCCCTTATGCGACGCGCGACTTTCGAGTCGGCCCGGCTGCTGATGGCCCGCTCCGACCACACCACCGCCTCATCATACCGTCCGGCACTGAAATGCGCACGGGCGATGCCGGTCTGAAGGGCAACCACGTCCCCGTCACGTGGGCTGAGGCGCAGCGCACGCAGGAAATCCGCGATCGCCGCTTCTGGATCGCCGGCATGCAGGCGGTTCCACCCCGCACACCCCCACGCGGCGAACGAATTGGGATTGAGCACGCAGGCCCGCTCGGTCAGCCGCAACCCGCCCTCGACGTCGCCCGCCAGATACGTCAGCGCGGAGCCCGCATAGGCCAGAGCCATCGCATCCTGCGCGCCTTTCACTGCAGCGAGGCGGGCCAGTCGAACGCCGTCGGCGATCTCTGCTTCCGTCGGCGCCACCACGCCGTGCATCTTGTGATGATACACGCACATTGCCGCCATGGCGTACGCAACGCCATACTCGGGATCCAGCCCAAGGGCTTTGCGGAACATCGATGCCGCCTCCGCCCATCGTGTCTCATAGTCTGATATCAACAGTGACAAGCCGCGGAGATAGTAATCGTAGGCCCCGAGGTCTGCGGTGGCCTTGCGTTGGGCGCGCTTGATCTCGGCGAGTTGCAGATGCGGCTCGAGGGCGCCGGCGACGTTCGCCGTGATCCGGTCTTGCAGCTCGAACACTTCATTGAGCTGGCCGTCGAAGTGATTGGCCCAAAGATGGGCACCGCTCTCGGCGTCGATCAGCTGACCAGTGATGCGGAGGCGCGTGCCGGCCTTGCGCACACTACCCTCGAGGACGTAGCGCACGCCGAGCTCGCGGCCGATCTGACGGATATCGACCGTGCGTCCCTTATAGGTGAAGGCAGAGCTCCGAGCGATGACAAACAGCTGGCGGATGCAGGACAAGGCTGAGGTAATGTCCTCGACCAGCCCATCGACGAAATATTCCTGCTCGGGATCGTCACTCATGTTCTGGAAGGGCAACACCACCACAGAGGGTTTTTCGGGCAGTGGCAGCAGTGCGTCCGCGACCAGCGGCGCAGCAGGCGGCTGCACGGTAGTAGTTGCCGGGGAAGGTGCGGCGGGGAAGTCGGCTGCATCCCACACCGGGCGGAAGGCACGTACAGGGCGATCGATGTTTTTAAACATAAGTTCGCCCAAGTCGGTGAATGTCGCCTTGAGGCGCCCGGCCACAACATCATGGACAGCCCGGGATACGGCGATGCCACCTTCGGGCGCTTCCGCCTCCAGCCGGGCCGCGACGTTCACACCATCGCCGTAAAGATCGCCGTCGTCGACGATGATATCTCCCAGATGCAAGCCAATGCGGAAGACTATGCGACGATCTTCGGGTTGGTTACGGTTGGCCTCAAGAATGGCCTGCTGGAACTCGATGGCGGCCTCGAGGGCGTCAACGGCGCTAGAGAACTCGGCCAGGGCCCATCGCCGGTGAGTTTGACCAAGCGACCACCATGACGTGCCAGCGTCGGCTCGAAGCGCTCCTTGCGGTGCGCCTTTAGCAGGGCGAGGGTGCCGCTTTCGTCGCGGCCCATCATGCGTGAGTAGCCGACGACGTCGGCGACCAGGATCGCGGCAAGCTTACGATACTCACGAGCCACGCTGGTTCCCTTTCCTGCCGATCACGCGGCCCATCATGTTTCCGTCAGTTTACACCGGGTCACTCTCAGGGGACCTTCTGCCTGGCCATCGCGCTCTCCATTCATTCCGAGAAGTTGGATAGCACGCGCTTTCACGTTAGCATACGCATCACTGGTCTCTAATCAGCGCGAATCTAAAGCTCGAGGAGTGATAAGTCCTTTGACCTTGGCTGGAATCAACCCGTGATCGAACTGGCCGAACACCTTGCTCGCATCGTCGATGTGATCATCGAATGGGCGAAAGTCAAGCGAGATATTCGCGGCGTTGCCTTGGTTGGGTCGCACGCAAGCCGAACCGCACGTCTGGATTCCGATATCGATCTTGTGGTGCTCACTGTTAACCCAGAAGCCTTTCGTGCTGATCGCTCATGGATCGAAGCCATCGATTGGTCGGCCGCCGGCGTAAAGGTCACGAACTGGGGCGATGAAGATTACGGAGCCGTGTGGTCGCGCCGTGTATGGCTCAGTTCGGGCGCTGAAGCAGAAATTGGCTTTGCGCCTATCGCTTGGGCTTCGATCGTTCCACTGGACGCGGGAACGCGTCGGGTTATCTTAGATGGTTGCCGTATCCTGCACGATCCCGCTGGGTCTTTCGAGCGCCTTTATGGGGCGGTACAGAGTAGCCTCAACCCGCGTATTGCAGACGCTCCCATTGCTGTTCCGCAGCCGATGCCTGTGTTCGATGCGCGGGGGGCCATCTGCCGAGAGGTGCTCGAATCTCTGCCCGAATGGTTCGGCATACCGGCTTCGGTCGACGCCTATGTTTCGGCCGCCGATGGCCTGCCGATGTTGCCGGAGCGCCTGGTTTTTGATGGTCAAGACGCTCTCGCCATCGAACCCCGATGCGAATTACGCTGCGACGCGCCTCTTTTATGAGGCTACGGGGTTCGTGCCGATTGAGGAGTTTTCCGACGCTGTGGAGCGCCGAGAACCCATGCCTATTGATGCTTCGACCTTTGGGGAGCAGCACATGAGTCAGCGAGTCCGACGGGACGCCAACGGGCGCTAAGGCTGCATCCTCGAAAACCGTGCTCCGTGCCCTCGGGACCAACCTAACGGTCGCCATAGTCCAGCCTCAGGCAAGTCGCCTCCGCCGGAGGGGTTTGAGCCGGCGAGCAGCGGAATTCCGGCTTCTTATCAGGGGAACCCGCGCCCACTCGCGCATCGCGCCAACCGGCTCAATGCAACCAAAGCAACCGCGACAGCGTTCCGCTATGCGGACCATGCCGAGTTGCAAGGGAATGAGCATCCAGGGCAGGGCTCGCGCCGTACCCAGCCCGACTTGCCGATGAAGACGCTCGCCTGCCTGTTGCTCGGCGCTGCCATAGTCGGGCTCTACCATCTACTGCCGCGCACACACCCGGGCCGCCCGTTCCGCGTCGCGCTGCTTGTTCTCGGCGGCTTCATCCTGACCCAGGGCGGACTGTCCGCCGCGATCGTCGGGCTTGGGTTGGTGCCGAAGGGCCCTTTCCACGACCTGCTGCACGAACTGACCGATTATGAGGGTGATTGGCCCGTGGTTCTTCTGATCGGGTCGAGCTTCACCGAAGCGGGGATCGACCCGGACACGCTCGCCGGCGCGCTCGCCAACTCCGGACGCGCCGCCGCGGTGCAGCGCCTCGCGGTCGGCGGCGCGCCGCATCTTGAGCGGCTCTACTACGTGAAGGATTATCTGGCCCATGCCAAGCGAAAGCCGAAACTCGTGCTGTTCGAAATCGCAGGAGGCTACGACAGCGCCCCATTGTACCAAGTTCACCAGATGCGCTTCAGCGACCGCATGGTGGCGATGATGGACGGGTCGAGCGCGTGGTGGGCATTACGCTGGTTGGCGGGGGCCGATCGCCTTGGCCTGTCTCAGCGCTTTGGGCTGGGAAGCGAAATACTCAGCCAGTTGGCCCTTCACATCGGCCATATCGGTTTTTTCTGGAACAGCGCACCGGTTCACGGGGGCGCTACCTATGACGCCGGCGGGTCGCCTCCGCCGACGCGATTCAGTGACCACGATACTGCGGAGTTGCTCGAGCAAGCAGCCGCCGCACGGGATCTGAAACCAGACTGGCCGCCCGAGGTGCCGACGCGGTGGATGGGTGCCTTTCTGGCAGAAGAGATCGCGACCTTGCAGCGCGACGGCGTCGAGCGGTTTGCCTTCTACTCGGTCCCGAGTATGCAGGGCGCCAACGCCGCCTATGCCCGCCGCTTCTGCGCGGCGATGACCAGGTTCGCCTGCATCAACGGCGAGGATCCCGAGCTTCTTATCCAGTTGCAGCACGGTGCCGACTGGTACGATTACGACCACCTGAAGGGCGCGGGACGCGAGCTCTTCACGAGCTGGCTCGGCGACCGGCTGGTCGAAATGGGTGTGTGGCCTTGAACTTCGTCTCGTTCGAGTTCGCGGCGTTTCTAGCCGTAGTCTACGTGCTGCACTGGAGCTGTCGCTACGCCGGCACCCGGAAGTGGCTACTGACGATCGCGAGTTACGTTTTCTACGCTGTCTGGAACTGGCGCTTCTGCTTTCTGATGCTGTTCGTCACGGTGAACGCATTCGCCGCCGGCCAGATGCTCGGGCGCTCGACGTGCCGTCGGCGAACGGTCCTGCTGGCGGCGAGCATCGGTATCGACCTCGCCATCCTAGGCTTCTTCAAGTACTACGATTTCTTCCTGTCGAACGTGGCCGCCGCGCTCGCCGATCTTGGTGTCCCCGCCAACCTGACGGTGATGCGGATCATTCTCCCGGTCGGCATCAGTTTCTACACGTTTCACGCTATCAGCTACGTCGTCGACGTGTACCGCGGCAAGGTCGAGCCCGTGCCGTCCTTCGTCAACATCGCGCTCTACATCAGCTTCTTCCCACAGCTGATTGCCGGGCCGATCGTGCGAGCGAGCTTCATCATGCCGCAGATCCGGCAGCCGCGGTCGTTTTCGCCGGCGCAGCAGGCGATCGGCGTCCGCGTGTTGCTGCGCGGCTTCATCTACAAGGCGGCGATCTCCGACACGCTGGCGCAGATCGCCGACCCGGTATTCGCGCATGTCGACCAGTACGATGCGCACGCGCTACTGACCGCGACGGTCGCCTTTTACGGCCAGATCTATTTCGACTTCGCCGGCTATTCGAGCATGGCGATCGGAACGGCACGGCTGTTCGGCTACCGCTTTCCGCCAAACTTCAATTACCCGTATCGCGCGGCGTCGGTCACCGAGTTCTGGCGGCGCTGGCATATGTCGCTGTCATTCTGGTTACGCGATTACTTGTACATCCCGCTCGGCGGCAACCGGGGCGGTGCGCTGTTCGTCTGCCGCAATCTGATGATCACGATGCTGCTCGGCGGGCTCTGGCATGGCGCTGCCTGGAATTACGTGGTCTGGGGCGCGCTGCACGGCGTGGGGCTGTGCGCCAACAAGCTGTGGCGCGAGGTGCGACGGCGTTTTCCAGCACCAATCGACATGCACGATGGCTCGTATGTCGCGGCGGTCGTCCTGACCCAGCTCTGGATCACGCTCGCCTGGGTGTTCTTCCGCTGCGACAGCGCCGCCCAGGCTACCGAGGTCCTCGCGGCGATTCTTGGCCTGCGGCCTCATCCGGGCGCGGCAGTGCTCCCGGTCGAGGGCTTGATCCTCGCGGTTATCGGGATCGATCATACGCTTGGGAGCGTTCGCCTCAGGCTGTCGCGGTCGCCCCGATGGGCTGGGGCGCTCGCCTGGAGCGGGCTCGGAGCCTTGTTCGCGCTCGGGCTCGCGGCGATGCCGGTTGTGCAGAAACCGTTCATCTACTTCCAGTTCTGAGGCGGTTCACCCGCTGCCGCCCTAGATCAAGTCGAGCAGGGGCCCGCGAAACGCGTTGAGATCGTCAAGGGTTTCACCCACCCCTACGGAGTAGGCCTCGTGAATCGAGAACGGCCAATATGTCGATCACTGATGAGCACGTCGGGATCGTCCTCAGTCCTTCGTCATGGTGTATTACTGACCGCGAGCTCCGCCTTGGCAACCCGCCTAAAGGCAAGCCGGACGGATCCAAGGGTGACTAAGGTGACCGGGTTTTCGGTAGGGCTCTTGAAGTCCGGCGGAGAACGACCCCGGCGCGGCGTCGCGCTCGCCGAGCTGGCGACGTCGATGCTAGCGCCGCTGGCCGCGGATTAGCGCGAGCGTCTGTTTGCTGCGATGGCGGAAATCGAGCGGCTGACCGGGGCGGCCGCAATCGAACTTCGGGTCGTCTCTCCGAAGAGCGCCGCGGCGCGACGTTGCCTCGCCACATATTTCGGGGAACTCGCGACACGTTTTGAGAGCGGCTTCAATTCAGGTGATGGCGACCGGGCGTCCGAGAGAGAGATGACGCTGCCCAACGGCTTTTTCGTTCTCGCCCAGCTCCATGGCTGAGCGGTCGGCTGCGGCGGGCTCCGGCGCATCGACGAGCGCATCGGCGAGATCAAGCGGATGTGGACGGCGCCCGAAGCACGCGGGCAGGGCGTCGCGCGCCGCATCCTGCACGAATTGGAAGCGCTCGCGCGCATGGCCGGGATCGAGACACTCCGGCTCGACACGAACCGCGTGCTTGTCGAGGCACAGGCAATGTACCGACGGGAGGGGTATCGGGAAATCGCTCGTTACAACGACAATCCCTACGCGCACCATTGGTTCGAGAAGAAGCTCGAACCAACCGCCTAGCTTAGTACCTCATTGCGTAAATTACCGCGCCGGCGTCATCGCCTCCGCGAAAGAGGCTGTCGGGAAATTGCCGATCGGCTGGATCGGCATTGTGCGTCCTCCGAGGCCTCGCGCCGCGAGGCGCCTCACAATGAGAGCAGTTTCTTAACGCCATCAATCACATATCTCATGCCGAGGAGCGCCCGAAGGGCGCGTCTCGAAGCACGCACGGCCTTGCTGCAGCTGATCTTTTCTGCGTTGATAGATTTCCTCACATCCTCGATCGCGCGATTGCAGGCGATAAGAGCTTTCGCGGTCGGCTCGGGAATCGGCTCAGTCGGATGGCTTTACGACCTCGCGTCAGGCCCCCGGCCCCTTCGCGACGACGGTCAAATTGGGACGAGCGTCGGCCGAGTTAATGCTCTGCACGACGTTGAATGCTGCGACCGGGCGGTGAAGACCCTTTAGCTCCAGGTTCCCAAGGTCTTCGAGCCGCGCCACCGCCCCGACTGCGCCAGCAACGCGGCTGCTGACCAGGATCTGCCCGTCCTTGGCCTCGGCGCAGAGCCGCGCGGCGAGATTGCACACAGTGCCAATTGCGGTGTAGCCCGAGCGCTCGGCAAAGCCGATCTGGCCCAAGGTCGCATAGCCCTGTGCGATGCCGGCGCCAAAGCCAAGTTCGCATCCATGGCTGCGCCAGGCAGCGATCAGCTTGCCCGCCGCCTCGCGCATCGCCATCGCCATCTTGACCGCGCGCTCCGCCGGGTCGGGACAGGGCACCGGATCATTGAAGAAGACCATGATCCCGTCGCCGGAGAACTGGTCGAGCGTGCCCTCGTGCTGGCTGACGAGCGGTCCTAACGCGCCGTGGTACTCGCGCAGGAAATTGAGCACCTCCTCAGGCTCCGCCGTCTCAGTGAATGCGGTGTAGCCGCGCACGTCGCAGAACACGACGACGATCTCGCGGCGATGGCTTTCGAGGATGCCTTCGTCGCCCTGCGAGACAAGCAGCTCGGCGACCTGCGGCGCGAGAAACCGCCTCAACCGCCCGACCCGCCCCAGTTCCTCGACCTGCTCGGCTACACGCGCTTCGAGACCACGGTTCAGCTCCGCTACCTGATCGGTGCGTTGACGCAATTCGTCCAGCAGCCGCGCGTTCTCCATTGCAATCACCGCCTGCGCCGCGAAATTCTGCAACAGCGCGATCTGCTTGTCAGAGAATGGTCGCACCTCCCGCCGGAAGATTGAAAACGAGCCAAGCATGGTGTCGTCCTTGCGCAGCGCGGCGTTCAGCATCGTACGCGCCCCACCGAGCTCGACCGCAGCGCGCAGTCCCGGCTTGTCCAGCGGTCGTTCGGAGAGATCAGCGATGTGATCGATCATCGCGCCGCGCAGCAACGGGTTGCTCTTGTCGGCCGTAAATCCCCGGCGCACAAAATCATTTAGGCTGCGGGGAAGCCCGCGCGTCGCCACCGCGCGAAACTGCTCGCCTTCAAGAACGAAGAGCCCGCCGAATGCCGCTTCGCATAAGTTCATCGCCTTTTCGAGCATCGCGTCGAACACCGGGGCGAGATCGCCGGGCGAGGAATTGATGACCTGCAGAACCTCGGCGGTGGCGGTCTGCTGCTCCAATGCCTCGCGCGTCTCGGTCAACAGCCGCGCGTTTTCGATTGCGATCACCGCCTGCGCGGCAAAGTTTTGGAGCAAGGAGATCTGCTTCTCCGAGAACTGCTTGACCTCGCGGCGATAGACGGTGAGCACTCCGAGTACCGCGTGATCCTTGCCCAGTGCGACCGTCAGTACGCTGCGGCCGCCACCGACATCGGCAAGACCGGTGACCGGGGCATAGCCGGTGCGGTAGGCTTCTGTATCCCTGACATCGGCGATGTAAAGGACGTTTTCGCCTCGCACCACGCGCCCGAGAAAGCCGTCGCCGTCCGGGTTCGGCCGGACGGGGCCGAGATGCTCAAACCATCTCGCAAATTGCGGGTCGCCATGCGATCGCCAGGGATGGAAGTGCTCTCCGTCGAAGCGCCACAGATGGCCATAAACCGCCTCGCTCAGGCTTACAGCCTTCTCCAGCACGGCGTCGAACACCGGTGCGAGATCGCCGGGCGAGGAATTGATCACCTGCAATACCTCGGCGGTCGCGGTCTGCTGCTCCAAGGCTTCACGCGTCTCGGTCAGCAGACGCGCGTTCTCCATCGCGATCACCGCCTGTGTAGCGAAGTTCTGCAGCAGGGCGATCTCTTTGTCGGAAAACGGGCGGACCTCACGACGATTGACAAAAATCGCCCCAAGCAGGGCGCTGTCGTTGCGCAGCGCGATTCCCAGTGTCGTGCTCACACCGCTTCTGTCGATCAGCTCGCGGATTGCTTTACCGGCCCGGTAGCCCTCGGTATCGATCGAATCAGGGATTTGGACGACGCGTTCTCCCTGCATCATCCGGTGTAAGATGCCGCCGGGTGTAGGTCGGACCGGCCCCTGCTTTAGCAGCCACTCGACGAATTCCGCGTCGCCACGAGCTGCGACCGCGCGACCGAGATCCCCCTCGACCCTAAATACGTGCCCGCGCGCTGCAGCGCAGAGACGCAGCGCCTTCTCCAAAATCGCGTCGAAGACCGGGCCGAGATCGCCGGGCGACGAGTTGATCACCTGCAGCACTTCTGCGGTCGCCGTCTCGCGTTGCAAGGCCTCATCACGTGCGGCTTTGCATTCGGCAAGCTGCCGCTCAAGATCGGCGATGAGCTGTCGAAGATCGGCCGATGTACTCCCGGAGGTTGAGCTCATTTGCGGTCTCGGTCGGCTGTTCTCCCCACCCATCATACTTGCATCAATTCAGGCCTGAACAGGGTTGTCCGGCAAGGCGAGATCACCAGCGTTCGATGGTGGGTCGCGGCGTCTCGCAGCGGGATAACAAGTGGCCGTTACGGTCAGACCTCCGGGTTTGTCGAGATCCTGCGAATGACCGGAATCGGCACAACCCCGTCGTTGTTGTACACCATCGAGCGGTGGAGCCCGCATCTCGACAGTGGTGAATGAACATTACGACCGCTTTGCCGGTGTGAAAAACAGAGAACGCAATTCACGCTCGCCAAAAACTCGACCAATTCTCTGAACGAAAAGAATGGGATCAACGCAATGGCGAAGATAATAATCATATAAAGAAATGCCCGCGGGCTTCCGTCCCCGACATGTGGAAAGCTCTCAGCGAACGTTTTTCCTTTGAACTTTCCAACAACCACTTCTTCAACTATATCGAAGATCAGCAATAAAATCGTGAACGCAGTAGCTTTCGCGAGGATCGAATAGATAGGCACTCGTTCTTTGAACCATTCTGCAAAGTGGAAATCATCGGCAACAAGTATCACTTTTCCCAAAACCAGGGCATTTATAATAGCAAATCCATAGAAATGATATTCTATTCCATTCTTTGCTGATACGACTGCTTCATGAAGGGCCAATATTCCAAACAGCAAAAAGAGATAAACGGCGATTCCGAGAAAGCTCGTGAATTGATGATAAATCGCCTGTTTCGTCAGCATGCCAACCCCCATGAGGATGCTGTGATCATCAGCAATTATTGCACCAATCTGCAGTATTCACCAGACGCACGATCGGCTCCGGTGCGTTGGAGGAACGATTAGAGTCCGTGTGGAATTAGAGCTTGTCATGGCGAGCATAGCGCACGGCGATCATCATCACGCTGGGACTAAAGACGATGATCCCGTGCGGTCCAATTCGGACTACCCCATTGCGGTAATTCGCCTAACCGATCACTCAGTTCCCCGCAATGATGAGTTTAATGGTCTAAAAAATATATGTAAAAATGGTTAACAACAGAGTTCGACACCATAGAGTCATCGGCATAAATGGCCAAAATATGTCACAAAGCAAAGTCGCGCAGGGGTTGACAGCAATCTTTTAGCCTGTCTAGCCTTAGTAGCCCTACCTTCCGTGCCTGGTTCCGTCTGGGACAACCAGGCCCACACCGATCTGCATTCCAGAACCCATCCATATTATTGGCGTGGGACAGCGAAACCTGTTGCCCTGGGCGCGGAATGCTCAGCGAGAAGGATACGATGCAATGCCAATGCGTCGAACGATGGGTATTTCCTTCGCGTGCTTAGTGACATCCGCGTGCGCGATCGCCGAGACACCAGAAGAGAACATAACCCGGTCAACCGGTGTCGCTCCGGCAAACGCCGAAACGCCGACCGATAGATCTCGGAACTTCGCCTGCGCGCCGGCTCAAGAACGCTGGTCGGCCAACCATGGCTCCGAGTGGGCGGCACAGCGGAGCGTGAGTTTCGAGCCCGGAACAGATGCATGCGGCGGCGTTCCGGACCCCTGCTGCGGCCTGATGCGCGTGGCTGAGATCAGTCAGTTTGGGAAAGCTTCGTGGTACGACCAGGTAGGCAGTCACACCGCCAGCGGCGAGATCCTCGACACTGTCACCGCCACCGCCGCGCACCGCTCGCTCCCGCTGGCCTCTTACGCGATGGTGACGAACCTCGACAACAGCCGGTCGGTCATCGTTAAAATCAACGACCGCGGCCCATACATTCACGGACGCATCATCGACCTCTCGCCGCGTGCTGCCGACGCGCTCGCGATGAAGCGTGCTGGGGTCGTGGCCGTCGTCGTTGAACCCCTCGTCTATTAGTAGCTGCGGTTGTCGCTGCGTTTCAAACCGTGGTATGACAGTGTGGCGGGTCGTTCGGCTTTGACGTCTCTAACAGACGAACTGCAGCGTCTGCGTCGGTACAACGATCCCTAAAGTAATACGCGCCACCGCGAGCAGAAATCCAGTACAAATGTCTGCAAGGGATAGAACCTTGCGGTTAGGTCTTGGCTCGGAATGGGATCTTTCGGTGCCGAGTTGCCGACTGACCGCACGCCCGGATTTGCGCCGGAGCTGCGCTGGGGGCCCTTTCCAGGTTCAGTGCCGGCTTTCTCGGCGTCGACAAATCCGTCGCTCGCCCAATCGCGCACTCGCGCCGTGGCCGCCGGCACCTATCTACTTGGCATGCAGTCCGAACGGGAGTGGGCGCGGGCCGTTGTTCGCGACGTAGCGCGCCGATACCTCGCGAGCCGCCGCGAATGCGTGGATCCGTTTGTCGATCAGCATTTCAGCCTTACCGGGACCTTACGGCTTCACCGCCGGGCGATCGGCTGGGATCTCTTGCGGGTCCCCGCGAACCTTCTGCTTTCGCCGGTGACGCTCACAGTCTCGGTCGCGTCACGGATCGCGGCTCGACTAGGGTTTGCGCGCACGGCGGCGTGGCTCGACCGGCATCGGCCGTTCTTGGATACGGCGGTTGCGCGCGAGGTCTCATGGCTGGTCACGACGGAGCTATTGCAGCTCCCTTGCGCACAGCCCCGCCGCACGTACACTGAGGACGCCTTTGCCGACGCAATCCTCTCGGACCCGCGCGTCGCCGGGCGCATTTGCATGGGCGATGTCCTTCTGGCGGAGGCTCACGCGCGCAACGCCACGGCGATTTCGGGTTATGCCGGGACGCGGGCGGCGACTGCGGAGATCGCAACCGGATCAATCGCGGCCGGCATCGGTGTGCTCTGGGTCAAGCACGCGACGCCCGGCATGGTTGCGCTCGGCAGTATGGTCGCGAACATGCTTGCGCAGCAGGCGGCGATCGCCGCCTTTCCACTCGGCGCCGGGCTCGGCACATGGTGGTACGGCATGTACCCGGCCGCACCAAGCGGCGAGCTGTTGGCCACAACCATCGGCGCGTTTGCCGTGGTCGGGGCCCTGTTCGGGGTATTCTCCGGCATCGTGACCGATCCGCTCCAGCGCCTGATGGGCCTTCATCGGCGTCGCCTGCTCCGGCTCATCGGTGCGCTAGAAGACGTTCTATGCGGCGACGGCGAGGGCCGTTTTCCGCTGCGCGACCATTACGTCGCTCGGCTGATCGATCTTCTCGACCTTTCAGCCGCCTTGCTGCGTACCGTGCGCGCGTGATCCGCTGCGGGCCGCAGCCCGCCATAGCGAGAGGAACTATTGGGTCGAACCTCGCCGTTGCGGGCTGAGGGCGCGAAGGTTTCGGATGCCGGTCCGGCGCGCGCGATCGAGCCAGTATAGGGGGTAGGCGTCGGAGAGCCGTCCACGGTAAGCGCCGTCGGATATCGGCCGGCAACAGCGCGAACGCCGCGAGACGAAACAGCGCCGGCTTCGGGGCCGACCATTTCCGGCTCGCGCATTTTCGCTTCCCGCTTATGATGGGACGAGCGTTGGGCAACACGCCGAAGGCCCGGACCCATTTGGGTTGCGGCCCACCCCGCAGTGGCGCCACTGGTTCGGGTGCCGTAGGCGATCGGCGTGCAGCACGTGGTCGGGTCGGCCAATTACAGTCTTGTCGAGCAAGGGTGGAGGTACATGGCTCAGCAGTTCGATTTCGTCGTAGTTGGCGGCGGCTCTGCCGGGGCAGTGATTGCGTCGCGCCTCTCCGAGGATCCGAAGTGCCGGGTGGCGCTGATTGAGGCCGGTGAGCGACCGCCGGAAATCTCCGCGCTACCGATTGCGCCGCCGGTGATGCAGCTGAACCCGGCGACCGACTGGATGTTCACCGCCGATCCCGGCAAAGCCGGGTTAGGGCTCAACGGACGGCGCGTGCCGGTGCCGCGCGGCAAGATGCTCGGCGGCTCATCCGGCATTAACTACATGATGTATGTGCGCGGCCATCCTGGCGACTTCGACGCCTGGGCGGCGGGCGGCGCGACCGGCTGGAGCTACGCCGAAGTGCTGC
>Ga0306924_10002695_pt1 | contig 16837 bp, 6 predicted proteins | sample sta12Can44000111_FD_203756 | JGI IMG/M metagenome (GOLD analysis project Ga0306924, IMG submission 203756) | Lab enrichment of tropical soil microbial communities from Luquillo Experimental Forest, Puerto Rico - statanox.12C.anox.44.000.111 (v2)... | ecosystem: Environmental > Terrestrial > Soil... | reverse complement strand
AAGATCTCGAGATGGCGTCCCAGAGTGCCAACGTAAGCCGCCTGCAAGGAAAGTGTCGGCGTCAGCAGGTACTCCACAGTTAAGTTCGTACCCATGGAATACGGCGTCTTGTAGTCGAACTGAATTCCCCGCAGTTGCAAGCCACTGGCATTCACGAGCGCGGGCTCGAGGGGCGTGCAGGAGAACCCCGTTTCGAAGGTCGCCGTACCGCCCGGCCCTGCCGGTGGGGTGGGGCATCCCGTGAACGTGTAAGGCGTAACGGTGTTGGGGGGGAAGAAATTGAAATTGAACTGGAACGGGTAGTTTTCACCAATGTTTGGAGAGAACCCGCGATTTTCGAACCCGTTGTAGAAGATCCCCCAGCCGCCACGGACCACCAGTTTCGGATTCACCTGGTACGCAAATCCGATGCGTGGGGCAAAGTTAGCATACTGCGAGTGACCGAGCCCTCTGCCATAAGCGCCGAGGACAGCGAGCTCTATCCCATCCGTCTGAAGCAGGCTGCGAAAGCTAGGCGAGAGTTGGCTTGTGAACGGATTCCCAGGCGGAATGATATACATCGGGCTACTTGTCGGGGGGCCGAACGGGACGAAGTTTGCCTGAGCGGAATGGTGCTCGTACACAAGGCCAAAGAAGTCATAGCGCAATCCCAAATTTAAGGTCAGTTTGTTTGTGACCTTCCAATCGTCCTGAATGTAGACGCCGTAGTAATTCTTGCCATTATCGGTAAGAGAGATGTTCGAAAGGTAGACGTTGCTTGAGCCCCCGACATAGTTGACTCCCGTGGGTCCCACGATCGGGTTCGCTACCGTTGGTGTCAACAAAAAGTCCACGCGGCCGGTATTGCTGTTGTTCTGCGTTGGAATGTCGGTAAAGGCTCCGTTGTACTCGAACTGTCCGTGCGACCACGGTGGCTGAAGCGTGGAGAATTTTACGTGCTGAAATTCGAAACCAAACTTGAAGGTATGCTTTCCGTAAATCTTGGTCACGTCGTCCGTGATTTGAAAGGTTGAGGTCACTTCGTCCGAGGGTAGAAAAGCGTTGCTGCCAAGGGTCGCCAGACCGGTGATTGAGAACGCGGGAAGCCCGCCATTCAGCGTAGTTTGCGGAACCCCCTGAATTCCGTACTGCGCCGGGATGCCGAACGTGTTGGCAACGGGACCGCTGCGCGTCGTCTTCAGATAATTGAAACCAGCACGGAATTCATTGATGGACACTGGTGAAAACGTATGCGTCCATCCGATGGCCGTCTGATCGGACTTCGCCGTCTGATTGCCCTGCTGGAATCCGCCACCATCCGCTACGCCCCCGAAGATTCCCGGAATAAACTGCGGGTCATCGACCCAACTGAAGCGGGCGAACACCTGGTCGTTCGGGCTGAAATTGACGTCGCCCCGCACGTCAAAGGAGTTGCTGCTCTCGTTGAGTTTCGGAGAATTAGCAAAGTTGTTAACCAGGCTACTCGTCGTCGGATTCGGATAAAGATTCATGAGCGCGATGGCGTTCGGATCGAGCCGACCGAGAGGAATCTGATTCAGTTGGCACGCAGCAACCATGCCGACAAAGTTCATGGTACCCGCCGGACAACTAGCGGATCCGAGTGATCCGAAGGGATTGCGAGCATACCCGCTCACCGGAGCCACGATGCCCGTCGAGGGATCGACCTGATTTGCGATAATGGCGCGCGTGGTTGCCGGATCAAAAACCGTGCCGAGCGGGAAGACACGACCCAGGGCATCCGGAGAGGTGGTACCCGATTGTAAACTGATGAGGTCAGAAAAGTCGGTGTAGCCGCTGGCGCGTTCCGCCGCAGTCGGAACGGCGCCGCTCAAGACGGTTCCCTGGACCCGCCTCAGCCCCTGGTAATCCATGAAGAAAAAGACCTTGTTTTTCACAATCGGGCCGCCGAGGGTGCCGCCAAACTGGTTCTGGCGCAATTCCCCCTTCTTGATCTTGTTGGCATTTTCAAAGAAGTCCGCGGCGTCCAGAACGTCATTGCGGAAAAATTCCCAGGCGGCCCCGTGGAACTCGTTGGTGCCCGACTTGATCGTGGCATTGAGCACGGCTGCTCCCGAGCGACCGAACTGTGCACTGAAGTTCGAGGTTTCCACCTTAAACTCCTCGACGGCGTCGACCGGCGGCAACACCACGTAGTTCGTGCCGTTGAGGAAGTCCACGGTGTCGGAGTTATTGTCGATTCCGTCTAACAAGTAATTGTTCTGCGCAGGCCGCAAGCCGTTCGCCGAGAAGGCGCCCGAGGCCGCGTTACCGCGAGTGTCCGCCTGCGGGGTATTCACACCCGCCGCGATCTGTGCGAGGAACGTAAAGTTCCGGCCATTCAAGGGAAGGCTGTTGACGGTCTTCGTGTCTACGACCTGGCCTACGGAGGAACTCTGCGACTCGAGCAGCGGGGCTTGCGCCGTGACCTCGACCGATTGCGTCACGTTGCCGGCAGTCAGCGTAAAGTTCTGCACTACGTCAGCACCGATATTGACGATGACCCCTCTGGTGGTGGCGGACGCGAACCCGGCGTTCGCGACGTCGATCCTGTACGTACCAATCTTGACCGGAGAGAATTTGTATACGCCTTCTGCATTGCTCGTCGTTGTCAGGCTGACACCCGTTCCTTCACTCGTAAGCGTCACCTTTGCGCCGGTAATCACCGCGCCGGACTGGTCGTACACGGTCCCGAGAATGGAGCCGCTATCGACCTGAGCGCGCGAGGGGCTCGCAAGGACGAACAGCAGGGAAAAGCCAAAAGCGAGGATAACGATTCGGTGCCTGAAGGTCATGAGTAACCCTCCCCGTGTTTCCGGGCCCAATGCCAGGACGGCACAGCCCCCAAAGGATGTGGCCGCGGGCCTTGCACCTTGGACCCGCGGGAGGCAAACAAAACACCCGACGATTCAAGAAATTTTACAGGCGGCTACCTGGGAGAGTTGTGTTATTCAACCTCAGGCGACCAGGCACCCCAACAACCTTAACCGCTTAACCTTTTGCGCGCTACTAGAACACGGGGTTTCCGATGTTGTCAAGAAAATTTTTTGCTCTATACTTGCCGCGCGATCCCTGACGATCGTCCCCGCCAACTGGGCATGCAGATGCTTTCGAGGGACCGGCCAGGATTCTTATGGGAGTAACCATTCGCGATGTTGCGCTCGCGGCAGGTGTCTCGACTGCCACGGTCTCCAATGTGCTGAACAAAACGGGCAAAGTCGGCCCGCGTACCCACAACCTGGTTCTCTTGACCGTGAAGCGCCTCGGCTACCTTCCCAATATTCACGCTCGTCGGCTCGCCTCGCGTGATACGCGCACGCTCGGAATCATCGTTTCGGACATCGAAAATCCCTTTTTCCCCGAAGTCATCAAGGGGTTTCTGGATCGCTCCCGGCAATTAAACTACGACGCGATTCTGAGCGACACCAACTATGATCCGCGTCGCACGCAAGAGGCCGCCAGCCGCATGATTACTCACAACGTCTCTGGCGTCGCGATCATGACGTCGGAATTCAGCGCTCACTTGATCACCGAGTTTGCCCGCAGGAAAATCGCGGTCACTTTTCTCGATCGGGGTCGCGCAAGAGACTACGTGAGCACGCTGCGGATCGACTATGCCTCCGGAATCGAGCAAGTAGTCCGATACCTTTACGCGCAAGGGCACCGGAGAATTGCTTTTGTCGCAGGCAGGCCCAAGCTCAAGTCCAACGTGGCGCGACTGGAAGCCTATGAAAACTCCATGCTGGCTATGGGCCTCAAACCCGGACCCGTGCTTCCCGGTGACCTGCGGTTCGAAGGCGGAAGGGCAGCCGGACTTGCCATCGCAAAGATGTCTTCGTTGCCCAGTGCCGTAATGGCCGTGAACGATTTGACGGCCGTGGGGGTTATCAAGGGCCTGACCTCCGCCGGTTTGCGCATCCCGAAGGATATTTCCGTTACCGGCTTCGACAAAACGTGGCTCGCGGAGTACAACGTACCCTCGATCACGACGGTGGATGTCCATCGCAATTTGCTTGGACAAATCGCGACGGACGCCTTACACGCACTTTGCAGTTCCTCCGATCCCCAAGGCCGGGAATACGAAATCTCGGCGGAATTGGTCGTGGGGCAATCCTCGGGAAAGGCCAATTCCAGAAGCTAGCGATCGGTTCTTCGGCGTTGGGCCGAGAGCATTCTTCGCCGCCGACGACCGAAATTGGGCAATTTGGCCCCGTTCGATCCGGGTGTTAGTATCCGACTGTTGCGTGAAGTTTCCGTGAGCACCCGGAGATGGCGCGTCAGGACAAGAAAAAAGGAAAGGTATCACGCCGCGCTTTCTTAGGTGGGTTGCGCTACGCGCCGCTGTTTTTTCTTCCGTCGCCAATCGACTCGGCGGTGCTCCAATCTTTTGCTCCGAGCGTTCTCGGACGGCATGCCCCCTCTTTACCCTTCTCGGAGTATCGGCTGACGCCGCGCTATCCAGGCAAAGCGCTTCTGGACGATGTACTCCGCTACGTCCCGCCTGGCTCTGACGAATATGTGACGGAGAAATATGCCGCCGAGATCGCCGAACTCCTTGACCAATGGGCAGTCGAACTGAAGTCGGATGCTCGTTCCTCAGATGAACTGAAAAGGATTCTGGCCCCTTCACTCCGTGCCGCTTCCCTAGTACCTCTAGCCGAGACAACTTTGCGCTCGGGTTACGGACTTGAGGTCGTTCGCAGGAAATTCCCGAGTGAACTGGTTCTCGGTCAGGAGCGCTTCCTCGAGGAGTTCCGGACATACCTAGCCGCGTTCGAAGCGGTCGTGACGGCGGAATTTCAGATCACGGCGGTCGAACAAACGGCCAGTTCACCCTTGTCGGTCCACATCGAGATTCGCTATGAACTGATTGGCACCGAGGGAAATACAGGGCGGGAACAGCGTGTCGGGCGTTGGGTCACCGAATGGCGGTTCGATCCGACGGGCGCCTGGCAAGCCTTTCGTTGGACGGCGACTGCGGAGACGCTCAGCCGTGCGCGACGGCCGGCGTTCCGCGAGGTGACGGCTCAAGCCCTCGGCCGAACGGAGTCCTACAAGAACCAACTGCTTCGCGGAACCGACTACTGGCGCACGGTTTTGGATGGAGCTTGCGGAATCGACGTATACGGCAATACCGGGATTGCGGCGGGCGATTTCGACGGCGACGGCCGCGACGATCTTTATGTCTGCCAACCTTCGGGGCTGCCCAACCGTCTTTACCGAAACTGTGGCGAAGGCACATTCGAGGACGTCACCGAAGCTGCCGGAGTGGGTGTACTCGACGGCACAGCGTGCGCCCTTTTTGCGGATTTCGAGAACCGCGGACACCAGGATCTCCTGGTCGTTTGTGGCAGCGGCCCTCTTCTCTTCCGTAACCAAGGTGACGGAAAATTCCTGCTCAAACCGGATGCCTTCCGGTTTGCCAATCCTCCGACGGGCACGTTCACGCACGCCGCCGCCGCCGATTACGACGGAGATGGACGCCTCGACGTCTATTTCTGCCTGTACAGCTACTACCCGGGGCTCGATCAATATCGCTACCCGGTTCCGTATTTTGACGCCCGCAATGGCCCTCCGAACTTTCTACTGCACAATGAAGGCAATGGCGTCTTCGAGGATCGCACCGAGGCGGCCGGCCTCCATGTCGACAACGATCGCTACACGTTCGCCTGCGTCTGGGGCCATTCTTCCGCAAGCCGTTCTCCAGACTTGTACGTCGTGAATGATTTTGGCCGGAACAATCTCTACCGAAATAATGGAGACGGAACTTTCACCGCCGTTTCCGCGGAAGCCCGCGTCGATGAAGTCGGCGCCGGCATGAGCGCTTGCTGGCTAGATTACGACAACGACGGCCATCAGGATATCTACGCCGCCGGCATGTGGGTGGCTGCGGGGCTGCGTATTTTTGGTCAATCGTACTTTCATGGCAAAGAGTCGGATGAGACTCGTGCACTTTATCAAAGGCATATGCTCGGCAATTCGCTGTATCGAAATTTGGGAGGCTCCAGGTTCCGGAATGTGGCCATCGAGGCGGGGGTCGAAATGGGCCGTTGGGCCTGGTCCACCGATTCTTGGGACTTTGACCATGATGGTTTTCCGGACCTCTATGTCGCGAATGGCTACATCACAGGTTTGCGTGACCGAGACGTTTCAAGCTTCTTCTGGCGGCAGGTCGTCTCGAAATCGCCGCAAACGGCCATCCCGTCTGAAGATTACGAGCGCGGCTGGAATGCCATCAATGAACTCATCCGGTCCGACTCAACCTGGAACGGTCGCGAGCGAAACGTCGCCTTCGCGAACAATCGAGATGGCACGTTCTCAGACGTCTCTGGAGTAATCGGGTTGGACTTTCCCGATGACAGCCGTTCTTTTGCCCTGGCAGATCTCGACCTCGATGGTCGCCTCGAAATCGTACTGAAGAACCGGACCGCCCCGCAGGTCCGGATCCTCCGCAATGCCATGAGCGATCTCGGCTCGTCGATCGTCTTCCGTCTCCGCGGTACCAAAAGCAATCGCGACGCCGTTGGATCCGCCGTGACCATCGAATGCAACGGCCACCGCCAGACCAAGTATCTCCATGCGGGCTCCGGCTTTTTGTCACAGCACAGCAAGGAACTCTTTTTCGGGGTTGGCAAAACGGACAGCACCGTGCGAGCTACAGTCCGCTGGCCGAGCGGACTCACACAGGCTTTCGAACCATTGCCGGCCGACCACCGCATCGAACTCGAAGAGGGTTCGCAAAACTTTCGTGCCAAACCCTTCGGGACTTCGCCGCCGTCCTACGCCCAAGGTAGCGAACCGCAAATGACGGACCAATCGCCGCTTTCCTTCGCGAGCTGGCTCCTCGAGCCGCTGCCCGCACCGGACTTTTCGCTGCCGGATCTCACCGGCGGGAGTAAGCAACTCGCCTCTTTTCGAGGGCGCTTGGTGCTTCTGCACTTCTGGACCATCGCGGCACCGGCCTGTCACAAGCAACTGGAGCTTCTTGAGAAAAATGAGACAGATTTCGTTGCGCGTGACCTTCAACTGCTGTGTGTGAATGTCGACAGTCCCGAGGACCAGGAACGGGTGAAGGCCTTTGTTTCCCGCAAGGGCTTCTCCGTGCCCATCCTGCTCGCAACGGACCGGGTGGCCGGCGTCTATAACATCACCTACCGCTTCCTGTTCGACCGCCGTAGGGATCTCGGGATTCCGACGTCCCTGCTCTTGAATCGGGAGAACCAGATCGTCAAGGTGTATCAAGGAGAGTTCGATCCTCTGACTCTCCTAAGTGACGCCCAGGCGATTCCAGATACACCGGCAGGGTTCCGCGAGAAGTCGTTACCCTTCCGGGGCAGGGTTTTCCGCGAGGAATTTCAACGCAACCTTCTCACCTATGGCGTGGCGCTGTTGCAGCACGGTTTCTTAGAGGAAGCGGCGGCAGCTTTCGAGCAGGTGACCAGCTCCACGCCGAACGATCCGGTCGCTTACTACAACCTCGGAACGCTGTATCTCGAGAGAAAGGAACCGGTCCGGGCGCGTGCCTATCTTGATCAGGCTGTGAAACTGCGTCCCGAATACGCCGAGGCCTGGAACAATTTGGGCATGGTGTCGGCCGAGGAGGGCCACGAGGACGAGGCCATTCGGGATTTCAAGCAGTCTCTCGTTCTGAGGCCAACCTACGTCACCGCCCTCGTGAACCTCGGAAACCTGCTGCGCCAGAAGGGGGCATTCGACGAAGCGCAGAAACTTCTGGAGCGAGCGCTTGAGGCTGCACCGAACAATCCCGACGCCAACTACAGCCTGGGCATGCTCTATGCCCGGCAGAATCAACTGCCACAGGCGGCCAAATATCTGGAGCGTGCCGCAGAACTGCGCCCAGATTCACCCGAAATACTGAATAACCAGGGTGTTCTTCTTGTACGTCAGGGGCGGTACCCCGAGGCCAAGGAAAAGTTCGAAAGCTCGATTCGCGTCGCTCCGAACTCCGATCAGGCCTATCTTAATTTAGCCAAGCTGTACGTCCTTCTGAACGAAAAGGAAAAAGCCCGACAAGCCCTGCGGGAGTTGCTGCGCCAGCAACCAGACCACAAATTGGCCCAGCGGACGCTCGAAATGCTAAATTGAACGTTTGACAGCTTTCCCGACAGCAAAGGAGTGCGCGAGGAGCACCGTTCATGGTCATTCGCCGTTTTGTCAGGCTCGCAGGCAGAAAATGGCGCTGCCAAACTGGGCTCGCAAGAATCCTTGTGTCGCTCGCGCTCTTCCTCTTCTCCAGTGCGGTTTCGGCACAAACATCTTCTTCCAGCAAACCTGGCATCCCTGCCGCCCACAAAAGGCCTTCGCCCTTTGAAGATGCGAAAGCGCTGCTGGCCGAGGGCCATCTCGAGGAAGCAGAGCGCCGGCTCGAAGAAGAGCTCAAAGAGCATCCCTCGAACGCCGAAGGCTATGCGCTCCTGGGGCTTGTATATTCGCAACAAAAGAACACAAGCGCGGCCCTCTCCGCCTTCGAGGAGGCCCTGAAATTGGACCCGAAATCAACGGGAGTCCGGAATGACATGGGCAATCTGTACGCCGCCGAGGGAAAGATTGATCTCGCCGAGAAGGAGTTCCGAGAGGTTCTGCGCCTCAATCCTACCGACCGCAACGGAAACTACAACCTCGGATTGGTGCTGTTAGCAGAAAAGAAACCGCTCGAGGCCATCACGTACCTCGAGCGAGTCCATCCGCAGGACACAGCTTCGCAGTTCAATCTGACGAGGGCTTACCTTGCGGCCGGACGAACCGCGGAGGGGTTGAAAACCGCCCGAGAGCTTTCCGCCGAGAAGAAGGACAACCTGCAGGTGCATTTCACCCTTGGCGTGCTGCTCGCTTCCGAAAAACAGTACCGTGCCGCGCAATTCGAATTGGAGCAAGCCAATGCCTTGGCGCCGCAGACGTTCGAGATCCTTCACAATCTCGGAGAGGTATATCTGAGAAATTCCGAGTACGGAAAGGCCGAAGTCGTCCTGAATCGCGCGTTGAAACTCAAGCCCGATTCGACCGACGCGCTCTACTTACTGGGACAGGTCTATTCGAATGAACACAAGCCCCTCGACGCCTTGGATGCCCTGATGCGTGCGCACAAGCTCGCACCCGGGAATCCCGACATCATCTTTCTGCTAGCGCGGGTCAGCATGTCCGAGAATTATTACGAGGACGCGATTCCGCTGCTCGAAGCTGGATTAAAGGTTGCCCCCGACCGCATCGACCTGCACGCAGCGTTGGGCGAATGTTATTTCATGTCAGGCAAGATAGAAAAATCGATTGAGGAGTTCCAGACGCTGATCCGGTTGGACCCCTCGGCGCGCTCCTATGCCTTTCTTGGGCTCTGCTACCGGCGTCTCGGACGCTTTGATGAAGCCAGGAAATATTTCGAGCAGGGGCTTAAGAAGGACCCGAAAAACCCTTCGTGCCTGTACAACCTCGGTTATATCGAGGAGCACCAGGGCGATTACCTGGCGGCGGAACATTTTTTCGAGCAGACCCTGCGTTCAAATCGGGACCACCCGGAAGCGTTGCTGGAACTCGCGAACCTGCGCATCAAGAGCAAGAGGTTCGCGGAGGCCGCGGAACTGCTCAGAAAGTACGTCCAGGTGAGCCCCACGCCGGCACCGGGATATTACAAACTGGCGATGGTCGAGAGGAGCCTGCATCAGCCGGAGGCGGCCGAACGGGATCTGACTGTGTTTCAGACGCTCTCGAAAGATGCCTCCACCGGTCCGCTTCCTTATCAACATCTGTTCGATTACCTGGACAACCGCTCCAACCTTTCCCGTCAGGAAAAGACACAGCTCGATCTGGCCGACCTGTCAGCACAGATCGAGAAACACCCGGATCAGCCGCAAGACCTGTATTTGTTGGCTGAGGGCTATCTGAAACTCGGCAAAGTGGAAGAGGCCCGGCAGGCCATCGAACAGTTAAATCAGCTGAGCGCGGGAGATTACCGGACGCAGACCGGGGTGGGGGTTCTGCTCGCGCGGTACCATCTTTATGACGATGCCATCAGGCATTTTCAAAACGCTTTGCGGATCGCTCCTGATTCCGATGACGTAAAATTCGACCTTGCCGACGCCTACTTCCGCAAAGGCAGGTATGAGCAGGCACTGGATATCGCCCAGCAGGAGTCGAACAACGGCCAGCGGGACGACGCCTATCTCGCTTTGCTCGGCGATATTCGGGCGCACCTGGGGCAAACCTCGCAAGCGGCGGAGATTTATAAGAACGCGATCGAGCGAAATCCCGACAACGACCAATACTATCTGTCTCTCGCCCTGCTCGAACTTCGTCAGGACCAACTCGAAGGCGCCCGACAGACGTTGCAGCACGGCCTCGCTCGAATTCCGGCATCGGGTAAACTTCTGTGGGGGCAGGGCCTCGTCTCGGCGCTCGAAGGCCACACCGCACAGGCTGCAGAGCGCCTGGAACAGGCCGTGGATCTGCTGCCCGAATGGTCGGGCAGCTACTCGACACTCGGCGTTTTTTATTACCAGACGGGGCGCATCGATAAGGCGAAGGAAGTGCTGAACCGCTTCAAGGGCAGCGGTGCAGGCGGAGGGTTGGATGTCAGTCGCATCGAGGAGGCTCTTCAAAAAGCTCCCGCAATGCCGCTCATTGTCAACGAGCCCATGCCGATGGCGAGCCGACAACAGCTGCTCGAATTCGCTCTTTCCGTCGCCGACCGTACGCTTTGATTCAGTGTAAAGGCAACCGTGGGTTGAGCGGCTTGCGTTCAGGCGCTAGAATCAAGCCGCGTTCATTTTTGCATCGCGCAAAAGATCTGGTCAGGGATGGTGAATAACACAAGGAAGACGGGAAAACCGTCCGGTTTGAGCACCCTGTTTGCCGCGATGACTCTGTTGCTAGCTCTCCTCGGATCCGCGGCTCGAGTCAGGACGCAAACCGGGCAGTCTGCGAGCCAGGCGACGCTGAAAAACGTGTCCATTCCGGTGCGCTTCACCGATATCCGCGCATCTGCCGGCATCACCTTCATTCAAGATTCTACGCAAACCGAAGAAAAGTATTATCTCGAAACGATGGGTACCGGCGTCGCCTGGATCGACTACGATCAGGACGGCCTGATGGATCTGTTCTTTGTGCAGTCTGCCGCTACCGACGCCTACACTCCTCCCCATCCTTTACGCTGCGCGCTCTATCACAACAATGGCGATGGTACGTTTACCGACGTTACGGAAAAAGCCGGTGTGGGAGGAGAAGGCCACTACGGCCAGGGAGTGGCGGTGGGCGACTTCGATAACGACGGCTTCCCCGATCTTTATGTCACCGGCTATGGCAGTGCCATTCTGTACCACAACAATGGCGACGGGACATTCACGGACATAACCCGCAAGGCCGGTGTCGGAGACCTGGGCCAGTGGTCCACCAGCGCTGGGTGGTTCGACTACGACAAGGACGGTTGGCTCGACCTGGTCGTCACCAACTACATCGAATGGAGCCCCCAAAACAATATCTGGTGCGGCGAGCACCGCCCCGGCTATCGTTCCTACTGCCATCCTGGCAATTACAAGGGACAAAAAACGAAACTCTTTCACAACAACCGCGACGGTACGTTCACCGACGTGAGTGTCGCTTCTGGTGTTGGCAAACCTGAATCGAAGGGCATGGGTGTGGTACTGGCTGATTTGAATAACGACGGCTGGACGGACATTGCCATCGCCAACGACTCGTGGCCCAATTTTCTCTTCTTCAACAAGCACGACGGCACCTTCGAAGACGCGTCCTTTGTTTCGGGCATGGCCGCGAGCGAAGACGGACGCTACGAAGCGGGCATGGGCATCGACGCGGCAGACGTGGACCGTGACGGCTGGATGGACATCTATATCACGCACCTCGATTTCGAATTGAACCGCCTCTATCGCAACAACCATAATGGGAGTTTCGACGATTACACATTCCCTTCCGGCATTGGCAACAAGGCCATGGGCCTGAGTGGCGTTTCCATGAAATTCATGGATTACGATAACGACGGATGGCCGGACATCCTTCAAGCCAACGGGGCTATGCTCGACAACGTTCACCTCTACCATAGCGAAGTATCGTATAAGGAACCTTTGCTCATGTTCCGCAACCTCGGAAAGGGCCAGTTCGATAAGGTCTCGGATTTACTGGGGCCGGATTTTGTCCGTGCCATCGCCGGCCGCGGACTAGCCACCGCCGACTTCGACAACGACGGGGATGTGGACGTTGCCGTGAATGTGCGCGGGGATTATCCGGTCATCCTGCGGAACGACGGCGGCAACGCCAACCATTGGCTGGAGGTTTTCCTCATCGGCACGCGCTCCAACCGGGACGGAATCGGCGCATCGCTGAAATTGACGTCGGAAGGATTTGTGGAAGTGGAACAACTAAAGGGCGGTATGGGATACATGTCCGCCAGCGATCCGCGGATTCACTTCGGCCTTGGCAAGCGTTCCCGGGCCGAATCGCTCGTGATCACCTGGCCCAGCGGGCAAGTGGATAAACTGACGGATCTGCCCCTCGACAAGATCATTGCGGTGAAAGAGGGTAATGGAATCGTGCCGCGAAACTTTCCGAAAGTGCCCAGCCGATAATCATGCATATTCCGCGACGACGTTTTCTCGGCTCCTCCTTTGTGGCTCTGAGCGCACCATTGCTCGAGGCTATGACCACGCCTCTCTGGAAGTGGAAGGGCTCAACCGCTCTCGAGGCCAAGGCCCTTACCAATTCCCCTCCCGCTGGCTCCGTCAAGTTTGTGGACGTGGCCCGCGAGGCCGGCCTCACAACCCCCAACGTGTGGGGCGGACTCGAACACAAGCGGCTTATCGTTGAAGCCAAGGGCAGCGGATTGGCCTTCTTCGACTACGACAACGACGGCTGGCTCGACATTTACTTGACCAATGGATCGCGGCTCGATACCCAGTGGCCCGAAGGCCATGCCCCGACCTCACACCTGTACAAAAACAACCGCGACGGTACTTTCACGGACGTCACCGAGAAATCCGGCTTGGGACGGACGGGGTGGCAGACGGGCGTCTGCGTGGGAGATTATGACAACGACGGATGGGACGACCTGTTTTGCTGCTTCTGGGGTCACAACATCCTGTTCCACAACAACGGGGACGGTACGTTTACCGACGTAACCCGTAAAGCCGGCCTCTACAATGAAAAGGTGCGCTGGGGAGCGGGTTGTACCTGGCTTGATTATGACCGGGACGGCCGCCTGGACCTTTTCGTCTGCAATTACATCCGGCTCGATCCCGAGGACGCGCGCCATCCGGGCGATGCCGCCTCGTGCCAATGGAAAGGGGTACCTGTAATGTGCGGCCCGCGCGGGCTTGCCGGTGACACGAACGCGCTCTTTCACAACGACGGCGACGGCACGTTTACTGACGTCTCCGAAAAGGCCGGCATCCGGAAGCCCGGCCCGCGCTATTCGATCAGCGCGGTCTCCTACGATTTCGACAACGATGGTTGGCCGGACATCTATGTGGCCGTGGATTCCGAGCCTAGCATCCTGTTTCGTAACAACCACGACGGCACGTTCACCGATGTGGCCGTGGCCGCGGGTTGTGCTTACAACGAAAATGGCCATGAGCAGGCCGGCATGGGTATCGCTGTCGCCGACTACGACTGCGACGGTTGGCTGGACATCTTCAAGACCAACTTTGCGGACGATACCTGCAATCTCTATCACAACAACGGCGACGGCACGTTCACGGACGAGGCTTTTTCCTCGGGCGTAGGCATCAACAACCAGTACGTCGCTTGGGGCTGCGGTTTTCTCGACTACGACAACGACGGTTGGCCCGACATCCTGCAGGTGAACGGACATGTCTACCCGGAGATTGAATCCCACCACATGAGCCAGACCTTCAAGAATCCCCGGCTAGTCTACAAAAATCTCGGTGCCGGCCGGTTCAAGGACGTCTCGGAGGAACTCGGTCTGGGCATCAGCGAGCGCTTCTCGAGCCGCGGCGCTGCATTTGGCGATTACGATAACGATGGCGACATTGACGCCTTGATTTTGAATATGAATGACCTCCCCTCGCTTCTTCGCAACGACGGCGGCAATTCGCAAAACTGGATCAAGATTAAATTGATCGGCACCCAGTGCAACCGCACGGCGATCGGAGCCCGCGTACGCGTGGTGACGGGCAGCCACTCGCAGATCGACGAAGTACACAGCGGCGGCAGCGTCATGTCGCAGTCCGACCTGCGGCTTCATTTCGGATTGGGCAAGTCTCAGGTGGTAGACGTTTTGGAGGTTAGGTGGCCCACAACGCAGAGGGTGGAGCGCTTTACGCAGGTGAAAGCGAACCACATCCTCACCATCTCTGAAGAAAAAGGCATCGTCGCATCCGTTAAAGCTCCAGCGAAGTAGCGAGGCGGAAGTGGCTGAAGCATGCCCGCGGCCCTTTCGGCCACCGGGCGCAAGCTCACTTCACGGATCGCGCGCCTAGTCCTTCGGCATTCGGCTTACTTGAAGCCTACGCAGCTGGCGCAGACCGCTTCAAGCTTTCTCCGGAGCGACGGCGGTCAGTTCAACCTGGATTTGCTGGGTTCCGAGGACCGGATGGGTCGCCGTCAGGCGGACCGTCCCCGGCTGTTCCTTCGCGCGAATCCAGACCGCCCCGGTGCCTCCAACCAGCGCAAAGGGGTTATCGCCGATGAGCACGGCGGGGCCTTCTAGCTGCAAGCGGACGGCATCGTTTGCAAACGGACGAATGGCTCCGAATTCATCGGTCACGCGCAGCACGACGCGCGTAGTGTCCGCTCCATCGGCGTTCAATTGCGTGTCGTCTGGAAGCAAGGCAAATTTCTGATCAATGCCCTTGCCGGAGAGGGTTTTCGCGATCACCTGCTTGCCCCCGAGGTATCCTTCAATGCGCAAATCCCCCCAGTTTGAAACGGCTTTCTGCAAGTCCGCGGTAAACGGTGCGTAGCGCAGGTGCGGGAATTGCGCCTTGTCGGGATCGGCTTCAACGACCAGCCGGCCGCCAATATAAAATTTCAGATGATCGCAATTCGAACACACCAGGGCCTTGGTAAAGCCGATCGACTCGTCCCCCCGTGCCCACGAGAATGCCGGTTCGAGAACGATTTCCTCCTCCGGGTCGCATTGCGATTTGTAGAAACCCGCGGCGGGTTTTGGTTCCCGGAAGATGTCCATGACCCCGTGGTAGCAGATGCGGTCACCGGAACCGAAATCGGAGTGCGTATTGTAATCGAAAGCGCACCAGCCGATTCCGCCGGCATACTGCGGACTGGAGGCCAGTTGGTCGTGCACCCGCGCGTGTCGAATGGTGTGTTCCATCACCCGCTCTTTGCTATCAATCGTCTTTGTCGGATACGTGTGGCCCACAAACTCCGTGTTCAGATAACGGGGATGATTGGGCGGCTTTAGCGGAAAACCGAAATCGTTCATGGTGAAAACATCTTCGAGAAACTCGGATTCCTGAAAATAGCGGATCCCCCCGGTCTGCCGCGTGGGATCGAGCTTGTGGGCCAGGGCATTCGTGCGGGCATAGAAATCGTGATCGTCCTTCGATTCGTTGATGCGCACGCCCCACAGGACGATGCTCGGGTGGTTCCAATCCCGTTCGATCATTCGTTTCACGTTATCGATGGAGATCTGCTTCCAGTTCTCGTCTCCGATATGCTGCCAACCCGGGATCTCTTCGAGCACCAGAAGGCCCATTTCGTCACAGGCGTCCAGGAAATGCCGTGACTGCGGATAATGCGATGTTCGCACGATGTTGCACCGGAGTCTTTTTCGCAGGATCGCCGCGTCAGCCCGCTGCACCCGTCCGGGCATGGCTTGTCCGACGAACGGAAACGTCTGATGGCGATCGAGGCCGCGCAGCTTGATGACTCGTCCGTTCAGTTCGAAGCCGTGGTCGGTAAAGGACGCCTCGCGAAATCCAATGCTCCGTGAGTCCCCGTCGGCAACTTCCGACCCGCGTAGCAGGCGGACTTGGACGGTATAGAGGTGCGGGCTCCCTAGGTCCCAGAGCTTGACGCTGCCCAAATTGTCCAGTGCGACGGAATAGACGACCGGTTCGGTCAGGGCAGGTGAAGGAGCAACCTGCCGTGAGGCTTTGGCAAGCACCTGCTCGCCATCGCGCAGTTCCACTTCGAGGGTCATCGGATTGCGCGACTCCTCGCGGTGTTCGACATGAGCGTCCACCTCCACGCGAGGATGCGAGGTCATGCCGTCCTTCGGCCGCGCAAAAATATTGGAAATGAAAGTACCGGGCACAAGGCGCAGCGAAACTTCGCGGTATATCCCTCCGAAGGTCAGGTAGTCGACCTGGTGACCGAACGGTGGAATGTCCGGGCGCTCCGTGGAGTCCAGATCAACCACCAGCACGTTCTCGCCGGCGAAATCGACGTGCGTCGTCAAGTCAAACGAGAACGGTGTATAACCGCCTTTGTATTCGCCCAGACAAACGCCATTGATCCACACCGTGGATGCAAGCATCGCGCCTTCAAAATCAACGAAAACGTGCCGCCCGCGGGCCTCGGGCGGGAGTTTGAATTGGCGGCGATACACGGATACAAACTCGTATGACTTGTCGTCGAAAGCGTGCCACGGTAGAGGTACATTCGTGTGTGGCAGGACCACGCTTTCAAAAGCGGAGTCGTCGAAGTTCTTCTCATGCGCCGCCGCGATGAGCGAGCGGTTGTAGCGCCAGTTGCGGTTGATCGGCAGAATGACTCGGCCTCCTCCCGTCGCAACGCCGGAAGCTGAATCTCTTTCGAGGGCCCCGTGCGCGAGTGTCGCACCAGCCAGCGCGGTCCCGGTTGTGATCAGGAAATCTCGTCGGTGCATCGTGCTCCT